>PPYF01593116.1_pt1 | contig 46477 bp, 29 predicted proteins | sample 1559871 | NCBI WGS metagenome assembly PPYF01 (sample SAMN08240021, study PRJNA423297) | Human gut metagenome, whole genome shotgun sequencing project.
GCTTAATATCAATGATATGAATTTGTAAATACATATTGTTGCAAGGTGTTCTTTACTTTTTTGGTCGTGAGTAAATCATTGTTAATGGGTTCTACTCATAAATTAAAAATATTCATTTAAATGATTTTTACTTTTTGTATATCTCAATTTGTTTATTTTGCATTCATTTGATGGAGAGTATTCCAACACTTTTTATTTTCCGCAAAAAACTTATTAACAACTTTTTATTATCAATTGAAAATTAATGTAAACTAAAATGTTAGCGAAGCGATAATCTTGTGCTAAAAAATATTTAAGCATGATGATTAATTAAAGAAGAGTAAAAATAAATCACTGCTAATAAATTATACGAATCGTGTTTAAAGCTCCATGTGGTTTTGGTCTGACTTATTTTTGTACTCGTTACAAGAACCCTTTTCGTATATGCTAACCGTGAGCGGGAATGAACAGGTAACCATAGCCAGGAACATTAGCGGCGTAATTCTTAAGCTGAGTGGTATTTCATCTGTAGTTTATCTGTGTATGCATAGCACATTCATCAGCCAGATTGAGCAAGTCAGCTTAGAATTTGCTGGCGAGATTGTCACGATGAAGCATGAGAGTTACCTCAGTGTTTTATATAAGGATTCGGTCCTCATAGTAGAACGGTAACTCTCAATCTGATAGGTTCCTGAGTCAGTTCACATCACGACTCATTTTTTCGCTCTCACCGGCATCCCATTTGCCACAAAATATCCCGCCGTGCTCCTCGGCAACGCTTCCTTCCCACGAATCATATCCGCTATTTTCTCGCCAATCATAATCGTCGTGGCGTTCAAATTGCCGGTGATAATTTGCGGCATAATTGACGCATCCACCACGCGCAGGCCTTCCAGCCCGTGTACGCGGCCTTCGCCGTCAACCACAGCCATCTCGTCATAACCCATTTTGCAGGTACCGCACGGATGAAACGCGGTTTCGGCGTGGTTACGCACGAACTCATCGAGCTGCTCATCCGTCTGGCATTCGACACCAGGGCTGATTTCGCGGCCACGGTATTGATCCAGCGCGGGTTGATGCATGATCTCGCGTGTGATGCGAATTGCGTCGCGGAACTCCTGCCAGTCCTGCTCGTGCGACATGTAGTTAAACAGAATTCCCGGATGCTGGTGCGGGTCGCGGGATTTAATCCGCACATGCCCACGGCTTGGCGAGCGCATCGATCCGACATGGCATTGGAAGCCGTGCTCTTTCACTGCGTTCGAGCCGTTATAGTTAATCGCCACTGGCAGGAAATGGTACTGAATATTCGGCCACGCAAATTCCTCACGGCTGCGAATAAATCCGCCTGCTTCAAAGTGGTTGCTGGCACCAACGCCGGTGCCGCCAAACAGCCACTCCGCACCGATTCTCGGCTGATTCCACCACTGCAGGGCAGGGTAGAGGGAAACCGGTTCTTTGCACTCGTATTGCAGATACATCTCCAGGTGATCCTGAAGATTTTCGCCGACGCCGGGTAATTCATGCACCAGCGGAATATTAAACTCCGCCAGCAGTTCAGCGTTGCCGACGCCGGAGCGTTGCAGGATCTGCGGTGAAGCAATCGCGCCTGCACATAACAGCACTTCTTTATTCGCCGCCGCGCGGGTCGGAATAGTGCTGTCGCCTTCCAGCCACTCGACGCCCACCGCGCGTTTGCCGTCAAAAATGATGTGATCGGTCATGGCGTGAGTACGAATGGTCAGGTTAGGGCGCGATTTGGCCTGATCGAGATAGCCACGCGCGGTGCTGGCGCGACGGCCATGCGGCGTGACGGTGCGATCCATCGGGCCAAAACCTTCTTGCTGATAGCCGTTGAGATCGTCCGTGCGTGGGTAGCCTGCCTGCATGCCCGCTTCAATCATCGCTTCAAACAGCGGATTGACGCCGGGTTTGGAGGTGATGACGCTCACCGGGCCATCGCCACCGTGGTAATCGTTCTCGCCCACATCGCGAGTCTCGGCCTTGCGGTAGTAGGGCAGGCAGTCGAGATAACTCCAGTTCTCCAGACCAGGTTCTTGTGCCCAGTTATCGAGATCCAGCGCATTGCCACGGATGTAGCACATACCGTTGATCAGCGATGAACCGCCCAGACCTTTGCCGCGTCCGCACTCCATGCGGCGGTTGTTCATAAACGGTTCGGGTTCCGTCTCATAGGCCCAGTTGTAGCGTTTGCCCTGTAGCGGGAACGCCAGCGCGGCGGGCATCTGGGTGCGGAAGTCAAAGCGATAGTCCGGGCCGCCTGCTTCAAGCAGCAGCACGGTTGTGTTCGGATCTTCAGTCAGACGGGTAGCGAGAACGTTGCCGGCTGAGCCGGCACCAATAATGATGTAGTCAAATTGCAAATAAACCTCCTGGTTAGAATATGGACTGGAATTTAGCCATCTCAACCTGGATGGACTTCACCTGGGTGTAACTCTGGAGCGTCATCACGCCGTTCTCGCGACCAATGCCGGAGTGTTTGTAGCCGCCAACGGGCATCTCTGCCGGGGATTCGCCCCAGGTGTTGATCCAGCAAATACCCGCTTCCAGCTGATGAATGACGCGATGCGCGAGGTTCAGGTCCGCCGTCACGATACCCGCCGCCAGACCGTAGTCGGTATCGTTAGCGCGGCGAATGACTTCGTCTTCCGACTCGTAGATCAGAATGGACATCACTGGCCCGAAAATCTCTTCTCGCACAATGGTCATATCGTCGCTGCAATCGGTGAACACGGTCGGTGCAACCCATGCGCCGTTATCGAAGCTATCCCCCTTCAGTACATTGCCGCCGCACAGTACGCGCGCGCCTTCCTCTTTGCCTTTGGCGATATAGCGCAGCACGTTATCGCGATGCGGGAAGCTGACCAGCGGGCCGAAGTTAGTTTGCGGATCGAAAACGTCGCCCGCGCGAATGCGCTCAACGCGCGCCAGAACCTTTTGTTCAAATGCGGCTTTGCATTTCGTCGGAACGAAGACGCGAGTGCCGTTGGTACACACCTGACCGGAGCTGAAGAAATTCGCCATCATGGCGATATCGGCGGCGAGATCGAGATCCGCATCGTCGAAAACGATCAGCGGTGATTTACCGCCCAGCTCCATGGTCACTTCTTTCAGGGAGGAAGCTGCCGAGTTAGCCATCACTTTTTTGCCGCTGGCGACACCGCCGGTAAATGACACTTTGGCAATGCCCGGATGATCGGTCAGATATTGTCCGGTCTCCGCGCCCACGCCCGGCAACACGTTAAATACGCCGTCCGGCAGGCCCGCTTCGCTGTAAATTTCGGCCAGCTTTAACGCGGTAAGCGGGGTGACTTCGCTCGGTTTGAAAATCATTGCATTGCCTGCCGCCAGCGCTGGGGCGGATTTCCACAAAGCAATCTGGATCGGGTAGTTCCATGCGCCAATCCCCGCCACCACACCCAGCGGTTCGCGGCGGGTATAAACAAATGACGTCTCACGCAACGGGATCTGGCTGCCTTCCAGCGCCGGGATCAGCCCGGCATAGTACTCCAGCACGTCCGCACCGGTAACGATATCGACGGTTGAGGTTTCCGAATATGCTTTTCCGGTGTCAAGGGTTTCCAGTTTTGCGAGTTCGTCATTGCGTTCACGCAGAATATCAACGGCCCGACGCAGAATACGCGAGCGCTCCATAGCGGTCATCGCCGCCCAGATTTTTTGCCCTTGTTGGGCACTCTTCACGGCGCGATCGACATCCTCACGCCCGGCGGCCTGCACGGTCGCCAGCACGTTACCGTTGGCCGGGTTAATGGTCTCGAAGGTGCGACCGCTGGTGGCGGAGGTATAACCACCATGTATATAAAGCTGCTGTTCTGCCATTCGGGACATCACGTCTCCTCGGTTAATCGGTGGGTAAATGCTGAGTAATAAAGTGACGGGTCAGCGAGTGTGCGAGAGGTTTATCCAGCGGTTTGCCGCTCAGTGCCGCGCGCAGCCATAATCCGTCAATTAGCGCGGCAAGGCCGTAGCCCGCTTCCTGTGCCTGTTGGCGCGGTAACTCGCGGCGAAATTCGCTCACCAGATTCGACAATAAGCGGCGGCTACTGACCTGCTGCAAACGGTAAAGCATCGGCTGATGCATACTGCTGGCCCAGAAGGCCAGCCAGGCTTTCATCGCCGCACTGCTCACCTGGGTTTCATCGAAGTTTCCGCCAACAATCGCCTGTAATCGCAGCTCTGCACTGCCCTGCGGAAGTGCATGTAATCGATTCAAAACCGCGTCACGCAGCTGACTGGTGATATCGCGCATGGTTGCTTCCAGCAGACCATTTTTGTCCCTGAAATAGTGGCTGATGATCCCCGTAGAAACGCCTGCACGGCGGGCGATCTGCGCGATCGTTGCATCGTGCATGCCCACTTCATTTATTGCTTCCAGCGTGGCGTCGATCAGTTGTCTGCGCCGGATCGACTGCATTCCCAATTTGGGCATTTTCGCCACTCCATTCATCAGCGTTGTTTATCTATTAAAGCGGTTATTGATTGGACGTTCAATATAAAATGTGTCTTAATTGTTACTAATTTGATTTTAAATGGTAACAATAACAGTGGGGATACTGGATGACAGACCTTTCACACAGCAGGGAAAAGGACAAAATCAATCCGGTGGTGTTTTACACTTCCGCCGGACTGATTTTGTTGTTTTCCCTGACAACGATCCTGTTTCGCGACTTCTCGGCCCTGTGGATTGGCCGCACGCTGGACTGGGTTTCTAAAACCTTCGGTTGGTACTATCTGCTGGCGGCAACGCTCTATATTGTCTTTGTGGTCTGTATCGCTTGTTCGCGTTTTGGTTCGGTGAAGCTCGGGCCAGAACAATCAAAACCGGAATTCAGTTTGCTGAGTTGGGCGGCGATGCTGTTTGCTGCCGGGATCGGTATCGACCTGATGTTCTTCTCCGTAGCCGAACCGGTAACGCAGTATATGCAGCCGCCGGAAGGCGCGGGACAGACGATTGAGGCCGCGCGTCAGGCGATGGTCTGGACGCTGTTTCACTACGGCTTAACCGGCTGGTCGATGTATGCGCTGATGGGCATGGCGCTCGGATACTTTAGCTATCGTTATAATTTGCCGCTCACCATCCGCTCGGCGCTGTACCCGATCTTCGGTAAACGGATTAACGGGCCGATAGGTCACTCAGTGGATATTGCTGCGGTGATCGGCACCATCTTCGGTATTGCCACTACGCTCGGTATCGGTGTGGTGCAGCTTAACTATGGCTTGAGCGTGCTGTTTGATATTCCCGATTCGATGGCGGCGAAAGCGGCACTGATCGCCTTGTCGGTGATCATCGCCACTATCTCGGTGACATCCGGTGTCGATAAGGGCATTCGCGTGTTATCGGAACTCAACGTTGCGCTGGCGCTGGGATTGATTCTGTTCGTGTTGTTTATGGGCGACACCTCGTTCCTGCTTAATGCACTGGTGCTGAACGTTGGCGACTATGTGAATCGCTTTATGGGCATGACGCTCAATAGTTTTGCCTTCGACCGTCCGGTTGAGTGGATGAATAACTGGACGCTCTTCTTCTGGGCATGGTGGGTGGCATGGTCGCCGTTTGTCGGCTTGTTCCTGGCGCGTATCTCGCGTGGGCGTACCATTCGCCAGTTCGTGCTGGGCACGTTGATTATTCCGTTTACCTTCACGCTGTTATGGCTCTCGGTATTCGGCAATAGCGCGCTGTATGAAATCATCCACGGCGGCGCGGCATTTGCCGAGGAAGCGATGGTCCATCCGGAGCGCGGCTTCTACAGCCTGCTGGCGCAGTATCCGGCGTTTACCTTTAGCGCCTCCGTCGCCACCATTACTGGCCTGCTATTTTATGTGACCTCGGCGGACTCCGGTGCGCTGGTGCTGGGGAATTTCACCTCGCAGCTTAAAGATATCAACAGCGACGCACCCGGCTGGCTGCGCGTCTTCTGGTCGGTGGCGATTGGCCTGCTGACGCTAGGCATGCTGATGACCAACGGGATATCCGCGCTGCAAAACACCACGGTGATTATGGGCCTGCCGTTCAGCTTTGTGATCTTCTTCGTGATGGCGGGGTTGTATAAATCTCTGAAGGTAGAAGATTACCGCCGTGAAAGTGCCAACCGCGATACCGCACCGCGACCGCTGGGGCTTCAGGATCGCCTGAGCTGGAAAAAACGTCTCTCGCGCCTGATGAATTATCCGGGCACGCGTTACACTAAACAGATGATGGAGACGGTCTGTTATCCGGCAATGGAAGAAGTGGCGCAGGAACTGCGGTTGCGCGGCGCGTACGTGGAGCTAAAAAACCTGCCGCCGGAAGAGGGACAACAGTTGGGGCATCTGGATTTGTTGGTGCATATGGGCGAAGAGCAAAACTTTGTCTATCAGATTTGGCCACAGCAATATTCGGTGCCGGGCTTTACCTACCGCGCACGTAGCGGGAAATCGACCTACTACCGGCTGGAAACCTTCCTGTTAGAAGGCAGCCAGGGCAACGACCTGATGGACTACAGCAAAGAGCAGGTGATCACCGATATTCTCGACCAGTACGAGCGGCACCTTAACTTTATCCATCTCCATCGTGAAGCGCCGGGCCATAGCGTGATGTTCCCGGACGCGTGATTGTTATTGCATAAAACCGCGCCATGTCTGCATATGGCGCGGTTTCTCTTACCTCTTGATACGTTATATCTGTGTACAGTTAAGCCCTTAGTATCGATTGATGATTGCCAGGCAACAGATAATAAAAAAGAAAAGAACTATTGAAGCCCAAAACCTACGCTTGGACTGTTGTGAATGTTCAATAAGCTTAGTCTTATTTAATGTAAATATTGGTGCTAATTTGAAATGACGCTTTATTCATGGGAAACGCGTAGCGCAAATCAACCAAAATCAATGTAACCGTTTGTTGTTTAAGGTTTAATTGTCTGTGTCTGATATTTTATTGATTGTTTTAAATATTGTTTTTATTGTCATTGTTATAATGTTGGCTATCTATTGCTGAATGGATTCAGTCTTAAAAAGCAGGTTGTTAAGGGATTAGCATAGAGTAATGACGTGTATGCATAACCAACATCTTTACTCATTATGTCATTGAATGTTGACGCTATGTGTTTATGAGGTTGAGGTATTTTCAGTTGATCTGGATTGTTAAATTCATATAATGCGCCTTTACTCATGAATGGACGTCAATACGTAGTGGGAAATTATAAATATCGAAATAGTCCAACTACTTCTTTATTACCAAAAATGAGTATCTGAATTTTAATATTGCATTCTTGCGTGATTATCTCCTGAGTTTGACTTGTGATTACCTTTTTAAGGTATTTAGCGTAACTGTTTTTGAGCGAGCATCAGAGGTAAAGATAATCTTCTTGATAGTGATGTGGGATGTTATACGTATGGCATCGCTAATGTTTATGGTTACCCCTTATGTGTGCTCAGGAATCCACAGGTAATCACTCATACTGAACAGCGATAAAAGATAAAAGGTGTGTTCATGAATTCATGTGATTTTCGTGTTTTTCTGCAAGAGTTCGGTACAACGGTTCATTTGTCATTGCCTGGTAGCGTATCCGAGAAAGAACGACTGCTACTCAAGCTGCTGATGCAGGGAATGTCTGTAACAGAAATATCACAGTACAGAAATCGCAGTGCAAAGACCATTTCACATCAAAAGAAACAGCTCTTTGAGAAACTGGGGATTCAGAGCGATATTACTTTCTGGCGGGATATTTTCTTTCAGTACAATCCGGAGATCATATCCGCCACGGGTAATAATAGTCACAAATATATTAATGATAATCACTATCACCATATCGTCACGCCTGAAGCCATCAGTCTGGCGTTGGAAAACCACGAGTTTAAACCGTGGATCCAACCGGTTTTCTGCGCGCAGACTGGGGTACTGACGGGCTGTGAAGTGCTTGTCCGCTGGGAACATCCACAAACGGGAATGATCCCACCGGATCAGTTTATTCCTCTGGCGGAGTCATCCGGTCTTATTGTCATAATGACTCGCCAGCTGATGAAACAGACTGCGGATATTCTGATGCCGGTAAAACATTTGCTGCCGGACAATTTCCATATTGGTATCAACGTCTCGGCGGGCTGTTTTTTGGCTGCGGGATTTGAAAAAGAGTGTCTGAACCTGGTTAAGAAATTAGGTAACGATAAAATCAAGCTGGTTCTTGAGTTGACTGAACGTAATCCTATTCCGGTAACGCCAGAAGCCAGAGCGATATTTGACAGCCTTCATCAGCACAATATTACTTTTGCGCTGGATGACTTTGGTACGGGTTATGCGACCTATCGTTACTTGCAGGCGTTCCCGGTCGATTTTATTAAAATTGACAAGTCGTTTGTGCAAATGGCGAGTGTCGACGAAATCTCCGGTCATATTGTGGACAATATTGTCGAACTGGCGCGTAAGCCTGGTTTGAGTATCGTGGCGGAAGGGGTAGAAACCCAGGAGCAGGCGGATTTAATGATCGGCAAAGGCGTTCACTTTTTACAGGGCTATTTGTACTCTCCGCCAGTACCGGGTAATAAATTTATCTCTGAATGGGTAATGAAAGCAGGTGGTTGATGTAAACCGCTATTCACAGCGCATCGGGAGGTTGGCAGCGATTAACTCTCCCGATGCAGTAAATCCTGATAGATCCCCGTTAATATGCCATTTGGCGCAAATTGTTTTTTAATCCACTGCGTCACCTGACCGGTGGCAGAGTGCTGGGTTGCGAGTAACATGCGTGAATCCTGGCGCGGGTTATGGATTTGTCGGGTAACCAGCAAGGATTGCGCCATCGCCTCACGGACCATGTAATCCGGCAAAAAACCAATTCCTTCACCTAAAATCTGGCACTGACATTTGGTGTTGAAATCGGGCACCAGAATCGATTCCTGCCCATGCAGCAACCAGCCTACTTTTTTATTAATCGTATGCGCGGTGTCCTCCACCATGATATTAGGGTAGAGACGCAGCTGGCTTTCGGCGATCGGCTCCGGCACAAAGGCTAATGGATGATCCGGAGCGATGGCAAAAGCCCAGCGAATCGCGCCAATCTCCGTGTAATCAATGCCGCCACCGTCCAGCAGCGTGTCGGGTGCGCCGATAGCGATATTTGCCTGATTATTAATAATCGCATCCCAGACGCCGTTATACACTTCGGTGGTGACGGTAATCTGGCAGGTAGGAAACTGCTTTTTCAGCACCTGTAATAAGCGTGCGGTGTGTTTGGGCGTATAAAGCAGCTGATTAATACAAATGCGCACACGCGCTTCTATGCCCTGCGAAATAGTATCGATACTGCGTTTAATGGCGTGAAAATCATTCAGCAGGTCGGTAGCTTTGCGGAAAAAATAACGCCCGGACTCCGTTAACTCAATGCTGCGGGTACTGCGAGTGAACAGCACCACATCCAGCCCTGTTTCCATTCGCTTGATGGTGTAGCTAATGGCGGAAGTGGTTAAACCCAACTCTTCTGCGGCTTTACTGAAGCTGCCAAAACGTGCAGCGGTAGTAAATGCCAACAGATTCTCTTCGGTAAAAATTGAGTTCATTAAACCATTCCCGCCATTATCGAATATGAATTTCTCCAGCCATGACTGTAGAGGTATCGGTTAAAGATAGATAATCATTTTTGAATAACTTTTAATACCCGTCGCGTTTAGTCGTCGCTTCGCTTAATTTTTGTCCTCCATATTCTGAAATTATCCCCACGCAGTTACCCGCCAGAAAACCCAGTAATGTCACCGTCCAGTTCATCCCGCTGGCAAAAAATAGCGTCATGCCGAGAAAGCCTCCGGGAATAAAAGACAATAAACCGAAACGTCCTTGCCAGACCACTACCGCTGAGAAAGGCACGGTAGTAATCACGCTCGCCCAGAACCCAGAAATCCCACTCACCGAGGCCAGCCAACCGGCAGCCAGCGCGGCGAAAAATGCCCACACCATCCCGGAATAATTAACCGCCAGACTTCTGATAAACCCCGATTTACCGCCGCCTGCGGCATAAAAACTGCAAAAGGCGACGAAGCCAATGGTTCCTAATAATTCCCATCCCTGAGAGAGCCCGACATGTGAAGACACTAACTGCCAAAGCCCTGCACAAATACCGACGGTGACACCCGTTGCCGTGAGTCCGTTCATCTTGTTCCCCTCTGGTTAGACATGGACAAAAGCTACTCTTACATGTGCAGACTATAGAGAAATAAAACCTGATTGAGTGAAAGGGTATCGGGTCAAAGAAACAAATATTGCACTACCGCACACTGCGAAAAGATTGTTGAACATCATTCAACAAAAAGGCGAAATACGGCGAATTAAATTTAAGCGGGTTCTTTTATCAGATTATCGTTGCTATTCTCAATTCATCGAAAACAGCCACAAAAACCAGGGGAATGTGAATGACTATAAAAAATCTACCTGCCGACTATTTATTGGCTGCGCAACAGGGTGATATCGATAAAGTAAAAACCTGCCTTGCGCTGGGTGTCGATATTAATACCTGCGATCGTCAGGGGAAAACGGCAATTACGCTGGCAAGTTTATATCAGCAATATGCTTGCGTTCAGGCATTAATTGATGCCGGAGCGGATATTAATAAGCAAGATCATACCTGTTTAAATCCTTTTTTAATTAGCTGTCTGAACGATGATTTAACGCTACTACGAATTATTTTACCGGCTAAACCCGATCTTAATTGCGTAACCCGTTTTGGCGGTGTCGGCCTGACGCCTGCCTGTGAAAAAGGCCATTTAAGTATTGTAAAAGAGCTTTTGGCAAATACGGAGATTAACGTTAACCAGACTAACCATGTTGGCTGGACACCGTTGCTGGAAGCGATTGTGCTTAATGATGGTGGGATTAAACAGCAGGCGATTGTCCAGTTATTGCTGGAACACGGTGCCAGCCCGCATCTGACCGATAAATATGGCAAAACGCCGCTGAAACTGGCGCGGGAACGGGGCTTTGAAGAGATTGCGCAGTTGCTGATCGCCGCAGGTGCATAAACCGGGAGGCTTGTTATCAACACACCAGAAAAACGGTGTGTGTGGGCGCTAACTGCGGATGCTGATTTTCTGGCGCAGCGGGGGCAAGGACAGGTTGAACAGGTCTTTGCCAGAGCGGTAAATATCGCACTCCCGGCTCGCCAGCAGTTGCTGACGCTGCTTTGTGAAGAGTACGACAATGCGCCTAACAGTTGTCGGTTGGCACTCACTCACTTTAATGGTCTGTTCCGGCATGATGATAAGGTTCAGTTTGACGATCAAGGCATTACGATTGGTCAACATCATCATATAGAGATGAGTCATTGCCAGCGTTGGCTGTCCCCAACCTTGCAAATGACCGCTGTGAATTTTCACCTTATCGCCTGGCAACAGTGGTACGACATTATTCATCAGCACCTGGGGGAAAATGAAACCCTGTTTAATTATCGCGGCGATAATCCGTTTTATCAGGCGTTAAATAAAGAACTACATATTAAACGACGGGCAGTTATTCAGGCCGTAAACGATAAACAAAATATCGCCTCAGCAGTCGCCAGTATGATGGGGTTAGGGATTGGCCTTACGCCATCAGCCGATGATTATCTGACCGGACTGGTACTTATTTTATTTATTTCCGGACATCCGGCGGAAAAATACAAAGAGGAATTTTATCTCGGCCTGCAACGCGGCAGAAATAATACCACGTTATTAAGTGCCATCACGCTGGAAGCCGCATTACAACAACGCTGCCGGGAAAATATTCATCGTTTTATTCACAACATTATTTATGACATCCCTGGGAACGCAACTCAGGCAATAGAAAAAATTAAACATATTGGCTCCAGTTCCGGCTGCGACATGCTGTATGGCATGGCCGATGGTTGTGCGCTGAGTCAAACCTACGGAGGGAATTATGTCAGTTAAAATAGTCATTAAACCGAATACCTATTTTGATTCTGTCTCGCTGATGTCTATCTCCACGCGTGCAAATAAACTCGACGGCGTCGAGCAGGCATTTGTGGCGATGGCGACCGAAATGAACAAAGGCGTGTTGAAGAATTTAGGACTGCTGACGCCGGAGCTGGAGCAGGCGAAAAACGGCGACCTGATGATTGTCATCAATGGTAAATCGGGTGTGGACAACGAGCAGTTGCTGGCGGAGATTGAAGAACTGTTCAACACCAAAGCGCAAAGCGGCTCGCACGAGGCGCGTTACGGCACTATTGCCAGCGCCAAAAAGCATATCCCGGAAAGTAACCTGGCAGTGATTTCGGTCAACGGTCTGTTTGCCGCTCGCGAAGCGCGTCAGGCGCTGCAAAATGACCTCAACGTGATGCTGTTTTCCGATAATGTCTCAGTTGAAGATGAACTGGCGCTCAAACAGTTGGCCCATGAAAAAGGGCTGCTGATGATGGGGCCAGACTGCGGCACGGCGATTATCAACGGCGCGGCGCTCTGCTTTGGTAACGCCGTGCGTCGCGGCAACATCGGTATTGTTGGCGCATCTGGCACCGGCAGCCAGGAATTGAGCGTCCGTATCCATGAATTTGGTGGCGGCGTTTCACAACTGATCGGCACCGGCGGGCGCGACCTGAGCGAGAAAATCGGCGGACTGATGATGCTCGATGCCATCAGCATGCTGGAAAACGATCCGCAAACTGAAATCATTGTGCTTATCTCCAAACCGCCTGCGCCTGCGGTGGCCCGCAAAGTGCTGGAACGCGCACGCGCCTGCCGCAAGCCAGTGGTGGCCTGCTTCCTCGGTCGTGGCGAAACGCCAGTGGATGAGCAGGGGCTACAGTTTGCTCGCGGCAGCAAAGAGGCGGCATTGAAAGCGGTGATGCTCTCCGGCGTGAAACAAGAACATCTCGATCTGCATACGCTTGACCAGCCGTTGATTGCGGATGTGCGCGCGCGTCTGCAACCGCAGCAGAAATACATTCGTGGTCTGTTCTGCGGCGGTACGCTGTGTGACGAAACCCTGTTCGCGGTGATGGAAAAACATGGCGATGTCTACAGCAATATCCAGCCCGATCCTGAATTCCGCCTGCAAGATATCAACCGCAGCATCAAACACACCTTCCTCGACTTTGGCGATGATGACTTCACCAACGGCAAGCCGCATCCAATGATTGACCCGACCAACCGTATCAGCCGCTTGATCGAAGAAGCGCGCGATCCAGAAGTGGCGGTGATCGTGATGGATTTTGTGCTCGGATTTGGATCGCATGAAGATCCGGTCGGTTCCACCATCGAGGCGATCAAAGAAGCGAAAGCGATCGCCGCTGCCGAAGGACGCGAGTTGATCATTCTCGCCTATGTGCTGGGCACCGATCTCGATACGCCATCATTAGAACAACAAAGCCAGATGCTGCTTGATGCCGGAGTGATTCTGGCGAGCAGCAGCACCAATACCGGATTGCTGGCGCGTGAATTTATCTGCAAAGGGGAGGAAGCCTGATGAGCCAGTCACTGTTTAGCCAACCGTTGAACGTTATTAACGTCGGTATCGCCATGTTTAGCGATGATCTGAAAAAGCAGCATGTAGAAGTGACCCAACTCGACTGGACGCCGCCGGGGCAGGGCAATATGCAGGTGGTGCAGGCACTGGACAACATTGCCGATTCGCCGCTGGCGGACAAAATCACCGCCGCTAACCAGCAGGCGCTGGAGCGCATTATCCAGTCGCATCCAGTGCTGATTGGTTTTGATCAGGCGATTAACGTGGTGCCGGGCATGACGGCGAAAACCATTCTTCACGCCGGGCCGCCGGTCACCTGGGAAAAAATGTGCGGCGCGATGAAAGGCGCGGTCACCGGAGCGCTGGTGTTTGAAGGACTGGCGAAAGATCTCGACGAGGCGGCTGAGCTGGCGGCTTCCGGGGAGATCACCTTCTCGCCGTGCCACGAGCACGACTGTGTGGGATCGATGGCGGGCGTCACCTCGGCCTCGATGTTTATGCACATCGTGAAAAACAAAACCTATGGCAACATCGCTTATACCAACATGAGCGAGCAGATGGCGAAGATTTTGCGTATGGGCGCTAACGACCAGAGCGTGATCGACCGCCTCAACTGGATGCGCGATGTGCAGGGGCCAATGCTGCGTGACGCGATGAAAATTATCGGCGAGATCGATCTGCGCTTAATGCTGGCGCAGGCGCTGCATATGGGCGATGAATGCCATAACCGCAATAACGCCGGGACGACGCTGCTGATTCAGGCGCTGACGCCGGGGATTATTCAGGCGGGTTATTCCGTTGAGCAACAGCGCGAAGTGTTTGAGTTTGTCGCCAGCAGCGATTACTTCTCCGGCCCAACGTGGATGGCGATGTGTAAAGCGGCGATGGATGCGGCGCACGGCATTGAATACAGCACCGTGGTGACCACCATGGCGCGTAACGGCGTCGAGTTCGGCCTGCGGGTCAGCGGCCTGCCGGGGCAATGGTTTACCGGCCCGGCGCAGCAGGTCATCGGCCCGATGTTTGCCGGTTATAAGCCGGAAGATTCGGGGCTGGATATCGGCGACAGCGCCATCACCGAAACCTACGGTATCGGCGGATTTGCGATGGCGACCGCGCCCGCGATCGTTGCGCTGGTGGGCGGCACGGTGGAAGAGGCTATCGATTTCTCCCGTCAGATGCGTGAAATCACCCTTGGCGAAAACCCCAACGTCACCATTCCGCTGCTCGGTTTTATGGGCGTGCCGTCGGCAATCGACATCACCCGCGTGGGTAGCAGCGGCATTCTGCCGGTGATCAACACCGCCATTGCCCATAAAGATGCGGGCGTCGGCATGATTGGCGCGGGCATTGTGCATCCACCCTTCGCCTGCTTCGAGAAAGCCATTCTTGGCTGGTGCGAACGTTACGGCGTCTGACCTGCAAAGTACGCGTTGTCTCTGCCGGATGCGGCGTGAACGCCTTATCCGGCCTACGAGTGGCACGAGAATTGTAGGCCTGATAAGCGTAGCGCATCAGGCAGTCTGGCGTTGGTCATAACCCCATCACCCTCTGTCGCGGACATAACAACATGAAAGAACTTGTGGTCGTTGCCATTGGTGGCAACAGCATTATCAAAGATAACGCCAGCCAGTCGATTGAGCATCAGGCGGAGGCGGTGAAAGCCGTGGCCGATACGGTGCTGGAAATGCTGGCTTCCGATTACGACATTGTGCTGACCCACGGCAACGGGCCGCAGGTCGGGCTGGATTTACGCCGTGCGGAGATTGCCCACGAGCGCGAAGGGCTGCCCTTAACGCCGCTGGCGAACTGTGTGGCGGATACGCAAGGTGGCATTGGCTATCTGATCCAGCAGGCGCTGAACAACCGACTGGCGCGTCACGGCGAGAAAAAAGCCGTCACTGTGGTGACTCAGGTGGAAGTGGATAAAAACGATCCGGGTTTTGCCCATCCCACCAAGCCCATCGGCGCATTCTTTAGTGAAAGCCAGCGTGACGAACTACAAAAGGCAAACCCTGACTGGCGTTTTGTTGAAGATGCCGGACGGGGCTATCGCCGCGTGGTCGCCTCGCCGGAACCGAAACGTATTGTCGAAGCACCTGCCATTAAGGCGCTGATCCAACAAGGCTTTGTGGTGATTGGCGCGGGCGGCGGTGGAATTCCTGTGGTGCGCACCGAAGCGGGAGATTACCAAAGCGTGGACGCGGTTATCGACAAAGATCTCTCCACCGCGCTACTGGCCCGCGAAATTCACGCCGACATTCTGGTGATCACCACCGGCGTCGAAAAAGTCTGTATCCACTTTGGCAAGCCGCAGCAACAGGCGCTCGATCGCGTAGATATTGCCACCATGACCCGCTATATGCAGGAAGGGCATTTCCCACCTGGCAGCATGTTGCCAAAAATCATCGCCAGCCTGACGTTCCTGGAACAGGACGGCAAAGAAGTGATTATCACCACGCCGGAATGCCTGCCTGCGGCGCTACGCGGCGAAACGGGCACCCATATTATTAAAACCTAAGGACGTAAGATGAAAGAAAACAATAGCCGCCGTGAATTTCTGAGCCAGAGCGGTAAGATGGTCACCGCCGCCGCGCTGTTTGGTACCTCAGTGCCGCTCGCCCATGCGGGGGTAGCTGGCACCCTAAACTGCGAAGCGAACAACACCATGAAAATCACTGACCCGCATTACTATCTCGATAACGTGCTGCTGGAAACCGGTTTTGACTACGAAAATGGCGTGGCGGTACAGACCCGCACGGCGCGCCAGACCGTGGAGATTCAGGACGGTAAAATTGTTGCCCTGCGCGAGAACAAGCAGCATCCGGACGCCACGCTGCCGCACTATGACGCTGGCGGTAAGCTGATGCTGCCCACCACCCGCGATATGCATATTCATCTCGACAAAACCTTCTACGGCGGGCCGTGGCGCTCGCTCAATCGTCCGGCAGGCACCACTATCCAGGACATGATCAAACTCGAGCAGAAAATGCTGCCGGAACTGCAACCGTACACGCAGGAACGGGCGGAAAAACTGATCGATTTATTGCAGTCGAAAGGCACCACTATTGCCCGCAGCCACTGCAATATCGAACCGGTTTCCGGCCTGAAAAATCTGCAAAATTTGCAGGCGGTGCTGGCGCGACGTCAGACGGGCTTCGAGTGTGAGATCGTCGCCTTCCCGCAGCACGGTTTGCTGCTGTCGAAATCGGAATCCTTAATGCGCGAAGCGATGCAGGCGGGGGCGCATTACGTCGGCGGGCTGGACCCGACCAGTGTTGATGGCGCGATGGAAAAATCCCTCGACACCATGTTCCAGATTGCGCTGGACTATGACAAAGGCGTCGATATTCACCTGCACGAAACCACGCCGGCAGGCGTGGCAGCCATCAATTATATGGTTGAAACAGTGGAGAAAACGCCACAGCTGAAGGGCAAGCTGACCATCAGCCACGCCTTTGCGCTGGCAACGCTCAACGAACAACAGGTAGATGAACTGGCGCACCGGATGGCGGCGCAGCGAATTTCGATCGCTTCGACGGTGCCGATTGGCACGCTGCATATGCCGCTCAAACAGCTGCACGACAAAGGCGTAAAAGTGATGACCGGCACCGACAGCGTTATCGACCACTGGTCGCCTTACGGCCTGGGCGACATGCTGGAAAAAGCCAATCTGTACGCGCAGCTCTATATTCGTCCTAACGAACAGAACCTCTCCCGCTCTCTGTTTTTAGCCACTGGCGATGTATTGCCGCTCAACGAAAAAGGCGAGCGCGTGTGGCCCAAAGCGCAGGATGATGCCAGTTTTGTGCTGGTGGACGCCTCCTGTTCCGCCGAGGCGGTGGCGCGTATTTCGCCGAGAACGGCGACGTTCCATAAAGGGCAACTGGTGTGGGGGAGTGTGGCAGGTTGATACGAACTTGATATGTTTGCAACGGTGAACAGTAAGAGATTTAAGCCCCAGGGAGTGGGGCGGCCTGAGTATGAGTGTGTCGGCAGAAATGGACATTATCTTTGAAGAATATGCCCTTATTGACGTTGTGTAGATAACTATTTGTCTACGTGAAAATATCATCAGTTTTGCCGATTTTTGTCTTTTACGGATAGCAAATATCACACTTATAGGCGCTCGCCTTATGGGGAACGTTGCTGCTCTGTTTCATTCAGGCTCGCGGCATGTTAGGGCTGGATCGGGTGGTTTAAATATTGGCTATATTCAATGGACGCGTTTTGCCGCGATGACATATCAGGCATCGTCAAATACACATAGCTAATCAGGAGTAAACACAATGAAGATCAAAGCTGTTGGTGCATATTCCGCTAAACAACCGCTTGAACCGATGGATATCACCCGGCGTGAACCGGGACCGCATGATGTCAAAATCGAAATCGCTTACTGTGGCGTCTGCCATTCCGATCTCCACCAGGTCCGTTCGGAGTGGGCGGGGACGGTTTACCCCTGCGTGCCGGGTCATGAAATTGTGGGGCGCGTGGTAGCCGTTGGTGATCAGGTAGAAAAACATGCGCCGGGCGATCTGGTCGGTGTCGGCTGCATTGTCGACAGTTGTAAACATTGCGAAGAGTGTGAAGACGGGCTGGAAAACTACTGTGATCACATGACCGGAACCTATAACTCGCCGACACCGGATGAACCGGGCCATACTCTGGGAGGCTACTCACAACAGATCGTCGTTCATGAGCGATATGTTCTGCGTATTCGTCACCCGCAAGAGCAGCTGGCGGCGGTGGCTCCTTTATTGTGTGCAGGAATCACCACGTACTCGCCGCTACGCCACTGGCAGGCCGGGCCGGGTAAAAAAGTGGGCGTGGTCGGCATCGGCGGTCTGGGACATATGGGGATTAAACTGGCCCACGCGATGGGGGCGCATGTGGTGGCATTTACCACTTCTGAGTCAAAACGCGAAGCGGCAAAAGCCCTGGGGGCCGATGAAGTTGTTAACTCACGCAATGCCGATGAGATGGTGGCTCATGTGAAGAGTTTCGATTTCATTTTGAATACAGTAGCTGCGCCACATAATCTCGACGATTTTACCACCTTGCTGAAGCGCGATGGCACCATAACGCTGGTTGGTGCGCCTGCGACACCGCATAAATCGCCGGAAGTTTTCAACCTGATCATGAAACGCCGCGCGATAGCTGGTTCTATGATTGGCGGCATTCCAGAAACTCAGGAGATGCTCGATTTTTGCGCCGAACATGGCATCGTGGCTGATATAGAGATGATTCGGGCCGATCAAATTAATGAAGCCTATGAGCGAATGCTGCGTGGTGATGTGAAATATCGTTTTGTTATCGATAATCGCACACTAACAGACTGAAAAAAATTAATAAATATCCTGTGGTTTAACATATTAATTTCGCTCTCCTTAACTTTTTAGTTAAGGAGAGCGAAATAATATCAAAGTAGTGGTAAACCTATAGCGTAAATTCAGATTGTTAAATTAACTCTACTACTTTACACGTTAGTTATGAGCGATTTCTGATAGTGTCTGGTTTAATCAGAGCTTTATTATCTGCGACGTTTATTTTTATTTAAGAGAGCCACCTGCAAGTTGTTATTCCACCAGAGAGTGAATCGCAAAGCAGGTCATCATTTCATCTGTATATCTGTATGCCAAATGGCATTCCCCCTCCTTTTTCGCCGATATTTTGTTGTGATCGACGAAGTTTCGCTTAAAAAAGCACCAGCAGTGGTTTCGCAGCTATATGGTGTATAAAAAATGTTCTCATACAGATGTTTTGTGAATGTGTGGGTTGACATTCATATGAAAAAAATCATAATTCCATCATGTTTGTGTGGGGGCTTTTCTGTATCTTACGCATCGCACTCAAGCCTGACAGAAAATATGCTGTAAGGCTCATATCAAAAACCGCCATTAGCTCATCAGGAAGAGCAGACGACAACCAGGATTGTTGTATGGTACGGGGTTCGAGGCCTCGATGGCGGTCCAACTTTTCAAAACTCTTCTGAATCAGATCCCCTTATTATCATCCCTGCAAAGTGGAACATTGCCATTGTTTGGCTATTCAGGACGGGTCAGACCAATGAAAAAGCCCACACAGGGGAGAGTAGGCTGAAATGGGAAGCTAAAGACTCAAGTAAACTTATCGGAAATAAGGACCACGCATTACGGGGGCTATCATCGCCGATGGTTGGGATTCGGCAAATCAGGTTGATTACGTAGAGAGTAAATTATCTGCTCACCGCTGCGTCACCCCTTCGTAAATCAGGCGTAGCGCGAATACACCAATAATTGCACCAATAACCCGACTGGCAACGCGTTGCATACGCCCATAAGCACGACGCACAGCGGGCAAAGAAAACGCCTGGCTTAGAAAGACTCGCCAGATAATTGATGTGAGCACAATCCCCGCCCAGGCCATTAATCGTGCCCATGTTGGTGTTTCGGCATTTAATGTTACTGAGAAAATACTGATAAAAAATAAAACGGTTTGCGGGTTAGAGAGATCGGTAATTAATCCACGGCGGAAAAAGATATACCAGGGGGCACTAATCGGTTGTTGTAGTGTGCTCATTTGCGGTGTTGACTGGCGGCGCATGCTGCACCACGCAAACCATAAGAGATAAGCGCCGCCGACGATTCTGATAAGCGAAAAAATCTCCTCACACTGCGTAATTAGCGTTGCAAGACCAAACAAACCCAACCCGGAATAAAATGCATCGCCCAGCGCCACGCCCAGCCCGGTCAACACCCCCGCGCGTCGACCGGAAGCCAGGCTGGTTTGTACTACCACAAAGAGATTGGCTCCCGGATTAAAAAAAGTAATCACGAACAATCCTACGGTCAGGTAAACGGCGTGCAAAGGATCCATAGTGATTTCATCCATAAATAAGTGAAGTAACTTCATCATATTTCTACCAAAAATAATCGGGTGCGAGAGAGATCACAAAGTGTCTTATTTCCGGTTACTGGCGTTTATGCCCTGACTGAACTAATTATTAATCAACCCAATAATGTGGGTGGGTGATAGTGTGATAACAACTCTGGAGCCGTAATATGAAAATAATCTCTAAAATGTTAGTCGGTGCGTTAGCGTTTGCCGTTACCAATGTCTATGCCGCAGAATTAATGACCAAAGCGGAATTTGAAAAGGTTGCATCGCAATATGAAAAAATAGGTGATATTTCAACCAGTAATGAAATGTCGACCGCAGATGCGAAAGAAGATTTGATCAAAAAAGCCGATGAAAAAGGGGCTGATGTGTTGGTACTGACCTCTGGTCAAACTGACAATAAGATCCACGGCACGGCAAATATTTATAAGAAGAAGTAATTCTGAATCCTATGTAAACATCCCCGATGCGTTAGTTTATCGGTGATCATCATCTATCGAAATTTATGCCGGATAAAGCGTTCGCGCTGCATTCGGCAGTTCAGCTTTTCAGCCGCCGCCAGAACGTCGTCCGGCTGATACCTAAATAATTCGCCGCTGCTGTTTTATCGCCATTAAATTTCTCCAGTGCCTGTTGTGCTGTCAGCAAGCCTGGAATGGGAGTCTTCGCCGACTCGCGCGCCAGTTCCGGCAGTAGCAGCTGCAAAAATTGCGGCGTTAAATCCGGCGTCGATTCCACACTTAAAAACAGCGCCAGTCGTTCCATCATATTGCGCAGTTCACGAATATTGCCCGGCCAGTCGTAGTGCAATAATAGAATCTGACAGGTCTCTAATCCCTGACGTAATGCGCCAGAAAAAGGGACAGAGAGTGCCGCCAGAGACATTTTCAAAAAGCTTTCCGCCAGCGGCAGAATATCCGCCACCCGCTCGCGTAGCGGCGGCAGTTGTAGACGCAAAATACTCAGCCGATAAAACAGGTCACGGCGAAACTGCCCTTGCTGCATATCTTCTTCCAGATTGCAGTGAGTGGCGCTAATGACCCGCACATCCACCGGAACAGGCTGATGCCCGCCGACGCGGGTGACCTCTTTTTCTTCCAGCACCCGCAGCAGCCGAGTCTGCAACGGCAGCGGCATTTCGCCTATCTCGTCAAGAAACAGCGTACCACCGTGGGCGATTTCAAACAGCCCGGCGCGTCCTCCGCGTCGCGAGCCGGTAAACGCCCCTTCCTCATAGCCAAACAGCTCCGCTTCCAGCAGCGATTCGGCAATCGCCCCGCAGTTAACGGCAACAAACGGATGTGACTTTTTGCCCTGTCGCGCATCGTGGCGGGAAAAATATTCCCGATGAATCGCCTGGGCCGCCAGCTCTTTGCCCGTCCCCGTTTCCCCCTCAATCAACACCGCCGCACTGGAGCGGGCATACAGCAAAATAGTCTGCCGCACCTGTTCCATCTGTGGTGATTGACCGAGCATATCGCCCAGCACGTAACGAGTACGCAGGGCGTTGCGGGTGGCATCGTGAGTGTTATGGCGTAACGACATGCGCGTCATATCCAGCGCATCGCTGAATGCCTGGCGCACGGTGGCGGCGGAATAGATAAAAATTCCGGTCATTCCGGCTTCTTCTGCCAGATCGGTAATCAGCCCTGCGCCGACCACCGCTTCGGTGCCGTTGGCTTTCAACTCATTGATTTGCCCGCGGGCGTCTTCTTCGGTGATGTAGCTACGTTGGTCGAGGCGCAAATTAAAGGTCTTTTGAAACGCCACCAGCGCTGGAATGGTTTCCTGATAGGTGACAACACCGATAGAAGAGGTGAGTTTTCCGGCTTTTGCCAGTGCCTGTAACACATCGTAGCCGCTCGGTTTAATCAAAATAACTGGCACTGACAGGCGACTTTTAAGATATGCGCCGTTAGAGCCAGCAGCGATGATGGCGTCGCACCGTTCGTTGGCCAGTTTCTTGCGGATGTAGGTCACCGCTTTTTCAAAGCCAAGCTGGATAGGGGTGATATTCGCCAGGTGATCAAACTCGAGGCTGATATCGCGAAACAGCTCGAACAGGCGCGTTACAGATACCGTCCAGATAACCGGTTTGTCGTCATTCAGCCGTGGTGGATGTGCCATAGCGCACCGCAAAGTTAAGAAACCGAATATTGGGTTTAGTCTTGTTTCATAATTGTTGCAATGAAACGCGGTGAAACATTGCCTGAAACGTTAACTGAAACGCATATTTGCGGATTACTTCATGAATTTATCTTTAACTCATTGAAATTAAATGTTTAATTTTATTAAGGCAATTGTGGCACACCCATTGCTTTGTCTTTATCAACGCAAATAACAAGTTGATAACAAAGGATGGGCTATGTCTCTACACTCTCCAGGTAAAGCGTTTCGCGCTGCACTGACTAAAGAAAATCCATTGCAGATTGTTGGCACTATCAACGCTAACCATGCGCTGCTGGCGCAGCGTGCCGGATATCAGGCGATTTATCTCTCCGGCGGTGGCGTGGCGGCAGGGTCGCTGGGGCTGCCCGATCTCGGTATTTCTACTCTTGATGATGTGCTGACTGACATTCGCCGTATCACCGACGTTTGTTCGCTACCGCTGCTGGTGGATGCGGATATCGGTTTTGGTTCTTCTGCTTTTAACGTGGCGCGCACCGTGAAATCGATGATTAAAGCCGGTGCGGCAGGATTGCATATTGAAGATCAGGTTGGTGCGAAACGCTGCGGTCATCGCCCGAACAAAGCGATCGTCTCGAAAGAGGAAATGGTGGATCGGATCCGTGCGGCGGTGGATGCGAAAACCGATCCTGATTTTGTGATCATGGCGCGCACCGATGCGCTGGCGGTAGAGGGGCTGGATGCGGCGATCGAGCGTGCGCAGGCCTATGTTGAAGCGGGTGCCGAAATGCTGTTCCCGGAGGCGATTACCGAACTCGCCATGTATCGCCAGTTTGCCGATGCGGTGCAGGTACCGATCCTCGCCAACATTACCGAATTTGGCGCAACACCGCTGTTTACCACCGACGAATTACGCAGCGCCCATGTCGCAATGGCGCTCTACCCGCTTTCAGCGTTTCGCGCCATGAACCGCGCCGCTGAACATGTCTACAACATCCTGCGTCAGGAAGGCACACAGAAAAGCGTCATCGACACCATGCAGACCCGCAACGAGCTGTACGAAAGCATCAACTACTACCAGTACGAAGAGAAGCTCGACGACCTGTTTGCCCGTGGTCAGGTGAAATAAAAACGCCCGTTGGTTGTATTCGACAACCGATGCCTGATGCGCCGCTGACGCGACTTATCAGGCCTACGAGGTGAACTGAACTGTAGGTCGGATAAGACGCATAGCGTCGCATCCGACAACAATCTCGACCCTACAAATGATAACAATGACGAGGACAATATGAGCGACACAACGATCCTGCAAAACAGTACCCATGTCATTAAACCGAAAAAATCGGTGGCACTTTCCGGCGTTCCGGCGGGCAATACGGCGCTCTGCACCGTGGGTAAAAGCGGCAACGACCTGCATTACCGTGGCTACGATATTCTTGATCTGGCGGAACATTGTGAATTTGAAGAAGTGGCGCATCTGCTGATCCACGGCAAACTGCCAACCCGTGACGAACTCGCCGCCTACAAAACGAAACTGAAAGCCCTGCGTGGTTTACCGGCTAACGTGCGTACCGTGCTGGAAGCCTTACCGGCGGCGTCACACCCGATGGATGTTATGCGCACCGGCGTTTCCGCGCTCGGCTGCACGCTGCCAGAAAAAGAGGGGCATACCGTCTCTGGCGCACGGGATATTGCCGACAAACTGCTGGCGTCACTTAGCTCGATTCTTCTCTACTGGTATCACTACAGCCACAACGGCGAACGCATTCAGCCGGAAACCGATGACGACTCTATCGGCGGTCACTTCCTGCATCTGCTGCACGGCGAAAAGCCGTCGCAAAGCTGGGAAAAGGCGATGCATATTTCGCTGGTGCTGTACGCCGAACACGAGTTTAACGCTTCCACCTTTACCAGCCGGGTGATTGCGGGCACTGGCTCTGATATGTATTCCGCCATTATTGGCGCGATTGGCGCACTGCGCGGGCCGAAACACGGCGGAGCGAATGAAGTGTCGCTGGAGATCCAGCAACGCTACGAAACGCCGGACGAAGCCGAAGCTGATATCCGTAAGCGGGTGGAAAACAAAGAAGTGGTCATTGGTTTTGGGCATCCGGTTTATACCATCGCCGACCCGCGCCACCAGGTGATCAAACGCGTGGCAAAGCAGCTCTCGCAGGAAGGCGGCTCGCTGAAGATGTACAACATCGCCGATCGCCTGGAAACAGTGATGTGGGAGAGCAAAAAGATGTTCCCCAATCTCGACTGGTTCTCCGCTGTTTCCTACAACATGATGGGTGTTCCCACCGAGATATTCACACCACTGTTTGTTATCGCCCGCGTCACTGGCTGGGCGGCGCACATTATCGAACAACGTCAGGACAACAAAATTATCCGTCCTTCCGCCAATTATGTTGGACCGGAAGACCGCCAGTTTGTCGCGCTGGATAAGCGCCAGTAAACCTCTACGAATAACAATAAGGAAACGTACCCAATGTCAGCTCAAATCAACAACATTCGCCCGGAATTTGATCGTGAAATCGTTGATATCGTCGATTACGTGATGAACTACGAAATCAGCTCCAGAGTAGCCTACGACACCGCACATTACTGCCTGCTCGACACGCTCGGCTGTGGTCTGGAAGCTCTCGAATATCCGGCCTGTAAAAAACTGCTGGGGCCAATTGTCCCCGGCACCGTCGTACCCAATGGCGTGCGCGTCCCCGGAACTCAGTTTCAGCTCGACCCCGTCCAGGCGGCATTTAACATTGGCGCGATGATCCGTTGGCTCGATTTCAACGATACCTGGCTGGCGGCGGAGTGGGGGCATCCTTCCGACAACCTCGGCGGCATTCTGGCAACGGCGGACTGGCTTTCGCGCAACGCGGTCGCCAGCGGCAAAGCGCCGTTGACCATGAAACAGGTGCTGACCGCAATGATCAAAGCCCATGAAATTCAGGGCTGCATCGCGCTGGAAAACTCCTTTAACCGCGTCGGCCTCGACCACGTTCTGTTAGTGAAAGTGGCTTCCACCGCCGTGGTCGCCGAAATGCTCGGCCTGACCCGCGAGGAAATTCTCAACGCCGTTTCGCTGGCATGGGTAGACGGACAGTCGCTGCGCACCTATCGCCATGCGCCGAACACCGGTACGCGTAAATCCTGGGCGGCGGGCGATGCCACTTCCCGCGCGGTACGTCTGGCACTGATGGCGAAAACCGGCGAAATGGGTTATCCGTCAGCCCTGACTGCGCCGGTGTGGGGCTTCTACGACGTCTCCTTTAAAGGCGAATCGTTCCGCTTCCAGCGCCCGTATGGTTCTTACGTGATGGAAAATGTGCTGTTCAAAATCTCCTTCCCGGCGGAGTTCCACTCCCAGACGGCAGTTGAAGCAGCGATGACGCTCTATGAACAGATGCAGGCAGCAGGCAAAACGGCGGCGGATATCGAAAAAGTGACCATTCGCACCCACGAAGCCTGTATTCGCATCATCGACAAAAAAGGGCCGCTCAATAACCCGGCTGACCGCGACCACTGCATTCAGTACATGGTGGCGATCCCGCTGCTGTTCGGGCGCTTAACGGCGGCAGATTACGAGGACAACGTTGCGCAAGATAAACGCATCGACGCTCTGCGCGAGAAGATCAATTGCTTTGAAGATCCGGTGTTTACCGCTGACTACCACGACCCGGAAAAACGCGCCATCGCCAATGCCATAACCCTTGAGTTCACCGACGGCACGCGATTTGAAGAAGTGGTGGTGGAGTACCCAATTGGTCATGCTCGCCGCCGTCAGGATGGCATTCCGAAGCTGGTCGATAAATTCAAAATCAATCTCGCGCGCCAGTTCCCGACTCGCCAGCAGCAGCGCATTCTGGAGGTTTCTCTCGACAGAACTCGCCTGGAACAGATGCCGGTCAATGAGTATCTCGACCTGTACGTCATTTAAGTAAACGGCGGTAAGGCGTAAGTTCAACAGGAGAGCATTATGTCTTTTAGCGAATTTTATCAGCGTTCGATTAACGAACCGGAGCAGTTCTGGGCCGAGCAGGCCCGGCGTATTGACTGGCAGACGCCCTTTACGCAAACGCTCGACCACAGCAACCCGCCGTTTGCCCGTTGGTTTTGTGAAGGCCGAACCAACTTGTGTCACAACGCTATCGACCGCTGGCTGGAGAAACAGCCAGAGGCGCTGGCATTGATTGCCGTCTCTTCGGAAACAGAGGAAGAGCGTACCTTTACCTTCCGCCAACTGCATGACGAAGTGAATGCGGTGGCGTCAATGCTGCGCTCGCTGGGCGTGCAGCGTGGCGATCGGGTGCTGGTGTATATGCCGATGATTGCCGAAGCGCATATTACCCTGCTGGCCTGCGCGCGCATTGGTGCTATTCACTCGGTGGTGTTTGGGGGTTTTGCCTCGCACAGCGTGGCGGCGCGAATTGATGACGCTAAACCGGTGCTGATTGTCTCGGCTGATGCCGGGGCGCGCGGCGGTAAAATCATTCCGTATAAAAAATTGCTCGACGATGCGATAAGTCAGGCACAGCATCAGCCGCGTCACGTTTTACTGGTGGATCGCGGGCTGGCGAAAATGGCGCGCGTTAGCGGGCGGGATGTCGATTTCGCGTCGTTGCGCCATCAGCACATCGGCGCGCGGGTGCCGGTGGCATGGCTGGAATCCAACGAAACCTCCTGCATTCTCTACACCTCCGGCACGACCGGCAAACCTAAAGGTGTGCAGCGTGATGTCGGCGGATATGCGGTGGCGCTGGCGACCTCGATGGACACCATTTTTGGCGGCAAAGCGGGCGGCGTGTTCTTTTGTGCTTCGGATATCGGCTGGGTGGTAGGGCATTCGTATATCGTTTACGCGCCGCTGCTGGCGGGGATGGCGACTATCGTTTACGAAGGATTGCCGACCTGGCCGGACTGCGGCGTGTGGTGGAAAATTGTCGAGAAATATCAGGTTAGCCGCATGTTCTCAGCGCCGACCGCCATTCGCGTGCTGAAAAAATTCCCTACCGCTGAAATTCGCAAACACGATCTTTCGTCGCTGGAAGTGCTCTATCTGGCTGGAGAACCGCTGGACGAGCCGACCGCCAGTTGGGTGAGCAATACGCTGGATGTGCCGGTCATCGACAACTACTGGCAGACCGAATCCGGCTGGCCGATTATGGCGATTGCTCGCGGTCTGGATGACAGACCGACGCGTCTGGGAAGCCCCGGCGTGCCGATGTATGGCTATAACGTGCAGTTGCTCAATGAAGTCACCGGCGAACCGTGTGGCGTCAATGAGAAAGGGATGCTGGTAGTGGAGGGGCCATTGCCGCCAGGCTGTATTCAGACCATCTGGGGCGACGACGACCGCTTTGTGAAGACGTACTGGTCGCTGTTTTCCCGTCCGGTGTACGCCACTTTTGACTGGGGCATCCGCGATGCTGACGGTTATCACTTTATTCTCGGGCGCACTGACGATGTGATTAACGTTGCCGGACATCGGCTGGGTACGCGTGAGATTGAAGAGAGTATCTCCAGTCATCCGGGCGTTGCCGAAGTGGCGGTGGTTGGGGTGAAAGATGCGCTGAAAGGGCAGGTGGCGGTGGCGTTTGTCATTCCGAAAGAGAGCGACAGTCTGGAAGACCGTGAGGTGGCGCACTCGCAAGAGAAGGCGATTATGGCGCTGGTGGACAGCCAGATTGGCAACTTTGGCCGCCCGGCGCACGTCTGGTTTGTCTCGCAATTGCCAAAAACGCGATCCGGAAAAATGCTGCGCCGCACGATCCAGGCGATTTGCGAAGGACGCGATCCTGGGGATCTGACGACCATTGATGATCCGGCGTCGTTGGATCAGATCCGCCAGGCGATGGAAGAGTAGGTCGGATAAGGCGCTCGCGCCGCATCCGACACCGTGCGCAGATGCCTGATGCGACGCTGACGCGTCTTATCATGCCTACAGGCCTGAACCGTAGGTCGGATAAGGCGCTCGCGCCGCATCCGACACCATGCGCAGATGCCTGATGCGACGCTGACGCGTCTTATCATGCCTACCCACTGTTTTTACACAGATAAGTTTCCCCCGCCTTTTTGTACTCATTCATATAAGAAATATATCCCCATACGAAAACGATTGCTTTTTATCTTCAGATGAATAGAATGCGGCGGATTTTTTGGGTTTCAAACAGCAAAAAGGGGGAATTTCGTGTCGCAAGATAACAACTTTAGCCAGGGGCCAGTCCCGCAGTCGGCGCGGAAAGGGGTATTGGCATTGACGTTCGTCATGCTGGGATTAACCTTCTTTTCCGCCAGTATGTGGACCGGCGGCACTCTCGGAACCGGTCTTAGCTATCATGATTTCTTCCTCGCAGTTCTCATCGGTAATCTTCTCCTCGGTATTTACACTTCATTTCTTGGTTACATTGGCGCAAAAACCGGCCTGACCACCCATCTTCTTGCTCGCTTCTCGTTTGGTGTTAAAGGCTCATGGTTGCCTTCACTGCTGCTGGGCGGCACCCAGGTTGGCTGGTTTGGCGTTGGCGTGGCGATGTTTGCTATTCCGGTGGGCAAGGCAACCGGGCTGGATATTAATTTGCTGATTGCCGTCTCCGGTTTACTGATGACCGTCACCGTCTTCTTTGGCATTTCGGCGCTGACAGTTCTTTCGGTGATTGCGGTTCCGGCTATCGCCTGTCTTGGCGGTTATTCCGTGTGGCTGGCCGTTAACGGCATGGGCGGCCTGGACGCATTAAAAGCGGTCGTTCCCGCACAACCGTTAGATTTCAATGTCGCGCTGGCGCTGGTTGTGGGGTCATTTATCAGTGCGGGCACGCTCACCGCTGACTTTGTCCGGTTTGGTCGTAATGCCAAACTGGCGGTGCTGGTGGCGATGGTGGCCTTTTTCCTCGGCAACTCGTTGATGTTTATTTTCGGTGCAGCGGGCGCGGCGGCACTGGGGATGGCGGATATCTCTGATGTGATGATTGCTCAGGGCCTGCTGCTGCCTGCGATTGTGGTGCTGGGGCTGAATATCTGGACCACCAACGATAACGCGCTCTATGCGTCGGGTTTAGGTTTCGCCAACATTACCGGTATGTCGAGCAAAACCCTTTCGGTGATTAACGGTATTATCGGTACGGTCTGCGCATTATGGCTGTATAACAATTTTGTCGGCTGGTTGACCTTCCTTTCGGCAGCTATTCCTCCGGTGGGCGGCGTGATCATCGCTGATTATCTGATGAACCGTCGCCGCTATGAGCACTTTGCGACCACGCGTATGATGAGTGTCAATTGGGTGGCGATTCTGGCTGTCGCGCTGGGGATTGCCGCAGGCCACTGGTTACCGGGAATTGTTCCGGTCAACGCGGTATTAGGTGGCGCGCTGAGCTATCTGATCCTTAACCCGATTTTGAATCGTAAAACGACAGCAGCAATGACGCATGTGGAGGCTAACAGTGTCGAATAATGCTTTACAAACAATTATTAACGCCCGGTTACCCGGCAAAGAGGGGCTGTGGCAGATTCATTTTCACGACGGAAAAATCAGCGCCATTGATGCGCAATCCGGCGTGATGCCCGTAACTGAAAACAGCCTGGATGCCGAACAAGGTTTAGTTTTACCGCCGTTTGTGGAGCCGCATATTCACCTGGACACCACGCAAACCGCCGGACAACCGAACTGGAATCAGTCCGGCACGCTGTTTGAAGGCATTGAACGCTGGGCCGAGCGCAAAGCGTTATTAACTCATGACGATGTGAAACAACGCGCATGGCAAACGCTGAAATGGCAGATTGCCAACGGCATTCAGCATGTGCGTACCCATGTCGATGTTTCGGACGCAACGCTGACTGCGCTGAAAGCAATGCTGGAAGTGAAACAGGAAGTTGCGCCGTGGATTGATCTACAAATCGTCGCCTTCCCGCAGGAAGGGATTTTGTCGTATCCCAATGGTGAAGCGTTGCTGGAAGAGGCGTTACGCTTAGGGGCAGACGTTGTTGGGGCGATTCCGCATTTTGAATTTACCCGTGAATATGGCGTGGAGTCGCTGCATAAAACCTTCGCCCTGGCGCAAAAATACGACCGTCTCATCGATGTTCACTGTGACGAGATTGATGATGAGCAATCACGCTTTGTCGAAACCGTTGCTGCCCTGGCGCACCGTGAAGGCATGGGCGCGCGAGTCACCGCCAGCCATACTACGGCAATGCACTCCTATAACGGGGCGTATACTTCGCGCCTGTTTCGTTTGCTGAAAATGTCCGGTATTAACTTTGTCGCCAACCCGTTGGTCAATATTCATCTGCAAGGACGTTTCGATACGTATCCAAAACGTCGCGGCATCACGCGCGTTAAAGAGATGCTGGAGTCCGGCATTAACGTCTGCTTTGGTCACGATGATGTCTTCGATCCGTGGTATCCGCTGGGAACGGCGAATATGCTGCAAGTGCTGCATATGGGGCTGCATGTTTGCCAGCTGATGGGCTATGGGCAGATTAACGACGGCCTGAATTTAATCACCCACCACAGTGCCAGAACGTTGAATTTGCAGGATTACGGCATTGCCGCCGGAAACAGCGCCAACCTGATTATCCTGCCGGCTGAAAATGGGTTTGACGCGCTGCGCCGTCAGGTTCCGGTGCGCTATTCGGTACGTGGCGGCAAGGTGATTGCCAGCACAAAACCGGCACAAACCACCGTATATCTGGAGCAGCCAGAAGCCATCGATTACAAACGGTAATCGGCTGGGTTACCGCGAGCGTAGTTTATGCCGGATGCGGCGTGAACACCTTATCCGGCCTACGTAGATCACTGAAATTGTAGGCCTGATAAGCGGAGCGCATCAGGCAATTTTGCTTATTTAAACTGAAGACTCAACTTTAAAATCTTTGAAATAATATTGCTTATCCCGGTCGTTTATTTCGCGAATAACCCGACAAGGAACGCCTGCAGCCACGACGTTTGGTGGAATGTCTTTTGTGACGACACTACCCGCGCCAATAACAGAATTATCCCCGATGGTGATGCCTGGATTAATAACCACATGACATCCGATCCAGACGTTATTGCCAATCGTTATCGGAAAAGAGTACATCTCTCCGTTTTTTCTCAATTCATGGTGTACCGGGTGTCCCGTAACGGAAAGAGTAACGTTGGGTGCAATCAGTACGTTATCACCGATCGTTACCGTGTAGTCGTCGACAATGGTTAAATTGAAATTTGCATAAAAATTGCGGCCTATATGGATGTTGGAACCGTAAGAGAAATAGACGGGGGGGTCTACCCAGGCGTTTTCCCCTACCGTGGCAAACATTTCTTTAATCAGACTTTCCCTTTTTTCAAATTCTGATGGATGCGAGTGATTAAACTCATACATTAACGTTTTTCCACGAAGTCTTTTTTCAGGTAAGCCTTCGCACATATCGGTAAATAGCTTGCCTGCTTTTATTCTTTCTGTCATCGACATGTTCATTGCGATCATTCCGCCCTGATATGTTGGTCGGATAAGGCGCTCGCGCCGCATCCGACATTGATTGCTTAAGCGACTTCATTCACCTGACGACGCAGTAGAGAAAGCGGGCCGGGGCCGCTAAGCGTGAACACGGAAATTAAGGTGAAGCCCAGCGCCACCAGACCCAGCACCAGATAAGCGCCCTGGAAACCGATGCTTTCATACATATTGCCCGCCAGTACAGACATAAAAATCATCGCCAGTTGCTTAAAGAAGCAGAAACAGACCAGATAAATCGTCGCTGAAAAACGCACTTCAAACTGGCTGGTAATATATTTAAAGCAGCCCACCAGCAGGAACGGTACTTCAAACATATGCAGCGTTTTCAGAATAACCACTTCCAGCGCTGAGGTGGCGAACGATGAGCCAATAATACGTACAGACATAATAGTGCCAGCCACCAGCAGGGCATTTTTCCCACCGATGCGATTAATGATCAGTGGCGCAAAGAACATAATCGAGGCATTAAGTAATTCGCCCATTGTCGTTACGTAGCCAAATACCCGCGTACCCTGTTCACCGGTAGCAAAAAACGAAGTAAAGAAATTAGCAAACTGTTGGTCAAAAACATCGTAGGTGCAGGAAACGCCAATAACATACAGTGACAAAAACCACAGTTTTGGCTGTCTGAACAGTTCCAGCGCCAGCTTAAGGCTAAATGCCGAATGGTTGGCACCTACCGCATTGGCAACCGTGGCTGAAGAGGGCGCATCCGTTTTGGCGAAAAAGAGTAAAACGGCGAGGATGAGTGCACAGCCAGAACCCAGCCAGAAAACAAACTGATTATTGATGGTGAACATGATGCCGACAATCGAGGCACACAGCGCCCAGCCAACACAGCCAAACATCCGCGCGCGACCAAATTCGAAATGACTGCGACGGCTGACTTTCTCGATAAATGCCTCTACTGCTGGCGCACCGGCGTTAAAACAAAAGCCAAGATAAATACCACCAACAATCGATCCTACTAAAATGTTGTATTGTAACAGTGGTCCGAAGATAAAAATAAAGAACGGCGCAAACATCACTAACATGCCGGTAATAATCCACAGCAGGTATTTGCGCAGCCCGAGTTTGTCAGAAAGCAGACCAAACAGCGGTTGGAATAATAGCGAGAACAGAGAAATAGCGGCAAAAATAATACCCGTATCACTTTTGCTGATATGGTTGATGTCATGTAGCCAAATCGGGAAAAACGGGAAGTAGGCTCCCATGATAAAAAAGTAAAAGAAAAAGAATAAACCGAACATCCAAAAGTTTGTGTTTTTTAAATAGTACATAATGGATTTCCTTACGCGAAATACGGGCAGACATGGCCTGCCCGGTTATTATTATTTTTGACACCAGACCAACTGGTAATGGTAGCGACCGGCGCTCAGCTGGAATTCCGCCGATACTGACGGGCTCCAGGAGTCGTCGCCACCAATCCCCATATGGAAACCGTCGATATTCAGCCATGTGCCTTCTTCCGCGTGCAGCAGATGGCGATGGCTGGTTTCCATCAGTTGTTGTTGGCTGTAGCGGCTGATGTTGAACTGGAAGTCGCCGCGCCACTGGTGTGGGCCATAATTCAATTCGCGCGTCCCGCAGCGCAGACCGTTTTCGCTCGGGAAGACGTACGGGGTATACATGTCTGACAATGGCAGATCCCAGCGGTTAAAACAGGCTGCAGTAAGGCGGTCGGGATAGTTTTCTTGCGGCCCCAGGCCGAGCCAGTTTACCCGCTCTGCGACCTGCGCCAGCTGGCAGGTCAGGCCAATCCGCGCCGGATGCGGTGTATCGCTCGCTACTTCAACACCTACACTGACGACCATCTCGCCGTGTCCATCAATCCGGTAGGTTTTCCGGCTGATAAATAAGGTTTTCCCCTGATGCTGCCACGCGTGGGCGGTCGTAATCAGCACCGCGTCGGCAAGTGTATCTGCCGTGCACTGCAACAACGCCGCTTCGGCCTGGTAATGGCCAGCCGCCTTCCAGCGTTCGACCCAGGCGTTAGGGTCAATGCGGGTCGCTTCACTTACGCCAATGTCGTTATCCAGCGGCGCACGGGTGAACTGATCGCGCAGCGGGGTCAGCAGTTGTTTTTCATCGCCAATCCACATCTGTGAAAGAAAGCCTGACTGGCGGTTAAATTGCCAACGCTTATTACCCAGCTCGATGCAAAAATCCGTTTCGCTGGTGGTCAGTTGAGGGATGGCGTGGGACGCGGAGGGGAGTGTCACGCTGAGGTTTTCCGCCAGACGCCATTGCTGCCAGGCGCTGATGTGTCCGGCTTCTGACCATGCGGTCGCGTTTGGTTGCACTACGCGTACCGTTAGCCAGAGTTGTCCGGCGCTCTCCGGCTGCGGCAGTTCAGGCAGTTCAATCAACTGCTTACCTTGCGGGCCAACATCCAGAGGCACTTCACCGCTTGCCAGCGGCTTGCCATCCAGCGCCACCATCCAGTGCAGGAACTCGTTATCGCTATGACGGAACAGGTATTCGCTGGTCACTTCGATGGTTCGCCCGGATAAACGGAACTGGAAATACTGCTGTTGGTGTTTTGCTTCCGTCAGCGCCGGATGCGGCGTGCGGTCGGCAAAGACCAGACCGTTCATACAGAACTGGCGATCGTTCGGCGTATCGCCAAAATCACCGCCGTAAGCCGACCACGGGTTGCCGTTTTCATCATATTTAATCAGCGACTGATCCACCCAGTCCCAGACGAAGCCGCCCTGTAAACGGGGGTACTGACGAAACGCCTGCCAGTATTTAGCGAAGCCGCCAAGACTGTTACCCATCGCGTGGGCATATTCGCAAAGGATCAGCGGGCGCATTTCTCCAGGCAGCGAAAGCCATTTTTTGATGGACCATTTCGGCACCGCCGGGAAGGGCTGGTCTTCATCCACGCGCGCGTACATCGGGCAAATAATATCGGTTGCGGAGGTGTCGGCTCCGCCGCCTTCATACTGTACCGGGCGGGAAGGATCGACAGATTTGATCCAGCGATAGAGTGCGTCGTGATTAGCGCCGTGGCCTGACTCATTCCCCAGCGACCAGATGATCACACTCGGGTGATTACGATCGCGCTGCACCATCCGCGTTACGCGTTCGCTCATCGCGGGTAGCCAGCGCGGATCATCGGTCAGACGATTCATTGGCACCATGCCGTGGGTTTCAATATTGGCTTCATCCACCACATACAGGCCGTAACGGTCGCACAGCGTGTACCACAGCGGATGGTTCGGATAATGCGAACAGCGCACGGCATTAAAGTTGTTCTGCTTCATCAGCAGGATATCCTGCACCATCGTCTGCTCATCCATGACCTGACCATGCAGAGGATGATGCTCGTGACGGTTAACGCCGCGAATCAGCAACGGCTTGCCGTTCAGCAGCAGCAGACCATTTTCAATCCGCACCTCGAGGAAACCGACATCGCAGGCTTCTGCTTCAATCAGCGTGCCGTCGGCGGTGTGCAGTTTAACCACCGCACGATAGAGATTCGGGATTTCGGCGCTCCACAGTTCCGGATTTTCAACGTTCAGGCGTAGCGTGACGCGATCGGCATAACCGCCACGCTCATCGATAATTTCACCGCCGAAAGGCGCGGTGCCGCTGGCGACCTGCGTTTCACCCTGCCACAAAGAAACCGTCACCCGCAGTTCATCGCGCAGCTCGCCGTACATCTGAACTTCTGCCTCCAGTACCGCGCGGCTGAAATCATCATTAAAGCGAGTGGTAACTTGGAAATCGCTGATTTGCGTGGTCGGTTTATGCAGCAACGAGACGTCACGGAAAATGCCGCTCATCCGCCACATATCCTGATCTTCCAGATAACTGCCGTCACTCCAGCGCAGCACCATCACCGCGAGGCGGTTTTCTCCGGCGCGTAAAAATGCGCTCAGGTCAAATTCAGACGGCAAACGGCTGTCCTGGCCGTAACCGACCCAGCGCCCGTTGCACCACAGATGAAACGCCGAGTTAACGCCATCAAAAATAATTCGCGTCTGGCCTTCCTGTAGCCAGCTTTCATCAACATTAAATGTGAGCGAGTAACAACCTGTCGGATTCTCCGCGGGAACAAACGGCGGATTGACCGTAATGGGATAGGTTACGTTGGTGTAGATGGGCGCGTCGTAACCGTGCATCTGCCAGTTTGAGGGGACGACGACAGTATCGGCGTCAGGAAGATCGCACTCCAGCCAGCTTTCCGGCACCGCTTCTGGTGCCGGAAACCAGGCAAAGCGCCATTCGCCATTCAGGCTGCGCAACTGTTGGGAAGGGCGATCGGTGCGGGCCTCTTCGCTATTTCGCCAGCTGGCGAAAGGGGGATGTGCCGCAAGGCGATTAAGTTGTGTAACGCCAGGGTTTTCCCAGTCACGACGTTGTAATACGACGGCCAGAGAATCCGTAATCATAGTCATAGCTGTATCCTGTGTGAAATTGTTATCCGCTCACAATTTCACACAACATACGAGCCGGACACATAGAGTGTAAAGACTGGGGTGCCTAATGAGTGAGCTGACTCACATTAATTGTGTTGCGCTCACTGCCCGCTTTCCAGTCGGGAAACTTGTCGTGCCAGCTGCATTAATGAATCGGCCAACGCGCGGGGAGAGGCGGTTTGCGTATTGGGCGGAAGGGTGGTTTTTCTTTTCACCAGTGAGACGGGCAACAGCTGATTGCCCTTCACCGCCTGGCCCTGAGAGAGTTGCAGCAAGCGGTCCACGCTGGTTTGCCCCAGCAGGCGAAAATCCTGTTTGATGGTGGTTAACGGCGGGATATAACACGAGCTGTCTTCGGTATCGTCGTATCCCACTACCGAGATATCCGCACCAACGCGCAGCCCGGACTCGGTAATGGCGCGCATTGCGCCCAGCGCCATCTGATCGTTGGCAACCAGCATCGCAGTGGGAACGATGCCCTCATTTAGCATTTGCATGGTTTGTTGAAAACCGGACATGGCACTCCAGTCGCCTTCCCGTTCTGTTATCGGCTGAATTTGATTGCGTGTGAGATATTTATGCCAGCCCGCCAGACGCAGACGCGCCGAGACAGAACTTAATGGGCCTGCTAACAGCGCGATTTGCTGGTGACCCAATGCGACCAGGTGCTCCACGCCCAGTCGCGTACCGTCTTCATGGGAGAAAATAATACTGTTGATGGGAGTCTGGTCAGAGACATCAAGAAATAACGCCGGAACATTAGCGCAGGCAGCTTCCACAGCAATGGCATCCTGGTCATCCAGCGGATAGTTAATGATCAGCCCACTGACGCGTTGCGCGAGAAGATTGTGCACCGCCGCTTTACAGGCTTCGACGCCGCTTCGTTCTACCATCGACACCACCACGCTGGCACCCAGTTGATCGGCGCGAGATTTTATCGCCGCAACAATTTGCGACGGCGCGTGCAGGGCCAGACTGGAAGTGGCAACGCCAATCAGCAACGACTGTTTGCCCGCCAGTTGTTGTGCCACGCGGTTGGGAATGTAATTCAGCTCCGCCATCGCCGCTTCCACTTTTTCCCGCGTTTTCGCTGAAACGTGGCAGGCCTGGTTCACCACGCGGGAAACGGTCTGATAAGAGACACCGGCATACTCTGCGACATCGTATAGCGTTACTGGTTTCACATTCACCACCCTGAATTGACTCTCTTCCGGGCGCTATCATGCCATACCACGAAAGGTTTTGCGCCATTCGATGGTGTCAGCGTAAATGCACGCCGCTTCGCCTTCCCGCTACCAGAATAGCCTGCGATTCAACCCCTTCTTCGATCTGTTTTGCCACCCGTTGCAGCGCCGGAAGATGCTTTTCCGCTGCCTGTTCGATGGTCATTGCGCTCGCCATATACACCAGATTCAGACAGCCAATCACCCGTTGTTCACTGCGCAGCGGTACGGCGATAGAGGCGATCTTCTCCTCCTGATCCCAGCCGCGGTAGTTCTGTCCGTACCCCTCTTTGCGCGCGCGCGCCAGAATGGCTTCCAGCTTTAACGGTTCTCGTGCCAGTTGATAGTCATCACCGGGGCGGGAGGCTAACATCTCGATTAATTCCTTGCGTTCTTGTTCCGGGCAAAAGGCCAGCCAGGTCAGGCCCGAGGCGGTTTTCAGAAGCGGTAACCGTCGCCCGACCATTGCCCGGTGAAAAGATAAGCGGCTGAAACGATGGGTGGTTTCGCGTACCACCATTGCATCAACATCCAGCGTGGACACATCTGTCGGCCATACCACTTCGCGCAACAGATCGCCCAGCAGCGGGGCCGCCAGTGCAGAAATCCACTGTTCGTCACGAAATCCTTCGCTTAATTGCCGCACTTTGATGGTCAGACGAAAACTGTCATCGGAGGTACTGCGCCGGACATATCCCTCTTCCAGTAACGTCTCCAGCAGTCGCCGCACAGTGGTGCGATGCAGGCCGCTGAGTTCCGCCAGCAGCCCGACGCTGGCACCGCCATCAAGTTTATTTAACATATTTAATAACATTAGACCGCGGGTTAAGCCGCGCACGGTTTTGTATTCCGTCTGCTCATTGTTCTGCATATTAATTGACATTTATATAGTTAAAACAACGTTGTGCACCTGGTGCACATTCGGGCATGTTTTGATTGTAGCCGAAAACACCCTTCCTATACTGAGCGCACAATAAAAAATCATTTACATGTTTTTAACAAAATAAGTTGCGCTGTACTGTGCGCGCAACGGCATTTTGTCCGAGTCGTGAGGTACTGAAATGGCAATACAACACCCTGACATCCAGCCTGCTGTTAACCATAGCGTTCAGGTGGCGATCGCTGGTGCCGGTCCGGTCGGGCTGATGATGGCGAACTATCTCGGCCAGATGGGCATTGACGTGCTGGTGGTGGAGAAACTCGATAAGTTGATCGACTACCCGCGTGCGATTGGTATTGATGACGAGGCGCTGCGCACCATGCAGTCGGTTGGCCTGGTCGATAATGTTCTGCCGCACACTACGCCGTGGCACGCGATGCGTTTTCTCACCCCAAAAGGTCGCTGTTTTGCTGATATTCAGCCAATGACCGATGAATTTGGCTGGCCGCGCCGTAACGCCTTTATTCAGCCTCAGGTCGATGCGGTGATGCTGGAAGGATTGTCGCGTTTTCCGAATGTGCGCTGCCTGTTTTCCCGCGAGCTGGAGGCCTTCAGCCAGCAAGATGACGAAGTGACCTTGCACCTGAAAACGGAAGAAGGGCAGCGGGAAACGGTCAAAGCCCAGTGGCTGGTGGCCTGTGATGGTGGGGCAAGTTTTGTCCGTCGCACCCTGAATGTGCCGTTTGAAGGTAAAACTGCGCCAAATCAGTGGATTGTGGTAGATATCGCCAACGATCCGTTAAGTACGCCGCATATCTATTTGTGTTGTGATCCGGTGCGCCCGTATGTTTCTGCCGCGCTGCCTCATGCGGTACGTCGCTTTGAATTTATGGTGATGCCGGGAGAAACCGAAGAACAGCTGCGTGAGCCGCAAAATATGCGCAAGCTGTTAAGCAAAGTGCTGCCTAATCCGGACAATGTTGAATTGATTCGCCAGCGTGTCTACACCCACAACGCGCGACTGGCGCAACGTTTTCGTATTGATCGCGTACTGCTGGCGGGCGATGCCGCGCACATCATGCCGGTGTGGCAGGGGCAGGGCTATAACAGTGGTATGCGCGACGCCTTTAACCTCGCATGGAAACTGGCGTTGGTTATCCAGGGGAAAGCCCGCGATGCGCTGCTCGATACCTATCAACAAGAACGTCGCGATCACGCCAAAGCGATGATTGACCTGTCCGTGACGGCGGGCAACGTGCTGGCTCCGCCGAAACGCTGGCAGGGTACGTTACGTGACGGCGTTTCCTGGCTGCTGAATTATCTGCCGCCAGTAAAACGCTACTTCCTCGAAATGCGCTTCAAGCCGATGCCGCAATATTACGGCGGTGCGCTGGTGCGTGAGGGCGAAGCGAAGCACTCTCCGGTCGGCAAGATGTTTATTCAGCCGAAAGTCACGCTGGAAAACGGCGACGTGACGCTACTCGATAACGCGATCGGCGCGAACTTCGCGGTAATTGGCTGGGGATGCAATCCACTGTGGGGGATGAGCGACGAGCAAATCCAGCAGTGGCGCGCGTTGGGCACACGCTTCATTCAGGTGGTGCCGGAAGTGCAAATTCATACCGCACAGGATAACCACGACGGCGTACTACGCGTGGGGGATACGCAAGGTCGCCTGCGTAGCTGGTTCGCGCAACACAATGCTTCGCTGGTGGTGATGCGCCCGGATCGCTTTGTTGCCGCCACCGCCATTCCGCAAACCCTGGGCAAGACCCTGAATAAACTGGCGTCGGTGATGACGCTGACCCGCCCTGATGCCGACGTTTCTGTCGAAAAGGTAGCCTGATATGCACGCTTATCTTCACTGTCTTTCCCACTCGCCGCTGGTGGGGTATGTCGACCCGGCACAAGAGGTACTCGATGAGGTCAATGGCGTGATTGCCAGCGCCCGCGAGCGTATTGCGGCTTTCTCCCCTGAACTGGTGGTGCTGTTTGCGCCAGATCACTACAACGGCTTTTTCTATGACGTGATGCCACCGTTCTGTTTAGGCGTTGGAGCGACGGCAATTGGTGATTTCGGCAGTGCGGCAGGAGAGCTGCCCGTGCCTGTGGAGCTGGCGGAGGCCTGTGCGCATGCCGTCATGAAGAGCGGGATCGATCTTGCCGTTTCTTACTGTATGCAGGTGGACCACGGGTTCGCCCAGCCGCTGGAGTTCCTGCTCGGTGGGCTGGATAAGGTGCCAGTACTGCCGGTGTTCATCAACGGTGTCGCCACGCCGCTGCCCGGTTTCCAGCGTACCCGCATGTTGGGGGAAGCCATTGGACGTTTCACCAGTACTCTCAATAAACGCGTGCTGTTCCTGGGTTCCGGTGGGCTTTCCCATCAGCCGCCGGTGCCCGAACTGGCGAAAGCCGATGCCCATATGCGCGACCGTCTGTTGGGGAGCGGGAAAGATTTACCCGCCAGTGAGCGCGAATTGCGTCAGCAACGGGTGATTAGCGCCGCTGAGAAGTTTGTTGAGGATCAGAGAACGCTGCATCCGCTCAACCCGATTTGGGATAACCAGTTCATGACTTTGCTGGAGCAGGGACGCATACAGGAACTGGATGCCGTCAGTAACGAAGAGCTTTCCGCCATTGCCGGAAAGTCGACACATGAAATCAAAACCTGGGTCGCCGCTTTTGCCGCTATTTCTGCGTTTGGCAACTGGCGTAGCGAAGGGCGTTATTACCGCCCAATCCCGGAGTGGATTGCCGGATTTGGCTCGTTAAGCGCCAGAACAGAGAACTGAATATGCAGGAGAAGATGATGAGTTATCAGCCACAAACCGAAGCCGCCACCAGCCGTTTTCTGAATGTAGAAGAAGCGGGTAAAACGCTGCGCATCCATTTTAATGACTGCGGACAAGGCGACGAAACCGTTGTCCTGCTGCATGGTTCCGGCCCGGGTGCTACTGGCTGGGCGAACTTCAGCCGCAATATCGATCCGCTGGTAGAGGCGGGCTATCGGGTGATCCTGCTGGATTGTCCGGGTTGGGGTAAGAGCGATTCGATCGTTAATAGTGGTTCGCGATCGGATCTTAATGCGCGAATCCTGAAAAGCGTGGTGGATCAACTGGATATCGCCAAAATCCACCTGCTGGGCAACTCGATGGGTGGCCACAGTTCTGTGGCGTTCACTCTTAACTGGCCGGAGCGCGTCGGCAAACTGGTGCTGATGGGCGGCGGTACGGGCGGCATGAGTTTGTTTACGCCGATGCCAACCGAAGGTATTAAGCGACTGAATCAGCTTTATCGTCAGCCGACTATCGAAAACCTGAAGCTGATGATGGATATCTTCGTTTTTGATACCAGCGATTTGACCGACGCCCTGTTTGAAGCGCGCCTGAATAATATGCTGTCGCGCCGCGATCACCTGGAAAACTTCGTTAAGAGCCTGGAAGCCAATCCGAAACAGTTCCCGGATTTTGGCCCACGTCTGGCGGAAATCAAAGCGCAAACCCTGATTGTCTGGGGGCGCAACGACCGCTTTGTGCCGATGGATGCGGGTCTGCGTCTGCTGTCCGGCATTGCCGGTTCTGAACTGCATATCTTCCGCGACTGTGGTCACTGGGCGCAGTGGGAACATGCCGACGCTTTCAATCAACTGGTGCTGAATTTCCTCGCACGCCCTTAAGGAACGGTCATGACGAAGCATACTCTTGAGCAACTGGCGGCGGATTTACGCCGCGCCGCAGAGCAGGGCGAAGCGATTGCGCCGCTGCGCGATCTGATTGGTATCGATAACGCTGAAGCGGCCTACGCCATTCAGCACATCAATGTGCAACATGACGTTGCGCAGGGGCGTCGCGTGGTGGGGCGCAAAGTGGGGCTGACGCATCCGAAAGTGCAGCAACAACTGGGCGTTGATCAACCGGATTTCGGGACATTATTTGCCGACATGTGTTATGGCGATAATGAAACCATTCCTTTTTCCCGTGTTCTGCAACCCCGCATTGAAGCGGAGATTGCACTGGTGTTGAACCGCGATCTACCCGCAACCGATATCACCTTCGACGAATTGTATAACGCCATTGAATGGGTACTTCCGGCGCTGGAGGTGGTGGGGAGCCGCATTCGCGACTGGTCGATTCAGTTTGTCGATACCGTGGCAGATAACGCTTCCTGCGGGGTGTATGTCATCGGCGGTCCGGCGCAACGCCCGGCGGGGTTAGACCTGAAAAACTGCGCCATGAAGATGACGCGTAATAACGAAGAGGTTTCCAGCGGGCGCGGCAGCGAATGCCTGGGACATCCGCTTAATGCCGCCGTCTGGCTGGCACGCAAAATGGCCAGTCTGGGTGAACCGCTGCGCGCCGGAGATATCATTCTTACCGGGGCATTAGGTCCGATGGTGGCGGTGAATGCGGGCGATCGTTTTGAAGCCCATATCGAAGGCATAGGTTCAGTTGCTGCGACATTTTCAAGCGCAGCCCCAAAAGGAAGTCTGTCATGAGTAAGCGTAAAGTCGCCATTATCGGTTCAGGCAACATTGGCACCGATCTGATGATTAAAATTTTGCGTCACGGTCAGCATCTGGAGATGGCGGTGATGGTCGGCATTGATCCTCAGTCCGACGGTCTGGCGCGTGCCAGACGTATGGGCGTCGCCACCACCCATGAAGGGGTGATCGGGCTGATGAACATGCCTGAATTTGCTGATATCGACATTGTATTTGATGCGACCAGCGCGGGCGCGCATGTGAAAAACGATGCCGCTTTGCGCGAAGCGAAACCGGATATTCGCTTAATTGACCTGACGCCTGCTGCCATCGGCCCTTACTGCGTGCCGGTGGTTAACCTCGAGGAGAACGTCGCTCAACTGAACGTCAACATGGTCACCTGCGGCGGCCAGGCCACCATTCCAATGGTAGCGGCAGTTTCACGCGTGGCGCGTGTTCATTACGCCGAAATTATCGCTTCTATTGCCAGTAAATCTGCCGGACCCGGCACGCGTGCCAACATCGATGAATTTACGGAAACCACTTCGCGCGCCATTGAAGTGGTGGGTGGCGCGGCAAAAGGGAAGGCGATTATTGTGCTTAACCCAGCAGAGCCACCGTTGATGATGCGTGACACGGTGTATGTATTGAGCGACGAAGCTTCACAAGATGATATCGAAGCCTCAATCAATGAAATGGCTGAGGCGGTGCAGGCTTACGTACCGGGTTATCGCCTGAAACAGCGCGTGCAGTTTGAAGTCATCCCGCAGGATAAACCGGTCAATTTACCGGGCGTGGGGCAGTTCTCCGGGCTGAAAACGGCGGTCTGGCTGGAAGTCGAAGGCGCAGCGCATTATCTGCCTGCCTATGCGGGCAACCTCGACATTATGACTTCCAGTGCGCTGGCGACAGCGGAAAAAATGGCCCAGTCACTGGCGCGCAAGGCAGGAGAAGCGGCATGAACGGTAAAAAACTTTATATTTCGGACGTCACGTTGCGTGACGGTATGCACGCCATTCGTCATCAGTATTCGCTGGAAAATGTCCGCCAGATTGCCAAAGCACTGGATGATGCCCGCGTGGATTCGATTGAAGTGGCCCACGGCGACGGTTTGCAGGGTTCCAGCTTTAACTATGGTTTCGGCGCACATAGCGACCTTGAATGGATTGAAGCGGCGGCGGATGTGGTGAAGCACGCCAAAATCGCGACGTTGTTGCTGCCAGGAATCGGCACTATTCACGATCTGAAAAATGCCTGGCAGGCTGGCGCGCGGGTGGTTCGTGTGGCAACGCACTGTACCGAGGCTGATGTTTCCGCCCAGCATATTCAGTATGCCCGCGAGCTCGGAATGGACACCGTTGGTTTTCTGATGATGAGCCATATGACCACGCCGGAGAATCTCGCAAAGCAGGCAAAGCTGATGGAAGGCTACGGTGCGACCTGTATTTATGTGGTGGATTCTGGCGGTGCGATGAACATGAGCGATATCCGTGACCGTTTCCGCGCCCTGAAAGCAGTGCTGAAACCAGAAACGCAAACCGGCATGCACGCTCACCATAACCTGAGTCTTGGCGTGGCGAATTCTATCGCGGCGGTGGAAGAGGGCTGCGACCGAATCGACGCCAGCCTCGCGGGAATGGGCGCGGGCGCAGGTAACGCGCCGCTGGAAGTATTTATTGCCGCCGCGGATAAACTGGGTTGGCAGCATGGGGGCGATCTCTATGCGTTAATGGATGCCGCTGACGACCTGGTGCGTCCGTTGCAGGATCGACCGGTACGAGTCGATCGCGAAACGCTGGCGCTGGGATACGCTGGTGTTTACTCCAGCTTCCTGCGTCACTGTGAAACGGCGGCGGCGCGTTATGGCTTAAGCGCGGTGGATATTCTCGTTGAGCTGGGCAAACGCCGGATGGTTGGCGGCCAGGAGGATATGATCGTCGACGTGGCGCTGGATCTGCGCAACAACAAATAATATTGACTGCCGAGAACGTGCATTTTGTATGCCCATCCCAGCACGACTGCCGGATGCGGCGTGAACGCCTTATCCGGCCTACATTTCGCCCGTAGGCAGTCATTAAATAGTTCTGATTACGCGGCTGGCAATGTATCAGTCGCGATTCACCTGCACTCGCAATGAGGTTCATCTTATGTCGACTCGTACCCCTTCATCATCTTCATCCCGCCTGATGCTGACCATCGGGCTTTGTTTTTTGGTCGCTCTGATGGAAGGGCTGGATCTTCAGGCGGCTGGCATTGCGGCGGGTGGCATCGCCCAGGCTTTCGCACTCGATAAAATGCAAATGGGCTGGATATTTAGCGCCGGAATACTCGGTTTGCTACCCGGCGCGCTGGTTGGCGGGATGCTGGCAGACCGTTATGGGCGTAAGCGTATTTTGATTGGCTCAGTTGCGCTGTTTGGTTTGTTCTCGCTGGCAACGGCGATTGCATGGGATTTCCCCTCACTGGTCTTTGCGCGGCTGATGACCGGTGTCGGGCTGGGGGCGGCGTTGCCGAATCTTATCGCCCTGACGTCTGAAGCCGCGGGACCACGTTTTCGTGGGACGGCAGTGAGCCTGATGTATTGCGGTGTTCCCATTGGCGCGGCGCTGGCGGCGACGCTGGGTTTCGCGGGGGCAAACTTAGCATGGCAAACGGTGTTTTGGGTAGGTGGTGTGGTGCCGTTGATTCTGGTGCCGCTATTAATGCGCTGGCTGCCGGAGTCGACGGTTTTCGCTGGCGAAAAACAGGCTGCGCCACCACTGCGTGCGTTATTTGCGCCAGAAACGGCAACCGCGACGCTGCTGCTGTGGTTGTGTTATTTTTTCACTCTGCTGGTGGTCTACATGTTGATCAACTGGCTGCCGCTGCTTTTGGTGGAGCAAGGATTCCAGCCATCGCAGGCGGCAGGGGTGATGTTTGCACTGCAAATGGGGGCGGCAAGCGGGACGTTAATGTTGGGCGCATTGATGGATAAACTGCGTCCAGTAACCATGTCGCTACTGATTTATAGCGGCATGTTAGCTTCGCTGCTGGCGCTGGGAACGGTGTCGTCATTTAACAGTATGTTGCTGGCGGGATTTGTCGCGGGGTTGTTTGCGACAGGTGGGCAAAGCGTTTTGTATGCTCTGGCACCGTTGTTTTACAGTTCGCAGATCCGCGCAACAGGTGTGGGAACAGCCGTGGCGGTAGGGCGTCTGGGGGCTATGAGCGGTCCGTTACTGGCCGGGAAAATGCTGGCATTAGGCACTGGCACGGTCGGCGTAATGGCCGCTTCTGCACCGGGTATTCTTGTTGCTGGGTTGGCGGTGTTTATTTTGATGAGTCGGAGATCAAGAATGCAGCCGTGTGCCGATGCCTGACGCGCCTTATTAAGCAGGGGCGAAAGGGACTTGCCCCCAATACACCTACGGCGTTTACAGGTATACTCGCTAAAAATTATTCAGCGGGTTTGGAAACAAAGATGGCAAAACTTACCTTACAAGAGCAGTTGCTCAAAGCGGGACTAGTCACCAGCAAAAAAGCG
>PPYF01544673.1_pt1 | contig 46470 bp, 38 predicted proteins | sample 1559871 | NCBI WGS metagenome assembly PPYF01 (sample SAMN08240021, study PRJNA423297) | Human gut metagenome, whole genome shotgun sequencing project.
ATACAAAAAAGCCAACTAATTCGCAATACTTTGTGTATGAATTAGTTGGCTAATTTTATACTATTTACTGAATGTCCCTTCCTAACCTTACTTTAGAAAAAACTGTCAGTACTTTAGATTTTTCTGTCAGTACTTTTGTTTCGGGCCGCTCCGCGGGCTATTTCAGAGACGAGAGCCAACTAATTCGTATACCTGTTGTTACGAATCAGTTGGCTCACCATATAGTCTACGGAACGTCCCTTGTATATCGCTACTTTTTCAAATTCGGACGTTCCAGGCCATAGTTATATTTTTGGTCGGCCGCCTTCAATAAAAAGGCTACCACTAATGACAGACAAGCAATAACTGTAAAAATCACCATCGGCAAGGTGTAGTCATAAAATGTTGTCTCCTTGCCTGCCACCAGTTCTGTGCCAATAATGCAATACTTTTCCAAAACGAAGCCGATCAGCGTAGGCACTCCCCACAAACCAATATTCTGAATAAAGAAAATCAGAGCATACGCCGTACCCAACTGCTTAACGGGAAAGATTTTTGCAACACTCGGCCACATCGCTGAAGGTACCAAAGAAAATGCTATACCTAAAATAACCATCAACACAATAGCGACCCACGAAGCGTGAACAAACGGAAGAGCATAAATAGCATGCACACCAATCAACATGGCTGCGCCCACAATCATGAAAGTAGCTGCCCGACCACGCATATCTATCAAACCGCCAAATACAGGCGTCAGAAGCAACGCACCTATAGCAGGAAGTCCAACAAATGTTCCTGCGACAGTCTCATCTACTCCATACTTAGTAATCATTAATTCTGTGGCAAACTTCTGAAAGGGGAAAACACAGCTATAAAAAAGAACACAAAGCACCGCAATTAACCAGAACCCCGGATTCCTTACCACGTTCATGACATCAGCAAAACAGAACTTTTCTTCATCACTGCTTTCTACAGAAATCTTAACTTGCGAATCCAACTTCCGATCCATCATCGAAAAAACGACAAAAGAAACAAAGCCTCCAATCAGTACAACAAAACCGATCAACAAAGGAGTTTCCAGGTGATAACTGCTAGCCAAAGGAATCGCTACGGTATATGCAGCTTGAGACCCAATTCGTGCCAAAGCGACCTGAACTCCCATAGCAAATGCCATTTCCTTTCCATTAAACCATTTAGCAATAATCTTTGTTACCGTAATGCCGGCGACTTCTGCACCTACACCGAAAACAGAGTACCCCGCGGAGGCGAGGAAAACATCAGCTTTGAATCCCAGGATTTCCGATAACGAGCCTCCAATGCGAGTAATAGCGTAATACTCTGCTGCTGTTCCTGCCACCATCAGAAAGGCTGCCAAAAGACCGGTAAAACGGATACCAAAACGGTCAAGAATCAGACCTCCCCAAATCAGCATCAATAAGAATACGTTCAAGAAACTGTAGGCGCCGGAAAACATACCGAATTCACCACTTGTCCATCCCAAATCAGTTTCCAGCATACTTTTCAATGGTGCCATTACGTCGTTAACATAATAGGCTGCCATCATCATAAACGCAACAATTGACAGTGCCATCCAACGAATCAGCACACTGTCATTCATTTTTTTTACTGCAGACATATTTTTTACATATTAAAAATCGACTTGACTATCACTACTTTTTCAACCAACGATCCAACCAACGGAAGAAGGTACGCTGCCACAAGATGCCGTTCTGCGGTTTCAGCACCCAATGATTCTCATCTGGAAACAGCAGCAACTGCGCTGGTATACCACGCAAACGCGCCGCAGTAAATGCACTTTCTGCTTGGGTATATTCAATACGGAAATCCTTCTGTCCGTGAATACAGAGGATGGGTGTATCCCATTTATCCACATAAAGATGAGGCGAAGTTTCAAAAACCTTTTGCCGTGCACCTGCACTATCCTTATGCCACGGCGCAGCTTTCATATCCCAATTCGGGAACCACAATTCTTCCGTTTCCACATACTGCTGCTGCGTATTGAAAATACCGTCATGAGCGATGAATGCCTTGAAACGCTTGTTATGATTACCGGCCAGCCAATATACACTGTATCCGCCAAAACTAGCACCAACCGCTCCCAAACGGTCTTTATCTACATACTTCTCTTTGCAAATATCGTCAATTGCCGAAAGGTAATCCTGCATGCACAAACCGCTATAGTCGCCACTGATCTGCTCCAACCATTCCATACCGAAACCTGGAAGTCCTCGACGGTTGGGGGCAATGATAATATAATCATTGGCCGCCATCAACTGAAAGTTCCAACGATAACTCCAAAACTGACTTACAGGAGATTGTGGGCCACCCTCACAAAACAGCAGTGTGGGATATTTCTTATCCGGATTGAAGTGCGGCGGGTATATAACCCAACAAAGTTCTTGTTTTCCGTCAACTGTATTTACCCACCTTTCTTTGACTTCTCCTAAAACAAGTTGCTTCAAAATATGCTCATTCTCAAAAGTCAATTGAGTCAAAACCTTCTTACCCTTACGTCCAAAAGTCAAATGATAAACATCATCAGGTGCACTCATACTATGACGCTTCAACAACAAAGAGTTTTTCTGATTGCCTAACCCCACCAAAGAATAATCATAATCACCTTCAGTCAACTGCTCCACCTTTCCCTCTAAATCGGTACGATAAACATGAGTGCGGCCGTGCCAAACTCCAGTAAAATATAATTGCTTACTGTCATCTAGCCAGCAAAACTCATTCACACCACTTTCAAACGATTCAGTCACATAAAACTTTTTTCCTGTTGCCAGTTCATATACACACAACCTCGTACGATCACTTTCGTAGCCATCGCGCTCCATACTTAACCAAGCAATATATTTACCGTCTGGCGAAAATGAAGGATTCTGGTCATAGCCCAAATTACAATCAACTCCCTTAAAGGCCGGATTTCCCTGCTGGTTCTCCAAGGAACGGGTTGGGTCAACATGAACGTCTGTATATCCATCAGGCTTACAAATATTCTTACTCTTTTGAGTATTAACATCATACAGATAAATATCACTGTCTGTGCTAATGGCATATGCCAATCCACTCTTTTTCCGGCAAGTATATGCCACCTGATTTCCATCTTGGCTCCAAGCCAATTGCTCAATACCACCAAATGGCATCATCGGTGATTCAAAAGGCTCATCCTTCAAAATATCATATGCTCCTGCTATTTTCTGACCATCATAAGTAGCCACGAATGGATGAGGCGCTGATTTAACATACGTATCCCAATGCTTGTACATCAAATCATTACATACCATACCGGATGACAGAGGTAGATCCGCATCGTTAGCTTGTATCGAGGTCTGCTGTGGCACTTCTTTCACCAAAAGCACTTTCTTTTCATCAGGAGAGAAAAGAAATCCCTGCACGTCTACTGGCTCGTTTGATATTTGTTTTCTATCGCTACCATCAGCATTCATTTCCCACAATTGCATGGAACCACTCTCGGAAGAAAGAAAAACAATCCGTTTACCCTCCTTAACAAAAACTGGCGACATTTCTTGAGAGGAAGTTGTTGTCAGTTTACGATTTTCTTTACTGACCATATCCAATGTATAAAGGACGGAATGGCTTTTGTTCTGTTCCACGCTATAATAAGAAACCGAATAAACAGCTAACTTTCCATCAGGAGACAATGAAAAATCCCCCAATCGTCCCATAGCCCATAATGCCTCAGGCGTAAGCCGCCCATCTTTAATGCTCAAAGACTGTTTCCCTATGAAATCACCATCATTGGGAGCCGCCATAGATTCAGACGATAGTGTTGAAACCATCAACGACAAAGATGCCAACATAGTAGTTATGTTCATACTCTTATAAAATTAATAAGAAGGAATGCCATAAGCAAATCCTTTTCAGGGATTACATACTCATCTGCACTCCTTCTGTCAGTTTATCGCATAAATTATTATCTATTACCTTTTTTACCTCTAATCCTTTTTGTTTTGCTGGCGACGACGCTGTTCTTCCATCATTTCTTGCTGTTGCTTCTGCAAAGCCTCCAGACGCGCTGCCAATCCACTAGGTTTTTTGTTCGGATTATTCTTATTTGCCTGATAATATGCCTCCAACTTTTCCAAAATTCTCTTCTCGTCAACAGTTTTACGCAAATACCACATAGTCAAAGCACTTGCAAGCAGAGAGATAAAATAATAATAGTTCAAGCCAGATGAATAGTCGTTAAACATGAAGAAGAAGAATACGGGCATCAAATACATCATCCATTGCATAACCTTCATCTGTTCAGCCTGATCACCGGACATTGACTCTCGCTGCTGACGCATTGTCATATACGTATAAAGCAAATTGGTCAGACAGAAAAGAATGCAGAACAGGCTCAAGTGATCGCCCAACAACCATAAGTCTGTATTCCATGAAATTATACTATCATAGGTAGACAAATCCTCTGCCCACAAGAAACCTTGTTGACGGAGTTCAATTGCGTTAGGAACAAAATTAAACATAGCAATCCAAATTGGAGCCTGTATCAACATAGGCAGACATCCTCCCATAGGACTGACGCCATATTGCGAATAGAGCGTCATCATCTCCTGCTGGCGCTTCATTGCATCTTCCTTGTTAGGATACTTTTTGCTTATCTCATCTACCTTTGGTTTCAACACTCGCATCCGCGTACTGCTTAAAAAACTTTTTTTAGTAGGCGGATAAACAATAATGCGGAGCAAAATTGTTATCAACAATAACACAATGCCCATAGGTAACCCCAACTGTGTCAAGAAATCGAATACATACAAGGTAAAGAAACGGTTAATCCAACGGAACAATGGCCATCCCAGATATACCAATTCTTCCAAATGTAAATCTTTTTCACCACCGACGGCATATTTGTCCATTGACTGAAGCAATCTGAACTGATTTGGCCCAAAATACAATTGGAAATTAGACTTTCCTTTTCCGGTTGGATCGAAAGATGCCAACATATCAGCCTTATACTCCTTCAAATAGTTTCCCGGATTGTCTTTTAAGTAAGGAGTACTTTCAAAAGACTTTGCCGTCATCGGATTCTCCGAAATCAGCACACTGCTAAAATACTGGTTTTTGAAAGCCACCCAGGAAACTTGTCCTTCGACATTGGTTTCTTTTTCGGCCTCGTATTCACTTAGCTTTTCTGTATCATCGCCATACAAGCGGTAAGTCAATGTAGAATACTGATTTTCGAACTTGAATCCTTTCTCTAACAGACTCACTCTATTACTCCAGTTTATCTTAATAAAATCTTGTGCTGCAGAAACATATTTATCAATACCTTGAGTTTCTATTGAGAAGTTCAAAAGATAACCGCCATCGCTTAGTTTATAAACAATATCAAACAAAGCCGTACTGTCAGCTGAAAGCAATCTCATGGTAACTGCGTCGGCTGTATGATTCACCGGTACAAAATCAAAATCGGAAGTAGTAAACGCGCCATCTTTCGTATCCAGCGTAAAAGACATGTCGGCATCATTCCTCCGATACAGATGAAGAGGATTATTCTTCCCCTCATCAAAATCATTGTAACTACGGTACCGATATTCATCCGAATCTGCTTTTTTCTCTTTCAGATAAACATTGGCTACAGTTCCTCCCTTACAATTCAACTCTACACGCAATTTTTCATTTTCAATTGCCACCAAACTATCTTTTCCCGTTGTTTCACAATTAAAAAACAGCGATGTACTATCCTTCGAGACAATAGCCATCTGCTTTTTTTCCGCATTCGCCTGCTCCTGCTGCTTTATTTGTGATTCTGTTACAGTGGGTTGCGACTGGGCGGGTTCGGTCATTGTCGTAGTTGTATAATAACTATAGCCCAAAAGTAGAGCAACAATAAGGATCAGCCCCGTTACTGTATTCTTATCCATAAAACCTTAGTTTGTTCTTTTATATTTTTGATAATTCCATTTTATTAGGAAAATCTGCAAATTTCAGAAATCCTACTGCTACAAGGCAGTAAAACTTCTGAGAATCTGCAGATTTACCAAAGAGGTTATCTTTCATTTTTCTTTTTTGTACGCTATAGCGGCTTTTACAAAATTGATAAACAGTGGATGAGGTTTCAACACTGTACTTGTATATTCCGGATGGAATTGTGTTCCGACATACCATCTGTTCGCCGGAACCTCGACAATTTCCACCAAGTCACTATCCGGATTAATGCCGACACATTGCATACCCTTCTGTTCAAACTCCTCCCGATAATCATTATTAAATTCGTAACGGTGACGATGGCGTTCACGAATCACCTCATTTCCATAAATTTCACGCACGCGACTGCCAGCACGTAACACGCATTCATAGCCGCCTAAGCGCATAGTTCCTCCCATATTCGTTATGTTCTTCTGATTCTCCATCAAATCAATTACGTTATGGGGAGTTTTCGAATCCATTTCCACGCTATTGGCATCACCATAGCCCAACACATTGCGAGCAAACTCTATTACCATCATCTGCATGCCCAAACAAATGCCCAAAGTCGGAACATCCTTTTCGCGACAATAATGTGCAGCCACCAACTTCCCGGCAATTCCTCGAGAGCCAAATCCTGGACATATTACAACCGCATCAAATTCTTTTAAGGTTGCCTCAACATTTTCCTCAGTCAGTTTTTCCGAGTTGACAAACTTACATTTCACCTTGTAATCATTATAGGTACCTGCCTGAGACAGAGATTCCAAGATGCTTTTATAGGCGTCTTGAAGATCATATTTACCTACTAAAGCCACTTTGACTTCCTCTGTTGCACGCTGTCGACGATCCAAGAAAGAACGCCACGGGCCTAAGCCCGGGGTCTCACCGACCTCAACTCCTAATTTTTTGAGTATTGTTGCATCAAGTCCTTGTTTCTGCATTTCTAAAGGAACCTGGTAAATTGTAGGCATGTCCAAACTCTGCACCACCGCATCATGCGATACATTACAGAAATTAGCCACTTTTTTCCGCAACTCAGGCCCGATTTCATGCTCAGTTCGCAACACCAACAAATCCGGCTGAATGCCCAAACTCTGCAATTCCTTAACCGAATGCTGAGTCGGTTTTGTTTTTAATTCGCCGGCGGCCGCCAAATAAGGTACATATGCCAAATGCACGCATACTGCATTCTGCCCAAGTTCCCATTTCAACTGGCGAATTGCTTCCAAAAAAGGCAAACTCTCAATATCTCCTACAGTTCCTCCGATTTCTGTAATCACAAAATCATAATGATGCTTCTTACCGAGGAACAGCATATCCCGCTTAATCTCATCGGTAATATGAGGAATCACCTGAATCGTTTTACCCAAATAGTCTCCACGGCGTTCCTTCTCTATTACACTCTGATAGATGCGACCCGTCGTCACATTATTATGACGTGTCGTTTGTATACCGGTAAATCGCTCGTAATGTCCTAAATCCAAATCAGTCTCTTGACCGTCATCCGTAACATAACACTCACCATGCTCGTAAGGATTCAATGTACCTGGATCTATATTAATATATGGATCAAATTTCTGAATAGTAATATTATAACCTCGCGCTTGCAACAATTTCCCAATAGAGGAACTGATGATGCCCTTACCCAAAGAAGAAGCAACACCGCCTGTTACGAAGATATACTTTGTCTCTGACATAACGGTTTTTTATGATTAAGCATTAATAGATACATGTTCAAGCCTGCTGTCCAAGAAGACACACAATTCGTCATGATAAAATTTTGGGCAAAGGTACAAAAAAAAGATAAAAGGCTTGATTTCAAACAAAAAAATCTTCATCTCAAAATCACGAGTCAGAACGAAGCCCAACCGGATAAAGCAAGTTCGCATAAGACCTGCCAAATATATTTCAAGACATTTCAATCCCGGTGCATACAAGACAAGTCAGGAATGAACATTATGCATAACCACAACCATAACTTTTTTCACCACAAACAGTCAGTACTTTCGTAAAAACTAAAGTACTGACAGAAATTTCTATCAGTACTTTAGGATTTTCTGTCAGCCTGCGCAAGGAACAAGTGCAGACTCCATTCCTCCAAGCACTATCCCAACCCAACGAATTAGCAATGAAATTTCATGGTCCATTCCCAAATCCCCGATTGATTCTATTGGCCAAATTTATCTCCAGAAATTATCCCAACTTAGCAAACAATTTGAAACCTACCAATACACACAAGCAGACACACTGGCAAACCCGTATTATTTCTACATCTTTGCTCAGCCGACATATTATAGCCATCCGGTAAGAATTGCTATCGGAAAATTACCACAAGAACAAAAAAACAAAGACGAATACATTTTGCCCCCACTACTCCCGGCAGAGCCTGTCACCCCCGTAAGTCTTATATCGGCTATCAGCAACGCGCTCAATGATATTTACACAACAGAGCCACAATGTATTACGCAAGAAGAAAAATTTCTTGCGGTCAACGGAATCCGAGAAGATGTCAACAAAGAAATAAAGCCCAATGTAAACTTAACGGAAAAAATAGAAACAACCATAAAAGACAGCAATGCAATTGATGATTTCGATTTCGGGGATTGGAAGATCACAGTTCGCCGCCCCAATTTTTGGACATTCAGCAATGAGTTTACTTTCGAAATCATGCAAGTTCACATTTCCGATAACTGGTACAAAGGAGGTGAAAGCAATTATTCTTGGAGTGCATCAGCTGTCATAAACGCCAATTACAACAACAAACGTAAAATTACCTTTGACAACAAACTGGAAATGAATTTAGGGTTTCGATCCTCCAAGGATGATGACAAGCATAAATTCCTCACCCACTCAGACCTGATTCGTTTAACAAACAAACTTGGTTTGAAAGCCACCGAGCATTGGTATTATACACTGTCGCTGCAAAGTTGGACCCAGTTTTATCCCAGCTATAAAAAGAATGATCCCAAAGTCTATTCCGATTTCATGTCTCCTTTCGAAAGCGTTCCTTCATTAGGTATGGACTACAGATTATCTGTAAAAAACTTTACATTAAGTGCGTCCATATCACCGTTTTCTGGAAGATTCAAATACGTTGATCGCCTGGCCCTTTCGCCTGCATTCGGAGTCAAGGCTGGAAAGCATACAGACTTTAGTTTTGGTTCTAACATTACCATTAATTACACATGGAACATGTTCAAAAACATTTCCTGGAGTAGCCGTATATTCTACTATACTAATTATGACATGGCCAATATCGAATGGGAAAACACCTTTAATTTGAAAATCAACGAATTTCTCACGACAAAATTCTTTATTTTCCCACGATTTGACGACAGCGTCCAGAAAAAAGCAGGAGGTAGCTATTTTCAGCTATATGAAACGCTATCTCTCAAATTCAATGTCAAGTTCTAAACACAAAAATCCTCTGACTGTCATGAAAATAATTGTCGTAGAAAATGAAAATAATAACTCTGTGATAAAGACACAGAACAACGAACCACAAAAAAGTTCGTTCCCCTACATATTATACACTCTCCCCGACACCACATTACGAAAAAATCATCGTCCATTTTTCATTCCCGACTTTGCTAATCCATGCGTCATACAACTTTATTTAGTCGTACGTCTTAACCGCTTGGGACGATTCATTTCTCAGCGGTTCGCTCATCGGTATTATGACGCTATAACCGTAGGCACCACATTTACTGCAGAAAATCTCTTGCGACAACAAATCTTGAATGGGCGACCTTGGGACATTGCTAAAGGTTTCGACGGTGCTGCTGCCATAGGAGAATTTATCTCCCTTGATGATGATAACATAAGTAAAATGGAACAGATAACATTATCTCTGCAAGTCGGAGATTTAATTACCCATAATACTGTTTTGCGCAACATCAAGGAACAAATAGACTCGACAATTGCAAATATCAGCCAATTTTATACGCTGAAACAAGGAGACTACCTATTTCTTGAATGTGCCACTACTCCCGTCCAGGTCAAACAAGATACCCATGTGAACGGCTATATGAATTCGGAATCCTTGCTTTCCTTCAATATCAAATAACATGCAATGACTCTGTAAAAGACGAAAATTAATACAAATAATACATGAACCGATTACTCTTCACCATATCATCATTATTTTTATTCTCTGCAATTTGCATAGCACAAAGCCTGCAAGAAGAAATAGTGTACCCACAAGGAGAAGACACATTCCTCGTGATCTCACCCCATGAATACCCTATCAAGGAGGCTGAATTGCCTGTGTTCTGCACATCAGTAAAAATTGGAACCCTACCCCCATCGTCAGCCATTACTCAAATTTTTCTTGAGTACCCGGAATATCAAGAACTTTCAAGAAATGAGATCAGGCATATACAACAGTTCGATACAATACTGCATTCTACAGTCCAAATAAAGCATTCCCTCCAATTCAGCAGAAAAACAGGATATGTTGATCTGCAAATTTTCCCTATTGTTAAGGATAAGGGAATTTACAAGCGCCTAATTTCATGCAAAGTAAAAATCAGAATCAATAAGAATCAGACACAGCCTGCATCACGTACCCAACTGCTGGAATCCTCTAATAGCCGCTGGTCCACTACGTCTGTTTTAGCCCAAGGGAAATGGGCTAAAATCCGAGTAAAAAACGAAGGAATATACTCACTTACTCCATCGTTTTTAGCAAAAATGGGATTTATGAATCCGGAAAAAGTTAAGCTCTTTGGATATGGAGGAAGAATCATTGAAGAAAAGTGGAGTTTTGATGATAAAAATGCAGTTCCTAATGATTTGCAGGAAGTACCGCTTTATAGGAAACCCGACGGAACTTCCATTTTTTACGCAGAAGGCACCATTCGCTGGACATACGACAGTGGACGAAAAAAATGGCTCCATGAAAACAATCCATATTCGCAATATTCTTATTATTTCATTACTGAAGGGGACAACCCTGCTCCTTGGATAACGGTGACAGCCCAATCCTTGCCCATCAAGACAGTGGGCAATATAACACATTATACTCTGTTCGAAAAAGATGCGTTTGGATGGTACGAGGGAGGCCGAGAAATGTATGATGACTACGATTTTGAATACAATCCTACCAGAACAATCAATCTTCCCGCCATATCACACGATGCAGAATCCCCAAAAGCAAATATAGACGTGTCTATCTCTGCATCAAGCCCTTCCTCTACGACCAAGGTATCCATCTCACATAATGGGGAAAGCTTGGGAAGTCTTACTATTCCCAAATACTCGCAATACCAAAGTGCATATGAAGTAAGAAGATATTTTACGTCAAATTATACCGACAAAGAAAACGCCATCAAAATCAGTATCAGTCCAAGCAACCCCGCGCGCTTGAACTATGTTCGTCTTAATTACACCAGAAAGTTGGAGGCACAGGACGATCCTTTTTCTTTCAGTCCATGCCTTAACTATCCCATTTGCCTTGAAATCAATTCTGCAGATGACAACACCCATTTATGGCGCATAGCTGATGGAATATCAACAACGTGCGAAATTGCTTCTACCCTCAATGAAGGGAAGTTACGGGCAAATGTAGATAATGGAAATGACCGCTTTATCATCGTCAACACAAAGCAGAACTACCCCACACCAGAATGGGATAAAGAAATTGAATGCCAAAACTTACACGGAGACTTGACACCATATGATATGGTCATCATTGTGCCGGAGAGCAAAAAGTTATTAGAAGAAGCAGAACATCTGGCTGATGCACACCGTACTTATCAACAACTAAAGGTAAAAGTTGTTGATGCCGGACAACTCTACAACGAGTTTTCATCCGGTACCCCTGATGCAAGTGCCTATCGTCGCTATTTGAAAATGCTATATGACCGTGCTTCAAATGAGACAGAAATGCCCAAGTACCTGTTGCTGTTTGGCGACTGTGCATGGGACAACCGCATGATTACATCCGAATGGAATGGACACTCACCTCAAGATTACCTATTAAGTTTTGAGGTAACCGACGGCTTTGTAAACCCAGGAAACACCAGTTTCCCGTTAGGAGAACAAAATAGTTACGTAACCGACGATTTTTTTGGATGGTTGGATGACAATGAAGGCAACGACTACACTCAAAATAAGATAGACCTGGGTATCGGCAGATTTCCATGTCATGATGCTTCTACAGCCAAAATTCTTGTTGATAAGTGTATTGCCTATATGACCAATACAAAAACCGGTGCATGGAAAAATACCATATACATGATAGCCGACAATGGAAATGCAAACTTGCATATGAACGATGCAGAGGCTGTTGTCCAGCAAGTCCTTGCGAGTACTGCAGACCGTTTCATTATCAAGAAAGTATATAATGATGCTTACCCACGAGTTTCTTCCGGAACGGGGCACACCTTTCCCACTGTCACAAAAATCCTGCAAGAAGCCATGTATGGAGGAGCTGCTGTTTTCAACTACACAGGACATGGGAACCCCAGTCAATTATCTAACAACAGGATATTAAAAACAGAAGATTTCAATGTCCCTTCATTGGGTAATCTGCCTTTATGGATTATGGCATCCTGCGAAATATCACCCTATGATAGTCAAAAAGAAGACATTGGCCGCACAGCTGTTCGAAACCCTAACGGCGGTGCCATATCCGTATTATGTGCATCGCGATCTGTATACTCCAACTATAACCGAGGCCTCAATATTGCATTTAACAAATATGTTTTTGGTTTTGATGAAAATGGAAAAAGATATACCATGGGGGACGCATTGCGGTTAGCCAAGGCTGAACTGGTCACCCCCACCTCTACAGGGTCGGGTATCAAAGATTACTCCATTAACAAGCTAAAATATATTCTTCTTGGAGATCCTGCCTTAACGCTGGCTGTTCCTACGGGTAAAGTGGTCGTTGACAGCATCAATGGCATTCCACTTCGTGCTACTGATAAAATCCAGCTTAAAGCAGGTATGAATGTACGATTCAGCGGACATGTTAGCAATATATCTGATGAAATACTAACCGACTATAACGGGAGTATTACAGCCACTGTCAATGACAGGATGGAAACCATAATATGCAAAAACAATGATGGCAGTGCTGAATCTCCCATGGTATATGAAGACCGAACAAAGAAAATCTTCGAAGGAAGTGACTCCATCAAGTCCGGACGATTCACTATCAGATTTCAGGTACCTAAAGATATAAGCTACACAAACGATTGTGGACGTGTCACATTCTATGCGGTCAATAACACAAAGACATTGGAATGTCATGGAAATAATGAGCAATTTTATTTGAACGGCACAGATGCCTCCCTCTCACCAGATACGGTTCCCCCCAGTGTCTACATTTATCTCGATGAACCTGAATTTCCCAATGGCGGAATTACCGGACATACTCCCACATTTTATGCAGACATAAAAGACGATTCTGGAATCAATACAACAGGAATTGGTATTGGGCACGATATGGAGTTGGTCATTGATGAACAAACTTACTCCCCGATTAAACTCAATAATTATTTCACATACAAATTTGGTAGTTACCAGGAAGGAACCATATCCTATCCTCTCGCCTACCTTGAAGCGGGCAAACACCACCTTTCATTCAGAGTTTGGGATGTCAATGGGAACTCCAATACTCAACAGCTCGATTTTTATGTTAAAGAGGGAAACAATTCCCCTAATGCTGTCTATGCAACAGAGAATCCGGCAAAATACAATACCAGTTTTGTCACCTCATTCTCATCCGACCAGGACGAAACAGGTTCCGTCACGATTGAAGTCTTTAACCTTAATGGACAGAAAATATGGAACAGTCAACCCAATACTTTAACTCCAGGAGTCGCACAACCTGTAACCAACTGGAATCTAAAAGATAATAACGGGAACAAAGTTCCAGCCGGAATATATCTATATAAAGCCATATATAACGGAAGCAAACATCAAAGAGAAACGAAAGCAAAAAAAATAGTCATATTAGGACAATAAAAAAACACAAATAGAGTTTTTAGTTTTATCTATTATTATTGCCGAAAAAAATGAATAGTTATACAATAGACAAAAAGAAAATATACATCATTCTGGGGTTGGTATTCCTGACACAGCCATCGTCTGCTGACGAAAATGACATTCGCGACCAGTTCAATCCGGTGCGAACCGCAGTCACCTCATTGCAAATCGCACCAGACGCACGTTCTGGTGGTATGGGTGATGTAGGTGCTGCAACCGACCCCGACGTTTCTTCACAATATTGGAATCCGGCAAAATATCCGTTTACCATCAGCCGCTCCGGGTTAGCCATCAATTACACCCCATGGCTCCGTCAATTGACAGACGGCATTGCCTTAGCAGATATGAGCGGCTATATTCGTCTCGGCGACTATCAGGCCATCAGTGGGTCTCTCCGATATTTTACAATCGGAGAAGTCACCACAGATGATGAAAATATGACTGTAAAGCCTTTTGAAATGGCCGTGGACGTCGCTTACTCACGAATGCTGAGTGAAAATTTTTCTGCAGCAGTCGCTCTACGTTACATCTACTCTGACATAAGCGGTCATTATGATAATGAGACCACTGCCGGTTCTGCTTTTGCCGCAGATATTGCCGGTTACTATAATCGCTACGTCATGATGGGTAACCGTGAATGTCTTTTCGGATTAGGAATCAACATAAACAACATAGGAAGTAAAATCAATTACGGCGAAGACTATTCTTACTTCATACCCACCAATCTGCGTATCGGAGCAAGTTACATGATTCCCTTGAACGAGTACAACCGTATTTCGTTCAGTGCAGACCTGAACAAACTTTTAGTTCCCAGCATGCCTTTACAAAGAGAAGGGGAGTCCAACGAAGATTATCAGGAACGCCTGCAGAACGAATATTACGAAATATCCCCCATCAAAGGTATCTTCAAAAGCTTTGGCGATTCGGAAAGAGGTTTTAAGGGTGAAATGGAGGAAATTCAATGGAGTATTGGTGCAGAATACGTTTACAACGAAAAATTCACCATACGTGCTGGCTATCATCATGAGAGCGACAGCCAAGGCGGCCGAAAATACTTTACGGCTGGTGCCGGCTTCAAACTTAATGTCATGAGCGTTGATGCTGGATATGTTGTAGCTACCAGCCCAAGCAATCCTCTGGACCAAACTCTCCGTGTTTCATTATCCTTCGACTTTGACGGCATACGCGATTTATTTGGACGGAGATAACCTCCTGCTTGAAGAAAATAAGTACAGCGCCCTTAACTCCATAAGATAACCCTCAAGAATTCACAAATAATTATATGAAGATAAGAGTTGGAATGGGCTATGATGTCCACAAACTAGTCACAAACAGAGAACTTTGGATTGGAGGCATAAAAATAGAACATACACTGGGCCTACTCGGGCACAGTGATGCGGATGTATTGATACACTCCATATGCGATGCACTGTTGGGAGCAGCAAACCTTAGAGACATAGGCTACCACTTCCCCGACAAGCAAGATGAATACAAAAATATCGACAGTAAAATTCTGCTCCAAAAGACAACTCAACTTCTCCACGAAAAAGGATGGCACATTATTAACATTGATGCCACGGTCTGCGCAGAAAACCCTAAGTTAAATCCTCACGTAGAAAAGATGAAAATGGGTTTGGCGCCAATAATGAATATCACCCCTGAGGATATCAGCATAAAAGCCACAACTACAGAAAAGTTAGGATTCACAGGGAGGGAAGAAGGTATTTCTGCATATGCCGTAGCCCTAATTGAAAAAACATAAAGAGGAATTCTAACGTGAGTTCGGTATAATTCTTTATCCCTGGGCAAAGGTCATTGTATGCTATTGCCGCATCATGGCTTCACAGTCCTACTGACAGAAAATCCTAAAGTACTGATAGAAATTTCTGTCAGTACTTTAGTTTTTACGAAAGTACTGTAAGATCTGACTTCAACGCAGGAGAACTCAATCTCACGTATAAAGTCTGATTACGAATAAAAAGTTCAGAAGTCTGTCTGGCTGCAAAATCCCCGACGACCTTGGCCCAAACATTCATAACACGATACTGATTCAAAGGACTTTCCAATCCCGATTCTCGCATGAATCGTCGCAAAACATCGGACAAGGCTTCAGATTGTCTTCGTTCCATATGTACATTCTATATTTCCATTATTAACGGTAAACAACCTGTAATCTTTAGCCGTGGCAGCCAGAATCTGGTCTGTATGTTCCCTATTGGTATCTGTAATAAATATCTGCCCGAAATCCGTCCCCGAGACATACTCCACAATACGAGCTACGCGCCCTGCGTCCAACTTATCAAAAATGTCATCTAAAAGCAAAATCGGTGTGCGACGTTCTCCTTTTTCCTTTAAATACAGGAACTGCGCCAATTTTAATGCGATAAAATAGGTTTTAGTCTGTCCCTGCGAACCCTCCTGGCGAAGTGGATAGCCATTGAAACTCAACAACAAATCATCTTTATGTATTCCATGCAAGGTATACCCCACAATGCGCTCTTTCTGACGACCCTCCTGCAACTGCTGCTTCAATCCGCCCCTAAATCCATGAGATACATACTCTATGGAAACGTTTTCACAAGATACATCGCACAAATGAGCATATAAAGACTGGAATACAGGCAAGAATGTATCCAGGAAACCGCGCCGTTCCCTAAAAATAACAGCAGCACAGTCATCCATCATATCCTCCAATATATCCATTATCCCCCAATCAGGTTCCTCCTCACTTTTTAATAATGCATTCCGCTGCTTCAATGCGCGTTCGTAACGAATCAACGCATTTAAATATTGCGGTGCATACTGAGAGATAACCGAATCCATGAATTTCCTACGCTCATCGCTCCCTCCTGTAACGAGCAAAGAATCCGCCGGTGAAATCATCACTAACGGGATTCTACCGACATGTTCGGATATTTTCTTACAGTCCTTATCATTACACTTTATTCGCTTCCTTTTCCCGTTTTGTACTCCGCAACTCACCTGAGTAGAAGTATTGTCATCATTCTCATAAAAACCTTGTATCATGAAAAAGTCAGCCCCATGGAAAATATTAGACGAATCCAATCCTCCGGACGCGCTCTTGCAAAACGACAAATAAAAAATTGCATCCAGCAAGTTCGTCTTTCCCATTCCGTTCTTACCCACCAGACAATTCACATTTGCAGAGAAATCCAAATCCGCCTGCTCTATGTTTTTATAATTGAGAATAGAAATTCGATTCAAACGCATACGTCGACTCAATAAATTAAGGAACACAAAAATAAGACAAGCACCTGTACCTGCAAAAAAAAGAAAGCCAAAATTAGCCACTGTCCAAAAAAATGAGCATTTTATTTTATTAATCAGTCGGAAAATGGTATTTTTGCGGAGAAATACCCAAAATACAAACATTGAAAAAAAATAATTGAAAAATAAAATTATGAGCAATCAAAACACTCCTAAAGAAAACTTGGATCAGCAATCCGAAAACACAGAAAAAAGCCTTTTGGCAAGAAACAGCAAACTTCTGACTGCTGCTATCATTATTGCCGTGATTGCATTCGGCGTATTTGCTGTGCAATATTTTTATGTTCAGCCTAAAGAAGAAAAGGCACAGAGTAATCTCACCTTGGGCCTGCAATATGTAGAAGAAGCTGCCCAATTAAATGCGCAAGCTACCTCTATGACAGCCATGCCAGACTCTTTGCTGACAGATTCCGTAAAAGCAGCAGCAGAAAACATCAAGAAACAAGTAGCAGACACTTACCAAAAAGCCCTGAACGGCGATGGAAGATTTCCCGGATTTATCAAACTTTCAAAAGAAAGCATGACAGATGCCGCCAATATTGCAGCAGCCAATGCCGGTTTGTGCTATTACAACATGAACAATTATAAAGAGGCTATCAAATATCTGGAACAATTCAGTCCACAAGATGACAAGAGTTTATCTGCACAATATATCGCAGCGTTGGCTAATTGTTATGTCGCAGAGAAAGCAACAGACAAAGCTATTTCCGCATTTCAGGAAGCTGCAGATATTGCGGATAACGCTATTCTAAGTCCCACGTATTTATTGGAGGCCGGTAAGCTCTTTGAAAGTCAAGGAAAAAATGAAGAGGCCCTCAAAATCTACCAAACGATAAAATCCACTTATCCCGAATCTGAAATCGTAACGCCTCAGCCTATACAAGGTGCTTTTGTTGCATTAATCGACAAATATATTGAGCGCGTTTCCAAGTAAACACCGCGTTACGAACATAACCGATAGAATCAAACAGGTGGAGAATGGTCTGTAAGCAAGACGTATTCTCCACCCTTCATTTTAATAGAAATACCATATCAGCATGTCAACATCACAATTTTCTTTCACGGACAACATTGCCAACAACATCCCCGATATCTCAGACAAACGAGTTGGAATTATTGCAAGCGAATGGAATAATACAATAACAGATAAATTGGTTTCCGGCGCAGTGGATACACTTCTTAAAAATGGAGTAAAAAAAGAAAACATTATCATTCACAGGGTCCCCGGAAGCTATGAATTGGTTTTTGGAACAGCGCAACTCGCGAAATCCGGACTTGTGGATGGAATCATTTCCATCGGCTGTGTTATTCGCGGAGATACTCCACATTTCGATTACATCTGCGAAGGAACTACACAAGGGTTGACACAATTAAACGCAACTGGGAATGTACCTATAATTTTCGGCCTCATCACAGTCAACACCATGGAACAAGCAGAAGAGCGGGCTGGAGGCAAATTAGGAAATAAAGGAAACGAATTTGCCATCACCGCAATAAAAATGATTGATTTTGCTTGGCAATTACAAAAATAATTCATACCTTTGTGCCCGATAACAAGAAAGGGCAAATACCAGAGTGGCCAAATGGGGCAGACTGTAAATCTGCTGGCGTACGCCTTCGGTGGTTCGAATCCTAAAAGTATATTAAATCCCCGTATAATGTATTTCAGGAAATATACTTTAATAACGGAAGCCTTTTTCAACAAGAACCGGATCAAAGTAAAATGTAAAAATCATGAAAGGAATTTATGTGTTCTTGTCCCTGCTTTTGGCAACGAATTTATATAGCCAGAAATACCTATCAGATAAAGACTTTAATCTATCCCCCTCTGCCATCTATATCAATGATACATTTGTTAAGAGTTTGATTGGGTTCAATATAAAACCGGAAGCGGGATTCTATAACGTAAGCAAAATCGATTTACCGACCCCACTTATCATCAATGGAATCACTTATAATGGAAAAATTGTTGTAAAAACGGACAAGCCCATTGATTTCATTTCATTGGAAGATATACGAAATCAATACTTTCCCAAAGTAAACGGTAATATCATTTACATGATAAACCAATTTTTCGTTACAAAAGATGCAAAATCATACAAACTTGACAAAGACTTTATTGATAGATGCGAACTGATACCAAGTTCCGATTTCGAGGCACTAAGCAATAAGGAGGATTTCTCCATTATCCGCATATTTACAAAAAACTATGCAGGACCGGCCCTATTGCGATAACTGTCCTACCCTATATTTTAACGATTATGTACAGCCACATCATGTACATTTTTCCAGCCCAATAGTACTCAAGCAAGTTTCAACAGACATACATTGAGACGAACAGCCAGATTCCGCTTTCTCTGCAGTACTCTGCATATATTAGCCTCTATCATCCTCTCCGGAATCTGAGCCCATATAAAACACAGAATAAAACAGTTATTGCGTCAAGCTACTCAGGCAATAACTCCAATCAATAAATTACGGTGGGACAATGCAAGCTGCGCACAAGCGAACTGGCATCTATCCACCTCAACTGCATCACGGGCGGTGGCGGCGTTCATCCTTCGGTTTTCTTCCTCTTACATTTGAGTTTCCTTCATTTCTGTACTCGTGAGTGGAAAAAATTCGTTCTTTCTTTCGCTCCTTCATTTCTGTTGAATGAGATTTTCTGAAAACTCTTTGTCTCTCATCCTGATGAAAATCCCGTACCCTTTCACTCTTTTCACGCTCTTTCAATAATGGCCTTTCCGGCATGTGCCCGTCGTTCCGCTGACGTATTTCACGAGGTGGCCGCATAACTGGTGAAGACTCACGAACACGTTCTTTACGAATCTCCCTACCTCTATTAAACTTATCGCGAAGTCCTACATCACGTCGGACATGCATCCCATAATAAGGACTACGAGCATGGCGGCTGCGATGTTCCCAGTTTTTCCCCCGATAACTGATATAAATTACCGGACGCTCAAAATAAAAATGGCCTCGTCTATAATGCTTGCAGACCGGATAAAACCAAGAAGAATGCAACCACACTACAGGCCGATAAAAATATTCCAATGTTACATACTTCGCAAACTGCCACGAAAACAAAATACAGCGAAAATCTTCATTACGGAAATGCCAATATGCCCCACCGCAATCCACTGGTTTACGAATACTGAGAAAATAATCCAAGTTTACGCGATAAGCCAAATCGGTCTGTTCAGCAGTCAGATTCAGTTCATAGGCCATTTTATCCGTCAAGAACCAAGCCTCACGCCGAGCCTCTTCATATGTAAACGCTTTGATGGACGCACAAACCGCAAATACGAACCAACTTATCATCAACACTCTTTTCATATCCTTATCAATAAAATGAGTAATACATTATCCTAAAAGGGATACACAATCCACTCACAACCAACATGCCAACATCCCGAATGTCACTAACACTGGGCTGCCCTGAAAAAGAGCATATACACAATAAATCCTCACAAAAACTGCATCCCTTTGCTAACAAATATACGGTTTTCTTTTTAATATCCATTCTGCATTTTTTCGTTTTAGTCTCTTTTAAGAATCTGCCAGAAATCTTATGAAAGGATCTCAGCCTGTTTCTTTCGTTACCTGCCTAAATCCATGGACAACCCAACAAGCAAAAATCACACATTATTCTTAATATTTTATACGGCTTCTAAAAACGTTATGGCCCGCCTCTTCTGAGCTGTTCACCAGCTCAAATAAGAACTTTTCAAAATTCATTTAGCTATACAATACATTAAATATTACTCTACTTTTGCATAAAAACAAAAAAATAGCTACATTTGTCAACTTGAGTGAAAAATCAAAAGAAAATTGACACAAATATAACTCCATCAAAACTAGAAAACCAATCATGAACAAAATTGTAGAAAAAGAACAATTCTCGGAAAAGGTATTCAAATTGGTTGTTGACGCACCTCTGATTGCCAAATCCAGACGAGCAGGACACTTCGTTATTGTCAGGACCGGCGAACATGGAGAACGCATTCCTCTTACCATAGCTTCTGCGGACAAGCAGAAAGGCACCATTACATTAGTTGTTCAAAAAGTAGGTCTGTCCTCCAGCAAGTTGTGCGAATTGAACGTAGGTGACTACATTACCGACGTTGTAGGACCTTTAGGTAAAGCAACGGAGATTAAAAATTTCGGTACTGTGGTATGTGCCGGTGGTGGCGTTGGAGTGGCTCCTATGCTTCCTATAGTTCAAGCGCTGAAGGCAGCAGGTAACCGCGTGATTTCAGTGCTTGCTGGACGCAGTAAGGAACTAATCATTCTGGAAAAAGAAATTAAAGCCTCATCTGATGAGGTTGTCATCATGACAGATGACGGGTCCTACGGAAATAAAGGACTGGTTACAGAAGGCATAGAGCAGATTATTCAAAGAGAAAAGGTTGATAAATGCTTTGCCATCGGTCCTGCCATCATGATGAAATTCGTGTGTTTGCTAACCAAAAAATATTCCATCCCTACAGAAGTTTCTCTGAATACAATTATGGTCGACGGAACCGGTATGTGCGGCGCTTGTCGTATTACTGTCGGTGGAAAAACCAAATTTGTCTGTGTAGATGGACCAGAATTTGACGGTCACCAGGTAGATTTTGATGAAATGCTCAAGCGCATGGGTGCTTTCAAAGAAAGCGAGCAAAAAGATATGCATCATCATATAGCTGTCCTTAACCATACAGATAAATCAAGGGATGCGGAATGGAGAAAAGAATTGCGAACCAGCATGAAGCCCAAAGAAAGGATGGCCATTCCACGTTGTAAAATGCCGGAACTTGCACCAAACGTACGCGCGCATCAGTTAAAGGAAGAGGTCAATACAGGTTTGAACGCAGAAACTGCTCAAAAAGAGGCACAACGCTGTCTGGACTGTAACAACCCCGGTTGCATACAAGGATGCCCCGTAGGCATAGATATTCCCCGTTTCATCAAGCACATAGAGAAAGGTGAATTTATAGAAGCTGCACACACCATCAAGGAAACCAGCTCACTCCCTGCTGTTTGCGGTCGCGTATGCCCACAAGAAAAACAATGTGAATCCCGCTGCATCCACCTCAAGACCGGTGGACAAGCTGTCGCTATCGGATACTTGGAACGCTTCGCTGCCGATTATGAACGTGAACATGCCCAAGCCGAACCCATTGTTGCACAAGAGAAAAAAGGGAAGAAAGTTGCAGTTGTAGGCTCCGGCCCCGCCGGACTGTCTTTTGCCGGCGAAATGACCAAGCGCGGATATGACGTCACCGTATTTGAGGCACTGCACGAAATCGGAGGTGTTCTGAAATACGGTATCCCCGAATTCCGCCTCCCCAACCAGATTGTAGAATACGAAATCCAAAACTTGGAGAAATCTGGCGTTAAGTTCATCACTGATTGCATTATCGGAAAGACCATAAAGGTGGAGGAACTTACCGAAGAGGGTTATGAAGGCATCTTTGTCGCTTCGGGTGCAGGATTGCCCAACTTCATGAACATTCCCGGCGAAAACTCCATTAACATTATGTCCAGCAACGAATATCTTACCCGTGTGAACTTGATGGACGCATCCGCTGCGGATAGCGATACCCCAATCACGTTCGGCAAACATGTCGCTGTTATAGGAGGAGGAAATACTGCAATGGACTCTGTACGTACGGCCCTACGATTAGGAGCCGAAAGTGCAACCATCATCTACAGGCGTTCTGAAGAAGAAATGCCCGCGCGACTGGAAGAAATTCATCATGCCAAAGAAGAAGGTGTGCGCTTCCTTACCCTCCACAATCCAATTGAATATATCGCGGATGAGCAAGGCCGGGTTAAAGAAGTGGTGCTTCAAAAGATGGAACTGGGCGAACCTGACGCATCAGGACGTCGCAGTCCTGTCCCCATCGAAGGAGCCATAGAAAAGATGCCCGTCGATTTGGTTGTCGTAAGTATTGGTGTATCTCCCAACCCCATCGTTCCCAATTCTGTAGAAGGGCTAGAACTTGGACGTAAGGGTACTATTGCCGTCAACGAAAACATGCAGTCAAACATCCCCACCCTCTATGCCGGTGGTGACATCGTACGAGGTGGAGCAACTGTTATTCTTGCAATGGGAGATGGAAAACGCGCCGCTGAATCTATGGACAATTATCTGACCTCGAAATAACTCGCTTTGAGCGCGCCAATCTGCACCGGGAGAGATTTTGACACACGGTTCAAATCTCTCCCGGTGTATTTCCTGGCATTTCTACATCAGAAAGAAAAGCTCCATCCCCGACAGAAAAGTATCACTTCGTTCAGTATGAATCCACCACACAACGAATTTATAAAAATATGAAAAGACCGGTCACCATACAAATACTCAGCACGATTGAACGCGACGGAGAAAAAGAACGAATCAGTCAATCCGTAAGCGGAACATATCATGCAGACAACGGAAGTCACACTATTCATTATCGTGAAAACCATCCCAATGGAACTACCACATACAATCAATTTTATTTTGACCCACAAGTAGCTCGCCTCCTGCGAAGTGGAAGTGTTCAATCTACAATGGAATTCACACCCGGTATACAGAAAACATGCAACTACACCACAGAACTGGGTACAATTATGCTGAAGACATACACAAAAGCATACGATTCAATATGGCATTCTCCCAATGATATACGTATAAAAATAACTTATGATTTATTTCAGGAAGAAATCCTTATCTCTACAACAACATTACGAATCAGAATTTTGGGATAAATGCATATTGATACACTGATTATTTGTGTATCGTTGATTAGCAAGCCCCACATACATTCAACATTGCTTATTATGCATCTATAAATCACCAATCATCATACCCCATCCACCACAATCAGAATCGGGGAAAGTCCCCTCCGACTATCTTCCATGCTGGTCGCGCAAGACCTTGGAGAAAACAGTCCTTACTTTTGAAAAAACTAAAGTACCAACTGTTTTTCCGAAAGTACTGAGAGTTTTTTCAAAAGTAAGGATGTTTGAAGCACTAAAGGCATATAAGGCTCCATCACCTGACGGACGAACTTAACATGTTAAAGCATCTACACAAAATAATTGCCCCCAAGAGCTTTGTCGGACTCTTGGGGGCAATTATTTTCCTCTTCGGGCTACATCTATTATCTGACAAATCAGAATAAGAACCTCGAACAATCATTGAAAATGGCAAACGCCATCAAAGCAAACAAAAACCACATTCCGGCAGTTTGCGCATATTCCATAAACTTCTCCGACGGTTTTCTGCGAGTGATTACTTCATAAAGCAAGAACAACACATGGCCACCATCCAAAGCTGGTATGGGCAGAATGTTCATAAAAGCCAACATCAAAGAAATGAAAGCAGTCAACTCCCAAAAGCGTAACCAATCCCATTGAGCCGGAAACATATTGCCTATGGTTCCAAAACTACCGACACTCTTTACGCCATCTGCCGTAAACAAGTATTTAAGATCCTCTACATAGCCTACCAATACGCCCCAACCATGACTTATACCAGCCGGAAAAGACTCAAGGAAACTATAATGTCTGGTAACCTGCTCGTAATGTACCAGCGGATTGCTATAATAGACCCCCAGAGAAGCATTCTTATCCAACGACAGGGATAATGTATCCATAGCAGAAGTCTGTTGATGACAGACCACTACGGTCAAACGGCTCAAACTATCTGCCGCAAACGTGTTGCCATCCTCCCGATAGGCTTTTATCGCCTCGCGCAAGTCATACATCACATATTCAAACTCGTTCCATGTCGTCAGATTCACATTATTCAAAGTCAATAACTGGTCGCCTGCACGGATTCCGGCCTTCGCTGCCGGCCCTCCAACGGCAACGCTATCAACGATTGAAGGTATACGAAGCGCCATAAACGGAGGTTGGCTTTTCAACATATCTATTAAATTCAGGTCACCTGGCAATGCAAATGTAACTTCCTCTCCATTACGCAGGACAGTAACAGAATGGGCTGTGGACAAATCCCTGAAAATGTCTACATCGAAACGGTCAAACGTCTTAGCATCCGTACGCAAGGGAATATCCCCGTCACGGAAGCCTAAATTACGTGCAGTTTCATTAAATTTGAATCCCTCCTTTATATTGGAAATCGGAGTATAAGTATCTCCCCAGGTAAAAAGAATCATCGCATAAATGAAAAGCGCCAGGAAAAAATTGACCAGCACCCCACCTAACATAATCAGAAGACGCTGCCAAGCAGGCTTTGCCCTAAATTCATAGGGCTTGACCGGCTGCTTCATCTGTTCCAAATCCATTGATTCATCTATCATACCAGAAATCTTCACATAGCCACCCAACGGCAACCAACCGATATGATAATCCGTACCTCTGAAACTGAACAATTTCCATGATTTCCAAGGATCAAAAAAGAGACAGAATTTCTCCACTCTGACTCGAAAAAGTTTTGCAAACAGGAAATGCCCTCCTTCATGGAGAACAATCAATATGGCAAAACATAATATCAACTGCAACGCCTTTATCAAAAAAACTTCCATCGGACTAATCAAACATTTTTATATTATTATATAACACTATCGTCTTACATCGGAAACAGGAAATCAGCAAGAAATCTAGTTTGCACGACCTGCTACCAGGTTTTCAGCAACGCGTCTAGCCTCAGCATCAACCTCAAAATAATCCTCCAACACAGGATTCTCTATTTTAGGGCATCGCGCCATCGTTTCTGCAATTATTTCTGCCATCCGGCAAAAGGACAACCGCTCCTGCCTAAAAGCTAAATTTACAACTTCATTAGCCGCATTGAGTATGCAGGGCATATTTCCCCCTTCGTTTACTGCCTTATAAGCAAGTTCCAAACACGGAAATTTCTGCATGTCAACCGGTTCAAAATGCATTTTTCCCAAATTGAACAGATCAAGACGGTCGCCAGACAAGGACAACCGACGGGGATAAGACAATGCGTATTGAATAGGCAAGCGCATATCGGGTACCCCCAATTGTGCCTTGATGGCACCATCATAGAATTGTACAGCCGAATGTATTACACTTTCAGGATGTACAACCACTTCTATTCTTTCCGCACTTACCCCAAACAACCACTTTGCTTCAATCATTTCAAACCCCTTATTCATCATTGTGGCTGAATCAATGGTGATTTTGGCCCCCATTTTCCAGTTGGGGTGCTTGAGAGCCTCTTTAGATGTAACATGCTCCAGCTGTTCTTTAGAATATTTCCGAAAAGGACCACCTGAAGCCGTCAGAAGAATTTTTTCTATAGGATTACCATATTCGCCAACCATTGACTGGAATATAGCAGAATGCTCACTATCCACAGGCAAGATAGGCACAGCATTTTCTATTGCCAAACGAGTTATGATTTCACCTGCTACAACTAACGTCTCCTTATTTGCCAAAGCTATAGGCTTCTTGGCTCTCAAAGCATGCACCGTAGGCCTTAAACCAGCGAATCCCACCATCGCGGTTAAAACCATATCCACTTCAGACGACTCAACAACCTCGCACAAGGCCTTTTCTCCAGCATATACTTTGATTGGCAAATCGGACAAAGCCGCAGAAACCAATTCATACAGAGACTCATCTGCTATAACTACCATGTCCGGTATGAACTCACGGGCTTGCTGTATCAGCAACTCAGCATTTCTTCCAGCAGTAAGAACATATGCTTCAAAAAGTTCGCTATGCTCACGTATAACATCAAGTGCCTGGGTGCCAATAGATCCTGTCGAACCTAAAATTGCTATCTTCTTTTTCATGTCAATTCTATATGATAGGTCTTCCAGCCATTCTCTCAATTAAGTTCAAATAAGCCTTCTGGCAATGATAATGTCAATGTACGCCCCTTGAGATTGAAATCTTCCAGGAAATCATCGTGATAAGGAATCATCATCTCACTGCCATCAGTTTTCTCCACAGTCAAAAGTATATTGGCAGAACTATCGTCTACCGCCGAAATAATGCCAATTTTCCCAAAATACACATCAATCACGGTAAATCCGGTCAGTGCTCTGACAGAAGACAATTCGTTGTCATCCTCATCCAGCATTGCATAAGGATAATATACTTTTAATCCAACAATCCTTTTAGCAGCCTCCTCTGAATCGATGTCCTCAAACTTAAAAATGGCTACTTGGTCATTTTTGAACCGATAACTCTCCCAAAAGAAAGGAACAAGTATCCCATCAATATCAAGTACCAAATATTCAGCATGCCCACGATCAAAGGCATCATCCGTAAAGGATAACTCCACCTCACCTGCTACACCTCGGTATTTGCTGATTTTTCCAATATAGAATACTTCATCTGCCCGAATCATTCCAATCGTTCTATTTTAGCGCCCAGGGCACAAAGACGTTTCTCTATAGACTCGTACCCCCGGTCAATTTGTTCTACATTTTCAATACGGCTCTTTCCCTCTGCGCTCAAAGCTGCTATTAACATTGCTATTCCAGCCCTGATATCAGGACTCACCATACGTTTTGCCCGTAACCGAATCAAACGGTCATTACCAACAACAACCGCACGATGTGGATCACAAAGTATGATTTGTGCCCCCATGTCAATCAGATTATCTACAAAAAACAGTCTGCTTTCGAACATCTTCTGATGAAAAAGCACGGACCCCTTGGCCTGTGTTGCAACCACAATCAACACACTCAAGAGATCAGGGGTCAATCCTGGCCATGGAGCATCGGACAATGTCATAAAAGAACCATCCATAAACGTTTCAACGGTATAATGCTCCTGCTTCGGAATATACAAATCATCTCCCTTCCGTTCAATCTTCACACCTAATCGAGCAAAGGCATCCGGAATAATTCCCAGATTATCATAAGAAACATTCTTAATCGTCATACCATCCCCCACCATTGCAGCCATGCCAATGAAGCTACCGATTTCTATCATGTCAGGCAGAACCGTATGCTCTGCTCCTTTCAGGGAATCCACACCTTCGATGGTCAACAGATTGGAGGCAATACCCTTTATCTTAGCTCCCATTGCACACAACAAATGGCATAATTGCTGCACATAGGGCTCGCATGCAGCATTATAAATCGTAGTGGTTCCTTCTGCCAATACTGCAGTCATAATGATGTTCGCTGTTCCCGTGACCGAAGCCTCTTCCAAAAGCATGGAAGTGCCTACCAACTTCCCAGCCGTCAATTCAAAAACCTCACGAGCCTCATCATACCTGCAAACAGCACCCAACTTCTGCACCCCGGTAAAATGCGTATCTAAGCGACGACGCCCAATTTTATCTCCTCCCGGCTTGGGAATAACAACCTTGCCAAAACGAGCTAACAATGGTCCGACAAGCAATATGCTTCCACGCAACCGAGTACATTTCTCAAGAAACTCCTCGCATTGCAGATATTCAAGATTGACATCAGCCGCATTAAACGTAAAATCCCCCTTCCCATGAAAAGTGACCTTCACGTTCATATCCCTCAGTAATTGTATAAGATTATTGACGTCCAATATATCTGGAACATTTTTGATTCGAACATCATAAGATGTCAATAATGTCGCACAAATTACCTGTAATGCTTCGTTTTTAGCTCCTTGCGGTACAATATCACCGCGTAAAAGATGCCCACCTTCTATCAGAAACGTAGCCATATTGCCTCTCCTCTCCTTAGTCTTACATTTGGTTATTCAAGCCTTCGTACACATTATTTCCGGCGCAACCGTTTTGCCCCAGTAACCTGCGACAAACAATTCAAAACATCCTGTATGTCAATTTGACCATTCGTATAATATACAATGTCATGAGCTATTCTATCATTATCCGCAGTATCCCCTTTCCAATCCGCCAAATTTTTCCGCATACGCTCAGCTGCCAATAAAATCAATTTTTCCTGCTCCGCTTTATCCTTGGCCTCACCCAATCGAGCCATCAGCAGTTCCACAAGATGTCCGTAATGCCTCAAACGAATTTTATTGCCGGGATAACTCAAACGATTGGGATGTCTTTCTTCACCAAATCTGCGGATTTCAACAGGCCAATCGATGTCTAATTTATAATCAGACAAATATGCTAAGTGGTCCCACAATTTTTGCTGATAATCTGGCACATGCTTCATTTGCGGATTTAATCCTGTCATCACTCTAACAATTTTTTTTGCATAGGCAGTCCTTTCGTCTTTCGTTTCAATTGTAAGAGCAAATTGTACCATTTGTAAAATCAAGCGCCCATATTCTGGCATCTTCAGTGGCTCACAAGAAGTATTGTAGGCCAAACTACTTCCTTTTAAGCCGTCCTCCTTTTGGGCAAACATTGGTAATTCAGCCATCGTATTCAAAGATTCTAGCATTTATAATTATAATATATTTTCCAGGGTTCCGTCCTGCACAAAAATCACATACAGACACATCTTAGAATAAAGATTTTTTCGGAGTTCCTGCAACAAAATCCTTCAAATAAAAGGGTTCATAATAAGCGACATCCTCAAATTCCCTTTTTGCGTAACGCTTCTCAGCCAACGGCATCATATTTCGAGCTAAAGGCTCTATGCCCTCTATAAAATGTGCATTAGGGTGATTTATTGTCCCCTCACACTTTTTTGCCCCATCACCAAAAAAGTATACCGGAGCCGAATCTAAATAGGTCAAATACGAACTCTCATCCACGATGTCTGGCTGTATGGAGCGCTCAACACCAAGGCCACGGTTATATATCGCAGCATACACTTCCATTCTTCTAGCATCAAGCATGGGGCACAAGAGCGCATTGTCTGGAAGTTCTTCTCCATACAACAATACCGGGACAGCCAACAACTCCAAAGTCGAGACGGAAATCAACTTTAAATCTCTTCCATAGCACAAACCTTTTGCTGTGGATACACCTATTCTCAACCCTGTATATGAACCGGGCCCAGAGCTCACTGCTACTGCATCCAATGGTATTGCATGACTATCAGCAAATGAAACCAACTCTTCCACAAAAAGAGGCAATACGGTCGCATGTGACGGGCCTTTCCTTTCTATTTTTTCCAACAATAACTGCCCATCCTGTGTTAACGCGGCAGAGCAGACATTAGTAGATGTTTCTATATGTAAAATACATGCCATAACAGTACTCTTTTCTATTTTACATTCCTTGACAAAAGAGAAATGCAGCTTGTATTCATTCCTCTGAATAAATTTTTAATATAATATTATACGCAAATTTACCACATGCCCACCAAACCACCAAACATTTTCTATTTTTTCAAAATACAGGCTATTCTCCCAGTAGTACGAAAGGATTAATAATCAGCAACTGAAATCAAATCGGAAATAATATAATCAGAAACCATAATCCCGTCCTTTGTCAGTTTCAGGCAGTCCTGCTGCATCATTAATCTCCCCTGTTCAACATAAGGCAATGCCAGCTTCCTTAATTTATTTACAACAGAGATTCCATAGAGACGAGATATAAACGCAAAGGAGATTCCTTCGTCTGTACGCATACGTGTCATCACATATTCCTCCAAAAGTTGAGCATCACTAAGTTGCTCACTTTCATATCGAGGGGCTCCCTGCGAACTTACATACGACAACAAATCTGGATAATTAGCACGACGTATCCGATTCCCGTCATAAGAATGCGCCCCAGGACCGACCCCCAAATATGGAACTCCTTTCCAATACGATGAATTATGCTTTGACTCCCTGCCCGGTATTGCAAAATTGGAAATTTCATAATGCCGGAACCCCGCACCTTCCATTTCATTCATTAGGTACATGTACATATCGCGGACAATTTCCTCATCTGTTTCAACAATTTCTCCAGCTTGACTTTTCTGATAAAGAACCGTCCCTGCTTCATAAGTCAAAGCATAGGCTGAAACATGAGGGACATTTTCATCCAATACCCTTGTCACATCCTGCTGCCAGAGTTTCATCGTCTGTCCGGGTAATCCGTATATCAGATCCAAACTTATGTTTTCCAAGCCACATTTCTTTAAATGGGACACCGCATTCGTAATAGCTAATGAAGAATGTCGACGTCTCAAAAAACGAAGTATAGAATCCTGAAAGGTCTGCGCTCCCAAACTGATACGATTAACGCCTAATGCCTTCCAACAACGAACAATCTCTTCCGAAACATCGTCAGGATTACACTCTAACGTTAATTCTATTACATCCGAACACTTATATTTTTTACTTATCGTTTCAAGTATCTGCTCCAAATATGAACACTCCAACAAGGAGGGCGTTCCTCCTCCAAAATAAATCGTTTCAACTTGTGCTTTTTCAGCAAACTCCTCCCTTCTTGCTATCAACTCAGAACAAACAGCCTGTACATATTTTGAACGCCATTCGTCTCCCAAAGTCGTCGAATAAAAATCGCAATAGATACAACGGCTCGAACAAAATGGAACATGTATATATATACCCGCCATACTACTCTCTACTGTAAGTAAAAATAAGTCCAATAAGTATCTGCATACTTTCTACGCCAATAGTTACGGCGCACAATGAGATCACGATATTGCTCTCCATAATGGAGAAAATCTTCATAATTTTTCATTAGCGCTGAATCAACGGATACATTTTCCGTTTTGCCCTTCAAATGAACATATACAGCTAATGCCTCAGAAAAATATCGCGGTATCTCTACTGTATCACTTATTTCATAATAATCAGGTAGGACTTCAACAAATCTGTCCAAATCACGCTCCAAAAGTAAACTTGCCAATAAATAATCGCCAACAACCGTGCTATCCGTTGTTCTGGATGCCGCCCTATAGAAATATTCTATAGGTGTTTCCCGCGAACTTGGCCACACGCCCCACTGGGCATAAAGACTATCAGGAGGAAGCAACGACACGGTAGTGTCTGCCGGCTCTAGCAACAACTGTTTCGCTCCGTCCTCACTTAATGGGTAGCTAAACAGACCTCCACCCAAGCCCAAAGAGGAACGACTCAAAGCCAAAGCTCTCAGAGCGCTCAATCGAGAAGAAGTGGCTAATGAATTCCGGCCAATCTCAAGCGCTTCATCATACTTCCCTTCCTTTATTAAACCAGCCACTTTTATTTCGTAAGCAAGCACTTCCCGAGAATTCGCTGTTGCACCAATCATGAGACACGCCAACACTAATGCGGCAAAATGCTTTGAGAATAATTCCGGAACAGAATCAGAACCCGCCTTCACTCCCGACACATTTCTTAAGATTAAGCATACGATTAGAACGAAAATGACGAAAGCAAATCCTACAAACATCAGCAGTATACCATTCGTTTTAGGCGTAAAAGCAATAAACAAGATTGAGACTATTACCGATGGAAGGTAGCTAAAGAAATATAAATTATCCGAGAACGGTATCCACTTTTCAACCAATCGCTGGACAGAAACCAATAGTCCTGTCAGTACTAGCGCACTTATCAATGGTCTATATACGGTCTGACCTCCGGACAACTGGTATTGTGTCAACTCCAATAAAGGATACTGATAATAAAAAAAGAACAGGAACAAGAACACTCCAAAAAGTACGCGCATTAACACGCGTACTTTTTGAGAATGCTGTGAAACGCCATATTTTCTAACCATAATATAATATTCAAGACATTGAAACTGATTTCTCACTGTCCCAACGGATGAACACTGCTTCTATACAAACTAATCTTTTCGTTTAAGAACAACTGCACTTCGGGCTGGAATATACAACTGCAACCAACCTTTACCATCCTTTTGCAGCAACTGATCAAAATTAGTAAAATGACACACACTATCATCAGCAAATCCATTTCCACCGAATTCCTTGGCATCTGTATTCAAAAGCACTTCATACGCACCTTCAGGAACCATAAATCCATAATCAGTATAACTCCGCGTTGGACTAAAATTAAATACAAACAACAAGTCCCCCCGACTATATGCAAGAATTTGGTCGCCATCATTATGCCAAATTTCTTGTACTGGAAGTTTCTGAAAATCTTTCTTGCTTTTCAACACTTTCAACATTTCCCGGTCAAAATCTCCCAAATAATGATAACACAAATCTTTATTGTCCACTAAATTCCATTGACGACGAGCATACTTATAACTCCATCCGTTTCCTTCACGCGGAAAATCAATCCACTCCGGATGCCCAAATTCATTACCCATAAAGTTGAGATAACCGCCATTTATAGTTGACGCAGTTACCAATCTAATCATCTTATGCAATGCTATACCTCGATGCACTGCACCATTTTCATCACCTTTACGGAAATGCCAATACATATCGGCATCAATCAGTCTAAAAATAAGAGTTTTATCTCCCACTAAAGCTTGATCATGACTTTCAGCATAACTTATATTATGCTCATCTGCACGCCGATTAGTCAGTTCCCAGAAAATGCTGCTCGGCTTCCAATCCTCGTCTCTAAGTTCCTTTATGGTCTTAATCCAATAATCTGGAACATTCATAGCCATGCGATAGTCAAAGCCATAACCACCATCTTTAAAAGGAGCTGCTAGTCCAGGCATGCCACTGACTTCCTCTGCTATAGTAATGGCAGAAGGCTTCACCTCATGAATCAAGAGATTGGCCAAAGTCAAATAGCATATAGCATTATCATCCTGACTTCCATTAAAATAATCAGCATAGTTGCCATAAGCCTCGCCCAACCCATGGTTATAATAGAGCATTGAAGTTACGCCATCAAAACGGAATCCGTCTAAGTTGTATTCCGTCAACCAATATTTGCAATTGGAAAGCAAAAAATGAATCACTTCATTTTTCCCATAATCAAAACAAAGACTGTCCCAAGCCGGATGTTCACGTCTCCCTCCAGTATAGAAAAATTGACAAGGATCACCAGCAAAATTTCCTAACCCTTCCACTTCGTTTTTAACAGCATGGCTCTGCACAAGATCCATAATAACAGCTATTCCATTCTGGTGAGCCTCATCTATCAACCTTTTCAAATCATCTGGTGTTCCAAATCGACTTGACGCAGCAAAGAAACTACTTACGTGATAGCCAAAACTACCATAATATGGATGCTCTTGCAATGCCATTATCTGCAAGCAGTTATAACCATCTTTTACAATTCTCGGCAATACATTCACCCGAAATTCCTCATAACTGCCTACCTTTTCCGCATCTTGCCCCATGCCTATATGGCACTCGTATATCAGCAAAGGATTTCGTTTAGGTCTAAAATTTTTTTTCTTAAATTCATATGGAGACTCAGGATACCAAACCTGCGCACTGAATATTTTAGTATCTTCATCCTGAACCACCCGACGGCACCAGGCGGGAATACGTTCCCCACATCCTCCTTGCCAATAAATCTTCAATTTATACAAATCCAAATGCTTCATTGCACTGGAAGGTAACTTCAGTTCCCAATTGCCCGAGCTTCCAATCGGTTCGAATTTGAACTTCTCATTTTCCTGCCAATCATTGAAGTCTCCAATCAGATAAATTGCGGTTGCATTAGGCGCCCACTCCCGAAGCACCCACTGCCGTGGCGTCCTGTGCAGGCCAAAATACAAATGACCATCCGCAAAGTCTGATAAAGACTGCTTACCTCCTGTCAACTCGTCAATTTTACTCAGCACATAATCGTGCCTTCCTTGAATCGCATCGTTGTAAGGTTCAAGCCACGGATCATTTTTCACAATCTTCAACTTTGCCACCTTTTGGGGCGCTCTCTTTACACTTTTCATATGCAACCTGTTTGAATAAAACTCAATACTAATTGGACACCAATCAATGTGTATGGCAATGGCTAGTTATTCAACTTTTTACCGTTTTTATACTCGCCTTTTTCCTTAACATTTCCATTTTTGTCATATTCTACATATGGTCCATCCAATATGCCTTCCCGGTATGTACAATCAATTCTTGTGCCATCTTTCTTTATCTCTACCGCATTCCCATCTTTTTGACCATTTTTGAAATGCCCTTTATATTTTACTCCCAAACGATCCAACACGCCTTCACCTTCCATTTGATTAGCTTTCCATGAGCCAACATAAGAATCTCCATTCTTCCATTTGTACGTGCCGTGTCCTTCACGCTTGTTGTTCTTCCACTCACCTGTATAGGTTGCCACTCCTTTCCAAATAAAGGTACCACGCCCACTCTGTTCACCATTCACAAACTCTCCTTTATACTGATTTCCATCAGCAAAAGTGAAGATTCCTTCTCCCATTCTTTCTCCATCCCGATATTCACCCTCATAAACATCACCGTTTTTGAAGGTGTAAATACCCTTACCATGCTGCATATCATCCTTCCACTCACCTACGTACTTATCACCGTCTGCATAATAATAGGTACCCTTACCATTCCTTTTGTTTTCAGCCCATTCCCCTTCATATCTAAACCCATCATTCCAATCAAAGACACCTGTCCCTTCTTTCATATCATTTTTCCACTCACCGGTATAGAAAGCCCCATTCTTATATTTATATGTTCCTTTTCCGTTTCTCTTATCGTCCTTCCACTCCCCTGTATATACATCTCCATTGTAATAATACATTACGCCCTGCCCTTCCTTTACATTGCGATACCATAAGCCCTCATAGCGATTATTGTTGAGCCCATAATGAGTCCCCTTACCATGCTGTTGATCCTGAAACCATTGTCCGTCATAACGCTCACCATTGGCACTGGTGTAGACCCCCATACCCTCACGTTTACCCTTCAAATAATCACCTTCATATATATCATTATTCTTAAACACAGTTCGCCCCACACCATTAGGCTTACCATTGTATAAGTCCCCAGTATAAACAGAACCATCCTTAAAAATATAAGAGCCGACTTCTATCTTCTGAGCCCAACCAGCAAGAGTAACTCCCATCAAGATGGTAATAGCTAAACCTATTTTTCCTATCATTTTTCCTTATTCTTTTTATTTTTCCACTCAGGGTAAATAAACAGATTTTTGTATACTTATTAAATAACTACTATTGTTGATTTCTCAAAAACTCTTCTGCACGTGCCAAATCCTCGGGTGTATCAATGCCTATCGTTTCTTCATGTGTCAACGCCACTTTTATTTTTAGTCCTGCTTGCAACCACCGCAATTGTTCCAACGACTCCACTTGTTCTAATACTCCTAATGGCATGCGGGTTATCTGGCCCAGCACTTCACTCCTATACGCATATAGGCCTATATGCTTATAAAACGTATGGTGATGCAACCAATTTTCCGGGCTCATTCCACGAAAATAAGGAATCACTGAACGACTAAAATACATCGCCGTGGAGTCATTGCTTATGACCACTTTGGGCGTATTGGGATTCTGCAAAGATTCCCACCCATCCGACTCAGTAAACGGCTTCACCAAAGTTGCAATCTTAGTTGTTTCATCATCAAAACATGTCTGGACTGCAGCCAACTGACTAGCAGCTATAAATGGTTCATCCCCTTGTACATTTATCACCACGTCATAATCTTTTTTCTGCAGGCAAAGGGCCTCATAACAGCGGTCCGTTCCGCTTTTATGATGTGTACCAGTCATGACTACATTACCACCAAACTCCTCTACACATTTCATTATGCGCTCATCATCTGTAGCCACACAAACATCATTGATACATGCCTGTACACGTTCATAAACTCTTTGAATAATAGGTATCCCCCCTAATAAAGCCAAAGGCTTACCAGGGAAACGGGTAGAAGCATACCGCGCAGGAATAATCGCTATATATCGTAAACTTGAACTTTTATTTTCCATTGTAATTCCTTTTTACTCAAAATACGCATCAACTGATGATTTCTTAGACTTCTTTTTTATTTTAACCTCTTTCTTTTCTTCTGGTTGAGACACTACCTCTGGCAGGTTAGCAATCTTTGCTAAAGAATCGGCTATATGTTGACTTTCTACAAACTCCTTCGAAATGCTAAACTGCTCATTTTGTGAATAATTCAACCTTGAGTCAGCATAAATACTACTCATGTACTTGGTCCACATTGGCAATGCTGCAGCGGCTCCTTGTCCATACGTCATCGAATTAAAATGTATGTCACGCTCTTCTCCTCCAACCCAACATGATGTTACCAACCGAGGCACACAACCGATGAACCATGCATCAGAATTAGAATTGGTCGTTCCTGTTTTCCCTGCAACTGGTCCTTTTATGCCTCTCCTCCGCACGCCACCGCCTGTACCCTCATTGATAACAGCCTGCATCATATCCAACATTTTATATGCGCTTTCCTCACTGATCACTTCATTCATCCGAGGATGGAATTCTTCCAGCACATTACCTTGATTGTCCTCTATTCTAGAAACCAACAAAGGTGCACATCGAATCCCTTTATTTACAAACGCCGTATAGGCACTTGCCATTTCTGCGGCCGTGATATCACTCGTACCCAGACACATAGCTATCGATGGATACAAATCCCGATTCGCCACGCCAAAATAGCGTAATAAACTAGCCAAACGGGTTCCCGTAGGGTCAGTACGATACATCAATTCAGCGGTAATCCAGTTGTTAGACCGACTGAGCCCCCATCTTAAAGTTACGGGTTCCCCGATACGTGCACTTCCACTATTTCGAGGTGTCCAAGGCTGCCCACTTACATAATAAGTACGCTGAACATTCAATATTGTATCTTGCGGACTATATCCGTCTTCCATTGCCATCGCATATACGAAAGGTTTCACCGTTGAACCAACCTGACGCCTTCCCACCATAGCCATATCATACTGGAAGTTAGTATAATCAACTCCACCGACATATGCTTTCACACGCCCTGTTGCGGGTTCGATTGACACCAAACCCGCACGTAAAAATTTCTTATAGTACCGGATAGAATCCATTGGAGTCATTACGGTATCAACCTCCCCATCATATGTAAAAACACTCATTTGAACGGGCGTATCAAATGACTTGCGAATCATTGCTGCAGATGCGCCCTCAGCCTTCAATGCCCTATACCGGTCAGACTGACTCATAGAGCGGTCTAACAACTTTTTGACAGTGGCTGCACTTAAATCCGAAGAATAAGGGAAATTACGCGACGTTTTTTTCTGCTTGTCAAAAATTACCTGCAAGCCCTTCATATGACTCCGCACGGCCTGCTCAGCATATTTCTGCATACGGGAATCTACCGTAACATAAACCTTAAGACCGTCCGTATAAATATCATAGTAACTTCCATCTCTTTTCTTATGTTTTTTACACCATCCATAAAGTGGATCATTCTCCCACGAAAGGGAATCCACATAATACTGCTGCATCTGCCACTCGAAATAATCCTTTTTTTCTGGATGCGACGCCATAAGAATACGCCTAAGATATTCGCGCAAATATGTCGCGACGCCGTCTTTATGATCAACACGGCGGAATTTAAGTTCCAACGGTTTTTCCCTTAACGAATCCTTGGCCACTTCTGTCAAAAAACCCGCTTTCACCATTTGAGATAAAACAACATTACGACGCTCACGACACCGCTCATTGTGTCTAACAGGATTATAATAAGACGGATTCTTACACATTCCGACTAGTGTAGCGGCTTCCAGTATATCCAAATCTTTGGGATGTTTATTAAAATAGACCTTGGCCGCAGTCTTGATGCCCACAGCATTATGCAGAAAATCAAAATAATTCAAATATAGAGTCAGTATTTCCTCTTTTGTATAAAATTTTTCAAGTTCGATAGCAATAACCCACTCAATAGGCTTCTGCATCAGTCTTTCAAATGTACTTTCCGCTACAGAAGAATACAATTGCTTTGCCAACTGCTGCGTAATAGTACTACCACCACCAGCTGACTCATCCCCCAACAAGCCACGTTTTACGACTGCACGCACCACAGCCCTTGCGTCAACACCTGAATGTTCATAAAAACGCACATCTTCCGTTGCGATAAGCGCATCAAACAGATAGGAAGAAATACTATCATAACCCACGAACACACGATTTTCCTTACGCGACCAAGTGCCCAGCACTTCGCCGTCGGCCGAAATCACTTGCGACGCATATTTACTGATTGGACTTTGCAATTCATCCAAAGGGGGCATATAACCTATCTTTCCATCCTTCACTCCCTTGTACCCAAGCGCAACTACTGCCACACCCAAGGCTAACAATATCCACACACAAATTATTATCCCAACAACAATTTTCTTCATAAAGAATCATTTAGCATACTCAAGCACACCTACATATTTTTTTAGCGTGCACTCAGACATGTACCTCAACAGCATGAGGCTTGGTTTGAAAAACGGAAGACATCCACTTGCCCCCTTCAAAAAGCAAAGTTATAACAAAATAAAGAGAATGCAAAATAAAAGTTCAGTTTTCAGAATGCTATAAATCAAAAGAAAAGCCATGTCAACCAACCAACAGGAATGTATGAAAAGAAAAGCTAAAAAGTTTACACTCCACGTGAGTTCGGTATAACTACGGCAAAGACATATTACCGGAATTTCAGGAGAAAAACTGTTAGTACTTTCGTAAAAACTAAAGTACTGACAGAAAATTCTAACAGTACTTTAGGATTTTCTGTCAGTAGGATTGTGAAACCGTGATGCGGCAATACCTCTGCCCAGGGAGATAAATAATTATACCGAACTCACGTTAAGCCCTCATTAGTTTTTCAAAGTTACATTACAAAATTCCAGCAAATCACCTTCAATTCTCAACGATAGGCTTACATACACCTTCCACACACATTTCCTTACATTGTTATCATCAAAAAAGCACCTGCAATCCATCATAAGCCAGATGCATACCTTCCGGCAAACCTCTCTCGACCTCATCATGCAGCCCCATATGATGACTCATGTGAATAAAATAAGTTTGGGAAGGCCGCAAAATACGAGCAATGGCAATAGCGTCATCCAAGGTCTGGTGCGAATGATGGAAGTCTTTTCTCAGTGCATTAACAACCAGGAACTTAACACCTGACAAGGCTTTCAATGTTTCTGAAGGCAGCGACGACACATCGGTAAGATAAGCCATATCCCCTATACGATAACACAGGATAGGCATCTTACCATGCATTGCCTGCAAAGGAAGAATCTCTACCCCATACAAATCAAAGGGATGGCCTGGAGCTATTTCATGTAAAACCAAACGGGGAGCACCTGGATAAATTCGCTCACCAAAACAATAAGGCAAACGTTCCCGCAAATGTTTAGCTGTTAAGCTATCTGCGTATACCGGCATATCCCTCATAAAGCTATATGGCCGCAAATCATCTAATCCGCCAACATGATCATAATGCTCATGAGTAATCAACACTACCCGGAAATCAGCAAAACCTTCTCTCAACATTTGCTCTCGGAAATCCGGGCCACAATCAAATAATATTCTAAAATCATGGCACACCTCCAACAATGCAGATGTCCTCAAACGTCTGTCACGACTATTGGAAGAAGTACAAACTTCACAATCACATCCCAACTGTGGAACTCCTGTACTTGTACCTGTTCCTAAAAAAGTAATCTTCATTAAAATACAAAGACGTTTAAGATTGCCGAATAAAATTAACCTCAGGGGTAATTTCTATCCCGAACTTCTCTTTGACACTTCTACGAATGGCATCACTTAAATTGCAAATATCCAATCCACTGCCCCCGCCGAAATGAACAAGTACCAATGCTTGTTTATCATACACACCGACAGTTCCACATTTTTTCCCCTTCCAACCACACTGTTCTATCAGCCATGCCGCAGGAATTTTATAACCGCCTCCATCCACAGGATAAGCCGGTACCCGCTGATATTCTCTTCGGATTTCGTCAAGTTTCTCTATTGGAACCACGGGATTCATAAAAAATGAACCAGCATTCCCTATCTTTTCAGGATCCGGCAATTTTTCACGACGAATATCAATAATCAGATTTCTCAAAGCCTTCGGCGTCAAATCAGAAGCCCTCCATCCACGTTTACATATCTCGTTCGCCAAAGCTGCATAATTCAAATTGAGCTGAAAACAATTTGTCAAACAAAAGTGGACATGCATAATTATATATCGATGCGCTTCACGAGTCTTAAAAAAACTATGGCGATATGCATAATCACATTCCGCTTTTGAAAATTGTACAATTTGCCCATTGTCCATATCAAAAGCTTCAACTGATTCTAAATAATCACAGATCTCATTGCCATATGCCCCTATATTTTGCACAGCCGCAGCACCCACCTCACCTGGTATATATGACAAATTCTCCAAGCCATAATAACCATTGTCTACACACCAACCTACAAATTCATCCCATACTTCACCAGCTCCCACCCTCAAAACGACTTGTTCCTGATTTTGTGCTATAACCTCTTTTCCTTTAATAGCGGAATGCAACACAGCGCCACGAAAATCACCAACAAACAAAAGATTACTTCCACCTCCTATATGAAGAAAATCTACAGAAGAATTTTCGAGCAAACGCCTGATTTCCCGGAGTTCCAATTCATTTTCATACTCATAAAAACACGAGCACTTGGCATCAAAGCCAAATGTATTATGTTCAAGCAAAGAATAATTTTTTACTTCTTTCATAACCTATCCTGTAACATCTATACGAAAAGCGTCACATCTCCTGCCCAAAGAATAGCATCCCGCACATTCCCCCGTCATTAATTCAATTTTCAAGCCTTACCAATTCCCAGTGTCCTTTATCCATCTTAAAAATCAATGAGCAATTCATCCCCGAAGAAGGACTACTGATAACGAAAGTGCGATAAAGACTTTGAGGCATCTTACCGTCATAAATTATATTCGTTATGGTATCCGCCGGCAAATACGTACGGTATGCAGGCCACTGCTCCGCAGCTACCCAACCGGCAATCTCTTCAAAATTATCAGAATCATATGTTTTGAAATAAAACGGGTCATGGACATGACTCTGCTGAAAAGCCTCATCCCTGGAAAAGTTTCCATAAAAATCCCAAAAGCCTGAATCCATAGAAGCAGCATATGAAGACTCAGAGATTTCATACAAAACCCACCAAACTTCCATTTTTACAAATTTGTACTCACGAACACGTTTCCTTCTCAAGTCAATCAATTGTACAACGGCAGCGCTTTTAGCCGTATCCTCAACTTCAGGTATGCCGTTACTTCCCAAAATCAATGTATTTTCATCTTGCAATGCATACATTGGATCGTATTTCCACTGGCTTGACGGCACCATATCAACAGTCCCATCTTTAACCATCTTCAAGGGATATTTTATGCGGTCACGCTGCAGATCTTCTTCTGAAACAAAACGATAAATAAATTCGCCAAAACTACCATCCTCCTCAGGATGAGTAATACCAATATCCCCTTCCGCATTCTGTAAAGAATCTATAATGGAAACGACCAAAGAACTGTCACTCAAATCATCTCCTTGTGAACCGCGGTTCCGGTCTCTTTTACATGATGCACAAGCAAGAAAAACGATACACAGCAGGATTAGAAAACTTCTCATTCTTCCAAAATTCAAAAGCAACATACTCGTCGAAGCCAAAGCCCCATATTTTCAAGAAACTTGGCAAAAATACTGCTTTTATTTTAAAACTAATAAACTATATAATAATAAATACGTATCTTTGCCACGCTTTTATGCAAAAAACAAACAAAAGGTAAACACGATATGCTAGAGAAAATACAAACACTGCTCGCAGAAGTACAAGCCCTTACCGCAAACAACGAAGAAGAACTTGAAGCTCTACGCCTCAAATATCTCAGCAAAAAAGGAATCATCAATGCCCTCATGAGTGAATTCCGCAATGTTCCTGCCAATGAGAAACGCGAAATAGGTATAAAGCTGAATGAGGTTAAAGCAGAGCTCCAAAATAAGTTTAACGATCTGAAAAGCAATATCGGCAATAAAGAAGCAGAGCACGACGAAATTGACTTAACCCGGACTCCCTATCCTGTTAAATTAGGAACAAGACATCCGTTAAGTATTGTACGTAATGAAATCATCGATATCTTCTCCAGACTCGGTTTCTCCATGGCAGATGGGCCAGAAGTAGAAGATGACTGGCATGTCTTTGGAGCAATGAATTTTGCTGATGATCACCCGGCACGTGACATGCAAGACACCTTCTTTATTCAGCAAAAACCAGATATATTGCTTCGTACTCACACCAGTTCCGTACAAAGTCGCGTTATGGAAAGCAACCAACCGCCTATTCGCGTAATTTGTCCCGGACGTGTATATAGAAACGAAGCCATATCTGCACGCGCCCATTGTTTCTTTCATCAAGTGGAGGGACTCTATATTGACAAAGAAGTTTCCTTTACTGATCTCAAACAGGTACTTCTCACCTTCGCACGTGAAATGTTTGGTCCTGAAACAAAAATTCGTCTGCGTCCCTCATATTTTCCCTTTACTGAGCCTAGCGCCGAAATGGATATTTCGTGCAACATCTGCGGCGGAAAAGGATGTTCATTCTGCAAGCAAACCGGCTGGGTTGAGATATTGGGTTGCGGGATGGTGGATCCGAATGTTTTGGAATCCAATGGAATTGACTCCAAAACCTATAAAGGATATGCCTTTGGCATGGGAGTCGAACGCATTACCAACCTCAAATACCAAGTTAAAGATTTACGCCTGTTTTCAGAAAACGACATACGCTTTTTGGAAGAATTTATGTCAGCGAACTGAAGAAAGAGGTCCATTAATTATTCATACGACAGTAAAGCCCCGTCTACCGTCTGGTGCGCGGGGTATTTTACTTTTCGAGCACAGCCCCCTGTAAAACCATTTTTATAATCATCACAAAAGCTATATGAACCAACAACCCACTGCTCGCCTCTTTACCCCTTCCTACTGCTGCATTTTAGCCGCAAATTTCCTTCTCTTTTTCAGTTTCTGGCTAATTGTACCACTTTTACCGTTCTATCTGAAAGAAACATACAATCAGACAGAAAGTGCAATAGGAGCTATCCTTTGTGTATATACTATTGCTGCCTTATTCGTACGCCCCTTTTCCGGTTACCTCCTGGATACTTTTGTCAGGAAACCTTTGTACATGTTCGCATACGCCGCGTTTTGCTGTGTCTTCCTAGGTTATATAGCTGGTGGATTGCTTTTTTGGTTCGTGCTTCTACGCATTTTACACGGTCTTTCTTTTGGAATGGTCACAGTTGGGGGTAACACTCTGGTTGTTGACATTATGCCATCCGAACGCCGTGGAGAAGGTCTCGGATACTATGGACTCACTAACAACACGGCTATGAGTATTGGCCCGATGGTCGGACTTTTCCTGCATGGCAACATCAGTTATGAATGGATATTTACAATCGCATTTTTAACGAGCCTTCTCGGTTTGTCTCTGGCCGCCTGTGTCAAGACCAATCCGAAACCAAAAGTCAAGCGTCCCGCACTTTCACTGGATCGCTTTATCCTTGTTAAAGGGATTCCCGCCGGTATCGCTCTGCTCCTTCTATCCATTCCATACGGAACTACCACTAATTATGTAGCTTTATATGTAAATGAAATTGGTATCAATGCCAGCCCCGGATTATTTTTCACCTTACTGGCTATAGGTATGGGGTGCTCAAGAATCTTCGCAGGAAAATTCGTCGATAAAGGCTACGTGACACAATGTATCCATTATGGATTCTACCCAAGCATCGTGGCTTTTCTGTTGTTAGCCATTTGTAAGCCTATTGCTCCTAGCCATCCAGACTTATGCCTTACCATCTTCCTCATAATTCCCCTCTTACAAGGAATTGGATTTGGTATTATTTTTCCTGCATACAATTCATTATATATAGGATTGGCCAAACACAACCAACGAGCCACGGCGACAAGTACCTATCTGACCTCATGGGATGTTGGTATTGGTATCGGTATCTTGCTGGGAGGTATTATCGCCGACTATTTTTCATTCTCTGCAGTATACTTGTGCGGAGGTATACTCTGTATTATATCCATGCTATATTTCAACAGAATAGTCACTCCACATTATCAGAAAAATAAGCAAACGAACAAATGATTGAAACAATTAGGCTGTCTACACGTCAATTTCTGGAAAGTCTAGGTGTAGGAACAGAGTCACTCAATACAATAACGCAAATCACGCTACTCTTAGGTTTACTGATATGCGCAGCTCTCACCGGATACATCTGCCGGCGAGTTGTCGCACCAATTGTCATGAAGATAGTCAATAAAAGCCACACAAAATGGGACGACTATCTACTCGATCCACAAATGATTCGAGCACTATGCCGTATTGTACCTGGCCTGTTTTTCTACATTGTTCTCCCCATATGTACGTTTAAAGAAACACCACTTTTTACTACGATTCTTACCCAAGGAGCCAAGATATACATCACAGTTACATTCATAAGCCTGCTAACAACTTTCTACAATAACGTAGAGACACTGACACAGAATGAAGACAAATTTAGAAGTAAACGTTTCTTTGGAATTGTTGAATTTCTAAAAATAGGTACGTATTTCGTAGGAGCAATCATCATTATAGCCTTTCTTCTAAGTCAGAATCCCCTCAGCATGATTGCCGGCATTGGAGCCGCAGCAACAGTACTGATTTTTATCTTCAAAGATTTTATTTTGGGATTGGTCGCGGGAATTCAGCTATCTTCTAATCAAATGCTCAAACCGGGAGACTGGATTACCGTAAAAAAATTAAACATAGACGGTACTGTCGAACAAATCTCGTTAACCACCGTTAAAGTCCGTAATTTTGATAATACCATATCCACGGTACCGCCCTACACCCTTATTAGCGAAACTTTCCAAAATTGGGCGCCAATGTTTGATAAAGGAAGCAGACGAATCAAAAGAGTACTTTATATTGATGTCACAAGCATTGGATTCTGTAGCGCTGATACCATACAGAATTTAGTTAATTCCTTAAATTTCTTCAATACAGAAGATATTGAAAAAGAGAAAAATAAAGTCAATCTAACCTTATTCCGGGAATATAGTGAACACTACATAAAAAATCTTCCGCATACAGACAACAGCCATTTTTCTTTGGTAAGACAATTGTCACATACCCCATATGGATTACCTCTTGAAGTATGGTTTTATTCCACAACCACTGCGTTCACTCAATACGAAGCTCGAGCTTCCGAATGCATAGAGCATCTCATTTCAGTATTGCCTCTTTTCGGACTACGGCTTTTTCAAGGCATAGCCAATAATGATTTCAAAAATCCCTCCGAACAATAATAATATAGACAAGAACAGTGCTTTGACAGTAAAGCAAAACTGACACGGGCCCTCTAACCCTTATATAAAATAAGCCAGCTAATCCCTATACAGGGACATTCAGTAAATAGTATAAAATTAGCCAACTAATTCATACACAAAGTATTGCGAATTAGTTGGCTTTTTTGTAT
>PPYF01241765.1_pt1 | contig 46443 bp, 73 predicted proteins | sample 1559871 | NCBI WGS metagenome assembly PPYF01 (sample SAMN08240021, study PRJNA423297) | Human gut metagenome, whole genome shotgun sequencing project.
CCCCTGTCGCTGACGATGCTCCGCAGTTTCCTGTCGCTGACGATGCTCCGTAGTCCCCTGTCGCTGACGATGCTCCGTAGACCCCTGTCGTTGACGATGCTCCCTTGTATCCTGTCGTTGACGATGCTCCCTTGTATCCTGTCGCTGACGATGCTCCGCAGTTTCCTGTCGCTGACGATGCTCCGTAGACCCCTGTCGCTGACGATGCTCCCTTGTATCCTGTCGCTGACGATGCTCCGTAGTCCCCTGTCGTTGACGATGCTCCCTTGTATCCTGTCGCTGACGATGCTCCGTAGTCCCCTGTCGCTGACGATGCTCCGCAGTTTCCTGTCGCTGACGATGCTCCGTAGTTTCCTGTCGCTGACGATGCTCCCTTGTATCCTGTCGCTGACGATGCTCCGTAGTCATCATCAGATCCTTTTTCTTCCTTGATTCTTTCCCTTATGTAATTAATGGACGCTTTTACCATTCCTGCAATATTGATTTCAGCTCCGATCTTCATTTTTGTGGATGCTACTTTACTATCATCCCCTCTTCTCGACAAATCTCCACTCTGCTCAACCTCATAGTAAACTGAATGTGCCGGATCGTAGTATGAAAAGCAGTCAAGCGGATACTCGCAGGCGTGCATCCCACATTCACATGATTGTGCTCTATCTTCTTCATATTCTTTCCCTACCTCATATTGTTTTCCTCTGCATGTTAGGTCTCTATTAAAACCCTTATAAGATTTTATTACTTCACTCATTCACTTTTCCTCCAATCATTTGATATATGATTCTACAAGTAACTTCCGTGCATATTTTATGCCGCTGTTGATCTGTGTCTTTTTCGGTATGGGCTTGTATTTGTTGTATACTTCGTTCCACTTTTCCCATGTGAACCCTTCCCCGGCTTTTTCTACGTCCGCATACTCTTTTTCGTATTCCTCAAGCCGCTTTTTCTCCGTCTCACAGCGTGTCAAGATCTCTATAGCAAGTGTTAAATTGTCCATTAATCTTTCTCCTTTCCCATAAGCTCATTTACTATCTTTGTTTTTGTATCTGTTGTTAATTCATATTTTTTCATTTCCTTAGCTCACTTCCTAATAACTGACGTTCCAAGTCGTCCATATTGTAATTACGTTCCTGGAAATTGTTAAAATCCGTTTTCTTTCCTATTCCCGGATTCTGTTGTAAATAGCTTTCAAACTTCGGTCCAAAAAGTGTAGTAGGTCGAAGATACCCGTCCATTTTTGTACCTTGCCATTCGGATGTTTTGTTATCGACTACCTTCTTAAAATCTTCTAATTTAGCTCCCTCACGAAATCGTTCCCGGATATGCTTTCTCGATTCTGATGATGTGCTCTTGTAACTCTTCCCTGTCTTTTGATTCAGATAGTCGATGACTTCCGTATATGGTATGTCCTGCTCTTCCTCCTGATGGACTACAAGCTCTTCTTTCTTCGGCCGTCCTCCCTTTCTCCCTGCCTCTGACCGTTTCTGACAAACCTCATCGTACTTCTCCCAGTGCCGATCAACCTGTGCCCGGATAAATCCAAAAGCCATTTGGGTGACTCCATCCATTTTCGGCAATTCCATATCTCTAGCATATCGGAATAGTGCAGTAAAAAGGATTCCCCTTTGCTCCATACTCATGCTTTCGATCTGATCCAGGTATGATGTATAGAGTATAAAACTGTCTCTCATATTTCCTCTATATCCACCTCGATTCTTGGATTATCTGGATCTAAATAAAAGTCATCAGAAAATCGAATAATATTTTTCCATCCATCATTTTTCAGTATTTTTGCCTGCACAAGCGCATCTTGTATTACCTTTCTCCCGAATGAGCTGATATTATCAAGATCTCTTCTCTTATTTTTCTCGTACCATCTGTACCGCATCTGTACAGGATTTGCGATCCGTAAGCGTCCAAGCTGTTCGTATATAGCAACAAGCACTTTATGCTCATTAGATGCCTTGATCTTCGACCCCTTGTATTGATTTGTCCTACAAGCAGATATATAATCATTAAGATTATCAAGTCTTCCCGGTATCACTAATGTGTATCTTGCCATATGTTCACCTCATTCGGTATACGGATATATATTCCGCAATGATTAAGCGTCTGTATCGCCGGTTTTGTACATATAATAATTTCCTTTGATCTGCTTAGTTCTTGATTCGTCCACAAAACCAGCTTTCTCCTGTCTTTCATAACATTCATATCTGGTATGTAGTATCCATTTCCATCTTGCAAATTAATAATTGGCATAATTTTTCTTGCCTGGTGTATCATTTCTCGTGTATCCCTATCAGACATTTTCAGAATTCTTGATAGCTCTGATCTGCTTATCGGATGATGACTCCCAATAGGAATACATTCTAGTATTTTCTTTGCTTCCACACGTCTCCTTTCCCCCTCCCGGTTTCCCAGGAGGGCATCCACTTCGTTATGCGTGATTATTTTGGGGTTGCTGTGTGATATATTATTTTTAGCTGTTGTTATAGATAGTTCTTATAAAATTCTTGCATCCATTCATCGTGTGTCCCAATATGTTCCTCGTAATACTTCTGGCACATAGATTTCAGTTTCTTGTCGATCTGTTTATTCTCCGGTGTAGGTTTAAAATGTACGCCGTTCGGATGCAGTGTTGGATGTAATGGGACGATAAAACCGTACTTTTCACTTTTCTTTCTTAGTGCAGCTCCAAATACATGATGCCGTTCTACTACGGGCGATCCTGTAAAAATACAGTGATGCAGATCATCTGTCAGTACACTTGTAAGACGTTTACTCAATGTTTACACCCCATTCCTGCTTGATCCGATCCAACTCGTCCGGTGTCATAGTCTCAATTCCTAAGTCTTTTGCTTCCTGTACCGTACCATCTATCAGGATACTCATTTCTTTTGTGTCATAAGTATGCGATCCCCGGTAGATTCGGAAAAAGTTTAATGATTGTCCATTTTCCTCTTTGCATCCACATGGATAGCAATGCAGCGTTTCTTGTTCGAGCATATCGCCTACTGATACATTTGTTTTTATAACTGCCTGCGCTCCATTTTTCAGAAGTTCTGGCTGTCCATATCTACCTATCAGAAGATTCTTGCACCTTGGCTTTGATATACTCAATTCATCGGCAATTTTGCTTACAAGGACATGAAAATAGGCGTTTGCATTTAGGCTTCTGTGCTCTCTGTATTTCTTAATTTCAATGCTTATTTTCTCACAGTCCTTTAATTTATCGTATGCTTGTCTAAAGTCCTCGTTCAGCTCGATCAGGGCTGTTATGCGACCAGTTACAAAGTCTATGACTGGTTCTTTTAGTCTCCCGGTAAATCTCATTACTTACCGCCTCCAAATTTCTTTTCGAGGGATCCAATCATATTCTCAAGCTGTGTCTCTGTCATCTTATCCCATTGATACCCATTCATGGAGCATATCATTTCTGGGTCAAGGTTGTGCTCGTTACAAATCCTTTTGATAGTTTCTCTCTTGACCGTGATTCTCTTTACTTCTGCTTTGCTGTCCTCTTGCCCCTTTTTCTCTGTTTCCTTAAATCCATCCGTATCCGCATCTTTCGTGTCGTCCAGAAGAAAAAGACCGTTTAATGCATACTTTCTCGCATATGAGCTAGTTGCCCCCGTAATCTGGCTATCATCCATCCCTTTCTTATCCTGCGCTTCCCTTGCCAAAGCCTGAGCAACAATGACATCAGACGATTCACAATCCATCAATGTGACAACCGCCTTAATGTATGTCCGTTCCCCAGCCTGTTGTACTTCATCATGAATAATCAGTCCAACGTTATATTTACCTTCAAAAGGTTTAAACGCTTCAAGAATCCCCTCGGCGTTTCTATAGCTATATTTTCCAAACGAGTTATATAGATTTTTGGGCGCTTTCATCTCTTGCTGTATTGCGGATAACTTTTCTTTGAGTGTCATTCTTCTTCCACCTCCACAAACTTTTTGTAACGATCATTCAGACACGACTCACAGATTCCTCCATCTATGTCGTAATATGTATCTCCATCCCACAGTGGATCTCCACAACAGTTACAATATCTAACTGGATCCGGTTCTTCTGGAGGGCTTGTCTTCCAGTTGTCGTAGCCTTTTATCATTCTTTATCGCCTTCCTTTACAATCCCGATCATTTCCAGGACAACATACAGATGCGGATTCTTTGCATTGTTCATGTAGTTTGTCACCGCTGATACACATTGATTGTATTCTTCCTCTGTGTAGTTATCTTTTAATCTCTTATATGCCATTTGCAAATCCTCCTTAAATGCGCTATACTTAACTTGATCTTTTATCCGAGTGCATATATGGGATTGCCGTCCCTATGCACTCTTTTTCATGCCCTGCAACCGGTGTCTCCGACGTAGTTCCCTCATCTGGAGATAATGCTTCTCCCTGTCTTTCACACAGTCATACAACATGTACGCTACAACCGTCATATCCAGCGCGATCCCGAACGCCATAAAAAACTCTGCCGTTGAGATAATGTTCTGGCTGTAACTGTCAGCGGATCCGGCCATCACCAATACGGCAACTCCCCCGACCACTGCACAGATGTCTTTCAAGATCCGGTATTTCCGTAGTTTTCTTCTATGCATCTCCCTCACCTACCTTTTGTTTTTCATATTCCATGCTTCTCGCTTCCAGATGCTCAACAGGTACATTCAGATCTTCCGCCGCTTTGTACGGATAAAACTCGTATGTCCTTTTCTTCTTCCCACTCACTACCCGACTGTATTGATTCATGCCCCTCTTTGCCTGTTCCCGGAACGCCTGCGGTGCTATCTGGAGTATGTAAGCTGCTTTTTGGGCATTTCTTATAATCGGTTCCACTTCTCCTCCTTTTCTCGTAGTCACGACATCGAGTATTCCTGTGAGCATCTAGGCATCGATTTCTCTTCGTGCAGTAAAAACATTCTCCAAAATACTGCATACTTTACTTTCTCCGGAAAATCCATGCAAAATTTGTTACCACAAGTACGGCAAATACTACTACGCTCGCTTTATACCACCGCTTTGCATGTTCTTTAATTTCTCCTATTACTCCTGCTCCCAAATACTCTTCTGTCTTTTTCCAATCTTTTTTCATCTGTTTTCCTCCAAATTTCAAACATTTGTTCGATTACCTATTGCTATTTGCAGGAAAACTTGGTATTATATTCCTGTAAATAGCTAGGTGGGTTAGCTAGTTACACAGCCTCGGTGGTGTGCCAGCACTCCGGGGCTATTTTTTATTTTTCTGTGAGTCTGTGATATCGCGCCATTTGAATCGTCCCTTTCCCGAGTTCCTCCACTGTCCGATTCCTCTCAGATCTCCGTAATCGAGCCATTCAATAACTGCCTCCATGTCCGAATCTACCATACACTGGATTGTAAATTCGATCGCTGATCCAGCCGGAACCGTCTCACTACTGGAAAGAGCAATTCGTTCTCCCTGTGCTGTACTCGCTCGTAAAGGTCTCTGGCAAATACCGATTTCTCCTTCAAAGAGAAATGGGATTTGTCTTTCCTTCACGAAAATCAATCCATCGATCTCTTTCTTGTATGCTTTGATTGCGCTGGATGGTGTTCCCTTAACCTTCCTTAGCATCCCACAGGAATCTTTGAAGAATCCTTTAATCTGGTAGTCCCAAAGAAACGGCGTTCCATCATCCAGTCTCGGGAATACAGTCATTGATTTCTCGAATACTTCTTCCGCTCCAAGCGCTTCCACCTCTTCTTTCCGGCTCGGTGCGTCCGGTGCATTACTTGCAATGTACTTCTCATGGATCTCTGGATCCGAACTTGCAGTCCCGAGCACCTCCTCAAAAAATTCCAATCTTACTTTCATTTCTTTCATTTCACTTTTCTCCTTTCGACTTGTTTTTTCTACGCAATCTACGCCATGCTTTTCCTTTGCATATCTAATCCACGCTTTCTAGGCCACGCCTTTCCTTTGCTCTTCATCGCGATGCTCTGCCTCAGCCCGTCCTCGCCTTGCTCTGCCATTGCATCTCTGAGCCAAGCTTTTCCTTTGCATTTCATCGCTTTACACTGCCTTAGCATAGCTACTCTTTGCTGTTCCTTTGCATCTCAAAGGTTGGCCACGCTTTGCCATCGCAAAAACCAAATGCTTTTTTTGCTTTTTCTTTTTTATATTTTTCTTTTTACATAATCAATAACTATATGTCTTATATAATCTAAAGCTTTAGGTATATATAATTAAATATATAAATATATAATGTTATATATATATATTCTTTTCTTTGGTTCTTTCTTTTCTTAAAAAACCAAAATAACCAAATGCTTTTTTTGCTTTTCTGAAAAACCATTTGCTTTATTAGCTTTTCAAAATAACCTTTTGGTTTTAAATTTCGGCGGCTTTTTTTCACCGATCTGCTCACCTGATCTAAAAGCTATCCGCAGCCGCGCCACAACGAGGTGAAAACTCTATCCAATGAGCCGGTCAGTACTGGTACATGACGTCTCACGACCTACTGCTTTCGATTTCAGTTTCTTGCGTGTATTGATTATGGTTTATTTTTCTCCTATAATTTCCCTACAGGCACTGCCATGCCGATTATGCTGTTTCTGGATTTTCTTCCAAAATAATAGTTGTTGCAAGAAAATTTCCTTCAAGATCCCAGTATTGAACTATTGGTCTGAACGGATCATCTTCTGTTCCAGATCCGATTGTTGACTTAGTTTCAATAACCTGAATCACTTTTGCTGAATCTGTTCCTCTCGGTCTTGCCACCTCTACTCCACCTCTCTTTTAGTTCAAAATTGTTACATACTGGTTTACTACGCCCTTCGGTAACTTTTGGCGCAAAATCTTAACGTAATAATAAGCTGATCTGGACCGAGTTCTTCCACTTCAACACCGTCTGGAACTAAAACATGATGTATTCGTTTACGGTCTATGTAAACGGCTTCGTCAGTTTCAACAACGGCATGAATAGGCGCATAATGGCTAGAAACATACTTTCTGAATTTCCAGCTTCGGATTCTCCGCAATATAGGGTTTATCTTTTTACACCTAGGTTCTTCCTGTTCTTTCATGCTCCCTCCTTATTCCAGAAAATACTCAATAGATACGACAAAGTAATTATGCGTATTTACATTGGTATTTTGTCGAATTCTTGTTTTTGCTATGATATACTGTTACTTGAAAGAGAGGTATATCACAATGAAAAAGGTTTTAATTGCATTTTTACTAGTTGCTTTTTATAAAGCACTATTGAATTTTACTCGTCTCAAACGGCTTCAGCGTTATGAAAAAGAATTTATGTCTTTTCTTTCTGATGAGTCATCAAAAATAGATGAACATAAAATGCAAACAATAGCACTACTAAAAAAAGCTGGTATTCCGGATTCACAAATGCCTGTTACTCAGTCTGTTGGATTTGGACACTTTGCAAGCTTTAATGCATCTGTATACCATAATTTCCCTACAACTGATCGAACTATTGCAAATACAGCACTGCTCATGTTTAAAAATGCAATCGGCGTATATAAATCCCGCATAATTGAATCCATAAATCCGTTATATTGGATTGACTTGATCGTTTTCCTTCCAAAAAATATCCTTATATACATCGGATTAAACATGGACAATTCATCTTCAAAATTATGGAATGTATTTCTTAGTTTCATCTGGTGGCTGCTCTGCGCTTTCATCACAATGTTCCAACCAGAAATCAAGCAATACATTGTCGAATTTATCAGAAATTTTTAAAACAAATTTTGTCAAAGATATGACTTCTGACGCACTTCCTATTTCTGCTATTCTCGCTTGTGCGGATAGCAGATTTTTTATTGCTTGCTCCCTTATATATTCTCCAAAGTATTTTTTCACTTCACACCATCTCCTCTCTACTCCAGAAAATACTCAATGCTCACGCCGAAGTAGTCGGCTACCTTTTTAAGCGTATCTACTTTAGGAATTGATTTTTCCCATCCCTTGATTGTTGCGTTTCCTATGTTGCAGTCTTTTTCAAGCCGTGAAATTGATACTCCTTTTTTCTTGCATAAATCTTCTACTTTACTTAAAATCAAAAATACCACCTCCTTTTTAGGTTTTTTCCTAATCTTATCATTGACAATTATTAGAGAATAATCTAAAATGTAAGTACCACCAAACAAACGAGATTATCCTCTATTTATTGTCTTTTTTGTCTTAGGCGATTGCCTAACTCTTAAACTCATTATATAGGGTATTCTCTAATTTGTCAACAGCTTTTTTAGGCTTTTATCTATTTTTAGGGAGGTACCAAATGAATAGTGTTGAAAGAGTAAAAGCGATATGTAAAGAAAGAAAAATTCCGATATCGAAAATAGAAAAAGATTTAGGATTTGCAAATGGATATATTGGTCAATTAAGGAAAGGCGTATTCCCTGCTGACCGTTTAAAAAATATAGCAGAATATCTAGATGTATCTACGGAATATTTACTGTCCGGCTATGACAATGAATCAAAAAATAAATACTATATCAGTGAAGAAACCGCAGAAATGGCTCAGACTTTATTTGAGAACAGAAATTTACGTGTGCTGTTCGATGCGGCAAAAGATGCCTCACCAGAGGATTTAAAAACTACTTATGATATGCTTATGGCATTGAAAAAGAAAGAACGTGGGGAAAATGAGTTTTGATTATCAAGTATATTTATTAGATGGAATGACAGTAAATGAAGCTGTTACCGAAAATGAAGATGGGTCATATACAATTTTCGTGAATAAGAATTTATGCGAAAGCAAAAGGATGAGTGCTATTAAACATGCACTTTCTCATATCAAAAATTTTGATTTTGGAAAGAGTGATGTTCAGGAAATAGAGTGTACAGCACACATTTAAAAGAGGACTAGCGAATGGATGATAGCAGAATTATAAAAAGGAATCAAATACCAAAAGAAAAAATAGATGCAGATCAAAGAACGGACGCAAGTGATTTGTACAAGAAAAAGATATACAAAAAGTATTATCTTGGTTATCCAGAGCTTCCGTTTATATCTAAAGACAGAGAAGAAAATACAAATTGGATTGAACAGGCGGAAATGTTCGGTGGAACGGTAAGCCAGAAAATGATGAAACGATATAAAGACGGATTATTGCCCGGACACGTATACATGCTTCACTGGATAAATAAGTCTAAATCTCATAGAAGAATACCTGCATACTTTGAGTATGAATACGGTATTGAATTTGTACGAGAAAGAAAATTTCTTAAAGATAACGGTTTTTTAACTGATGACTGGACTCTTTCGGAAAAGGGATTAAACGCTATAAAATTGCATTCGGAAGTTATTTCTGAAAGAGAAAGAATAAAGAACGTAAACAAAAGAAAAACCGGAATGTCAGAAATAAAAAAACAGATTTTAGAAGAAAAAAAATCAATGATTGTAAATGGATTTACTCATTATGAATATTTAGCTGAAGACGGAGCCTGTGAGAAATGTAAGGAATTAAATGGAAAAGTATTTTCTTTGTCTGACTTAAAACCCGGTGTAAATGCTCCTCCGATGTGTGATAACTGTAGGTGTGCAATAGTTCCGTATATGGATAGAGAGGAATTCGAAAAAGAAGTATTCGGGAAAAAAGATAGTATTTATATAAAAAATAAAGAAGACAATAGCAATGGTACATTAATAATTAAATTGATTTTCATTTTGATAGCTATATATTTGATCTTCTTCACTTAGGTATAACCGCATAAGCGATTATATAAATACAAATAACAGGAAAGAGAGGTACATATTTATGAAATGTCCAAAATGCGGAAGTGAAAATGTGACTATTGAAATGGTACAAACTGCCGGTAAAACTAAAAAACATGGTAATGGATTAGGCGGCCATGTTAATAATGCAGCAAGGGGACTTACAGCCGTTTGTACATTAGGTATGTCAAACTTAGTCTGGAAAAAGTCGAAAGGAAATGAAAAAACAAATTTTAAAAACGAAAAAATCTGCCTGTGTCAAGATTGCGGGAAGTCCTGGAATATAAGATAGGAACCGATGCAGAAATCCGTCCGGGGTAATACAACAAAATAACATATAAACGCATAAGCAACTATATAAAGGGTTTGGGTTTTCTCAAAAAAGAGAAAGAGAGGAATGGAAAATGATTGATTTTCAAAACAAAAAAGTATTTAAACTAAGCAAAGCCAAGGAAAAAAATATTCCAAAAGAAATTTATGAATTATTGATCCCTGGTGAAGAAATCGTAGGATACTACAGTGCATTAAGAGATTACGTCGTATTCACGAATAAAAGATTAATAACTTGCAATGTCCAGGGAATTACAGGATCAAAAAAGGATTTTTCAACTCTTCCATATTCAAAATTACAGGCTTTCTCAATCGAAACAGCCGGAACATTAGACCTGGATGCAGAATTAACACTGTGCTATAGCGGTCTTGGAAATGTAAAACTTGATTTTTCCGCTGGTGGAGAAATTAAAGAAATTGGAAAAATCATATCTTCCTACTTGTTATAGGTTAAAAATTTTAGAAATTTTCCCTTGCAAAAAGTAAATGGAGGAATGTCTTGGATATTAAAGAATACCTAAAAGAACGGGTCGACGATCAAATTAATTGGTACGACCAAAAATCAAAATCTGCACAAAAATGGTATAAGCGTTTGCAAATAGCTGAAATCATACTTGCTTCACTCATACCATTACTATCAGGTTATATGCCTTCTTACAAATGGATAGCATTCATTGTAGGCTTATTCGGTGCTATTATTGCAGTAATTGAATCAATAACAAAATTGAATAAATATCACGAAAACTGGATTCAATACCGCTCTACTTGTGAAATGTTAAGATACCAAAAACATTTATATCTCACTGGATCTGCCCCTTATAATAACCAAAATGAGACTATCGACAATATTTTTGTCCGTAATATCGAAAGCATAATTTCTTCTGAGAACAATCAGTGGAAAAATCTTAATACTGCTAGAGAAAATGCCAACGACAACGAAAAAGTTAATTAACTCTCTTATATGTTTTTTCAAAAATATCTGGTTTGCATGGATACTGTTCTCCATCTACCCCAGTTATAATCCAATCTCCTGGAGATGCTTTCATTTCTCCTTCAAGCGTATGGATTATTATTTCAATATCTGTTTGATATGCCTCAATAACAACTGGCTTTTTTTGAAATTTTTGAATTTTTTTCAACATAATCACCTCATTAAAGAAAGGAATGAATTACATGCCAAAATTATATGATTACCGTCTATTTATTAGCCATGCATGGAAATATGGAGCAAATTATGATAGACTAATAAACTTATTAGACAATGCTTCATATTTTTCCTATTTTAATTATTCTGCTCCATCGGAGAAACCTTTGTTCCCTCCCGGAACTCCTAAAACAAATTCGCAGATACGAGAGTTAATTTCGGCAAAAATACGCCCATCACAAATCACCATTGTTATATCTGGAATGTATGTAGCTTATAGTGACTGGATGCAATATGAGCTTGATGAATCTGTGCGAATGAATAAACCTATTCTCGGTATTTATCCCTGGGGACAAGAGCGCGCACCCTATGCCGTAACAAGTGTTGCCAATGAAATGGTTCGTTGGAATACTTCTTCTATCATTAGTGCAATCCGTAGGTTGGCGTAATATTATTTATACTAAAATAACATACTAATCTATAAATTTCAATAATAAAAACCGTCCAGGTGCGCCAACACCAGGACGGATCACATATCCGAAGATATGCAAGTACTTTGATCGATAATATTGTATCATCTTCGGGCAGCCACCGCAAGAGGAACACACGTTCTTGCTGGCTGTTATTTTTATGACCAAAATGAAAAGGAGATGATGTTTTATGGCAAACAAGAAAAAGCATCCGAACCTTCCGAACGGTTACGGAACGATCCGCAAACTCTCCGGGAACAGGAGAAACCCGTACTCTGTACATCCACCAGTTACAGAATTTACAGTAGATGGAAAACCGATTATGAAAAAAGCACTCTGCTATGTGTCAGACTGGTATGTTGGATTTGCTGTATTGACAGCGTATAAAGCCGGAACATATAAACCGGGTATGGAAAAAGATCTGGAACAATTAAGAGGGCAGGAAGATGGAGACCTAGCCGAATTTACAAATAGAATCCTGTCAGATTATAACGTAGCAGTTCGCTCAAATTCCAACGATCAAGAATTGCTGTTTTCAGAGCTGTATGACCAATTTTATAACTGGAAATTTAACGGGAAAAAGAAATACTCCGCAAGCTCTAAACAAGCAACAAGAACAGCTTATAATAACTGCAAAGCTTTGTATAACAAAAAAATAGGAGAAATAACATATGAACAGCTTCAGCGTATTGTGGACTCCTGCCAGTTAAAACATGCCAGTTTGGAATTAATCGTTTCTCTTTTAAAGCAAATATATCGTTATGCATTGGCACAAAATCTAGTAGAAAAAAATCCTACAGAGCTTTTAAGGATTAACATTCCAGACGATGATGAACACGGAGTTCCGTTTAATATACGTGACCTGGAAAGGCTTTGGGAACATGCTGATAACTATATTGCCCAGCTTCTTCTAATTATGTGCTATTCTGGCTATCGCATTGGTGAATTATCTGTAATTAGCGTAGATTTAGAAAAGAGATGCTTCTCAGGGGGACTAAAAACAGATGCCGGGAAAAATAGGATTGTTCCCATCCACTCTTCCATACTCCCTATCGTACAAGATCGGCTAAATGAGAAAGGATCTCTCATGGGAATATCATACAGCGCTTTTAATAAATCTCTTTCAGAATTTCTTAAAAGTATAGGTATTGGAAAACATACGGCCCACGATTGCAGACACACCTTTTCTATGTTATGTGAAAAATACAAAGTAAGCGAAAATGACAGAAAACGAATGTTGGGGCATAGTTTTCGTGACATTACTAATTCCATCTATGGACACAGAAGCTTAGAAGATTTGAGGAAAGAGATAGAAAAGATACCGTGTTACAAACGTGTCGCAAACGATTATAAAAAAAGGGCTTAAGTGAGTACCGGAATCATTAGGAGACATTAATTAAAAACACCGAATTTATACCGTTTTCCCGGTATTCCCCTAAAATTCGGTGTTTCTAAAATTCTATTAGAATTAATTCCCTATTATGAAAATATAACGTATTTACGCCGTTTTTCGGCACTTTTGTCACAAATTTGTTACAAACAAAAATGTAAAGATTAATAAGAAAACATTATTAGGATGAAAGAAAAGCCAAAGATGATACAATATTTTTCCTCCAGAGTGCAGGCTCTGGAGGAAAACGTTTTTAATAATCTCTCTGATCTAATTATGGTATGTGTAGTATCAGACAACCTCGATCTGTACTGCATCAATGGCATAGCCGTACCAACCAGCATATCCGTTTGATCCAGATCCATAGTTAGTAACCCAATCCAGCCATCCTTTGCCGATACAATGTACACGATAACGGACATTTTTACCTGATATATCTACAAGCCTAAACTGTAGACCATCAATCGGGTTCTTACCATCTCCTGCGAACGTATCTCCCGCACTGTCTTTGTTATAATCTCTACGCCATCCATACCAGCCGCCGCCTTTTCGATGTGCTCTGTATTCCAGATAGCCGACATCAGCCGCATCACCCTTTGTCTTTGCTCTAAACGCTACAATCGGCTTTCCCATCCATCCGGAATAACCGTTAGAATTGGTATTATTATAATTTGTTACTTCAGACTGCCAGCCTTTTCCCTGTGCGTTCGCCTGATGAACTACATTAATTTTATCAGAAACAGGCTTGGATGTGGATGGTGTCGAAGGTTTAGGCTGCTCAGATCCACTAGAATCTAAACCGTCTTTTAGTTCATCAGAGACCATATTTAAAAATCTCTGCCATCCCATATCAAGCGTCCTGTGAGGACAGTATTTACCACTATAGTCCTGATGTTTCGTTACCTTATCAATTCCCCATCCACGAGCTTTCAGTAGTTCCGCAATAAATTTAGCAGCGTTCTGTTCGGCTTTGATAAAACGATCACCACCAGATTTAGAATAGCAGATTTCAACGGATAATCCCTCTCGGTTTCCTTTTCCATTCCCATCTCCGGCGTGCCATGCGTTCCTGTTTTCCGGTATTCCCTGTACTATTTCTTTGTCGTCTACTGCATAATGGAAAGATACTTGATTATTATTGCCAATCATGTACTGTACTTCATTCCGCGCGCTTGCATCATTAGCCGTATTGTGTACAACAATCCTCGTTGGATTCATAGAATAAGGACACTTAATTCCGTATTTGTTTGTAGCAACTAACATTTTTACAATATTCATATTTATTCCTCCTCATCGTTTTGTCTTTGGTTTACCACCTTATCAGCTACTTCCAGACCTTTCACAAGGATTGTAGGAACATTGTATCCGGCTTCCACAAAATTTTCTAATATGGATCGGATCTCATTGATTAACAAAGAGGCCAAGACAAACCAGCCGAGAAGTGTCGTAATTCCTAGATCAATTCCAATCGTATGTCCTATTTCTATAAATACAGCAGAAGCACCAAAAGCGACCATAACCATCAACCAGTATCCAAGTTTCTTAAGAACACCTTTCCATCCTGTCATAGAATTTTCTTTCCCGGCTATCCGACTTTTCATCCATCCCGTCAGCCAGTCCGCTACGTTAAGCAGAAGAAACGCAACAAAAAGTACCCAGTGTTCCCCTAAAATATAAGACAGAACTGCAACAATCGTCCCTACCACTGCATTGTATCCATCGATAAAAGGTTCTGCATAATTCATTTTTTTCATATCCTCACTTTCCTTTCTTGTATTTTATCTGTTATTAAATAGGAGCATCCCTTATCATCACGCCACCATCCTTTCTAAATAGATCGGTACAAAATGTATTGCTTCATCTCCGACAATTTCATAAGCTCTGGAAAAGATCTCTTTCGCCCTGTCTGCGATTAAATTGCAGATAAACTCTTCCATCTCGATCCAATGTCTCTTTTTACACATACGGTGTATATCTTCTAAGTAGCCGTAGCTGTAAAGCATCACATGCCCTAGTTCATGGAGAACTACAGTAGTTAAAAACGGACCAGATAAGTCGCCTGACAAACAGATTGACATGGTATCTGGATCTGTAACAGCGCAAGTCTTTTTACCTGTCCTGTCAATCAAAATCGGATCAGACGGATGTACAAATCGAACAGTCCATAAGATCCCATTCATTCGAAACTTCATTTATTTCACCTCGCAAAAAGAGCCCTAGCTGTATTGCTAAGGCTCTTATCCATTAATTCATCGACTGTACTTTCTGTGCCATCTGAACAATTTTCTGTTTCAGCGCCGGTTTTTCCGATGCATCTGCATATTTCATCACGCTTTCCACCATATCTTCCATATCGTTAAAGATTTCGGTCATGGATTCCTCCATTTTTTTCTTGGATTCCGTATCTTTGTTTTCGGTGTAATGCCTACGGTAGTTATCGTATCGATCATAAGCGTCACCATATTTCGATCGTTTTCGTTCCGGTTCATATCCATATCTTGAATGATCTCTAGACCGGTTTCCGCTCCATCCATTTCCGTCCATATTGTTTCTGTCATCCCGATTAGGATATCCCATTCTATAGCCGGTCATCATCGGAGGAAATTCGTCTTCCATCCAGTCATTTTCATACTCTTCCGGAATATGCATGTATGGCATATATCCAGCAGAACGTCCACGCCCGGAACGATGAACAAACCTTCCATTTCTGGCACGTCCACGATATCCATATCGGTCATTTTCGGAATCGTCATAGTCTTCCACCATCCGTTTCGTCAGCTCGCCCTCCATAATTTTGTTAGGAATTTTTATCATCTCCATGTATTCTTTTTCCAGACAGGCTTTTGCTGTTTCTGCGGAAAAATACTCCATCTGCATCGCATCTTTCAAAATATCTACTGATTCACCAAAGCATTTCCGGTCAATATTGTCATATCCGTTTGCCGACATCTGTTCAATGTCCTGCTTTGCAATATCTTTAATCTTTTTGATTAATTCGTAATGTTCGCTCATATTCAGCACCTCCTAACCGCATACCCTGACTGCTGTAAGGTTTGGATTATCAACTTGTACGGCTGCAACACCTGTGTTCTGTACAGTCACCGTCTGACAGCATCCACACGGAACATCAATATAGTGCTGAGTAGCTACATTAAAGTATTCAGATACTGCCGCCGGAGTGGCTCGCATCACTGATCCAGTGATTGGCTCCCCATCTAATGCAATGGCAAGGGACACCTCGCCAACTACTCCACCTGCCGGAATTGCTACATTTCCACTGAATCCAACAAGATAGCGTCCTGGTTTAACAAGAGTAAGCTGGGCGCTTCCGGCTCTGTGGCGTTCTGCGGAACATTTACTTGAAATTTCTTCGGAATAAACAACGCCCTGTCCAGGCGCTACGGTCTGCGGCGTCGGGTTAAGTAATTCAATCATATTATTATCTCCTTTATACAAAAATAAAGGGGATAGACCTAGTATCTATCCCCAAATAGGCAATAGTAACATTGAGATCGTTTCTCAAAGTTCCCGTAGGGAAGATACTATTTAACAACCACACGTATTACATCCACAGCCGTTTACGCCAAATGTGAATCCCGTAGGATTGATGATAGACGTATACGGACTCATTACCGGATAAGACGGAACCGGTGTAGGACGCAATGCGTTGACAATGTTTGTTGTCTGCGCTGCATTACTGAGCTGGAGCTGTGCGGACTGTAATTCAGTCTGTAAAGACTGGATCTTGTCCTGAGTAAACAGATCAACGATCCTCTGTGTTCCGGCGTTCTGTGCGTCGATCACATCCCTAAATCCGCTGCAAAGAGCCTGCTGAATTGCATTTCCATTATTATTTACGGTATTTTGCAAAATGTTTGTCTGTGCGGCAAGGTTATAATTCACACCGTCGACCGCTCTCTGTGTCTGGCAGCAACAATCCTGTAATTGATAGCCAAGATTGCTAATATTGGAATTAACACTAGCAAAACCATTACAAAGCTGTGTTCCAATTCCATTGATTCCAGACTCAATACCCTGAGTAGAGAGCGCAGAATCTATATCACTACGCGTTGCGTATCCCTGGAAACCAGGAGTATTAAATCCTCCGCCGTTTCCTCCAAATCCGCCGAAGCCATTTCCCCAGCCTCCAAAAATTGCGAAGATAAGGATAAGCCAAATCCATCCCCAACCCTCTCCGCCGAAGCCATCATTACAGCCACGGGAATTTCCGGCATTACCTGTAAGCACAGCTACATCCGCTGCACTCATACCTGAACTCATCATATATTTTTGTCTCCTTTTGCAATATATTTACAATTAGAGACATCCCGGGCTGTCTGCTATATTGTACGATGTTAAATACCAAATTGAGATTTAATCTTATTTACCATTTCATCCGCATCGATTCCCTGTTCTTTACAAAGATTTCGTGCAAGTTTTTCGATTCCTTCCGAATCTCCTTTTTCTGCCATTTGCATTGCGTTTCGCATAACCGGATTATTTCCAGCCTGCTCTCGCATCATATCCATGACTACTTTCTGCGGATTTCCTCCACGCATCATTTTTACAAATTGTACCGGATTCATCATTTTTGCGATCCTCCTCTTTGTGTCTTAGGAGGCTCACTTTGAATCATTTCTTTTAATCCTGCGATCTCAGTTGAAAGATCATTCTTAATCTGTAACAGCATTGCTTCCAAGTTTACAGATGACTGTTCAACTGGCTTGGGATCATCTGGCATAACTGCTTTATAAGTAATGATCCGGCTTGTACCGTCAGCTTGTAACTGTTTTGCGTAGATCTCTGTCATGTCTGACTTAGGATAAAATGTAGGGTTGCCAGACATATCCACATTTTTCGCACGTACAACGTCAACACTGTCTACAATTTCCCCATTAAGGCTTGGCTGTTGTGTAAAAGTAGGCTGGTTATATTGCGCCTGCATCTGTGCAAGCCTGTCATACTGAGGCTGTAAAGGGTTGTATTGCTGTTGTACTGGTTGCTGATAATAAGGATTAAAATACTGCATCTGCTTGCCTCCTTGTCTTTATGCTTTAAGTATAATACCAAGGATGTGATTCAAACAGTTCATATAAGTATCAAAAAAGTATCAGCATACACGAATAATCTTGTTATTTACTTTTCTGCTTAATCTTTTGATTGTGGATATACTCACATTCATTAACTCAGCACAGTATTCGAGCGGATATTGTTTAGCTCTATACTCAAACAATGTCCGCTCGTCGTCTGTAAAATTACAATATGTCCGGAAATAATTTAATTCCAGTATGGTAAAATCATAAATCTTCATTTTTCCTCGTTACATCGTAAAATTTAAAATTATTCTTTTACATCTGTAAACTTGCTACAAATAGAGTGGTTCCTCCGTCACTTTCTTCCAGTACGCCGGATACTCGTCAGGGTTCCACACAACTGCCACTCCATCTGGTGCGATACAATCATATTTTTCGCCTTTCCAAGTAATGCCATCACCCTTGTAATAAGCGTCATGCGCTCCTGTAGGCTGTTTATATTCCGGGTACTTGTCCGGTTCTGGTTCCGGCTCCGGTTCTGGAATATCTGTCCCGCCCTCTTCGAGAGCTTTCTTGATTGCGTCAACATCCTGCTTTAATATAGCGACAGTACCGATCGTCTCATCTAGTAACTCTCGTAATTCGTCAACCTGAGACGGCAATCCAGCATAGCTGTTTTCCGGTGTAGCGTGCTCACGGGCAAGGGCAATCAATTCCGTTTCCTGCTCGTCCGTGATATCTCCCCGGACACAATTCTTCTTAATCTTGTTAAGCATGTCCGACAACTCATAGTCACCGGACAAGATAACCTGTTTGATAATCTCATACATATTTTATACCTCCTGCAATGCCTGTGTTTCCAATGCCGACAATCTTGCGGCTGTTGCGTTTTCCAGCTCTTCCAATGCAATTTCATTCCTCTTGGCCGTGCAATACGCTGTTGTGTTTAAAGCCCCGTCCTCGTTTCGTGGCAATAAAAACTGATTCTGGATTTCCGCATCCGACGGAACACCGACAATCGTCAGCTCCGTTTCCTCATCACATGCCATGATGCTGTATAGGGCTTTCATGGCTTCGGATGAAAGGGGTTCTTCGGTTGGTGTGGCTAGTTCATAGACACAAGAAACCGGATTCTCTTGTAACCACTCTTGAAATCCGGCTATAGTATTATTGTCTAAGTATCCAGATTCAAAATATATATTAATGTCGTTTCCAATCCATATCGATGGCGGTTCAACAGAGGTAGCATGTTTAAATCGATTTGATACTATATCGGCATTTACTTTCTTTTCTTTGTATTGACTAGTATAAAATTGATTTGTGTTGGATTTACCTTGCACCCAACCCTCATCTTCCGAACCATCGAAAACATCCTGTTTCCATTTCCTTAACAGCTTATACTCCCCATTACGCCTTACGATCTTATCCCCCTCAAACAGCGGATAATCGACAGGGATATACGTTACGTTGGACTGATAAGGGACGAATTCGTTAGTGGGTTCCGACAACCCGGCATAGACATTTGTAAATATCGCATATGCGTCAGCATCCACCTGCGACGATCCGTCATTTACATACATATTTAAAGCCAAATCAGAGGCTTCGTTTGTATCCAAGTCATCTGGTATTTTAACACTCATCACCTGTCCGGCCTTGCTATACGAATATGTTAAATAGGTACGCACAGATGTATTACCCTTTATCGTCATTAACAACATTCGGGGATTATAATTACCGGATCGCTGGATAGCATCAGCTTTGACGTATATTGTTTTTCCTAAAAACTTTTTAATGTCACCTAAAATGAACCAAACTCCTGGAGCTGTCCTGCCGTCTGTAGTTGGATTTATTGTTACTTGGTTGTCAAAAATAGTTTCTCTTCCGAAGCTGTATAGTATTTCTCCGGTTAAATTAAGCAAATTCTTTCCCTTAGATTTGACACATACGGCGTATTTATCATTGATGGTTACGGTAATGTGTTTGGCTGATGCAACCGGGATAGGCTCGCTAACCGGATTAATTACAATGTTACAATATGTGGTATCTTGTGGAGCAACGCCTTCAATTTTTCTGACGCCAACCTTATTTACTCGTGATATAAATGTTCCATCGGATTTATAGAAAAATATCGAGATACCTGATCCATTAATTACATTTTCATACTCAAATATTATTTTATCACCCGGCTTACATGGAATAGGATTTTTGTTACAAAGTGCTACGGTGGCAGGCTTAAACGTTCCATCCGATACCTGGTAATATCCCTGCAACAACTCCCCATCAAAGAATCCCATATCCCCCACACCATGAACAATCTGAGGATAGTCAGGATTCGGGGAAGGCTGTCCTCCAGTGTAGGGTTCAATCGAAAGAGGAGAATCCCCTTTATTTATCATCGGATAAATCTTTATATTGCCATACTCACCGTTGGCAATATAACATTTTATAGTAGTATCTGTTTCAAATGTGTATGGTTTGTTCCATAAATCGTCGCCGTTGACTAATGTGTGAAAAATTTTATCTTTTTCATTAAAATAATATGTTCCAGCGCTTAATTGTATAGTAAAATTACGATTGCTACCGGTAATTTCTCCGTCAAGCGTTACGCTTCCATCATTATTACACGTGAGTACTTTAGATTGAATTTGTGATGATAAAACAGTTTTCGCATCAAACAACTGTAACCCTTTTGTCGTATCCTGTTTGATGTACCCCTCAATCTGTTCCGGGATGGCGTTTCCATAGGCGGTAGGACTCGCTTTCACCGTATCTACAAACGTCTGCGTAGTCGTGTGGAGATAACTGTCTTTCGTGATCTGGTCTATCACTCCACGGGCATCCTCGGCAGCGTTGGCGGCCTCCTGTGCCTTTATATCTGCGTTGCTGGCCGCGGTATTGGCAGAAGAAATTGCATTTTGTACATCTGTGATTTTCTGTGTCGCAACAGCGATTAACTGTTTTACCACATCCGTATCTTCTTCCGGAAGTGTAATATCTGCTTCCAGACCTTCCAAAACCTGGGCTGTTGCAAGCGTAGTATTCCATTCATTTGTAATCTCTTCCCCTGATGCTTTCACCGCACACACAATAAAGCTGACGTTACCCTTATACTGCGTCACTCGTCTGGAAAGGAGCCACGAAAACGTAATGTTATCCCCAGAGATTTCTACATCATCCACAATGTATTGATCTTTCTGACCGTTTGCGTTCCGGAAATTGACACGCAAAGCCAATTTGGACAGGTCAATATTGTCTCCGACAATCTTCGGGCACTGGAAATACATCCGCTCCACTTTCTCGTCAGATTCGACACCGAGAAGTTGGTATTCTGCCGGAACATCAATGACCCTTGTTTCCGGATCAATAACGCAACAGACCATCTCTTCCGCAAACGGTTCGACTGACATTTGTTTTAATAATTCTTCTGCTGTCACTTTATCCCTCCTGTCTTACCAATACTTTATTTGTTTTGATGATCTGTCCTTTTTCCAGACCGACAACCTGCACACGGAAATAGTCTGCGTCTGTCACATCGTCCGGAACTATGCACCGGTTCCGGATGATCGGGACTGCATATTCTTTTCCCTCTGTAAAAAAGGAAGCGGCTGCCTTTCTCCGGCTCCATTCAGATCCGAAAGAAAATTCTGCTTTCAGGTATCCTTTTGAACCTTTTACAATACTGGAGAAATCTCCAGATTTTTTTATATTTTGTTCATTCACTGAGAAATGCAATACTCTCATATATCCTCCTAATCAGAAACAGCTATTATTTGAATTCCAAAAGCGGTCGTACTAGGCCGGTACTTGTGCAATGTAAACTGCGTAGTAGTAGCGCCGTCAGCCCATACCAATGTCCCATTTTGCCCTGTCTGTGCCTGCACAATTACAATCGGTGCTTTTTCAAAAGCTTTTGGAAACTTCACAACCTGCGTCTCCCAGGTATTCGCTTTTGATATGCTGACAGATGCCGAAAATGCCTGTATTCTTCCATTTAAACGGTCGATTGTTCCTTGCGTATCATCTGGAAGATTATTAAATACTCTTGTCATATTTCTCCCGTAGTTGTAAAGTGGGACTTCAAGTGCAAAACCGTCCGGAAAAAGATACATCATATCCGTATAATCTGATGATCCCGGAATTTTGCCTACCCACTCAACTCCGTACTCCACTTCATGCCGCATACACTTATGTACTCCGTCATTTTGGAACTTGCTGCCACGGATTCTTCCGCAGAATTCTCCGTTTGTCGTGTAGTCGTAAAATTCGATCGCATTATCATTTATCACAAGTGCTTTCTTACCGCCGGAAGTATTTGTGATTTTTCCAGTAGTCACTTCGCCAAGCACTCCACTGATCGCCGATAGCTTATTGACCTTGATATTTTTCAACGCCTTTGTAACCGTAAAAACTTTCGTCAGTGTAATCCCGGAATATACAGCTTTGATCGTCAGTTTCCCGACATCCGCTGTCATCCCTGTTACCTTGTACGTCCGGGATGATGCCGCCCATGTTCCTGTCATACCGCTCCAGGAGACTGTCCACGTTGCACTGGCACTGACATCCGACGCTCCTTTATAGACATACGCTGTTCCGGTGGCCGGGGAGTAATCAAGAGGGTTCCCTTCGATATCGCACGGCAACGCAACCGCTTCATTTGAAAGGATCATGCTGATCCCGTCCGTTCCGTTTGTTCCTGGTTTCCCCTGCGGTCCGGTATCCCCAGTATTTCCCTTATCTCCCTTATCGCCTTTGTCACCCTTAATTTTTGTCCAAGCATACTTTGTCGGATCCGTACTGTCAGCCGATGTAAAGTCCGTGTATTGTCCAATATAAAGCTTGTTGGTGCTGTCTGTCGTAGAAAAACCAGTTCTACCATCTGCACTGTTTGCATATGCAATATGCAAATACGGTGTCTTTCCGTCTGTCCCCGGTTTACCAGCAATCCCCTGTGTACCATCAGCGCCCTTTATCTTAGACCATGCATAATCTGTTGGATCGTTACTATCAGTTGCTATAGAATCCACATACATCCCTACATAATCCCGGTTTGAATCAGATACGCTGAAGTCCGTTCTCCCATCTGCTGAATTTGCGTAAGCTATATGCGTATAACTGCTTTTCCCATCGGCTCCCGGTTTTCCTTGAATTCCTTGATCTCCTTTTTCCCCTTGAAGCCCTTGCAAGCCTTGCTCTCCACGATCCCCCTTATCTCCTTTGTCACCTTTGTCGCCTTTTTCACCATTTTCCCCGTTTCTTGATACAGAATACTCCGTTGTCTGGCTGCCATTTGTGTAAGTTGTTGTTTTTCTCGTCCACAAATACTGTCCAGGGCTGGTCTGAGGCGGATTTGGCACCCACTGCCCTTCTGGCGGCTCCACTCCGGAGCTGCCAATCTGGTATGTAATCTCGGTAGATTTTACACTGACAATCTGATCTTTTAACTGCTCCATGATCTGCGTCACCTGGGATGTCGGATTCGATGTCAGGATCTTATAATTGGCAAGCACCCCGCTGTCCTGTCCGGAGACCGTATAATGATTACGCACTGACTGGATCCGGGCTGAAAGATAGACTTTTTCCTGGAACCGGTTATCCGCAATCTGCACGGTATCTCCGATATCCGCCCTTAGATCATACAGACTTGCTTCATACGTCACTTTCACATCATTCCGGCTCTTCAACTCTGTCAGTCCCCGGTTTAAAAGCTCGTTGGCATCATCTGTGTCGTACTCAAATGTCCCAACGATATAGCCGTCAAACTCGCCTTGCCCTTCATAGTCATATGCGCGGAACCGGGACCACTTATTCCTTGCCTCCCGGTCGTAAATCCGATGCTCGCCTTTCGGACTGAAATACCGCCCATCATCGTAGTTAATATCAGCAATCGTAAGCTTATTCCCATTCTCGTCCTCTTTCCCGTAACACCGGATACAGGTAATCAGATCCTCGATGCTCCCGGACCGGGACAGGGAGATCAGGTTGATATTATCGATGAAACGCTGCTGGGTCTTATCTTCCCCCAGTGTCTTGTAAATGTTGATGACCTGCTTTGTCACCTTTGCGCCTTTCATTTCAATGGCAAACTCGCACTCTGCGTCAAACTGATTACACACATCCCCGATCCGGGTGAGCTGGCTGTCTGTAGTCCCCTCGAATTTGGTCGCCCGTTTGTAGCTTGACACTTCATTGATTCCGATTTCCCATCCGGAATCGTGCAACACTACGCTCAGCGTGTCCTCAATGGATCTTGCTGTATAATCCCACGGAACGGCATACTCATTGATCAGATCCAATCCAATATCCTCACAATGAACGGTCCATTCTTCATCTCCTTCGATGGACATGATTGTATACAGCCGATCCTTGCCATACTTATCCCGGAACGCAATATAATTTCCCTCTGTGATATATACGGAATCCGGATGCCGGGGATCCGTCGTAAAATCATAGATCCCCACCGCACTGTTATTTGTGATAGAGATCTCCTGTCCCAGACTATCCCCGCTGTCATCAATGGGAAGTGTCTGTGGCAAATCTGTGGACGGGGTACACAGCACATGCATATCCCGTCCGATAATAAACCATTGCATTAAATCCACCTCTCTTGATATGTGACTTCCACATCCGGTACGGACGCAAAACTGGATGTAATGATTCCCAATGTATGCTGGCCCGGAGGGAGAAGAAGCGGCTGACTGCCAATATCCGCCACATCCGTATCATAAGCATCATTAATATAAACACTTCCGGATGCCCCGTCTATTTCTACAATATCTCCATTGGAAAAATAGTTCGGGATATCCTCATACCGCTCGACATTATGCTTTATCACATGGAGCGCGCGCAACACATTGTTTTCGGTATGAAAGTTATCTTTATAAGCTGCCCCATACCATGTAATTTTTCTCAGCTCCGCCTCCGGGTTATCTACATAAAACGTTTTGCAGATACCGAAATTATTGAACCGGATCGTAACCTGGTTTCCTATTTTTTCCGCTGTAACAGCAGGACCATAATCTCCTCTTGCTGTAACTCCTTTTTTTGCCATTGGGAATGTACTGTCCGTATGCCATACATTTTTATTACCGATAAATACCGCCATGTAATAATACTCGTTTACCGGAGAAGTATCTTCAAAAATAATAGAACAGATAATGTCGTCATGTTCATCGATCATTGTCACGGAAGTATGCCCGACTTGTACACCTTTGAAAACAGCCCCATCCGTATTAAAGTCAAAACGGTACGCAACTTTCCAGTTGACCGGATATTTGTTATTTACATCTTTCGGAACTATTTTGGTAAGGGATGCCCCATGCCAGGAATTACCACTTCCATAGTCCTTTGTCGTCGCATACCCTTCATTGGTACTCTCTTTTACATATTTAACAACACCATTCTGCAACCGCTCAGATGTAACCGGTGGGGTGATCCCCTGGTTTACTAACCACCCTTTATCTTCATACAGGTGGTCATCAAACAGCTTCACCGACTCCTCATAATGCTTTCCGTCTGCCTCTTCCGGTTTCCCGATCTGGTAGAACCGGTCTCCCAGGGTAAACGCGATGTAACCGTTATCTGACTTCATGGTGGCTTTGATGTTGATAGGAACCGACTTCGAACCATTATTTTGCAGTGTAATTTGCGTGGATCCGCTGTTTTCCGATTTCTTTTCTGCTACGCTATATTTATAAGGATCCGCACAATATATTGTATAACTTCCTGTCGTGCTAAGACGCCCCGGTTCCGGAGCGTCAAAGCTTGTCTTTGTACCAATAAAATATTTATCATCCTCATCAGCGAAAATAATCTTCATTTCCTCTTGGTCAAGGATCCTGCACAGCTCATTGAATTTATTACGGAAATCCTCCGGTGAACTGCTGAGAATCTGATAATGAACCGTGATCTCTCTGGGAGTATCTCGCTTATACTGGTATCTGGTTCCATTTTGGCTTCCAATCTGAATCTCCGTCACTTCGGATTCCAGCATCTCCCTGCCTTCTGTATATAAAGTACGGTAGCCCGGAAGATGTTCTTCAATATACTCTCCATTCACGTTAATTGCCTCGGAGGGAATGTCGTTTCCTGTTTGTGATTCTGTGATGTCTATAAAATCGTACATATGCCCTCCTTATCTGATTCCGTGTTTCCGGTTATTCTGCTTTTCCAGTTTTTCTAGCTCTTTTTGCGTATATACGGCGGTAGACTTTGCAACCTGTTTTCCGTCTATCTCGATCGTGTTATCGATATGATAGATCCGTCCGTTTCCACCGCCAGATGATCCTATCTGTCTATCTCTATATTCAACGACTGACGAGCTACTGTAAGCAAATCCCGGCTGTGGGTGGAAAGAAAAAGTACCGCGCGCCATATCGTCCAATTCTCTTTCCATCATCATTTTAATTCCCTGTGCCTGCTGTCCAATTTTCCCACCAAACTTATCAAGACCTTTTACGACCCCGTAGTCGACCATCTTTCCGACATAAATACCCCATCTGGAAGGGGAATGAATTCCGAAAAATCCTAAAACTTTATCTTTAAAACTTCCAAGGGCGCTTTTGGCAGCTCTCCAGAGCGCTTCTGCTGCTCCGCTAATTCCTTTTGCGATACCCGATATAATATCTTTACCAACAGAAGCCCAATCTGTATCAAGAAATTTCCTTCCTAATTGTCCTACCAAATCAACAGCCGCCCCTAAAAGATCGGGAATTGCCTTAATAAGCCCTGCAATAAGTTCACCAATAATCTCTATACCAGATTGAAGTATTTGTGGCAAATTGCTTCCAATTCCTTCAACGATAGTGACAATCAGTTTTACTGCGGACTTCAATATATCGGGCAATTTTTTTGTGATTCCCTGTACTACTGTTTTAGTAATTTCAACTCCAGAAGATAGTATTTTATCCGCATTAGAACTAAGTGTAGAGACAAACTTCGTAACTGTTTCGATTGCAGATCTTATAATAACTGGAAGCATCTGAGAAATACCAGTCGCAAGATTTTGTAGTATCTCCGTGCCCTTCGTTATCATCAGTGGCAAATACGTCTGAATCGCTGTGCTGATCTGTGCGAATAATCCTTGAATTCCGAGTATGATGGTCGGCATATTGTTCAAGATTCCCTGAATCAATGATTGAAGGATCGTAAGCCCTGCCATCATTATATTTGGTGCTAGTTGCACAATCGATGTTGCAATACTTCCGATTAAGCTTATAACCCCTTGCAAGATCACATCCATGTTAGACGTTACACCACCAATCAAGGCATTTAGTATATTTAATCCGGCTGTAGTAATGGACGGCAGTAATCCAGCTATTGTAGTAAGGATCTGACTTAGCAGAACCGAGCCCGTATTTGCAAGCTCTGGGATCTTTGACACAATCCCATTTGCAAGCGTTGTGATGATCTCAGGCCCCTTCTTCTGAACCATAGTAAGTATTTTATTGATCTCTGTACCAAACTCTTGATTCACAAGTCCAAGTCCTACCACTACAAGCCCCAAAATGGCCGCAGGGCCAACCGCAACCATAGCAGCATTAAACACGGAACCAAGACCAGCAATCATCTTGTTAAAAGCCGACATTCCTGTCTCTGCTCCGAGTTTTAACCCCTTCCCAACTCCAGCACCGACCTTTTCAAAAACTGGAATAAATGTCTCCACTTTTGACTTAATTCCATCAAACATTTGTGGGATTCCATTTAATTTCGTTTTTAATCCGTCAAAAGCTTTCCATGCAAGAGGTGCGTCTTTAGAAAATCGCCCTGTCATAGCTCCGAATTTAAATGACAACTCTCCTAGCGAATCGCCCAACTGTATAATTTTACTTTTCCCCTTAGAGAATTCCTTTGAAAAAGCATCCGTAAAGGATTTTCTAAGCTTAGAGAATTGATTCTGTGCTTGAATTACAGTTCCTGAAATAATATCACTGACTTCTGTTAGCTTTTCTTTCGTATTATCAGGTAAAATATTCCACGCTTTTCCCGGAATACCTTTGATTGTCTCGCCAACCGTTTTTGAAAAATTCTTGAGTGTTGTTCGTGTATCGACTGTCTTCTTTTTTATCCTGTCCAGATTTAACAGGAACTCCTTTGAAGACTTGTTAAATTTGGAGAACCCGGCAGAATCAGGGTCAAAGCTCCCTTTTAAAATCTGCTTTACTCCTGTGACACGTTCTACAAATAACTTAGACTGCCAATTCAACTTCTTAAAGCTTTCGCTCCCCGGATCTACCCCGCCTTTCAAAGCTTTTCCGAACAACAGTGCTTTGTCCTTTGCCTTCGTAAGGGATCCCGCCATTTGCTCGCCTTTTTGAGAAGCTTCCGTAAATCCATCTCCTATTGCATCCACAACAGGAAGCATCCCCACCAGTCCAGCGCCAGACCCCACTACTGCCATAATCGGCGCAATCGATTCTATTGCTTTCTGCATGTTCTGGAGGTTTTTTGCCGGATCTTCTGTTTTCTGAAAAAGACTGATAAACTGGCTCACACCATCTAAGGCCGATTCTGCTGCAGTTCCTATCCGTTCTATGCTCGTCTGAATCGTTGGAAGTCCGTTGCTGGCAAGTACATTATCTATGGCCTCGATGATACCAGTCATTCCCCTTATCACAGCCGTCCGGACATTTGTCATCGCTGTTGCGATACCGTCCGATGCTGTTTTGGCTCTGGATGCAAACCCATTTACACCGCCATCAAGTTCTATAAGCTTGTCATTAAACTGGTCGAACGTGATGCTCCCATCTTGTAACGCTTTATACAAGTCATTCTGTGCAGAAGCTCCAGCGAACCCAAACGCCTTTGCTACATCGTTCAGCGCAACCCCCATTGTCTCTTGAAGAGAACGCCAAGACTGCAAATCGACTGTGCCCTTGGAAAGCATCTGAATATACTGCGTCAGCCCTCTGGATGCGTCTTCTGTACTGGCTCCACTTGCCAAAAATGCGTCATTTAATGCAAGTGTTGTTTTCGTTGCCTTCTTTAGATCTCCTGTCATTGTGGCGATGCGTTGTGTTGTCGCCGCTACGTCATCTAAGGTTGTCGGAAGCCCCTGAATCCCCTTTGACAATTCTTTGATAGACTGTTTGCTATCTGAAGCAGAGAAGCCAATCTGCTGTAATACTTTCGGGAACCGGTTCAACGTGTCGTATCTGGATATTGCCCCGTCAAGAGATCCGGCCAACATATCCACCGCTTTACTTGCGACCTGCATCACTCCGATAGCCGCCGCTGTCGATTTGAAGCTCGTTGTCAGTTTATTTACGGATCCGGCCGCCTTATTTGTCCTCTTAACCACGTTCTCGATCGTTGATAACGCTTTATTCATTCCAGAGGTGAAGCTCTTATCATAAACTGACAATATCGCTTTTACGCTATAGCTCTCCACGTTTTTCCGCCTCCCTCCTGCTCATGTACTCCTTTTTCCTCTGGATGTATCGGCTTAACAGTTCCGACTTCTTCCCATATTCCAGAATCTTTTTCTCCTGCTTCTCGAAATCAAAGAAACTTCGGAACGTCCTAAACACTGGTCGACCATTCCTCTTTGTTGCCCTCGCCTGGTTAATCGCCCAGGCAAGAATATGAAGTTCATGGATCCGGTCAAGCTGCTTTAGCTCTGCCGCTTTCATCCGAAGTTCAAATTCTGGTATTGTCATCCGGTTGATCGTAAGAAAATCGTCTATTCCCAATGTCCGCATACAACGGACAAGAATGTCATCGTAAGTTATTCTTTTAGATCCGCCTGTGCTTGCTCCATCTCCAAAAGCTGCGCCTGTACTTTCTTCCGTGTAACATTTGACTTTTTTAAACCCTCAATCACACTTTCAAACAACTGGTCAATATCTGTATTTTCGTCCTCAATATATGTCTCCAGTTCCTTTTCCGAGATCTTAGGATTCTCTGTTTTATTTGCCGCGATCAGCGCATCACACAGCGCTAAAACGTCCCATGTTTTCAATTTCGCAACAAGTACCTCGATACCAAGACCAAACTTCACTCCATTCTCTGCCTGTACAGATGCTCGCTTGTCCATCTCATTGACAAAACCGATTCCAAACTTAAACTCATACTCCTTACCATTGATTTTCAACTTCATTTTTTCTACCTCCATATATTAAGCACCTGTTTTAGTAGTATCCTTGAATACATACGCCGCTACTTCCTGCTGTTCTTGAGAGACCGTGACATCTCCTTTTGCACCGCTCCCGTTAATACCAAAGGTAAGCGATACTTCTACATATCCATCTGCTGGCGAGGACTTTGAAATCTCAGTAATATATCCCTGAAAGTATCTTCCTTTAAATTTGTTCTCTCCTGCACTAGCCTTTTCAGAAAGATTCGCTTCCCAAATTTCAATCAAATCATCATTGTCCATTGCCTCTTCCAACTGCTCAATAAATGTATCTCCCTTACTCAGAATAGAGGTGGCAGTGATTTCCATCTCGGATGCTCCTGGTGTTCTGATAGACCCATCTTTTGTCTCTGTTGTGTCAGCATCCTTGCTTTTGGTTCTTTCATTTTCAGTCGTAAATGCAAGAGCGGCGCCATCAGTAGTCGCAGCATTTTTAAAAATTCTGTATAAATACACAATTTTTTTCCCTTGAATTGCTTCTTTAGCCGTTTCTCCTGATGCTAAAGGCATTATTCCGGATCCTGTACTCATCGTGTTCACTGCCGTATTATTAAACATGGATTCGTCAGTGTTTGGCATGTCCATTCCTCCTTAATTAAAATAAAATTCCACGGATAAAATTCCGTGGAGAAGTGGTTGTTTTGTAGTGTTATCAGATAAAATTCTTTGGTTTACATCACGCACAAACCAAGAAAAATTATTTGTTTTTTCTAATTTCCTGCAAATAGATTTTGCATCAAGAAGCATTTTTGACACAGTTCCTCTTTGCTTTGGTGAATTATGCCAAACATGAATTGTCTGCGTAACTCGTCCAAATACAGCACTTTTATTTTCTTCATCAATTTGCGTACTATCTGCAAGATAAATAAAGGGATATGGCGTATTTTTGGGTGGAAGGAATCCATCGTATACGTCATATCCCGTATTTTTTAATTCTCTCAACAATATGCTAAATAATTCCTGCTGTGGATCCATTTATCTTCCTCATTTCATAAGTCTGTCGATGTCTTTTTTAAACTTTTCTTTCTGCTTGTCAAATGCTCCTGCCATATAAAGCTGAGGTGGCTGAAATCTTGTTCCATACTCCACATATCCAGCATAATCGGTGTTTGCGCTTACTTTAGCCGTTGCTCCATTTGCCTGAATGTCAAGTCGTATACTTCTTTTCAGCGTTCCTGTATCAACTGGGGCATACTCTTTCGCAGTCTTAGACATTTCACTTCCATTCAGCTTCACAGCATACTTTACGGCCTTCATATCCATATTCTTTTTGAGTTTATGTTGCAATTCATGCACTCCTGTTAATCGTACTTTTACCCCCATCACTGCACCTCCGATACTACAAACGTATGCTTTATTCGGAGCTTTCGGCTACTGTCTACCGTATAGATTCGTTCCCCTATCCGTATACGGTCGAATACGTCTGTATAGTGGTTCTGAAGCTGGATGCAAAGGCTGCCCTGTCTGATTTCTCCGTAGATCAGACGCATAGTTTTTATGCTTGTATCCATAACCGAAGCATAACGCAAGGTTTCATCGACAGAATCTTCTCCATAATTTCCAGTATTCGGATCATATTCCCCTGAAATAGTCTTTTGGAAATATACTGGTGTATCATACCTCATAAGAATCTCACCTTTCCCTTTGTCGCTTCTTTTTGAGCGTTCAGGTAGGATTGGATATCGTCCAGATACGGCTCAAAATCGTTGCTTGCGAAAGAAAGACTCTCTCCCTCAACTGAATGGGAAGAAATCCCTTCTGATCCAATCCGGTTAAACCGCATGATGGAAACGTCCGTAACAATGTATTTCAGATCATCCGGCACATCCAGTCCACCTAAAAGTACTTTTAAACGCTTTGTAGTCGCCGCGATAATAATATTCAGCCTCGTATCCATCGTTTTATCATCCTCTGCGATTCCAAGAAGTTCTTTTACGTCCTCCAACATGCGTCCACCTCCTTAAGCCCATGTGACGTTTTTGAAATTAAAAGTGACAACAGGCGAATCATCTACTTCTACGGTAAAGGTATCTCCTCTGGAAACTCGCAGAATAATTTCCGGGTCAAACGCCATATCTTCTTTCCCTTCTCCTGCCACTCCATTCTTTTTCAGTGTCATTGTCGTTCCGGTCTTAGTAAGCTTAAACGGGAAATAATACCCGCTCTGCTCTTCTTTTTTACTGGAAAACTGTGTATATCCCGTTACTTTCTTAATGGTTCCTACTACGGATCCATCCGCAAGGACTTTCAAATCATTTCCAACTAATGAAGATACTCGCTTACCTAATAAGCTCTGACCGCCGGAATAAAGTGTCATAATGTCAGAGCTAATTATTCCCCCGCAATGGTTCCTTTGAATACACCGTCTGCAAATTCCGGGAAGAATTTGACACAAGACATAATCAAAGTATCTACCGTTGCCGTAGAAGTGGCTGTAGAATGTGTCATACCGATTAATCCTGTCTCATCTGCGGTAAGGTTAAACGTACGGGCTACATCACCGGACATCGGGACATAGGCGCCTCTGATGTTTTCTTTCGCCGTTGCGATCGGCTGCTTTGCTGTTACCTGTGGGGAAACAATCGCTGTACCAAGTCCAAGGAAGTTTTCAATATAAGTAAATCCAAAGGCAGTCTGCATTGTGATCTGTGCTGTACCAAGATAATCCGCTACGTCCTGCTGGTTAATGAAGAAGATCGGGGTTACATCCTCATCTTCATAATATTCCTGAAGTTTCGCCCAAAGGTTTGCAAGGACGATCTGTAAACTTGCCCCGCTTGCTGATCCAGTACCGGCTTTCAGCATGGTGTAAAGGGATGTTTTAACCGCTTTCTGCACCTTTTTGATGAGCTGATCGTCACTCTCATTAACTGCGATCGTACGTCCAACCTTCTGGATCGCTTCTGCGGTGGTAACTCTCCTGTATTTGTCCAGATCAAGAGTAATTGTCTGACCCAAAGCTCTTTTTACCTTTGTCGGTGTAATTACTTCTCCTTCTCCTACCTGCGATGCTAATTCCTCTACCGTCCATTTGTAAACCTTGATATCTGTCCCGGCAGACATCGGGATCAGGTTTGTAACACCGAGAAGATCCCTCAATTCTCTGATGTTCTGAGAAATTCGACTAGTAAAATCGATAGAAATGGCAGGCTCAAGGTCTGTAGATAAGCTTGCCCCTGTCTCTGCTGCAAATAACTGCAAATCATAAAGTTTCTTTTTCATGTAATCTTTTCATCCTTTCTTTATTTCTGGAACAAGTCCATGTGTTCGTTGATTAATTTCTGGCGTTCCAGTGGATCTTTCACTTTCATAATCTGTTCTTTCGTGATCGATGCCGGTCCCGATGTTTTCTTCGGTGGATTTCCTTTCAGTGCATCTTTCACAGCCTTTTCTACCGCAGACTGGAATGCTGTAATGAAGGAATCAACAGAGCTTTTTGTCTTTTCTGCATCGTCTGAAATCAGCATTTCAATAAGGTCATCGCTCACAGAGATGTTCTTTTCTCCGAGCATCCCACGGGCTACTGTTGCCATCTTTCCGAGCGCGTCTTTCCGGAGCAGATCCTGAACCTGTTTTTTAAGCTGTTCATTTTCATATTTTTCTTTCTGCTCTGCGTTCATCCCGGCAAGCTTTTCGGCTTCATCTTTTGCCTTAGACTGTTTCTTTTCCCATTCAGAAAACTTTTGTGCAAATTTCTGATTGATGATCCTGTCTACATCCTCATCCGTGTACTTCTTTTCCGGTTCGTTTTTTGGTTCTGTCGCTTTTGGATCTGCTCCTGCCGGATCCTGACCGCCTGTTGGATCTGTTCCTGCCGGATCTGTCCCTGCTGGATCCTCTGCAAACATCTGTAACGCCATAAATAATCTTTTTTTCATTGTTTCTACCTCCGTAATTTAAAGATTTCACGCCTATCTTCCGTAGCTTTTACCGGGGATCCACGCCTGCCCGTATTCCGTAGCTTTTCAAGTGTTCCACGCCTGCACAACCGTAGCTTTGAATGGTTCCACGCCTACCATGTGTTACATAATCCGGACATGATCCGGAAATTCATTGGCGATATTACAAACACCAAGAAAAAAGGAATCGACCAGAAGCTTTGATTCTTCTGATAGATTCCCAAAATGTATATCAGCCCATCCGGGCATGATTTCATATTGAATTTTATCACATGTCAATCCTGAGATTGAGTCTATTAATGTTGTTACTAAAGCAGTAACTCCGGCGCACACAATGTCTTTTCCTGATGCTTCGTATTGTGCATGACCGGAAACAACAATCCTGTCCTTTCGGGCTTCTACCGCAATCATAGGCATCCAACCTCCTGAAATGCTTTCAACATCTTCGGAAACTGAATTGCAATCCAATCCGTAATTTCTTCTGACTGTCCCCATGCTTCAACATTTCCGCTGTTATTCCACAGACCGCTTTCATACAAAAATCCGTGAATAATCTCATGCCGAAGAACTTTTTTTGAATAAGATTTTAAGTCATCAATACTCATATCATCTTTTTCAAAAATACCGACAACAATCTCTTTAATAGAATGGTCAATATATCCATCAGCATTTTTAAGTTTCGGTTCGTCCTTTTCTTCTCGGAAAGACACTTTATATTCAGTTCCTAAAATATTTACTGTATCTTTCATCATTCCACCTCTTCGAGATCTTCGTCATCCATGTAAATGCAAATATCTTCAATGACATTCTTCTGTCCTACTATCATATATTCTCCAAACGTGTTTATAAAATCGTGAAGCTGAAATTTTGTAAACCCGTCTTTGTCTATCTGTGGCATTCTTGGTTTTAAGGCTTCTCCTCCATTTGAAAGTATCCTTTTGTTGACTTCATCATATTGGCGGTAAAATATTTCCGCTCCAAATGGTGTTAGTTTTACCTTTATCTCACTATTTAGATTTATTTTTTTCATTTGCCACTCCTCTTTCTTAAAAATGGGTATAAAAATACCACCGGCATTCCGGTGGAACAATACATGCTCATCTGTTATAATTTCCTCAAAGCACACTGAGGAGGAAAATTATGAATAACGATTATTTAAACGATCTATCTCTTCCTGATGATGACGATATTTACTATCCTGGGCAACTTGATGCCGAGAGGAACGAATCTCTCGCTGATATTCATGCAGAAATATCTAAAATGCAGGATGAATCCGAACGCGAATCCAAGAGAAATCTGCATCGCTTCATCATCTCAACTTTTATTTCCGTACTCGCATTATGCGCTTCCATAGTTGCCGCAGTTGCAGCCATAATTCCTCTGATTTAGCATTCAGATAGAGCTGATTCAGAGACACCAATGCTACTGCAACAGATAAAAATAATACCGCAATATTGAGCATTTGACATCATCCTTTCCACAAAAATACCACCGGCCATTTCTGACTGGTGGTATCAATACCATACAACGATATCTCTTTCAGGGAACTCTCCGTTCCTCTGGTATTCCTCTAGTCGTCGGAGTGCATGAGCGGCATAATTATTTCCATATCCTTCAAGAAGTTTTTCAAGGATTCTCTCTCCCGTATCTCTATTTAATGCTACAATACCGCTCTTTTCTGATTTTTCTGGGAAATATCTGTATCTAGCCATATGATCAGTTAATGCTTCCTTTTCAATTCTTACCATGCTCTCACTCCCTTTCTACAAATTATTTTTCTTCTTAAATTCGTCAAGAGCATATGCATAATCGTATTTGCTCTGAGCCAAATTGTGTGCCTCATCATATGAAAGCCCCAGCTTATTCATTAGACCATATTCCAGATGCTCATGCTTAAGAAGGATAATATCGTGTTCTTGTATATCTTTTCCCTCTCGAAGTCGTCTAAAAGATTCTGCCATGTAATAATCTGGTTCAAAACGCTTCATTCCACCATATAATTCGTATTCATTCATAAACACATGATCATACACTTTCGATATGTATATCTCAGAGAAACCGCTATGCTTTGAAATAGATTTTACAATAGGTTCTTTCTTACTATTACGGATCGACTCATAGTATGTAGAAGCGTGATTATCCCTTTTTACATGTAACGGATCGTTCTTGTCTGTAAGAGCTCCACTGATAGCTCCTGATTTCATTATACCAGAACCGGAATCCTTTTCAATGGATTTTTCTTCCATCCAATTTTCAAAGGCTTTTCTGTCCATATACGGGGCATCAGCGCACCTGCAATTTGGATGCATCGGAGCCGCATTTGTCCCCGGAAGCATATCCTTTACCCTAAAATGCTTTCCATCAAGCGCTCTACAGATCGGGCACGCTGTTCCCTCTGCCATGAACTCGTATTCTTCAAACCCATTTTCCTCCATTGACCGCTTTGATGCTTCGGATTGTACTCTTGCCATTTCTGTTCGCATCAATCGCTCAGCGTTATACTGACTTACTCCAAACTTCTCTTTCAAGTGTCGAGCCAATACACGAGGATTCTGCCCCTGTATAAGACCGGTCTGTAGCAATTTGTCCAGCTCTGATTTTAGCATCCCTTGATACATCCAGATCCGGTCGGAGAACGTAGCATTTTTAAACGATGCATTGACAATCACTTCCGCCGCTTTTCGGGGATCTGATACACTTTTACCGAGAATCCCAGCTTTCCGTTCGAATTCATCCAACGTCCGTTTAGTGAGTATCTCATCATAATATTTCTGCAATTCATCAAATCCAGACACCATTTCAAGACCGATTCTAGCTTTCAGCATTTCCAGTCTGTTTATCTTCATAGTCAAGTTATAGAGTCTCATTTCCGTATTTGCCTGCTCTGAGAAATTCTTCTCTTTTACATACTTCTTCGCCTTACGCTCATACTCTTCCATGTCAATCTTTGCAACACGCTTTTTTGCTTCTGCCATTGTGATGTCTTCCTTTGTGGCGTAACGGCTGTAAAATCCATTGATCTCTTTGTTGATCTCATCAATCATGTTCTGATAGATTTTCTCAACTTCTTTATCGTACTGTTTTTCCTCACGCTTATTCTTGTTCCGGTTCCTCGTTTCCCGTATCGCCCAATACGTTCTGCTGTCCACCGCTTACACCCCCAAACGTCATCTGCATGACTCTATCTCTTGCATCATCCTTCTGTGCGTTCTCCTCTTCTTCTATGCGGTCAAGTTCATCCTGTACATTTTCCACCACAGAAAGAACGGAAAGCTGTGTTTCCTTTGATACGATCCCTTCTAACTTGGATGCAATGTCTGTCTCTTCTGCTAAGTTAGCCGGGAAATTCAGAGTAAACTTATAGTCGTTATTAATCCAAGCATCTCTGGAAATTCCCTTTACAGTGGATGCCGGATTGCTAAAGATCAGTCTATACCGTCTCTGCATTCCGCTTCTGAATTTTCTTTCCTTTGTCTTTGCAAGGTTGCTCATGGCCTGCATCTTATACTTCATTGCGATTCCAGAGGATGTACCAAAATTCTCATCACTGATATTTGCCACCATGCTGATCTGATAAATAAGCCGTTCCAGACGATCTAAAAGATGTTCTTGAGTCTCGTCCCCGTTTGGCTTCTGGAGAAAATCAACCTCTACCCCGTTTACATCTCCGTCGAAGTTAATAACCCTATCATCTCGTATATGCTGCACATCTTCTTTTTCAAGCCGTTGTCCAAGTACTTTTAAATACGCATCAGCAAAATAATCTACATCATTCGCCTTTTCTGACAATGCTTTGTTATAAGCATCTATCATAGGCATTGCGCCTTCAAATATTCCGACTCGCTCATCGTTTTCGATAAACTCTGTTGCCGGTACTCCTTCAAATCGATGCTCCTTGGCTTCTCCATCCCAACGATACGATCCATCCTGTACAAAGTGCTGCACGATGCTACCATCCGACCAGCTTCCACGCTCTACGTTATCAGCGTCAAGATAATACCGGACAAAATAAAGCGGTCTCTCTAATATACTGTCATCGTATATGAAAAAGGCTTCAAGCGGTGTAAGATACGTGATGCCGATGTTTCCTTCGATGTCGTTGTAATACATCTCATACCCTTTTCCGTAGATACTGCATATCTTTGAAAGCTCTGCATTGTTATCATCCTGATCGTTATATTGATCCAGGAAGTCAATGTAGTTCGATACCACTTCGTCCGTGTTTGTTGTCTTAATCGGAATCCCAATAAAGAACCCATTCATGGTGTCCGTGATGTATTTTGCAAAATTGACGGATATCCTGTTGTCCGGCTTATATGCAGCTTTTTTAAGAAGATGAAAGATTTCGTAATCATTCACATATGCGTCATGTAATTTCTGGTATCTTTTTATCACTTCCTGCTTATGCTTTCCGATATATTCTGACAATATTTCCGGTGTCATTCCTGTCCCTGCTGCTACCCGAAACATGTTATATCCCTCCTATTACTCTGTTATAATGTGTCCCAGAGAAGTCTCTTTCTATGCTGTACTCAAACGCATCAAGCGTATCGATGTCAGTACTTCCGTCATCAAGCCTTTCTTCTTCCATTGACTTGCTATTATATACCGCTTCTTGCAATGCTTTTGACAGCGTTTCACAATCCTCTGTAATTGAAAAAAGTCCGGCTCCCATGAGCTGGACTGTGTATTCTATACGGTCATTAATTTTCTTTTTTACTGCTGGCCTTACATGCAAGTACGGGAATTTCTTTTCACATGCGTTTTTTATGCTCTGGCCGAGGACTGTCTCTGCGTTGTCGTAGTATGCATTAGACGGCTTCCTGTATTTCTTTATAACATCTTCTACAAATTCCAAAAAAAGTTCGGACAGAAGGTTTGCATCAATCCCTTGCCTAAAGTCTTTTTTCATATGCTTTCTGCTCATTACCGGCTGTTTTCTCCCGTCAGAGTACTTTGCAGTAGCCACAAACGCATGACCGGATCCGTTCCCTCCGAAGTCAATCCCGATATCTATACGAGAGATATGCTCTTTATCTGCACTCTTCACAAATCCATCTGGATTATCTGCAAATTTAATGTAGATCGAGCCCTCTGCTCGTTTCCATTTCCCTAAAATGTATCTGTCGTAGTAGACAGTGCCTTCGTATTCTTTGCACAGATTCCTTACATATTCCGGATCAAGAAATGGATTGTCGAATATTCGATACTTTTGCAAATAAAGGTCTATTCCATCATCGTCTATAAACTCTTTCAACCAATGTGTTGGATTCTCTGGATTACATGCCCCATCAAAACAACTATATTGCTTATCAAGACGGGATTTCAGCATCTCAAATACTTCTTTATTCCATTTTGCGATCTCGTCCCCGTATGCATATTTGATAGACGATCCCTGTATTTTTGCAACCTGGCTTACTTTATCAGCTCCCAAGCAATAAACATCTTCTCCGCATACTCTTGCAACGTTTCTATTGTTTATTGTTCCGATTAGAGCCGATGTGTATATCTCTCGCATCGGTTGCAGTACGTTTCTTTCGATTGTTTCTCTTGATACACCAAGTATTACATTCAGACCGGGTTTTCCAGATCGTTCTCTAATTCGATACGGAACCGTATACGCTGTGTCTACAAAAGATTTTCCTGATCGTACTGCTCCTGTCTTTATATTCCATCTGTGCGTAGAATTTCTAATATATTCATTCTGCTTATCACTTAGGATTATCGGCATTATGCTTCAACCCCTTTATGATTTCATCGAGTTTATCGATGGCAGAATGATCTTCGTATTCCGGCTTGTCTCTCCACTTTTCCGGTTTCCTGTTTTTGAGCCAGAATATTTGTGCAGTAACATCAGGTACAACTTCTTTCTTCGTCACTGTTTTTTCTGTCATTTTCCCATATTCATACTTTTCCTTAACTTCCTTGTACTCATATCCTAACGCTCGTCTCAGAAGCGCATTCTCCACCTGAAGGTCAATGACATCTTTTCCCCTTTTTAAGGTGTCCGAAATGTCCGAATATCTATTTTTCCACATATTCAATGTGCTTCTTGATATTCCGATATTCTCGGCAATCTGCTCATCGGTCAAACCATCTCTAGCCCATCCTTCGATTTTCAGTAAGCCTTCCGGCGTTATCCAGTATTCGTATTTTCCTTTTGCCATCCGGCTCACCTTCTTTCTTTACCTAAAAAGACCGGTGCTCTACAATACGCAAAGCATCGGTCTTAAAATTTACATGCGGACTGATTTATTAGGGGGAGAAAACAAATTGAAACCATTGAATCACATACAAACTAAAGGAGCTTGTCCACATGTATAAACCGCGCGGAGGGAGTCGAACCCTCCGTTGTCCTGTCGCGGTGTCTGTCGAGGGGTAAGTGAAATTTCCGGAGATTGCATTTCTCCGGAATCGGGATACTCGGAATCGAACCGAGGACTTGCTGTGTATAAGACAGGTGCTCTACCAACTGAGCTATATCCCAATCTCCGCATTGTTCGGATAAAATTTTTTAAATATTTTAGTATTCCTTTATTGATCTTGGCAGTTTATATTATATCAATAACCATATGGGAATTAATAGGAACTCTTTTTTCTTGTCTATGACGTTTTTATGGATCTAGGAACTAATCATTTCCATTCAATCACTGTAATTCCGAGTTTTCTGATTTCCCGCGCCTGCTCCTCTGTTAATGCCATATACATAACTTACCTCCTATTTACACAACTCAATTCCTTCCATAACTGCCCTTGCTTCAAGAATCGCAATATATTCTGCCATAGAATTAATCTGAATATTGTATGTACTTCTCGGACAGGTCGGGGAAAAGTTCAGGATTCCCTCATCCCATCTGTCCAGCATATTTTTCAGCTTTCCGTATCTGATAACAGTCTGATAATATTCTGCTTTGAATCTCTCTTTGTAGTCCTCGCTGTTCATCATGTCAACAGTATCTCTTAATTCCATTGGTCTCATATCACACATAAATTATTCCTCCATCTTTTTAATTTGCTTAATAACCTGATTCACGTATGTACTCAGTCCAGCCACTAAAATTCCCTGCACAAGCGTCGTAAACACCGCCATAGCGATTGACTGTTTGTCAATGGGCTTGTCGCCAGTACCCAGATGGCACACAAGGCAATACCAATCCCGCCCATAATCAGCGGGATGTATTTATCATTATATCTGAAAATTCTTTAAAGCCCTTCCGTGTATTTTTGTGACATTCCTATACGTATACATCATTTTTACTGCTATTTCTTCCCATTTCATTCCTTTTATGTACCTATAAAACAGTACATCTTTCTCATTTTCATCACTCATTCTTTCTATTCTATCCCTGATATTTTTCAGTTTATTTATCTTTTGATATCTTGCTTTCACAATCTTTCTCTCGATTTTGTCAATTCTTGCAGCATATCCAGAAAGGTCAGTAGTGGTATGAGCGTGTGGCATTCCATCCTGTATCAAAGACGGGAACATCTTATTTATTCGGATTTCTGAAAGTTCTTCGTTAAGCCTATCTAACTGTCTCACGCATTTTCTATATCCATCAAGATATTCTTTTTTTCGTTCATTTTCCTGTTTTACATCTAGTTCTTTCAATGCCTATACTCCTTGCCTGTTCTTTTATCTTTTACGGCAACAATTTCAAATCCTAATAAGCTCGCTATCTGATTCAGATGATACAGTGCTGTCCTCGTATGATACGGAAGGCGCCCCATATTCCTGATTGCGTATTCTGCTGTATGATCTTGATATCCTTCATGGTTCAAAAAACTCACCCCACACACGGTATTCTTAATTATATTTTACCGCATGTGGGGTGGTGTCGTTGTACCCATATTTTATTTGATTTTCATTTCTTTCAATGCTTTTTCGGCTTCTTCTTCAGTAAAGAAGAACTTGTATCCAATGTCCTGTTCAGCAATGGTTATATGCCAGAATTTATAATTTTCTTCGTCTCCTGCATACCATAATTCAATTTCCGTTCTTTCCTCATAAATTCGTGCACAGCGAACCTTAAAAGGATATACCTTGCCAAGGCTAAAGCAGAATAGAATATCTCCAACAACACACGGCAGCACCACCAATCTTCCATCTTCCTCTGCGGTTTCATGTTCTAATAGTTTTTCCATAGCTAAATATCCTTCATCACAATTAGAATAGTCTGGTAATGGCTCTGTCCCATAGCACTGATATAGAGTTTTTATAACATTTTCACCATGAGATTCCTTAACCCAAATTCCTTCGTCTGTTTTCTCTGTCAACCGTTCTGTCACTTGCTCCACCTCCCGTATAAGTTGTTTTATTATCATATCTAACACCACATGTATCTTCTGAATATCCGCAAAAGCAAGAATATATGGTAAATGCTTGTCCATATACATATCTTAAATGCTGTATCATATACCTCCCGCATTTCGGACATTTCTTTAAATATTCCACTATTTCACCTCAAACAATCTGTTTCCCATTCAACAGCATATACCTGTTATACGTCTCTATTGTTTTCCTTCTGTACCCCTGAAAATCTTTCCTCTGCATCTGTATATTTCCCATCCTGTCATATCCAAGCCCAGTTGTAAGATTTAAGAAAAGATATGGTGCAATCTCCGGGTAGACTTCCTGCGCCGCCTGAAGAATCAGTCTCTGATCGTAGTCTCTGGCTTTCCGGCAGTATGCAACGATCCGTCTCCCATCTTCGTATGTCAGTCCATAATCCTTAAGGTATGTATCCCTTGTGCTCATTTTTATCACTGGCCCTTTCCCTTAAGTAACTCAGTACATCCATATGCCGTCTCATATACCTTTTGTTCTTCCGATTCCTGAGTACCTTTGATCTGTTTCGTTGATGAGTTACCTTTATCATTTATTTTCCTCCTGTATTTACATTCTCCTATCAAACTTTCCTAAAAACTTCGTTCGCCACTCTGGCCAATGCTCTGGCGGTTTGTCATGTGTCTTTGGTTTATATGGTTCCGGACACGGACACCATGCAATTACTTTCTGTTTAAGTATTCTACTCGGAAGCTTCCACTGTCCATCTAGTGTGTAAGCAGATATTGTTTTTCTAGTACCATCTTCATATTCAACAGTCACATTTACATCATCGGAGATTTTCTCAAACATGCCTTTACTCCATTTATCAGTCCCTTTTAATGTTGCAAACATACTATCACGTTCTTCCGGCAGCCGTTCCTCCACCGGAATCCAGCCGTTATTCTTTCCATCTTTATATCCTATCTGATACCATTTTCTCCGGCTGCATTTCTCGTACAAATTATTGTTATCCATGTGCTTGCGGATGATTTCTTTTGCTAAAAACGTCGCTGTAAAAGAATCGATAACAAAATGATGTACTCCGTTTTCATCTTCGATATTTTCTATGTTCTCTTTAAATGCGTTTTCTATTTCTTCCAGAATCTCCTCTAACATATCAGTCTTCCTCCGTGTTCTCTTCATACTCTTGTCTTTTGATTATCCTGATATTCTCTTGCGGAACTTTGCAAAACTTTGCAATCCCTGCTATCTGATCTTGTGCGTATTCCTGCAATTTAAAACTCGTCAGATTCTCTGTATGGAGGTCTATACTACTTTGGGAATACCCGACTTCTCCTTTACCTCCAAATATTTCCGCATCTCTAACCTCATAGAAAAGACTTATTGTTACATCTATTTTCTTCTGCATGTCAGTCCTCCTTTTCCAACTGTTCAATCTTATCCATTAAGTCCATGCTTTCATGTTTCTTTTTAGGATACTGCTGATATACCGCTTGACACCTTTTATCGCTGACATATTCAAGATAATATTTCTTTGCCAATCTCAGCGGAATATCCTTATGCTTTCCCGTCAGTGTCGCTTTCGATTTATCATCGTATGTTATAAATATTTTCCACATCTTTCATTCTCCCATTTCTGCCGGACTTTTCAGCCAGTCTAAGTAGCATGGACATTTTTCACACATTCCGTCAAGACATTCAGGGTAAAGCGAACTATTTTTACAACTGAATATATTTTCGCCCATTCTCCAAACTGTCTTAGCTAGAAACTCCGCCAGTTCCTCGTCTGTCATGCTTCTAATTCTGTCGGCGTTGGTCTGCACTCTCTGTCTCTTAATAAACTCCCGCACAAGGTGATAATCTTTGTCCATTGTAGACAAATGTTCTTTTGTGTCTTTCTTCTGATAGACAATAACCGTATCTCCATCTTTCTGTGCCCTCAAAACTTCAAACGGATTCTTGCTTGTTGCCACAATCATGTAGCCTTTTGTTTCTAGGAAGTCTTCAAACTCCTGTAATTTGCTAATATGTAAAATATTTCTAGTTGCCATCTTATATCTCCTCCGGTCTCTTGCACTGCTCAAACTCTATTACCCATACCCACGGATTTGCGTTCCAACCGTAGAGAGGCAAGTCTTTCTTTTTAATGGCGGAGTTCCACCGTTCCGCAAATCGTTCTACTGCCGTGCGCCTCATCTTTTCTTCCCATCCAACATTTTTCCCGTTTTTCCAGTTAGCGCCCTCTGCTATTGCTTCATCTTCCGTTATATCCTGCAACCTCTCCACGTTCACATCCGTAACTCTCAGCCAGATACGGGCGGCTTCTTTCGGCATGTGGATAGACGGGCGCCATTCGCAAATTTGTCCACAATCGTTTTCTATACATCCATAGAGCGGGCTGTCGTCTATGCTTGCTTTAAAACAATATTTGTCATGTACAATCGGACTGTGTATTATGTTCCTGCAACATTCCTGCCACGTTTCCCGCACATACAGAATATCTCCCGGCTTACATGGTGCTTTATGGTAAACAGCATCAATATGTTTCTCTCCATCTATGTAAAATACCTGTTCATCTTTATAAAATCCGGCGAATAGTTCATTTTTCGTTCCAGTTATTGCCCCATCTGTATTGTCATACAGCTTATAAAAGTGTGGATAATACGACGGTACTTTTATTAGTCTCCTTGTAACCGTCTTTCTCCCATCCAGAATCGCCCGAACCATGTCGATATTGAATAATATCGGTTTCACTCTGCTCATTCACATCACCTTTTCTTTCTGTTTTTATCTGCGTTCAATTTGCAATATCCGTACTTACACCCCTGAACCATACTTATTTTCCCTCCGTAAAATGATGTTATCATTGGCCGTGATTTATGATATTTGCACCTATGATTTTTACACTCCATGATTATCTCTCCTCGAAAAATTCTTCCCGTTCCCTCAGACGTTTTCCGTCTGGACTTTCCTGTGACTTTTGTGGAATAACACCAGAATGTAAAATTTCAATCGCACGATTTTTCTTAATATATCTCCCATACACTGGATATTCGTTTACAACAAATTCCATCTCGTTTTTCAACGCCTTGGAAACTGCTTCTAAGTCATATGCAGTCGGCGCACACATAGCCGCAATTCTCACAGGGTCATTTTCTACTCTGTCCTTTATCAGTTCATCAGCGTCAATCAGTCTCATTCTTCCTCACTCCAATATCTGACCGCATTCTACGCATACATCAAAGCCTAAACAGGTATTATCATGTTCACAATTAGGACAATGCAACGTTCCATCAGCCCACTCCACAAGTCTCTTTTTCTTTTGCTTCTCCATCGCCTCCAGGCACTCTTCCACCGTTCCGATTTCCCGGTACTGCTGGATTTCTTCGAGGGCTGTGATTGCCATATCAAGTGACTCTCTCAACATCTGATACCCACTTGTTGGCATATTTGCTTTTATCGCTTCAATAGCCTCGTTTTCGTTTCTTATCAATTTCTCTGTCATGGTTATCTTTTGCATTTCTCTTTTACCTATCATCTTCCGTAACCTCCACAATCTTTCCGTTCCGCATGGTGTACCATGTGTTTTCTTTGATATGTTCTCCATCCACACGTACCATTTTTGCTCCTTTCAGTTTCCATGTATCCGGTTTCCAGTATTCACTTTCATCCCCTTCCCAGTCTGCTAGTACGAGAAAAGATCCTTTTACTCCACTTACTCGTCCTTTGTATCCCCAAGCAATGGCAATACTTTCTGGATCCTTTGCTGACGATGCTCCCTTGTATCCTGTCGCTGACGATGCTCCGCAGTTTCCTGTCGCTGACGATGCTCCGTAGTCCCCTGTCGCTGACGATGCTCCCTTGTATCCTGTCGCTGACGATGCTCCGTAGACCCCTGTCGCTGACGATGCTCCGTAGTCCCCTGTCGCTGACGATGCTCCGTAGACCCCTGTCGCTGACGATGCTCCGTAGACCCCTGTCGCTGACGATGCTCCGCAGTTTCCTGTCGCTGACGATGCTCCGTAGTCCCCTGTCGCTGACGATGCTCCGTA
>PPYF01670600.1_pt1 | contig 46441 bp, 47 predicted proteins | sample 1559871 | NCBI WGS metagenome assembly PPYF01 (sample SAMN08240021, study PRJNA423297) | Human gut metagenome, whole genome shotgun sequencing project.
ATTTTCTAATTGCATACGCAATTCGTGAAATGTATCATTATACTGTTGATACATCAGACACACAAATGTAAATAGGGACTTTTTCTTTTGACGCTTTTGGCAGCTATGTGCGAGGATCGCTTTTGTTTTTTTGCAGCGATTTTCAATGAGCTTTTGCAGCTTTCACAGGACGCCGAAGTGCTCCAGCAGGATCTTCAGGCCGATGAGGATCAGGATGGCGCCGCCTACAAATTCCGCGCGGTTCTTGTACCGCGCACCGAACAGGTTGCCCACGAACACACCGGCCACGGAGATGGCAAACGTGGTACAGCCGATGAGGGCGGCCGCGGCGTAGATGGGGACGGTCAGCTCCACCATGGAGAAGCTGACGCCCACAGCCAGCGCGTCGATGCTGGTGGCGATGGCCAGCATCAGAAGCTCCCTGTGCCGCAGCTCCGCCGGCTCCGGTTTCTCCTCCTCTTCCTCCTTTGTGGACAGGCTCTCGCGGATCATACTGCCGCCGATCCATGCCAGCAGTACAAAGGCGATCCACGGGGCCATCTTCGTCACATGGCAGGCAAACTGGGACCCCAGCAGCCATCCGGTCAGGGGCATGACGGCCTGAAACACGCCGAAATACAGGCCAATGAGCAGGGTCCGCTTCCGGTTCACCCTGGGCATGGCCAGCCCCTTACAGATGGCCACGGCGAAGGCGTCCATGCTCAGGCCCACGCCCACCAAAAAAATCTCCAGCAATGTCATCGTATCGTCCCTCTCCCTTATAAGATCACCGGTACCGGCCGGTCTATCACGATGCTGTCCGGCGCGACGCGGCAGGTATACGCCGCCGCCTGCACCCCTGCGGCTACCGCCTGACGCAGGGCCGCGCCGAAGGCGGGGTGGGTCGCATCGTTGGGCGCGAAGTCTGTGACCTCCGCCATCTGTATCACAAAAAACACCGTGGCCCGATGGCCCAGCGCCACGGCGCTCGCCAGCTCCCGGAGGTGGCGGACACCCCGTTCCGTGGGAGCATCGGGAAACAGGGCGTGGCCGCCGTTCTCCAGCGTCACGCCCTTCACCTCCACCAGGTGCAGGCCCTGTGGCCCCTGCAGGCAGAAGTCCAGCCGCGACCGGCCAAAGGTGAACTCCGGCTTCACCAGCCGGGCCGCAGGGTCAAAGATATGCGCCCACTCGGCAAATACGCGGTTGGGCGCCTGGGCATCCATGTTGATAAGCTTATCGCCCTTTTCCACGGCGATGAGATCGTAGGCCGTGCGGCGGTCAGGGTTGGCCGCCCGCTCCAGATACACTGCGGCGTCCGGCGTCAGCAGCTCCCGACAGCGGCCCGTGTTCTTCACATGGCAGACCACCGTCTCCCCGCCGGGCAGCGCCACATGGGCGATGAATCGGTTGGGGCGGGCCAGGAAGCGGCCCCGTATCACCTGTCCGTACTGCATGCTCTCCCGCCTCCTCTGATGATATAGGTTTGTATCGTATCACAACCGGCGGTATTTGGAAAGCGATATTTCCGCATTTCTGCCTATTCTCCCGAAAAATCCGAAAATTTTCAGAGACCACGCAAAAAACTCTTGCAAATCGGAAAACAATCTATTATAATAGCCGTGTCAATCAGACATGCACCTTTAGCTCAGTTGGTAGAGCACCTGACTCTTAATCAGGGTGTCCAGGGTTCGAGTCCCTGAAGGTGTACCAGCAGAAGATCACCGACCCCATCGCCGGTGATTTTCTATATGGCCCGTTGGTCAAGTGGTTAAGACAGAGGCCTCTCACGCCTTTAACATCGGTTCGAATCCGGTACGGGTCACCACAAAATAAAAGGACACACGTTGTGTGTCCTTTTATTTAAGTTAAAACTCCGCCGTCCGGCGGGACGTTAGCTCCATCTTCGGGTGGAGCTTCTTTTTTCGCAGGCACTGTGTACTTTCAAGGAGAATTTTATGGCCAAAAATATTCGCTTATCCGACCACTTTACCTATGGCAAGCTGCTGTGCTTCACGCTGCCGTCCATGGTGATGATGGTGTTCACGTCCATCTACGGCGTGGTGGACGGGCTGTTCGTATCCAACTTCGTGGGCAAAACGGCCTTCGCTTCGGTGAATCTGGTGATGCCGTTTGTCATGATCCTGGGCGGCATGGGCTTCATGATCGGCACCGGCGGCACGGCGCTGGTATCCAAAATTCTGGGCGAGGGCGATCCGGACAATGCCAACCGGACGTTCTCCATGATGGTGCTGTTCACGTTGGCGCTGGGCGTGGTGCTGTCCGGCATCGGCATCGCATTCATGGGCCCTGTGGCCCGCTTCCTGGGCGCTACGGACGCCATGATGGCGGACTGCGTGCTGTACGGCCGCATCGTCACCGGCTTCACGTTCGCCTTTATGCTGCAAAACGTGTTCCAGAGCTTTTTCATTGCGGCGGAGAAGCCCAAGCTGGGTCTGAAGGTCACAGTGGCCGCAGGTGTCACCAACATGGTGCTGGACGCCCTGTTCATCGCGGTGTTCAAATGGGGCGTGGCCGGAGCGGCGCTGGCCACCGGCCTGAGCCAGTGCGTGGGCGGTGTGCTGCCGCTGGCGTACTTTCTGCAGCCCAACACCAGCCTGCTGCGCCTGTCCCCTACCCGCCTGCGCATCCGCCCCATCCTGGCCGCATGCGGCAACGGCTCGTCGGAGCTGATGAGCAACATCTCCTCATCGCTGGTAAGCATGCTCTACAACTTTCAGCTGATGCGGCTGGCCGGCGAGGACGGCGTGTCCGCCTACGGCGTGCTGATGTACGTGCAGTTCATCTTCATCTCCCTCTTCGTGGGCTACTCCATCGGCTGCGCGCCGGTGGCAGGCTATCACTACGGCGCGCAGAACCACGGGGAGCTGAAAAATCTGCTGGGAAAGAGCGTGCTGCTGATGGGCGGCGGCGGTGTGGTGCTGACGGCGCTGGCGATGGCGCTGGCCCAGCCCATGGCCCACCTGTTCGTGGGCTACGATGCCGGTCTGTTCGCCCTGACGGTCCACGCCTTCCGGCTGTTCGCCTGGTCGTTCCTGCTGGCGGGCTTCAACATCTTCACTTCCGGCTTCTTCACGGCACTGAACAACGGCGCCGTCTCCGCCGCCATCTCGTTCCTGCGGACGCTGGTGTTCCAGTCCGCATCGGTGCTGATCCTGCCCGTTTTCTTCGGCGTGGACGGCATCTGGTGGGCCATCACCGTGGCGGAGGTATTCGCGTTCCTCATCTCCGGCATGTTCCTGCTGCTGAAGCGGAACAAATATCACTATATGTAAGACTTGCGTTTTCTTCAACATACTGATATACTATGTATTTAAGAAAGGGGTGACCCAAATGCTGGTTTCCACCAAGGGGCGGTACGCCCTGCGTGTCATGCTGGAGCTGGCCCAACGGCCCGCGGACAGCTATACGCCGCTGCCGGTGATCGCGGAAAGGCAGTCGGTGTCGGAGAAATATCTGGAGAGCATCGTGGTTCTGCTGTCCCGGGCAGGACTGGTGGAGGGCGTCCGCGGCAAGGGCGGCGGCTATCGTCTGACCCGCAGCATCGACCAGTACTCCGTGGGCGAGATCCTGCGGCTGACGGAGGGATCGCTGGCTCCCGTCACGTGTCTGGAGGGGGCGGAAAACACCTGCCCCCGTGCCGGTCAGTGCCACACCCTGCCCATGTGGGAGAAGCTGGACAGCCTCATCAACGGCTATCTGAACAGCGTATCACTGGCCGACCTGCTGAAGCAGACCGACGGCAGCAGCCTGTAAGCGAAAAAAAACAGGACCGTTTCAACGGTCCTGTTTTTTTGTGCTCAGAACACGCCGTAGCCCTGGCCCTGGGTGATGATGTAGGACCAGAGCACAGGCCCCACGGCGCCGGTGGCGCTGTACCCCAGCGAGCGCTGGACGGCACGGACGGCGCGGGCCGTCTCCTGCCCGTACACGCCGTCCACGGCGACGGTAGGGAGGGTACTGTCCCGGGCGGCCATCTGGTTCAGCCGCGTCTGGAGCAGCGTCACCTCCGGCCCCGTGTCCCCCAGCACCAGAAAGCGGCCCGGGTACACCTCCCGCGCAAACTCCTGATAGTCGGCGGGCAGGGTGTAGAGCGTCTGCTCATACACGTTCTGCAGGGCGTTCCACGTATTGCGGCCCACCACGCCGTCTACCGTCAGGCCGTAGGCGCTCTGGAAAGCGTAGACCGCGTCCAGCATGGTCTCGTCGAAGGTGTCGGTGATGGGGATGGGCGGCACCTGGGGCAGGAAGTAGCCCAGAAACGCCAGATAGAACCGCACCGTCTCCACGTTCAGCCCCGTGTCGCCCAGCCGCAGCACCTCCGGATACACCCGCTGTGCCTCCGGGATGGTAAGTCCCTCGCTGGTGATCTCCGACAGGCTCTTGACGCCATTGTAGATCATCTTGATCTTGTACCACGTGGCCTTGCCCACGATGCCGTCCTCCTCCAGGTTGAAGATGCGCTGGAAGGCGCGGACGGCATCCTCCGTTCCCTGATCGAACACGTTGGAAATTTCGGTGATACGGGGAATGGCCGGATAGTTGCGGCGGATACGCTCCAGCTGCTGCTGGATGGTGCGCACGTCCTCCCCCACGGAGCCGCGGGTCAGCGGGCGGCCCGGGTACGACGGGGTGCCGTCCCCTACCGGCGCGTTGAACACGATGTTGATATTGTCGCCGAAGTAGCGCTGCAAGATCTCATAGGGCGTCAGGCCCTGCTCCGCCAGGTCCACGCTGCCCCACTGGGACAGACCCGGGCACTGAGTGCGGACACCATCACAGAACTGGGCGTACAGCGGCTCCACGTTACCCTGCCGCACGATGTAGTCGTTGAAGCTGTCGTCCACCAGCCGGTCGATGCTCTCAAAGGTGCTGCGCCCCGGGACGTAGGCCTGATCGTAGCGGGTAGAGCTGGTAATGTCGAAATCGTAGCCGCGGCCGCGGTAATACTCGGTGTAGATGCGGTTCAGCGCCACGGAGATCTGGGCCAGAATATTGGCCCGCAGAGCGCTCTCCGGCCACGTAGGGTAGATCTCGCTGCTGGCCACGTTCTTGATGTAGTCGGTAAACGGCACCGTCACGTTCTCCGCCGTCTGATCCGGCGGGCCCAGATGGACGGTGATATACTCCGGCACCACAGGAAACGGCATGGCTCCTCCCTCCTCTCAGGCCAATTCCAGTGACACCGCCAAAATCGTCTCGATCCGTGGGAACACCGCAACCTGTCGGGCGTCCACCGTGCTGTACTGCGGGTGGCGCACCGATGCCTGATACGCGGTGCCGCTGATCCCCGCCGTCTCCGATGACTGGGACCAGCCTGTCGGCAGGGCCGGCAGGCAGATGCCCTCCACGATGCCGGAGCTGTCCGTGACCCCCTCGTAGAACACGGTGCGCTCCGGCCCGAAATACCGGTAGATCTCCACCTGCGCCCCCTCCACGGGGAACAGGCCCCGCCCCGTGGACACCTGCACCCGCAGGGTGCCCCGCTCCGGATGGGCAGCCAGGAACCACTGCTCCGGCCCCTTCTGCACGCTGCTGCTCTCCATATCTAAAGCCTCCCTTTCCTTGTCGTCTCCCTTCATGCTATGCGTCAGGACGCAGGAGGGTGCAGAAAGAGGGAGCGGTCCCTGCGGGACCGCTCCCTCTTTTTTATGTTGGCTCAGAACGCCCAGCTGCCGTTGCGGAAGATGGGGACGGTGCGTCCGTCCTCGCACACGGCGTCGATGCTCATGTCGGCAGAGCCGATCATAAAGTCCTCGTGTACCATGGAATCGTTGACGCCCAGGGCGCGGCACTCCTCCAGCGTCTTTTCCTCGAAGCCGCGGATGGTGTCGGCAAAGCCCATGCCCAGTGCCAGATGGCAGGCCGCGTTCTCATCGAACAGCGTGTTGTAGAACAGCAGGCCGGACTGGCTGATGGGGGAGTCGTAGGGCACCAGCGCACACTCGCCCAGATATGCGCTGCCCTCGTCCATAGTGATGAGCTTGGTCAGCAGGTCGTTGTTCTGCGCGGCGTGCCACTCCACGGCCTTGCCCTCGTGGAATCGGATCCAGAAGCCGTCGATGAGCTGGCCCTGATAGCTCAGGGGCTTGGTGGCGTAGACGATGCCCTCCGCCTTGCCCCGCATGGGAGAGATAAAGCACTCCTCCGTGGGGATATTGGGGTTGAAAACGATGCCCTGCAGGCTCTTTTCACAGCCGCCGCAGAACTGGGCCTCGGGGATCATACCCACCTGAAAATCGGTGCCGTTGGCGCTCTTGTAGCGCAGCTCCCGGATGTGCAGGCCGTTGAGGTAGGCGCAGCGGTCGTGCATATCCTTGTTGTGGGCGTCCCAGTTGGCCACGGGGTCGCCCTCCAGAGCGCGGCTGGTGGACAGGATGGCCTCCCACAGCTTCTCCACCGCCTGAGACTTCCGCAGGTTGGGGAACAGCTTCTTGGCCCACGCCTCGCCGGGTACGGCGGCGATGCACCACTGGTACTTGTTCTCGATCTGGTCGCGGTACTTCTTGATGATGGGGTACTTGCGCTGCTGGCTCTTGGCCATCTTCTCCTGATTGATGCCGTTGAGACCGTCCGGGTCCTCGCTGAGCAGGTAGATGCGGCAGGGGATGGTGTCCACATAGTGCTGCCAGCGGGCCTCCTCGTAGTTGTCCAGCTTGGACAGGCTGGTCAGCGTGCGGTAGCGGAAGTGCAGCTTCTGGAGGGGCTGGTAGCTCCAGTCCACCACTACCTTGCTGGCCTTGCACCTGTAACACTCCTCCACCAGCATCTTCACGAACTCCGGCTGGTCCAGCTCGGCGGTGATGAACACCTCCTGACCCGGCTGGATATTGACGCCGCTGCGGGCGATCAGGCGGGCATATTCCCGCAGGATACTTTTCTTCATGGAAAAACTCCTTTCGTGTCTTTCAGCTGCGTACTATTCTACCACCCGATGCCCGTTTTGAAAAGACATCTTCCGAAAAAAAACCGGTATTGTCCCAAAAATCTCTCTAAAAGGGACAAAAAGGGACCCGCGGCGTTGCCGCGGGCCCTCCCCCGTTTTTCTGTCTATCATGCGCCCACATCCAGCGCCAGCACCTGCTCATAGGCATCCGCACCGGCGGGCGAGCCGATGGGCAGCACCGCGTAGAGATGTCCTGCGGCGTCCGCGTAAGCCGGTACGTCCCTATTGATATTGGCATCGGACAGCGTCCACATCCGGCGCTCCGCCGCGGCATCGCCAGTCTGTCCGTACAGCGCATCGAACGTATCGGCGGCGGCCTGCCGCACCGCATTCAAAAACGCCGTCTCGTCCACGCCCTGCGCCGTCAGCAGCTCCGATGTGGTGAGCCGGACGCCTCTGGCCGTATCGTAGAGATATACGCTGTACTGGTTGCTGTCGAAGCTCCAGCCGCAGGATACCACCAGCGACAAAATGTCGCCGCAGCGATAGCTCTCCCACATCACGTACAGGCAGGACAGGCTGACGCCGGAGGCGCGGTCATCCAACGTCTCCTCCACGATGGGGCCGTACTCGTCGGCGATGGCCGCGTTGATGGCGCGGGCATCCGCCGTGTCCGCCAGCAGCTGGGGCACGCGGTAGGTGTAGTGCCCGCTGTTGCCCACGCCGTCGGAATAGTCGAAGGACTCGTTATACAGCAGCCCCACCAGCGGATCGGCGGAAGTACCGTTCTCCGTGCCGTAGAGGCTCTCGGCGGCCAGCCGGATCTGAGACAGGAGCTGCAGGTCCACGCCGGCATACTTGGCCGCCAGCGTGTTCAGATAGTTCTGCACCGTGTTGGGCGCCTGCCGGTACCGCTGGGCCAGCGTGTCCATAGCGCCCTGGGCATACGCGCCGTCCGCGCCCAGATAATAGGCGCACAGGTAGCTGAGGGGGCACGTCTCCCAGTCCGGCATGTGCTCCGTATCATACACGATGCCGTAATCCGCCGGGTCGATGCTGACGGGGTCGTTGTCGCCCTCTGAGGGCCACGGCGTGATCTCCGATGCCGCGGCGCCCTCCGCGGTGACCTCCGCCAGCAGGGGCCCAGCTCCCCGGCCCAGAATCGCACGGTGAAGCCCTGAGCCGTGGGGATCTGGATACCCAGAGAGAAGGGCTGGCACAGGACGGTATCCTCCCCGTTCTTCTCGATGCGGACATCCTCTGCCACGGCGTTTTTGGGGCCGTCGTCCGTCTGGGCATACAGTGTAAAGTCGTTGAGCAGCGATGCGGTGCCGCCCTCCCCTGCGTACCGGGCCGACGCCGCAGCGGGCAGCGTGACCCGCATCTCGCCGTTGAGCCAGTCATTCTGATACGTCACGTTCACCAGCTCGGCCTTCACGCCGTCGTCGCGGGTCATGGACGCGGGACCGAAGTACATCTGCCGCCCGCCGCCCACAGAGCCGCTGTCCAGCCCGGTCTCCAGCGCCGCGATAAGCTGCCGCAGGCCGTCCACGCTCTGCCGCGCCGCGGCGATGTCGTAGGTGCCGTCGTTGGTGACGCGGCCGGACTCCACGCCGTCCATCTGCCACGCCACCCAGTCCAGATTATCCACAAGGGCCATGGCCAGATAACCGCCGGCCTTCATTCGCAGCGTGATCCCTTCGCCGGCCCCCACCACGTTCTCGTAGCTGGTGCCGTAGCACAGCGTCAGGCCGTAAGGCTCCTGCTCCGTGCTGAGCCGGATGGAGAAATCATCCCAGATACCCGCGCCCAGCTGATCCAGCCCGATGGCGCTGATGATGCCGCCCACAGCGCTGTTGTCGCCTACGTAGGGCGTCCGCAGAGCGTACAGCGTCTCCGCGTCCCAGTCGCCGTCGGCGGCAGGCTGCTGCCGCTGGGGACTGGTCAGGAAGCACACACCGATGACTGCCGCCGCGATCAGCAGCAGCACCGCCGCCCACAGCGCCGGTTTCCGATAGCTCATGGCGTTCTTCACACGCTCCTTCACCGCCGTCTCGCCAAAGGCCAGGGGGCACACCGCCGCCGGACGCTGCCGCACGGCGCAGGCCACCAGCGCACGGGAGTAGGCCGCCCGTCCCGCGCCGTCCAGCGTCCGCAGTACCCGCTCATCGCAGGCGTTCTCCATGTCGCGGCCCAGCAGGACATACGCCGCCCACAGCACCGGATTGAACCAGTGTACCGTCAGCAGCAGGAACGCCAGCGGCTTCACCACGTGGTCGCCCCGCCGGATGTGGCCCCGCTCGTGGGCCAGTACCTGAGACAGGTCCGGCTCGTCCAGCCCCGCCGGTATATAGATGCGGGGCCGGAGCATGCCCAGCACGAAAGGAGTGCCCCACCGGTCGCAGCGGCAGACGTTATCCTCCACGCGCACCGCCGTCCGCACCTGCCGGTAAAGCCGCAGATAGCTGACCAGCATATACGCCAGCATGAATGCCGCGCCCGCCAGCCATACCGCCGTCAGCACCTCCACCGTCATAACGGGGCGGGCCGCCTGCACCGGCTCCGCGGACGTGACCGGTCCCACAGGCTGGACGGGTATCAGGACCTCCCCGCCGCTGGGCAGGATGGCGTCCGCCGTCTCCTGTGTCTGGGGCAGCTGCTCCAGCGCCGCCGTCACGGGGCTCTGCTCCGCCTGCAAGCTGACGCGGCTCTGCAAGGAGACCGGCACGATCAGCCGCACCGCCACCAGCGCCCACAGCATGCACACCGCCCACTTGGGCGCGCGGCGCAGCGCCAGCCGCGCCAGCATCACCGCCAGCGCCAGCACGCCGGCCTGCCACGAAAGCTCCACCACTCTCAGAAACAGATCAGTCATGATTTTTCTCCTCAAGATCGGCGATCATCCGCCGCAGCTCGTCTGCCTCCTCCGCCGACAATCCGCGCCCGCCCACGAACGCGTTGAGAAAGCCGGGCAGACTGCCGCTGAAATTCCGCTCCACAAAGGCGCGGCTCTCCGCCCGCTGCACCTGGTCGCGGGACACCAGCGCCGTTACCACGGCGTCCTCCGTCTGCACCACGCCCCGCTCCGTCAGGCGCTTGATGACGGTATAGGTGGTGGATTTCTTCCACCCCAGCTTCTCCGTGCACAGGTGCGCCAGCTCGCTGCTGCGCACCGGCTGATGCTCCCACAGGATCTCGCAGAACCGCAGCTCGCTGTCAAAGATCTTCGGTGTCTCCACCCGCATCTCCTCCTTTCGTCAGGTCTACTCAGTTAGACCTCCTATTGGTAGTCTAACCCATTAGACCCATCTTGTCAAGGGAAATTTGCATCCCGCCCCGATTTATGCTACACTCACCCCGTAAGGAGGTGACGACCATGGACATTCTCTATCAGGACGACCGCATCGTGGTGGCGGTAAAGCCCGTGGGCGTACTGTCCACCGATGAGCCCGGCGGTATGCCGGAGCTGCTCCGCGCCCAGCTGCACACCGACTGCATCCGCACCGTCCACCGGCTGGACGCCCAGGTGTCCGGCGTCATGGTCTTTGCCCGCAGCCGTATGGCGGCGGCCCTGCTGTCCCAGCAGATACGGGAGCGCCGCTTTGCCAAGGAGTATCTGGCTGTCCTGTGCGGCACGCCGTCCCAGCCCTCCGGCATCCTGACGGACCTGCTGGCCCGTGATCCCCAGCGCCGTCTGACCTATGTGGCGGACACCCCCTCCCCCAACGCGCGGGAGGCCCGCCTGTCCTTCGCCACTGTGGACAGCTCCGACGGTATGACGCTGGTGCGCGTCCGGCTCCACACCGGCCGTACCCACCAGATACGGGTACAGTTCGCCTCCCGCGGTCTGCCTCTGGCAGGTGACCGCAAGTACGGTGCGTCCGACGCGCCGTATCCCATCGCCCTGTGGTCCTGCCGCCTGTCCTTCGCCCATCCCCAGACCGGCGAGCCCGTGACCTTCACCTGCCCGCCGCCGGACACGGCGCCCTGGGACCTGTTCACCCTCCCCGAAACGCTGTAAAAGATCGCAAAAGCCCTCTCCCGCCAGGCGGGAGAGGGCTTTTCTCAGTTGTCCTTTTTCGTGGTATCCGTCTTTTTGGAGGTGTCGGTTTTCGTGGTATCCGTTTTGGCCGTGTCCGCCTTGGCGGCATCGGTCTTGTTCGTCGTATCCGCCGCGGCGTCGTCCTCCGCCGGCGCCACGCCGATGATGCGGTCGGTCAGGCCGGCCTTTTCCGCCTCCTCGCGGGTCATGCGCAGGGGCTCGGCGGAGTCCTCCACCAGCTTGGCCATCACCAGATAGCGGTGGGCGTCATCGCCGTTCTTGCACACGGACAGGACCAGCACCTTGTCGCCCCACTTGGGCAGATCGTCGCGGTTGACGTTGACGCTGCCGGCGGAGGGTGCAAAGCCGTTCTTATGGTCGCTGCCGGAATAGCTCTTGTCCGTGGCCGCCTTGTCCAGCGCCGCGAAGAAGTCGGTAAATACCTGCTCATCGGTGAAATCGTGGTAGTACAGGATGTGGGTGGTGTCGTAAGGGATGCCCGCGAAAATGCGGTACGTCATCTTCCGCCCGCTCTGATAGACCTCCACCACCGCCTTGTCGTCAAACTTCAGCGTCTCGGCGTAGCTCTGGAGGCCGCCGAACATGGTGCGGTTGGCCATATTGTGGCCGTAGACCACGGTGACGGGATCGTCCAGCTTCGTATCGTTGTAGGTAGCCTCGGTATACAGCGTACCGGCCTTGTTGTCGTTGCCGTCCAGGTCGCGGTACAGATACCAGCCGTCATCCACCGGATGCTGGGCGATGAAGCCGCCCTCGCGGATGGCGCAGCCCGTGGCGTTGGGGATCTTCATATAGGCGTAGGCGTCGGGCCACGCCTTCTGCGCCGTCTCGAAGTCCACCGGCACGTCGGCGGCCTCCGGCTGCACCAGCACGATCTCCTGCGCCGGGTCGGTGTCCGGCTTATCCTTGTTCTTATCTTCCGTACCGTTGTTCTTACCGCAGCCGGCCAGCAGCGTCAGTGCCGCCAGCAGGGCTGCGCCTGACAGAATATACCCTTTCTTTCCCATGATGGTCTCCTTTCAGCAGTGCGGATACCATCAGCTGACAAGGGCACGCATGCCTGTCACCTGATGGCAAGAAATGCGGGACAGCGCGCCCGCTGCCCCGCACCTCTGCGCTGGGGGTATCTTACCATATGCCGCCCGCAATTGCAAGACCCATTCGATCGCTCACAGCGACGCTGTCTCATCGTAGCCTTGGAGCATCAGGGTAAACTGCCGCTTCTGCATGGGCGTCATCCGGTCCTTGTAGGATGCCAGCAGGGCCTTGGCCTCCGCCAGCTTACCCTGCCTCAGATAGCTGGCCACTGTGCGGTGCAGACTGGCGGCAGCCACGGAGCTCAGTGACTCGCCGCTGCTGCCGGAGCCGCTGCCGGAAGGACCGGAAGCTCCGGAAGGACCGGACGCGCCGCCGTATGGCAGCCCATCGCTGACCTCCGCGCCGGAGGCCGACAGCTTCTGCTCCTGCTGGGCCTTGCTGCGGTAGTGGCCCAGCATGGTCTCGTAGAGCTTCCGATCCTCCGCGCTGGCGTTGTCATACTCCTCCTGCGCCAGAGCCAGCCGCTTCTCCCACAGTGACACATCGTCCTGCCAGCGGCCATAGGCGTTCCGCTCCCGCTGATCCAGCAGGTCGTAGCGGGCGCGAAGGTCGTTCCCCTCCTGCTGATAGGCGCTCCGTGCCCGATCCTCGAACTCCGGCAGCAGGGCCATCAGCTCCTGCATGTACCGGCTATACGCCTGCTGCCCCGCGCCCTGGGCATAGCTGGAGCCGTACCCGCCGGTAAGCGCCGCCGCCTGACCCATGGTGTCCTCCATGGCGGCGCGGCCCCGCTGGGTGTACAGCTGCGTATACTGCTGAAAGCCGCCGTCCGCCTCGGGATCGTAGGAAAATGGCGCACGCCCCGTCAGCTCCTCATACAGCTGCGCCAGCTGCTGCTCGTACAGGGACTCATAGGCCCCGGGCCGCTGGGATGCCACGCTGTCGCGATGGGCCAGCGCCTCCTTTACGCTTTCCGACGGCTTGTAGCCGGCCTCCAGCTCTGCCAGCGCCTTGGCCGTTCTGGCCGTAGGCGCGGCCTTAGGCACGGATGCCTGCGGCTCCTCCGCCGCCGATGCCGACGCGCTCATCAGGCTGCCCCACGTCTCGTCACCGGCGATGCCGTCCCGCTTCAGGGAGTTCTTTTTCTGATAGTCCCGCACCGCCGCGCGGGTCTTTTCGCCGAACACACCGTCCTCGTCCAGCTGATAGCCCTGCTTGTTCAGCTCGCTTTGCAGGCGGCGCACAGACTCGCCCTGCGAGCCATAGCCCACCATGGTATATGTCGATGCCATCGTTCCGTCCTTTCTCCTCAAGTGATCCTGCGCCAGGCATAGATACCCGCCATGCCGCAGTCCACGCGCTCCCATTCCGCACCCTCCGGCGACGGTTGGGGCTCCGTATCCTCCGCTGTCAGCCGCACGCAGCCCACGGGCCACAGCGCGTCCGCCAGCGCCTGTCCGCCCAGGGTCAGCCCGCCGGACACCTCCACATCGCCGTAAAACACCGCCGGCCACGCGCACTCCAGCGCTTCACCGGTGCTTCTTTTGCCGAAGGCCGCGCCCCTGCCGCCGCTGTGCAGGTGCAGCGTCACCGGCGATACCGGCGGCAGCAGCTGCCGCACCGTCCGGACGCCGCCTGCCGTATCCACGGCGGATACCTCCGCCTCATAGGCCGCGTCCGCCGCCAGGCCGCCGCCTACCACTGTCTCCGCGCCGCTGACCAGTGTGGTATAGCCGCTCCAGCTGCCGCCCGCAGGACGCCAGCGCACCCGCACCTGCACGGTGTTCCGTCCTCCTACGGAGGCGCAGGACGCGGTGCCCGTCACCTTCAGGTACGCGCCGTCCTCCGCTGCTGTACCGCCTGCCTTGCACCGGATGACCTCCGCCGCCAGTGTAGGTCGGTGGTAGGCATACACTGTCACCGCCTCGCTTTCCGCCGTCACCGAGCGGCCTCGGCTGTCCGTCACCACTGCGGAGGGGATCAGCGTCCCTGCCGCAGCAATGGGTGCTGTCTTTCCCGACAGTCCCGCCACGGTCTGACCCCCGCAGGTAAAACGGCACGCCTGCACCGATGCGCCGCCGGCCCCTGCCGCCGTCACCGTGTACTGCACGCGGCTGAGTCCCTGCACACACACGCCCCAGCCGCTGACCGCCGTGTTATCGCTGACCGCTGACACCTGCACCGACGCCGTGGGCGCCATAGACGGCGGCACATAGGCGGCAAACGCCGTCTGCACACTGCCCACCTGCTCTGCGCCGCTGTATACCGCCATGGACATGGTCCCTGTACCCCGCAGGGCGTCCGGGATCTGCTGCGCCAGCTCCTCCGGCACGCGCCAGCGGTACACCGCCCTGCCCGCCGCATGGCTGACCTGCCGGACATCGCCGCTTTCCAGCGTGCCGGACGCCCCGCCGAAGGCGTAGGAGAATCGGAACGTGTACCCGTTCCCCGGCTTCACCACCGTCAGCGTGCCGCTCTGCCCGATGACGGCGTCTCTTGCCGTCAGTCCGAACCCCGCCATACTCACGGTGCGGCTGCTCCTCTGTGCCGCGTTCATCTCTCACCCTCCGATCCAGCGGATTGCCAATCCGTCCCCGTTGTCCTCCATGCGCCAGCCGCCCACATCCGCGCCGCCCAGCGCCGCCATACCGTTGACGTGCAGTCTGCCGTCCGCCACACGAGCTACCTCCTGAGCGTCCTGCCGCAGCGACAGCTCCTCGCCGGTAAAGACGGCACGGAAGCCGTTAGGCTCCACCTCCGTCTCCCCGTCTGCATCACGGCAGGCCAGCCCGAAGCCTACCGCCGTGCCGTACACCGGCGCGGTCCCGTCGTACCCCACGACGCCCGTCCGGACGCAGGCCGCCGCGTTCTCCCTGTACCGGCCGAAGGCGTCCGTCACCGCTGCCAGGCCGTTCCTCAGCGTCGCGGCAAAGCCGTAATACGCTCCCAGCTTCTCCGGCTCCGCCTCCAGACGGCCGCTGAGCGCCGCCGCCTGCCCATCAAAGCTGTCCGCCGCCACGTATTCCGTCTCCACTTGCGCCGCCAGCTCCTCCACGGCCCGCTTCAGCCGCTCCTCCCCGCCGGCGATGAGGCTCCGCAGCTTCCGGTACTGCTGCTCCGTCCCCTTTCCACCGGAGGACGCGCCGGTGCCCTGCTCCAGCCGCTCCAGCGCCAGATTCAGCTGCTGGGCCATCTGGAACAGATACGAGTACTGCTGCATCACCTGCTGCTGTACGCTGCCTGCGGGACACGCGGGCATAGGGATGGTACTCACGGGCCGTCACTTCCTTTCTCATACACCGCCGACATGCTGAACACGCGGCACCGGCCGGTGCCCTGCAGCCGCAACCGCACCTGCCTGCATCGTCTGGGCCGCAGGTGCAGCAGATACCCGCGGGTCTGTCCGTCACCGCCGATGACCTGTCCCAGCGTCTCCCAGCTGCGTCCGCCGTCATAGCTGGCGCTGGCCTCCAGCCGCGCCCGATCCTCCGGCTGCACCCGCAGCTCCAGCCGCGCCAGATACTTGTTCTCCGGCTGAGAGAGTCCCAGCTCCCCCGTCTCCGCCATCCACCGCAGCGCCGTCTCCTGCTGTCCGCTGCCGCCGGTCATGTCCAGCAGCCTGCCGTCCCTCGCCAGACCGTACAGCGCCCCGTCGCACACGGTGAACGCCATGATGTCGGCGTCATCCTGCCGGTGCCACAGTCCCCGCGCCGTATCGTATACCAGCAGGTGCCGCTTCCCGCCGCCATCCCGGGCCGCCAGCCAGTACTGCCCGTTCCAGCCCGCCGCCGCGCCGTCCTGATACCGTACACTGCCCAGCGGCATGGACACGCAGCCGGGCATACTGCCATCGAAGGCGTACACACCGCCCAGCCCCAGGTAGAACAGCGTCCCGTCCACCACGGCGGCCGCACCGTGGCACCCCTTCTTCACGCCCGGACAGCGCAGCGTCACGATCTGATGCGCGCCGGTGGCGCTGGGGTATACCCGCTCCATACAGTCCTCCTTGAAGAAGATGACGCCGCCCAGACACGCCGCCGCGCCGGTAAACGCCCCGTCAGAGCCGCGGGACACCGCATAGCTGTCGGTACTGAGCCCTGCGAAGCTGTTCCAGTTCCGGAAATCCCCCAGCTTGCTGGCGTAGATCTCGTTCACCGGCCGCCCGTCCACGATGCCGTACTTGCAGCCCCACAGCCGGTTACCCTGCTCCACCACGAAGTCCATGTCCGGCACGCGCCGCGCCGCCGTCACCTCCGCCGTCTGGCTCCCCACCGTGGCTGTCGCCGCCGGCACCGCGATCCAGTCATCGCCCGCCGCATCCAGCACGTGCAGGCCGTTGAGGGTCTGGGCCTCGCAGCCCTCCACCGTTACGCCGTCTCCGGCGGCAAAGCCCCGTCCGATACCGGCGGCGGATATTTTGGTGCACACGTTTTCCACGTCCAGCCACACGCTGCCGTCGTACCGCTTCATCACCGGCTCGGCATCGGAGGTATCCAGCCACAGAGCGCCCGCCTCCGGCGCATCAGGGGCCGCCGCCCCTGCGGCATAGTCCCCCAGCTCCTCGCCGCCGCTTCTGCACAGCGCCGTCGTCACCTCTCCCGCGGTGACGTTCCGGTTCTCCATGCTGCCGAAGTCCGACAGGTCCTGCGTGTTGATGTACTTTCTGTCCGGCCAGATCAGCAGGTATGCCCCCATGTTCACCAGCTGCTTTTCACTGTCGGACAGCGCCAGTCCCGTCTTTTCTCCGCCTATGTACAGTGCCGTGCCGTCCACCCACACCAGCGCATCGCGGCACGTCAGCCCGTTGGGCTTACTCAGTACCGCAGCCTCGCCTCTGGCCGGACGGGTCTCCAGCGCCGGGTACCCGCCGCTCCACAGATTCTCCATATTCTGAAAGCAGCCCATGGCGCTGCCCGCCCGCCGGTCCAGCCCCAGGAACCGGTCCACCGTCACGCGCCGCTGCGCCGGCGCCGTCAGCTTGGGAAAATACATCCCCCCACCTCCTTAAAACAGGCGCAGTGCCGCCGCGCCCCGCCGGGGCCGCTCCCTGCGGCAGCGGTAGTCCTTGTAGGTCAGAAAGGCATTGTTCCATTGGGCCGCCGCGTTGTTGTACCGCGCCATCTCGCCGTTGGCGTAGTGGATCTGCGCCTCCACATAGTGGCGGTACAGCTCGTCGTAGGGCGCCTCCGCCGTCAGCGCGTACTCCTCCGTCACCTGCGGCAGCGCCCCCGTGACCTGCTCCGCCTCCCGCAGCACGAAGCCCTCGGCCTGCGCCAGCCACTGCATCTTCTCCTCTCTGCCGTACTGGTTGGGCAGCAGGGCGTCCACCCTGCCCAGCATCTGCCCCGCCGTCATTCTGTCCATGTCAGTTGGCCCGCTCGTCCACATAGCGGCGGGCGGTCTCCGCCATCATGCGGCTGTTCTCCAGTACCTCCGCCACATAGTCGGGCACCTGTACCTGCACGCCCTTCATGATCTTCCAGCTCCGTCCGTTGACGGACACGATCACGAAGTTCTCCTCATTCTTTCTGCCGCGGGGCAGGAAGATGGACACCATATTTTCCTTCATCACGCCGTTCTCCTTTCATCGTTTCCCTGCGCTGCGGGAGGGGCCTGCCGCCCCTCCCGCGCCCTGTCAGTTGGCCTTGTCCTCGCCGGAATAGCTGGAGCCGCACTCCACGCGCACCATGTACTCATCGTACAGGATAGCGGCGGCGTGGACACCCTTCCAACCCACGCTGGAGCGCTGGTCCAGGGGGTCTGCGGTGCCGGAGGAGCCGCGGGGCTTCACGATGACCTCCGTGCCCTCGCTGAGATCCACCACGCCGTAGGCGCCCTTGCCCAGGAACAGGCAGCCATACACGGCACAGCCGTCCTTGCCGCCCTCGCCCGGGCAGATGGCGGCCTTGTCCGATGCGGTGACGGCCTGCTCCAGCACCAGCTTGGCCGCAGTGTTGGACTTCACCTTCACGCGCTGGCCGCCAATGAGCACATAGCGGCCCGCCAGTGCGTCGGCGGCCACCGTGCCGCCGGTAAAGCTCACCTCGGTACTGTTGGCCGCCGCGCCGCTGACCGTCAGGGTGCGTGCGTTCTGCGCCAGATCCTCGCCACGGTAGATCTTGGCTTCGGTGGTCTCCACAAAGCGCACACCGTGGAGCTCGCCGATCTCGCCGGAAAACAGCTCCGTGGCGGCGGCGTACTGATGTGCGGCGATCCATGCCTCATCCTGCCGCAGGTCGAAGGCCACGCTGGGATGGATGATGCACACGTACTTGCCGTCGAACGTGGGTGCATTCATCTTCTTCAGCTGGGTGGCCGCCTTGGCCACCAGCTCGCTGGTCATCTTGCACGTACCGTCCAGCGCGTAACGGCTCAGCACCTCGGCGGCGGTACCGTCTGCCTTCTTCTGGGGCGCGTAGATGACCTGGTTGCCCTGCTGGATCTCGTTGCGGGTCACGGTGTCCAGCGTCAGGCCCATGTTGCTGCCATGGCGGTCGGTGATCTCCAGCACCACGTCGTCGATGGCCGTCAGGTCCAGCATATCGGACACGGTGGTGTAGTCGCCGTACTGCGCCAGATCCTTGGTGATGTAGCTCACCGAAATACCGCTGCCATCGGGGGTCACGCCCTCGGTCAGCGGCGTCAGCGCCTTGTCGAAAGCGCCGAACTTACGCCACTCCACGGTCTTGCCGCCGCCCACCGGCAGGCCCTTGGTGGCCGCGAACTGGTTGTGTACCAGCTGGGGCTTGGCGTTCTCCAGCAGCTCCATGCCATAGTAGGTCTTCATCTCGGCGCTGAGAGCGCCGGTGGTCTGTGTGTTCATCTCCCCTGCAAACAGCTGCAAATTCATCTTCTCCATGCTCGTCCTCCTCATTTTGTTCAGAATCGTATCTTCTCTCCGTCCTGTACCCGTTTCCGGATGTCCGCCAGCTCGCGGCTGGTCAGTCCTCTGGGATCGCTGCGGGTCACGGCGCGGCTGCCGCCGCGGTTCTCCGCAGGCCGCCCGCCGCCGGAGGCGATGGAACGCGCCATCTGACTGCGTGCCTGCGCCGCGGCATAGCCCATGGCCGCCTTCAGAAGCTCCTGCCGGTGTACGATCTCATAGGCGGTCCTGCCGTCCACACCTGCCGTCACCAATCGCCCGAACCGGGGTGATGCCATCTCCCGCCGCCAGTCGAAATCAGGATACACCTGCCGGATGCGTCCCTCCTCCGCCTGCAGGCGCAGCACCGCACCGGCCTGGGACTCCCGCCGCGCCTGCACCTCCTGGCGCAGCCGTGCGTTCTCCTGCCGCAGTCCCCGCAGCCGCCCGTCCAGAATTTTCTGCACACGGGCGTCAAACTGCTCCTTGTACTGCCCGCGGATCAGGGCGCTGAACGCCTCCTGCTCCCCGGCGTCGGGAGCCGCCTGACCGCCTGTCTCTCCGCCCGTCTCCTGACCGGCCTCTGCCGCCTCTGCAAACGTCTGCCAGTCCATCCAAAGCTGCTTCATAGCCTCTCCTTCCCGTGGTAGGTCACGACCCTGTTACCTGCACACACGCGGGATACTGCCGTGCCAGCTGCGCAAGCCCGCACCGCACCAGAGCAAAGGCAGCGCCGCAGTCCCCTGCACCCTCCACCTCCGCAAAGCCCCTGCGGATGCACACCCGCGCCGCCTGCCCCGTCTCCTCCAGGCTGCCCGCCAGTGCGTACACCAGCGCCGACACGGCGGCGCACACGATGTCCTGCCCTGCCGGAGCGTGCCCCGCGTGACCGCATACCGTCACATGCGTCCCGTCGAACACCGCCCGTATCATCGGGGCCTCACGGCCTCACGGGACTGCTTTCTCTGCCGCTCCATGGCGTCCGGCGCGCTGCCCGCCTTCACCGCGCCCACGTCGGGCGCCTCGCCGCCGTTCATCTCCTGCTCCAGCGCCTGCGCAAGACTTGTCCCCTGTTTGGCGTCCAGCAGCTGCACCGCCGTCAGCAGCTGCCGCTGGAGCCACGCCACCTGCCGGGTCCGCTGCTGTCCCTGCCGGATGACCGATGCCAGCTGGTCCTTGTTCTTGAACTCCATCAGCTCCAGACACCGCAGGGCCTGCTCGGCCATATCTGCGCGGAAAAACCCCATCTGGAACAGCTGCAGCGCCAGCTGGTTGTACTCCATGGTCTTGTAGGGTGTCTCGTCCTGCGCCGCGATCTCCAGATCGAACTCCGGTACCCGATAGCCGCCCAGCGCCAGGGCCTTGGGCTGCATACCGCCGTTGTCGAACATGCGGAACTCCCGCTCCGCCCCGCGGCCCAGCAGCCGGAACTGCCGGGGTGCGCTGTAAAACTGCCGCACCAGCTCGATGCACAGCGTCATCACCTGCGCGAATGCCTGGTACCCGTCGTCGATCATATTGCGGGACAGCTTGCCGCCCGCCTCCTGCAGGGCCGCGATGGCCGTGGCCGCCGTGACGCCGCCTGCAGTGCCGCCGCTCATCACGTCGCGGTTGCCCGCCGTCTCCTTCATCTCCGCCACCTTGTTCTGCAAGACGGCCACATACACGCTGTCCAGCGTGGGCACACGGATAGGCGCGATGGAATCGGCCCCCAGATTGCCGTTGGTGTGGACGAAGGGCTGCGTCCAGTCGGCGTACTCCTCCTCGTTCACCGCCCCGTCGGAGCGGATGAAGAACCGCGGCGTGGCGGCGGCCAGCGTGTTCTTCAGGATAGCCTGGTTCATCAGGTCGATCTGCTTCTGCGCCGGCTTGCACAGGTCCACGTAGCCGTAGCCGCAGGGCGTCCCCTCCTCGGGGAACAGCACGTCGAACACGAAGGGATACTGCCCGTGGTCGTACCATCCCCGCTTTTCGTACTGCGGGTCGTTTTCCGAGGCGTACAGCACCGTCTCCCCCACGAACTTGCAGTAGTGCAGCACCTGCCGCCCCTCCGCCTCCGTGTGGTAGTACCAGTCCACCACCAGCGACTGGTCGGAGGTATCCACCCGATCATCGTAGAGATAGCGGCTCACTTGGGACGCGCCGCCGCGTCCCAGCTTCCCTTCCAGCTGGGGATAGTCCCGCAGCAGCCGGTGGTTGGGTGTCAGCTCCACGGAGAAGAAGTTCTCCGATGCCTGGATATCCTGCACTCCCGGCTCCCAGAACAGATTCAGCACGTCCATGCTGCGGATGTCGATGTCCCCCAGCCCGTGGAGCTTGCCCCCGTCCCAGAACACGCCGTACACGGCGCAGCCGGACTTCAGCTTGTTCCACCACGCCCTGGCATACTCCTTCTTGAACCGGTTGTTCTGCAAGATCACCGGCAGGATGCGGGTCAGCTTCTCCGCCTCCTCCCGATCGTCCGGCTCGCGGGGCAGCACCGTAGGCTCGGGATAGCTGTCCATGGCGTCCGCGTGCTTGGACAGGATGCAGTTCACCAGCCAACCGCTGGCGGGGCGGGGATCGTGGGGATTGCCGCCCCGTCCCTCCTTCTCCATCTGCTCCCAGTGCCGCATCTTCCAGAACTGCTCGTTGTCGATGATGCGCTTGTCCAGATTCTCCTTGCCGCGCCGGTATTGCCGCAGGATCTCCGCCGCGCGGACCACCTCCTGCGTGCCGATCCTTGGCCGCATGACCTCCTGTTCCATGTCGCACCTTCCTTTCCTTGTTACTGCCTCTGCCCGCCACAGGCCCAACGTTGCACGCTCCGGTGCAGCGCTCCTCAAATTCTTCTCACGCCGCCCCAGCTGCCGAACCGCCCCGACCGCAGGTCCAGCGGATCCTCCGCGATCTCCCGGGCCGCCGCCCGCACCGGCGCGATGGGCCGCGTCATGCAGAAGTACCGGCTCTCGTCGGCCACATGGTCCTCCTGTGTGGTGTCCACATCCTCCGGCACCGTCTCGCTGTATAAAAGCTGCGGGATGGTGCGGATAAATGCCCGGCAGTGCTGGAATACGTACAGCATGGGGTACCCCTCGCCGTCGAAGCTCATGCGGTAGTGCATCTGCATCCACCCCGCGATGCGCCGGTTGTCCCCCTTCACGAAGAAGATACGGTGCTTCAGCGCCGTCTCATAGATGCTCTCGCCGCGGCTGGCGTCCCAGATGGCGGGGTCCGCCACGCCCTGTATGCTCCGCCCCCGCAGCAGCGGGTGCTCCTCCTCCACTCTCCGGATCTCTGCGAACTGCCGCTCCGGCGTCCACAGCACGCCCTCGTCCGGCGTGCCGGTGCAGCCGTACAGCTCCGCGATACGGTACACGCACCCATCGTGGTCCACCGCCCACCAGCCGCAGGAAAACGGCCTTGCGTAGCCGAAGTCATAGCTGCGGTAGATGTTCCATTCCCGCGGCACGTCGAAGGGCCGTATCACGTGGGTCCACCGCCTGTCATCGTAGTGATCGGGGTCATCGGTGAACTCCTGAAACACCTGCCCCGCGAACACGTCCCACCGTCCCTCCAGCCACGCCCGCCTCAGTTTGTAGGGCAGGGCCTCCAGCGTCTTGAGATAGTCCGGCTGCCGCGCCAGCAGCGCCGTGTTGTCCGTGACCCGCGCCGGAATAAAGGCGTAGTCCTCCGGCTGCTCTCCGTCCTCGAACCGCCTGTCGATGAACAGCCGCTTGATGTACCCGTGCCCCGGCCCGCCCGGATTGCACGTATAGTAGATGCGCTTGGGAAAGTCGTTGACCCCTCGGACGCAGGCGGCGATCTGCCGCATCCACTGCTCCTTCAGCTGCGTGGCCTCGTCCAGAAAGATGACGTCGTACTCCGCGCCCTGGTACCGGTCCAGATCGCGGTCGCACCCGCAGTAGCCGAACTGCAATACGCTTCCGTTGCAGAACCGGAACTGCCGTTCCCCTGCCCGATACTCCGCCACATCTGCCAGCTCCTGCCGCAGAAACGCCAGATGGTTGGCCTCCAGCTCCGCCAGACTTCGCCGCACCAGCAGAATACGTATCCCCGCGTACCGCAGCGCCAGCAGCTTGGCCTTGCACCGCACCGCCCAGCTCTTGCCGCCGCCTCTGGCCCCGCCGAAGGCCACATATTTCTTCTCACAGGCCAGGAATTCCCGCTGCCGCGGGTTGGGCGTCCCCAGCGTCATGACCTCCGCCCTCATTGGCTCAGCTCCTCCGCCTCGCCGGACAGCACCACCCGCACCGTGCCTCCGTTCTTTTTCTCCGGCGGCTTCGGGGGCTCCAGCGCCTTCCCCAGCCCCACCAGCGCCTGCAAAAGCCCCGCCAGCTCCTTGATCTCCCTGACGTCCGCCTCGCCCATATCCATCCGCTCTGCGGCAGACGCGGCAGCGCGGTTCAGCTGCCGCGCCACATTGGCCAGACATGTCTGTGTCTCCATCCGCTTCGTTCGGCTCCAGCGCCGCTGGCCGTACCAGTCCTCGTCCTGCGCGTGCCGGCTGACGGCCCGCTCCGTCACGCCGTACAGCTTCCCCAGCGCGCGGAAGCTGATGCCGCCCGCCTCGTACCTCTCCCGCATCTCCTCCCACGGGATACCCTTCTTCCTGCCTATCTCTCCTCTCCTCCTCTCACCTCGTACACCGCCAGGATCTGGGCGGCGAAATCCGCCAGGCACTTCCGGCACACGTTCTCACCGGCCACGCGGTAGTAGCGATCGCCCCGCCGGATCTCCCCGCCGCACAGATCACATTCCGTCCATACGCCGCGCTCCTGCTCTTTGTCTCTGCACATATGTACACCTCCCCTTCACCTCTCCCCCGCCGCAGTCCCCTCCGGTTGCCCTTTTCCGTCCACATCAGGAAATTATTTTTTCTTTTCCTGTCCTTATTCTCCGGCGCACCCCGACGGACACACCCCGTAGGGGCTGGGGTCTGTCCCTCTGTTTGCCCTGCCGCGGCCCCGTTCTCGCACCCCGTAGGGGCCGGCGTCCTCGACGGCCCGCTCATGTTTCCTCCATGTCACCGACAGGGAGAGTTCCGCGCTCGGAAGCGCGGAATCGTCCTCTCCGCTGCGGGAAGAAATGGGGCCGCCGGAGGCAAAAAAAGAGACGGACGCTTCAAAGCGTCCGTCTCTTTTTTCTTTCTGCTTATGCCACGAAATTCCGGATCTCCACCACAGCTGCCACGATACAGAACAGCCCGAACGCGAAGATGAGCGTGCCGCCCACCTTCTTTTTCTCCTTGAGCTGGAACATGATGGAGCCCACCAGCAACATGCTGGCCGCCAGCAGGATCATACTCAGTCCCGGCACATACAGCACATTCAGCTTTCGCAGCGCCCACAGCAGCATGGCCAGCACCAGCAGCCCGATGGACACATTTTTCTTCGTATTCATCGACATCTTCTCTACCTCCCTGACGGCCCTGACCGTCCCTCTCAGTGTATCGCATCCGCCGCCGGAGCGCAAGCCCTCTCCCGCAGCAATCTGCCCTTCAGTACCGCCGCCACGGTCTTGGCGTCCGTCAGCGTCCCGTCCATGCACTGCCGCACCGCTTCCTCGAACGGCACCCGCAGCACCTCCAGGAACTCATCCTCATCCGGATGGGTCTCCCCGAACGTCAGGTCCTCCGCCATATAGAGATACAGCGTCTCTCCGTAGCACCCCGGCGACGCGATGAGCGCCCCCAGCTCCGTCCATCGTCCGGCCTCGGCGCCGATCTCCTCCTTCAGCTCCCGCCGCGCCGTGAGGAACGGCTCCTCGCCGGTCTCCCGCTTGCCCGCAGGGATCTCCGTCAGCACCCGCTCAAAGGCGTACCGGTACTGCCGCACCAGCACCACGCGGTCCTCCCCATCGATGGCCAGGATACCCACGCCGCCCGGGTGCTCTACCACCTCGCGGCTGCTCTCCTTCCCGTTGGGCAGGCGCACCGTGTCCTGCCGCACCCGAATGATGCGGCCGCGGAACACCTCCCGACTGTCAATGGTCCTCTCCGTCAGATCCATGCCGTACACTCCTCTCGCCGTTTTTCCGCAGTATACCACACCCCGCGGCAAAAAGCCAGTCCCATGATCCTCTTGCGTCCCGCCGCAGGATGTGCTATACTATATGAATCAGCCCACAGGGAAAGGAGGTCCTCCCATGGAAAAGTCCGGCGTCAAGATCGCCGCCCAGAACCGCAAAGCGTTCCACGACTATTTTGTGGAGGACCGCTGCGAGGCCGGCATCGAGCTGTTCGGCACGGAGGTCAAATCCATCCGCGCCGGCACGCTGAACCTGAAGGATTCCTTCTGCGTCGCCAAGGACGGCGAGATCTATGCCTACAGCCTCCACATCTCTCCCTATGAGCAGGGCAACATCTTCAACCGCGACCCCGACCGTCCCAAGCGCCTGTTGCTGCACAAGCGGGAGATCCGCAAGCTCCACGCCCTGCAAAAGCAGGATGGTTACGCCCTGATCCCCCTGTCCGTCTACTTCAAAAACTCCCGCGTGAAGGTGGAGCTGGGCCTGTGTAAGGGTAAGAAAACCTACGATAAGCGGGATGCCGTGGCCAAGCGGGATGCCAAACGGGAGATGGACCGTGCCATGCGGGAAAAGAACCGCGGCTGATACCACCTTATATTTTGCAGAAACGAGGACACTGTTATGGCCAATCCTATCGTCACCATCGAGATGCAGGACGGCGGCATCATCACCTGCGAGCTGTATCCCGACATCGCACCCCAGAGCGTGTATAACTTCATCTCCCTGGCCAACGCCGGCTTCTACAACGGTCTGATCTTCCACCGCGTCATCCCCGGCTTCATGATCCAGGGCGGCTGCCCCGACGGCACCGGCATGGGCGGCCCCGGCTACTGCATCAAGGGTGAGTTCGCCGCCAACGGCGTCAGCAACGACCTTCGCCACACCCGCGGCGTCCTCAGCATGGCCCGCGCACAGGCCATGGACTCTGCCGGCAGCCAGTTCTTCATCATGCACAAGGATGCCCCCCATCTGGATGGGCAGTACGCCGCCTTCGGCTGCGTCATGGACGGCATGGACGTGGTGGACCGCATCGCCAATCAGCCCCGCAACATGATGACCAACAAGCCCAAAAAGGACCAGATCATCGCCAAAGTCACCGTGGACACCCGCGGCGAGACGTATCCGGAGCCGGAGAAGCTGGCGGACCCCTTCCGCAGATAATTTTCGCATTTCACAGCATTTATCAATTTTTTCACAGCGTTTGCACCGGCGGGGAGCATCCCCTCCCCGCCGTCCCATACGGGGCTGTACCGGTTTCGACGGGGGTGTGGAGGCTGGATAAGCGGGCGGCGGCGCCTGACCGCCATAAAACGGGCAATTTAAAATTAACTGACAACACTAACACTGTTGCCGTCGCTGCTTAAGCAGTGACCGTCTGAACCAGAGAGGCCACCGGCTGGGGAAGGCGTCGTTAAGGTGGCGTCCGTGAGGCGGGTAAGAGTTGCCCCGCCCATGCATCATGACTCTACTGAACTGCAAAGTCTGTCCGGTGTCTTTGCAGGGAGGGAATGCTGAAACCTGACTGCGCCCGGAGAAAGTCCTGTCAAAGTGCTTTCGGACAGGGGTTCGACTCCCCTCAGCTCCACCATTTGGACCGCACTCGAACACGCGAGTGCGGTCCTTTTTCTCTGATATTGCAGAAGATCGATGTGGGGCTTGACACCCGCCCGCTTCAAGGTCATTTTTCCCGTAGGAATGTCCTGGCGTTCCCGGCCGAAGCGGTCGATTTCCCACACCAGGAGGCAGTCGAAGCGCCCATTCTCCGCGTCTCGCAGCATCCGCTGGAACTCGTCACGGCCGACGACGTTCTCGTCAGACATCCGGAAGAAATAAGGCTCCAGAGAACTCCGGAGCTTCTCGAACTGGCCGAGTTTGATTTTACTGTTTTACGGCCAACCGGTATTGGCGGTCTTTTCTAATGCCTTTCGTCCATGTTTGCCTCACCTTCGCCGTGATGGGCCGTGACCTCCTCGATGGCCGTCTCCGCCCCCGAGTCTCCTCGCCCAGTGGCAAACCAGCCAAAAAATACGGGACACGCCCTGCGTATCCCGTATTTTTTGGTTGGTATTCATTCTCCCCCGCACTGCTGCCAGCGCCAGGCATCGCGGCACATATCCTCCAGCGACCGCCTCGCCCGCCAGTGCAGCACCTGCGCCGCCTTCTCCGTTCCGGCGTAGCACACCGCCGCATCGCCGGCCCGCCGCCCCGCCATCACGTAAGGCACCGTCACGCCGGTGGCCTGTTGGAAGGCGTCGATGAGCTCCAGCACGCTGGTGCCGCGGCCGGTGCCCAGATTGAACACCTCCGCACCGGTGTGCTCCTGCGCGTAGGCCAGCGCCGCCGCGTGCCCTTCCGCCAGATCCATCACGTGGACATAGTCCCGGATGCAGGTACCGTCCGGCGTGGGATAGTCGCTGCCGAACACGCTGAGCCTTTCCCGTATCCCCGCCGCCACCTGGGTGACATAGGGCATCAGGTTGTTGGGCACGCCGTTGGGCCGCTCCCCGATGCGCCCGCTCTCATGAGCGCCGATGGGATTGAAGTACCGCAGCAGCACCACCGACAGCTCCGGCTCCGCCGCCGCCGCGTCCCGCAGGATCTCCTCAATAAAATACTTCGTCCTTCCGTAGGGATTGGTACACTGCCCCACCGGCATGTCCTCCGTCAGCGGCGAGGGGCTCTCCCCGCCGTACACCGTGGCGGAGGAGCTGAACACCAGCCTCCTGCACCCGAACTCCGCCATGACCTCCAGCAGTGTCAGTGTGGTGTCCAGATTGTTGCGGTAGTACTTCACCGGCTTGCGCACCGACTCCCCCACCGCCTTGAAGCCCGCGAAATGGATGACCGCGTCAATACTGTGGGCCGCGAACACGGCCCGCATGGCCTCCCGATCCGCCGCGTCCACGCGGCACACCGCCATTTTCCGTCCCGTGATCTCCTCCAGCCGCCGCGGCACGTCCGGACTGCTGTTGGAGAAATCATCCGCGATCACCACGTCGTACCCCGCAGCGGCGCAGGCCGCCGCCGTGTGCGACCCGATGTAACCGGCCCCGCCGGTCAGCAGTATCGCCATCGCATACATCCCCCTTTCTTCGATATTCCCATGATACCGTGGTCCATGTCCCCTGTCAAGAAATGCCTTTGGGCGCAAACGGTAAATTGTTACTTTTTTTCACTTGCAAAAGTGAAAAATTATAGTATCATTATGACACGCGCCGCACTCTGCTGGACGGAGGCGGCAGCAGGAGGTAACATAATGAATCAAGAAACGAAGCGCACGAAACTTTCCGTGCACGATCTGGTACAGCTGTCTGTACTGATCGCCATCATGCTGCTGTTGGAGCTGACGGGCCTGGGTATGATCAAGACCGCAGGCCTGGAGATCACCATCATGCTGGTACCGGTCATTGTGGGAGCCATCGTCATGGGTCCCGCCGCCGGTGCCCTGCTGGGCGGTGTATTCGGCCTCATCAGCTTCTGGGAATGCTTTGGCAAGAGCGCCTTTGGCGTGGTGCTGATGGGCATCAACCCTTTCCTCACCTTCCTTGTCTGCGTACCCACCCGCATCCTGGCGGGCTGGATCTGCGGCCTGGTGTTTCAGGCGCTGCGCAAGGTGGATAAGACCCGCCTGTTGTCCTTCGGCGCCGCCGGCCTGTCCGGCGCGCTGTGCAACACGGCGTTCTTCATGACCACCCTGTGCCTGTGCTTCTACAACACCGACTTCGTTCAGCAGCGGCAAGCTGGCTGCCCGCCGCACCGCTGTACAGAACGGAAAGTGAGGTAGAGCACTATGATCCTCGCGCTGGATATTGGCAACACCCATATCGTCCTGGGCTGCATGGAGGGCCGGCGCATCCGCTATCTGTGCCGCATGGCCACCAACCGGCTCACCACCGGCGCGGAATACGCCGTCACCATCAGCCGCCTGCTGGAGTTCGGTCATATCGCGCCTGACGCCTTTGACGGCGCCATCATTTCCTCTGTGGTCCCCCAGGTCACCCGCTCCCTGTCGGAAGCCGTGAAAATGCTGACCGGTGTGGAGCCCATGGTGGTAGGTCCCGGCATCCGCTCCGACCTGACGGTCCGTCTGGACGACCCCGCCACGCTGGCCAGCGACCTGCTGGTGGCCGCCGTGGGCGCGCTGGACGTGTATGAGCCGCCCCTGATCCTCATCGACATGGGCACCGCCACCACCGTCACCGTACTGGATGGCGAGGGTGCGTTCCGCGGCGGGGCCATCATCCCCGGCGTGCAGCTGTCCCTGTCGGCGCTGGCGTCCCACACGTCGCTGCTGCCCGCCATCTCGCTGGATGCCCCGCCCCACGCCATCGGCACCAACACCGTGGACTGCATGAAAAGCGGCAGCATTCTGGGCGCCGCCCTGCTGCTGGACGGCATGATCGACCGCATGGAGGCCGAGCTGGGCCAAAAGACCACGGTGGTGGCCACCGGCGGTCTGGCCCGCTGCATTGTTCCCATCTGCACCCACGAGATCCTGCTCAACGAGGATCTTCTGCTCTATGGCCTTGCCGTGCTGTACGAAAAGAACCGCTGACAAAAAAGAGGTCCCGCGTCCGTAGACGCGGGACCTCTTTTTTTGCTACTCACCCAGCAGCTTGCCCCAGGTATCGCGGCCTACGATGCCGTCCGCCGCCAGACCGGCAGCCCGCTGGAAGCGTTTCACCGCCCCGGCGGTACCGCCGCCAAAGATACCGTCCACCGCGCCGCTGTCGCAGCCGTAGCCGTTGAGCAGGGCCTGTACGGCCCTGACGTGGCCGCCGGCGCTGCCTCTGCGCAGCACCGGCAGCAAAGACGCCGCACCGCTCTTCCTGTCCGACGCCGCTGCCGCCGGAACTGACGGAGCCGATGGTTCCGCCTCCCTGCCGTAGGCGATGGCGTCAAACGGGAAATGGGTCCCCGGACACCCCGTGGCGTTGACATCGCTGTGCCGCTGCACCGTGGTGACGCCGTACTTCCTCTTGAGATACGCCACCAGCTCCGTACCGGCCCTGCGCTGCACCGCCGGCATCTCCTCCTTGTCGAAGCTGCCCTCGAAGCACACGCCGATGCTGTCGGAATTGCTGCCTCCGGCGTGAGCGCCCACGGTGTCCTCCGGTCTGCCGCGGTACACCGTGCCGTCCTTCCGCACGAAGAAATGGTAGCCGATGCCGGACCAACCGTTGGCCAGATGCCATGCGTGGATCTGGTCGGCACTGCACGTCACCGCCGCCGCATGGTGCAGGATGATACGCCTGGTGACGCCGCGCCTGGCCAGCGTTCCGCTCCAGCGGTAGGTCTTTTCGATGATCTTCATACGCTCTCGTCCTCGCAGCTCTGGCAGTCCCGCTTATACTGTGCCGTGCTGATGCCCAGCAGAGCGCCCAGAAACGTAGTGACCACGGCCACGGTGCCCACCACCTGCTCGGCGTACAGCCAGCCCCAGATGCCGCTGAGTCCCCAGTACAGGGCGCTCAGCGCCGGCAGCACAATGGTCACGATCCATTTCAGGGTATCATATACCTTGTCGCTCAGTTTCATATTTCTTTCCTTTCCGGCCCTCCGGCCTGTTACATCTTATGTACCGGCAGCTTGTCAACTTCCAGCATTACCCGTCTGGCGCTGCCGTTTCCCCCCATTTTTTCGTAGGGCTCGTACAGGTATACCCGCAGGTTCTCATACTCGTCCTGGGTAATGTACCCCCGCTCCACATAGGCCATGCCCAGATGGACGATGCGGTCGTGGGCCAGACCCACCAGCAGCTTCCGCTCCGCATCGTCCTTGTCCGCCCGCCTGCCTACCAGTGCCCACAGGCCGGAGGACGCCAGTGCCGAGCCCAGCACCGCCGCCGTCAGCTGCATCCATGGTTCCACTTCACCTCACCCCTTCATATGCCCATGCTGTTGGCATAGTACGTCACGCCATCGATGCTCAGCGTGCTCTGCACCGGCTCCCCGCTCATGACGGGGCGGCAGTCCGCCGCCTTGCCGGGCCGCGCCGCCGCCGTGGTGTACAGCTGCAAGTACCGCTGGCACTTCCACAGCATCTCCGCCCAGTCCGGTATCTCGTTCACCGCCCAGCTGCCGTCCGGCTCCTGATGGGCCAGCGTGGATACGCCGCCCAGCTCCAGCTTCACTGCTCTCAGGTCGATACGTCCGTCGTCCGGCACGCCGAAGCCCACCGCGCCGATGTCCTTGCTGCTCACCGTCAGTACGTTCAGCGTATTGGCCTTCAGCGTCATGCCGATGCCCGGGTCCGTCCCCGCTGCCGTCATGACGTAGGCGCTGCACGCGCCCATCACCGGCCCCGTCAGCACAGACAGCGTTGCCACCTCCGTCACCGGCCACTCCAGCTTCTGCTGGTAGTACACGCGGGTGCCGGTGCCGGACTCCTCCAGCTTCAGCACTCCGTTTCCCACCGTGGCGTAGCACTGTGCTGACCGCGCCTGCCACCGGTCCACGGTGAGTCCTTTACCGCTGTACACCGTCTTGCCCCGCTGATTCACCGGCGCACCGAAATACCAGTTGTCCAGCAGATTCCGGTTCCACGGCCTCGCCTTGGCGGAGATGGCGCTGCCGCTGATGGCGATGCCCTCTCCCGCCGTGTAGGCAGGCCCCGCCGGCCCCTGGAGTCCCTGCACGCCCTGAGGCCCCTGCTCTCCCTGCGGGCCCGCAGGGCCTACATCGCCCTTGTCGCCTTTGTCGCCCTTGTCGCCCTTGGGACCGCCGCTCCCCACCGGCAGCCGGCTGGTCTGATAGCCGCCGCTCTCCTCGTTCCACAGCAGCCAGTAGCCCTCCGCCCCCGCCTTGGGCGGATGGTCCATCATCCGCTGCAGCCGCTGCTCCAGCTCCGTAAACTTGGCGGGGATCTCCGGCCACGCCGTGTCCCCCGACAGGCTTCGGGGGATGAACACCCGCACCACGGTGCTGTGCCGCTGCACCGCGCCGTCAGCCCTGGCCGTGGCCCGCAGCTGTATGGCGTACTCCCCACTCTGGGGCAGGTCCTCCCGCTGCAGCAGCACCTGTCCGCCGCCGCTGACCTGCTCCAGCGTCAGGATGTTCAGCCCGCCCTCCGGCGCCTCCATCAGCACCTCCCAGTCATACCCCTCCGGCAGCTCACCCCGGATCTCCAGCGGGACGCTGCCGCTGTCGAACTGCATGGCCACCGGCGCGCCGTCCCACGTGAGATGCCATTCCTTAAATTGGATCATGTCGCTTCCCTCCTATCGTTGGTTTCGCCTCTGCACGCCCCGCAGCCCTTTGCCGCACGCCGGCATGCAACGCGCCCCGGAACCTTTTTCCCGCCATGCGCCTGCATCGCGGCACTTCCATGCGGTTTTTTGTATCCTCCCCGTTCTTTTTGTACTTTTTCAATAAATTTTTCCGCTTTTGTTGCTTTTCCCAAAAATTATGGTATACTATCAGTGTTTGCTTACATAACAACTTTTTACCTGTGCTGATACCACATCTTCCGCCGCCCTGTGCGGTATGAAGTTACCGTACTCTGGACAAACTGTGAGCAGAGCTTATTGACCATCTGAAAAGAGGGAACTGCCTTGAACAAATACATGATCCATGGCGGCCATCCGCTGTTTGGCGAAGTGACCATCAGCGGCGCAAAGAACGCCGCCGTCGCCATTATTCCCGCCGCCCTGCTGGTGGACGGCACCTGCCGCATTGAGAACATCCCCCAGATCAGCGACGTGACCCTGTTTTTCTCCATTCTGGAGGAGCTGGGCGCCCGCATCCGCGTCCTGAACCGCCATGCGGTGGAGATCGACTGTCACGCCATCCACAGCACCCGCCCGTCCTATGATCTGGCCCGCCGTATCCGCGCCAGCTATTACCTGCTGGGCGCTTTGCTGGGCCGCTTCGGTCAGGCCACCGTGGCCATGCCCGGCGGCTGCAACTTCGGCGTCCGCCCCATTGACCAGCATATCAAGGGCTTCACCACCATGGGCGCCGAGGTGTCCGTGGAGGGCGGCTTTATCCACACCGCCGCCAAAGACGGCCGTCTCGTGGGCGCGCCGGTGTATCTGGATGTTGTCTCCGTGGGTGCCACCATGAACATCATGATGGCCGCCGCCCTGGCTGAGGGTACTACCACCATTGAAAACGCCGCCAAGGAGCCGCACATCGTGGATCTGGCCAACTTCCTGAACTCCATGGGCGCGGACATCAAGGGCGCGGGCACCGACTCCATCAAGATCCGCGGCGTGAAGAAGCTCACCGGCGGCACCTACTGCATCATTCCCGACCAGATCGAGGCCGGCACCTATATGGCCGCGGTGGCCGCCGCCGGCGGCCAGCTGCTGCTGAAGAACATCATCCCCAAGCACATGGACTGCATCAGCGCCAAGCTCATGGAGATGGGCGTGGCCGTGGAGGAAAATGACGATACGCTGCTGGTCCGCCGCAGTGAGCCGCTGCAGAAGGCCAACGTCAAGACTCTGCCCTACCCCGGCTTCCCCACGGATATGCAGCCGCAGATCGCCGCTGTGCTGTCTCTGGCTCAGGGCACCAGCCTTGTCACCGAGGGTGTCTACGGCGCCAACCGCTTCAAGTACGTGGACGAGCTGAAACGTCTGGGCGCCCACATTCAGGTGGACGGCAAGGTGGCCGTCATCGAGGGCGTTGACCAGCTGGTAGGCGCTCCCATCCAGGCCTGCGACCTGCGGGCCGGCGCGGCGCTGGTCATCGCCGGTCTGGCCGCCAAGGGCACCACCGAGCTCAGCTGTGTCCAGTATATCGAGCGCGGCTATGAGGATCTGGTAGGCAAGCTCCGTGCCGTGGGCGCGGACATCGCCATGGTGGACGTGCCCGAGGAGAGCGAGGCCGAATCCCACATCAGCTGACAGGAGCCAGGACAGCGTTTGCTGCGAGAGGCCGCAGCCTTTGCGGCCTGCTGCGGCAGACGCTGTTATTTTTCCGGAAAGGTACATACCGCTTTGATCACCCTACATACACTGGCCAGCGGCTCCGAGGGCAACTGCCTGCTGGTCTCCGCCGACGATACCCACCTGCTGGTGGACGCCGGCATCTCCGCCCGCCGCATCAAACAGTCTCTGGCCCTGCTGGGCCTGACGCCGGACGACCTGTCCGCCATTCTCATCAGCCATGAGCACACGGACCACACGGCGGGGCTTGCCACCCTCCTGAAGCACCACCCCATCCCGCTGTACGCCACAGGCGGTACGGCCTTCTATCTCCGTCCCCGTCTGCCCCAGCTGGACAGCTGCCTGCATCTCGTATCCCCTGACAGCAGCTTTTCCGTGGGTCCCGCACAGGTGACGGTATTCGCCACCAGCCACGACGCAGGGGAAAGCGTGGACTACCGCGTGGACTGCGGCGGCGACGCCGTGGGCATCCTCACCGACACCGGCTTCGTACCGGAACCGGCAGCCGCCGCCCTTACCGGCGTGGATCTGCTGGTGCTGGAGAGCAACCACGATGTGGAGTGGCTTCGCTCCGGCCCCTACCCCTTTTCCCTGAAACAGCGCATTTTGGGCCAACGCGGCCACCTGTCCAACGAGGACGCCGCTGCCTTTGCCCGCCGCATGGCGGAGTGCGGCACCCGCTACATCATTCTGGCCCACCTGAGCCGCGAGAACAACACGCCCCAGCGGGCGCTGGCCGTCATGGAAACGGCCCTGTCCGGTCTGGATGTGGCCGTGGAGGTGGCCCCTCGCGGCGAGCTGAGCGCCTGCTACGGAGCGGAGGTGGCACTGTGCAGAAGGTGACCGTCCTCTGCGTCGGCAAGCTGAAGGAGAAGTTCTATCTGGAGGCCGCCGCCGAGTACGCCAAGCGTCTCCAGCGGCTGTGCCGTCTGGAGGTCATTGAGCTGCCGGAGAGCCGTCTGCCCGACGAGCCCTCCCCCGCCGAGATCCGCCGCGCTTTGCAGACGGAGGCCGCCGCCATCCGCGAAAAGCTGCCCAAGGGCGGCGCGCTGGTGGCCCTGTGCATCGAGGGCAAGCCCTGCTCCAGTGAGGAGCTGAGCCGCCGCCTGACGGAGCTGGGGGTGCAGGGCAAGACCCAGATCACCTTTCTCATCGGCGGCAGCGTGGGACTGGACGAGAGCCTGAAGCAGCAGGCCGACTGGCGGCTGAGCATGTCGCCCATGACGTTCCCCCATCACATGGCCCGCATCATGCTGCTGGAGCAGATCTACCGTGCCTACCAGATCGCCGGCGGCGCAAAATACCACAAATAGGAGGTCTCACCCATGGAAAACTGGAGCTTTACCGGCCGTCCCGATGTGCCCGCGTGGCCCAAGGACGAGTCCGGCCGCGACGAAAAGGCCGCGCTGCTGAGGCAGACCTTTGACTCCCCCGCCGACGCCGACACCGTCATCTCCCTGCTGTCGGCCTACGGCGTCCCCTGCTTCAAATACTACGACCGCGAGGGCGGCGCCGGTAAGGTCATCAACGGCTTTTCCGGCTTCGGCGTCAGCCTGTATGTCCCCGCCTCCCGTCTGGAGGAGGCCCGGGACATTCTGAATGCCACCCCCGTGGAAAGTGACGAGTAAGTGCATAAAAATCCGGAAAGGAGTACCGATATGAACTACAAACAGGAATACGAGCGCTGGCTCCGCAGCGACGCCCTCTCCCCCGCCGAGCACGCGGAGCTGGAGAGCATCGCCGGCGACGAAAAGGAGATCGAAAACCGCTTCTACGGTCCGTTGGAGTTCGGCACCGCCGGTCTGCGGGGCACCATGAAGGTGGGCCTGCACCAGATGAACATCCACGTCATCCGCTGGGCCACTCAGGGCTTCGCCAACGTCATCGCCGCCGAGGGTGAGGCCGCCAAAAAGAAGGGCGTGGCCATCTGCATGGACTGCCGCAACAACAATATGCTGTTCTCCCACGCCGCCGCCGAGGTCTGTGCCGGCAACGGCATCCACGTCCGCATTTTTGAATCCCTGCGGCCCACGCCGGAGCTGAGCTTCGCCGTCCGCTACTACGGCTGTCAGGCGGGCATCAACGTCACCGCCAGCCACAACCCCAAGGAGTACAACGGCTATAAGGTCTACTGGTCCGACGGCGCCCAGCTGCCGCCCCAGCACGCCGACGCCATCGCCGCCCAGCTGGAAAAGATCGACATCTTCACCGGCGTGAAGCGCATGGACTTCGAGGAGGCGGTGCAGGCCGGTCTCATCGAGATCATGGGCGAGGAGACGGACCGCGCCTTTATGAAAGAGGTCATGGCCATGGTCAACGACCGCGAGTCCATGTCCAAGGTAGCCGACACCTTCAAGGTGGTCTACACCCCGTTCCACGGCTGCGGCTGGAAGCTGGTGCCGGAAGCCCTGCGGGGTCTGGGCGTCAAGCACCTGTACTGCGTGGAGCAGCAGATGGTGCTGGACGGCAGCTTCCCCACCGTGGCCTCCCCCAATCCCGAGAATCCCGAGGGCTTTTATCTGGCCATCGAACTGGCGGACAAGGTCGGTGCCGACTTTATTCTGGGCACCGATCCCGACAGTGACCGCGTGGGCATCATGGTCCGCGACCATGCGGGAAAGTTCGTGGCGGTCACCGGCAACCAGACCGGCGTGCTGCTGCTGGATTACCTGATCGGTGCGCTGCGCCGCGCCGGGAAAATGCCGGAAAAGCCGGTGTTTCTGAAGTCTATCGTCACCACCAACATGGCCCGTACCGTGGCCGAGGCCAACGGCGTTACCTGCTGCGACACCTTCACCGGCTTTAAGTTTATGGCCGAGAAAAAGGCGGAGCTGGAGTCCTCCGGTCAGGGTGAGGTCATTCTGTCCTACGAAGAGAGCTACGGCTATATGATGGGCGACTACGTCCGCGATAAGGACGCCGTCACCGCGTCTCTCATCATCACCGAGATGGCGGGCTGGTACGCCGCCCAGGGCATGACCCTCTACGATGCGCTGCAGGCCCTGTACGTCAAGTACGGCTGGTACGGTGAAAAGACCCACAATCTGGTGATGCCCGGTGTGGACGGGCTGGAGAAGATGGCCGCACTGATGAAGCATCTGCGCCAGACGCCTCCCGCTGACATCGCCGGGGTGGCCGTCACCGTCCGCAAGGACTATGCCGACGGAACCGCAACCGATTGCGCCACAGGGGTTTCCAGCCCCATGGAGCTCCAAGGAAGCAACGTGCTGCGCTACGAGCTGGCCGATGGCACCACCATTCTGGTGCGCCCCTCCGGCACAGAGCCCAAGATCAAGATCTACATCCTCACCCGCGGCAAGGACGCGGCGGAGCGGGACGCCAACCTCGTCAAATACTCCGCCTGGGTGGAGACCCTGGTCAGGTAACAGCGGCGCGCCCCTTTTGACCCCCGATTTTCGTAAAAAAGAACTGCATGATGAAGAAAAAAAGAGACTGGGAACTTTCCCAGTCTCTTTTCTGCGTTTTTTTGCCGAAACGGTTATCTCCAGATCTCGCTGTAGAAGTAAACGGCCAGCATACCCGGGCCCACATGTGCGCCGGTGACAGGTTCATGACACACGGTGAGGATCTCTCCGGTGCAGCCCACCTGCCGCAGCTTGGTGGCCACCACCAGCGCGTCCGCCGGAGAACCGGCGTGGGAGATGCCCACGGGGGCGCTGCGGTCCTCCACCATCTGGTCGTACAGCTTCACCAGCTCCTCGATGCCGGCCTTCTTGCCGCGGACCTTGGAGAGCATCACGATCTTGCCCTCCTCGTCGCCCTCGAGGATGGGTTTGATCTGCAGCAGCGTACCGGCCAGCGCCGCACCGCCGGAGATGCGGCCGCCCTTGCGCAGGAACTTCAGCTCGTCCACCATAAAGTGCTGGCGCATCTTGCCGCACAGCTCCTCACAGCGGACCTCGATCTCCTCGATGACGCGGCCCTCCGCCGCCAGCTTGGCAGCCGCCAGCACGATGAGGCCTTCGCCCAGGGACGCGCCCCGGCTGTTCAGCACGCGGATCTTCCGGTCCGGATACTCCTCGGCCAGCTCCTTGGCCACCAGCCCCACGCCCCAGCAGGTACCGCTGACGCCGCCGGAGAGGCCGATATACAGCACATCATCGCCGTTTTTCAGATGCGGCTCCATTTCCCGTCGGGCGGCGTCCGGCGTGACCATGGAGGTCTGCACCACGGCGCCGTGCCGCATGGCCTCGTAAAAGCTGCGGCCATCGAACTCCGCGTTGATATCCGCCGGCTGACCGTCTATGGTGTAGGTCAGGCAAAGCTCACCGATGCCGTACTGCTCCAGCAGGTGCTTGGGCAGGTTTGCCGCGTTGTCGGTCATAATACGTACCATAACAGTGTTCTCCTTTTTGCTTTCGCATACTATGCCAGCTGCGGCACGACCCACTGGGCCAGCGTGTCAAACAGCTGCCGGTAGCCCGGCATGGTCAGGTGGATGCCATCCGCCGAAATGAGCTCCGACAGATCCCGCTGCGGCAGGAAACGGCGGCGCACGTCGATCAGCGGCAGACCCTCGCGCATGGCGAAGGAGGCCACTGTGTCGGAATACAGCTCCTGATGCCGATAGATGCAGCCCACATCGCCCAGCCAGCGCATGATACTGTCTCGGCTGAGGCCGCCCCTACAAATATAGTCCAAATAACGAGCGCCGTCAATAGGCGGAAGTGTCATCAGCACCGGCTGCACCCCCACGCGGGCCAATTCCGTTACCGTCTGCTTCAATTTGGACAGAAATTCCGGCAGCTCCGTGCGGGGCCTGTGGTCCCCCTCGGGGTCGGCGGCGATGCTGGCCCAGTCGAAATCACTGTCGTTGCCGCCGTAGGCCACCAGCGCCCAGCGGGCGTCCATACCACGGGACACGTCGTGCTCCACCAGCGAGAGTCCCTTGCTGATGGTGGAGCCCATCTTGGCGCGGTTCACCACCTCCAGCCGCTCCGTGGGGTACTGGGCCATGACCTCCGAAAGATGAAAATGATAGCGCATGGCGGCGTCCGGCACCGTGGCCTTCAGCAGCGAATCTCCATAAATATAGGCACGCTCCATGATCTGCCCTCCTTGACGTCTTTTTACATAATATAGCATATTAGATTTCCTGCGTCAAGGTATCCGCTACACGTTTTTCTTGTCAGCTGCGGCATCTTGTGATATAGTGTATTACGTCTACTGACAAGGAGGCGTCTTTATGCAATACGACAAAAGTCTTGTGGCCCATAAGCTGCTGCGCTGGGACAAGTTCATCACCGATTACCATCTGCCGGAGTGGAACTCCATCCCTGATTTCGGCCTGTATATGGATCAGGTCATCGTGCTGCTGGAGCAGTATCTCAGCTTCATCCCCACGCCGGCGGGGGCCAAGGAGCATATCGTCACCTCCGCCACCATCAACAACTACGTGCGGCTGAAGATCATGCCCGCGCCGGTGAAACGGAAGTATCATCGGGTACACATCGCCTATCTGGTGATGATCCTGACCATGAAGCAGAGTCTCAGCATCAGCGACGTGCAGAAGGTCATCCCGCCGATGGACAGCAGCGAGGATGAGGTGCTGTCTGTCTATGAGGACTACTCGGAGAAGTTCCGGCGGCTGGCGCTGTTTTTCAACCAGCAGGTGCAGTCCGCCGCAGAGGGCGTCCGCAGCACGGAGCAGAGCTCCGACAACGCCGTGGAGCTGCTGGTCATTGAGAGCGCCCTGATCGCGGGCTTTTCCAAAATTCTGGCGGAGAAGCTCATCCGTCTGTGCGGCGCGGACACGGAGGATGTACTGGCGGCGGAACAGGCCAAAGAGGAATAAAAAGAGAGGGCTGCGCCCTCTCTTTTTTATTTGCCGCGTTTGTTGACCTTCTCCTTGTTGAACATGCAGAAGGCCGTCATGATGAGAATGCGCAGGTCAAAGGCCGGCGTCCAGTTTTCGATATAGTACAGGTCGTACTCGATGCGCTTTTTGATGGATGTGTCGCCCCGCAGGCCGTTGACCTGCGCCCAGCCGGTGATGCCGGGCCGCACCTGATGCTTTACCATATAGCGGGGGATCTCCTCCTTGAACTGCTCCACGAAGAAGGGCAGCTCCGGCCGGGGGCCGATGAGGCTCATGTCGCCCTTGAGGACGTTGAAGAACTGGGGCAGCTCATCCACAGAGCACTTGCGGATCAGGGAGCCGAACCAGGTCTTGCGGTCGTCCACGTTTTTGCTCCAGCCGGTGTTTTCGCTGCTGTTCACCCGCATGGAGCGGAATTTGTACATGTAAAAGTTCTTTTTGTCCTTGCCCACACGCTCCTGCCTGAAAATGATGGGGCCGGGGGAGGACAGCTTCACGCCGATGGCGGCGATCAGCATCAGCGGCGAGGTCAGAATGATGAGTACCAGAGAGCAGATGATATCCGCCGCCCGCTTGAGGAAGGCGTTGCCCAGATTGTCCAGCGGAATACGGCGCAGGTTGATGAGCGGCAGGCCGTTGACGCTGTCGAACTGGGGGTTTGCGGGCATGTAGCGCACGTAGGACGGCACCACGGACAGCTTGGTACCGTCCTTTTCGCAGGCGTTGATGATGCGGCCCATCCAGCGGCCTTCCTCGGTGGGCAGGGCCACCACCACCTCGTCCGGCTTCTCGCTGGCGAAGATGGCGTCCAGCTCCTCGTAGCTGCCGCAATAGGGCAGGGCATCCCAGCAGCCGCGCTCGGCCACGTAGCCGATGACCCGAAAGCCCAGGTTCTTATCCATGGCGACGCGGGTCAGGTACGCCTCCGCGCCCTCGCCGTGCCCCACCAGCAGCACCCGCTTCTGGTTGTAGCCCATGGCGCGGCAGCGCCGCAGCAGCAGGCGCATGGCGGCGCGTTTGCCGGTGAGCAGCAGGGTACTGACGGCGTAGAAGAACACCACCGTCCAACGGGAGGTCTCGCCGAGGCGCAGCACGTAGATGGCAGCCATGACGATCAGCGACACCAGCAGCTCCAGCGCCGCTACGCGGCTGGCCTCCACATGGAAGCGCACGGTACGAAACGACTCGTACAGCCCTGCCACAGCGAACACCGCCAGCGTCAGGGCCGCGGCCACCACGCCCAGCCAGATATAGTAGTTCAGGGGCATGCCCCTCACGCCGCGGAACAGGCTGAAGCGCAGCCAATAGGACACCAGCATGGCCAGAAATACGGCCAGTCCATCGGTAAAGACGTGCAGCTGGTTGAGCAGACGTTGATTTTCCCGCATCATCGCGTTTTTCCCTCCATGACAGACAGATAGCGGTCCATCACCTGCGGCAGCACCGCGTCCAGCGCGTAGCGCTGCATCTTCTCCCGTCCGGCCTGTCCCAGCTCCGCCCGCAGGGCGGCGTCGGACACCAGACGCTCCACGGCGGCGGCAAAGGCTTTGGCGTCGCCGTAGGGGTACAGCAGGCCGTTTTCCGGCCCGATCAGGTCGGTGTGGCCCTTGACGGCGCTGGCCACCGCGGGCAGGCCGCAGGCCATGGCCTCCATGATGTTGAAGGGCAGTCCCTCCGACCGGCTGGAGGATACGGCGATATCCGCCGCCGCCAGCCACCGGGGCATGTCGTGGACTTGCCCGGGAAATACCGTGCGGTCCGCGACGCCCAGCGAAGCCGCCTGAGCGCGGCAGTCATCCAGCAGGGCGCCGCTGCCGGGCAGCAGGAGCTTCACGTTTTCCGGCAGGCCGGGCAGGGCCTCCAGCAGGGTATGCTGGCTCTTGCGGCCGGAGAATTCCGCCGCGTACAGCAGGGCCACATCGCCCTCCGACAGGCCCAGCCTGTCCCGCATGGTGCGCCGTGCGTCCGGCGCGGTGCGGAAGCGGGTGAGGTCTACACCCATGCCGGGGATCTCCTCCACACGGGGCGCGGCACGGTGGGCCATGGCCCAGCGGGTATCCCAGGCGTTCATGGTCAGGAGCAGGTCCGTCTGGGGCGCGGTCATGGTCTCCGCCCTGGTCAGGAGGCCCCGCTTCAGCCCCGAGGTCTCGTCGTCGAAGAGGTAGCCGTGGACCACGTTGATGAGCTTCGGGCGGTGCTTCAGGCCCCGAAGGGCCCAGCGGGTGAAGAACGCCGCCAGTGACGTATGGGTGATGATGAGGTCGTACTGCTGCCGGGTCACCATGGCCCGCAGCTGGGACGCCGCCTGAAAATTAGCAGGCGAGGACATCTTCTTCTCCAGCGGCAGCGACACCGCCCCGTCGGCAAAGGGGATGTCGCGGACGGGGCCGCCGCAGGCCACCTCCACCTGCCAGCCCAGCTCGCGGAAGCGGCGCAGGTAGGGCAGGTGGAAGTTGAGAATATGGGAAAATGTGGAGGCTGTGTACAGCACGGACGGCATAGGCGTCCTCCTTTCACCGGAGCGGGGCGGCTCAGCCAAGCATCTCGCTGAGGTAGGCCGCCACGTCGTCCTTCAGGGTGATGGCGCCCAGATTCTGGGCGTTCCACTCCGTCAGCTTGTCCCGCAGCTGGGATGCGCCCGCCAGGAAGGCGGCGCTGTTGTCGTTATACTGCATCACCAGCCGGAAGCTGGCGTCCCAGGTGTCGGGGTCGGAGGGGGTGTAGTCCACGTATTTGTCCAGCATGGCGAAGCCCTGCTCCGTGCGGCCCAGGCGGAAATCCGCCTCCGCCAGATACTTGGGCACGGAGTTGGAGTTCAGCTTCTCCAGATCCGCCATATAGCGCTCCAGCGTCTCCTGCATACCGGCAGGCAGATCGCTCTCCGCCGAGGCGCTGTATACGTAGGACAGCTTGTGATCCGCCCATTCGTAGGGGTCCAGATCCGCGGCCTCCTGAGCCGCATCGTAGCTGCCCTGCTGGACGAGGCTGGCGGCCCAGAGGTTCATGCACAGCAGCACCGCGAACACGGCCAGGCCCAGGCCCTCCGCCCGCGCCATCCAGCGGCGGGCGCTCTCCTTAGCGAAGGTCAGGGGCAGCAGATCGCCGCAGCACAGGTTGACGGCGGCCAGCGCGCCAAAGCCGAAGGGCAGGAAGTATCCGCTGGAGAAGATCACCTCCACGGCGGCGTGGATCATCAGGAACAGCAGCAGGGCACCCAGTGCGGCGGACATGGCAAAGGCCTGCTGCTCCCGCTCCTTCCGCCACAGGCGGAAAACGGCGATGGCGCTGGCCGCCAGCGTGCCCACCCACAGGAGCAGGCCAATGATGCCGGTGTCCACCATGCTCTGGACATAGTGGTTGTGGACGTACTTGGTCTCGTAGTGATAGCTCTGGACGTTGTAGATGCCGTTTTCAAAGGCGCCCATGCCCAGCCCCACAACGGGGCTGCGGGAGAACAGCTTCATGGCATCCTGGATATACACGGTGCGCTGCACCACGTTGCCCTCGGAACGCAGGGTCTGGATACGGCCCGCGATGGCCTCCGGCAGCAGCTTGTAGTTCAGCTTCAGCTGGCCGGACGCCGCGCCGTCGTAGCGGATGGCATCGATATGCACCGAGGTGTCGGCAGTGACGATGAAGGTGACAGAGCGGTTATCCGCCGGTGCGTTGAAGGACGCGCCGTCCGCCGCGCCGGAATAGGCCGTCTGCTTGCGGTTCATGACGGCGTCCTCCCAGGTTTGGGTCTGGACCTGCACGTTCACGGGGCCGTCGGCTTCCACGTGCAGGGTGTAGGCGCCCTCGCTCAGGTACGCGCCGCGGGTGATGCTGTCGCCGGCGGCCATGTCGATGGGGCCGGTCCAGTTCACCGCCAGTACCACGACGGCGGCCACCAGAGCCAGCGCCGCCAGCAGCACGATGTTCACGGTCTTCATCCGCCGGGCCATGCGCTGGGCCAGCGGACGGCCCGCGAAGATATCCAGTGCGCACAGGGCCGCCGCTGCGGCCACAACGGCCAGCAGGGGCAGGATCTGTACCTTCTCCCCCGCCGCAGCGTAGGCAGGCAGCACGGCCAGCGAGGCCGCAGCCGCCAGTACCAGCGTCTCCGCCATCAGGACGAAGGACACGGCGCGGCGCTGTCCCCGTTCCATCAGCAGGTACAGCAGGAACGCCGCCGCGATGGCCGCCATGGCGCCGCGGCTCACCGCCAGCAGAAACGCCGTGCTGTTCAGCAGCAGGCAGGAAAGGTGCAGGCAGCGCTCCTTCCGGTCCTCCGCACCGGCGGCCAGACCCAGCGACAGCAGGATGGCCGCGCCGGCGGCGCCGGCGAACACGTTGGGGTTTTCAAAAATGGTCTTGAGACGCTGCTCCTGCAGCAGGGTGTTCAGCTGCATGGACGCGCCGAACTGGGCGGTGAAGGACACCATCAGCTTGTAGAGAAGCTGGGTGGACACGGTGTCGATGCTGACCAGGGACACCAGCGCCCCCGCCGTTTCCAGCACCGTGGCGGCGCAGCGCCCCGTGCGGCCCGGCCGCTCCGGCTCCAGCGCCGTCAGCAGCAGAGCCAGGCACGCCGCCCCCGCCACCTTCAGAAATTCGTACAGGGCGAACTTGCCAGAGGGGGCGTACAGCGTGGAGATGCCGTCCATACAGATATAAAGTCCCAACAGCAGCGCGGGCCAGCTCATGCGGCGGCCCAGCTGCGCCGTTTTCACCACGACGCACACCACCGCCGCAGCCAGCAGCAGCAGGGTGATGCCCTTGTTGGCTCCATGCTTCATCAGGCAGGTGATGAGAAAGTAAAAAACAGCCAGCACCGGCACCAGCCACGGACGCCGCAGCTCCTGATGCAGTGAGGCCGCAGATATCTGGTCTTTACGACCTGTTTTCTTTGCCATAACGTTCTCCTTGTCTAAGAGATAGTCTCCGTCCAGTATATCTTTTTCGCCGTTCTCTGTCAATGCGCAGGGGAAATATTCCGCCGCTGCGGCGCATAGTCTTACGTCATAGGAGGTGAGGCGGATGCGCGGTGTGCGCCATCTTCTGGCTTTGGGCACCGCCGCCGTGTGCGGGGTGCTGCTGTCCTGCCTGCGCTTGCGGTTCCCCAACCCGCTGACGGAGGCGCTGGGCCCCGCCAACGCCAGTCCCTGGGAGACGGGGAAGCTGGTGTTCTGGGCCATGCTGCCTGCGGCGGCGGTGCTGCGGCGGCTGGAGGGCAGCGGCGGCGCGGGGCTGTGCGCCGCCATCCTGCTGGGTGCGGGGCTGGGGCTGGCCCTTGCCGCCGCAGGGGCGGCTCCTGCCGCGGCGGCACTGCTGGCGGCGGCCACGGCGCTGGGCGTCCACGCGCTGGCGCTGGGACGGCTGGGCGGCGACGCCCTGCCGTGGTACGGGGCGGTGATCCTGCTGGCGGTGGCGTATCTCCTGTTCAGCATCCTGCCGCCCACGGGACGGCTGTTCGCGGAGCAGGCCGGTGTGCCCGCCGCCTCTATCCCCTTTTGACGGCAATGCGGGCAAAAAAGGTCCCCTGCACTTCCTTGCAGGGGACCTTTTTGTGGGGATGCGGTATCAGGGCATAGTGGCGCGGAGACCGTCGGTGTTGTAGGTACGGCTGAGGGTCTTGCCGTCGGCGGCCACGCCGCGGACGGTATAGGCGTAGGTGGTGCCGGACTTGCCGCTGGTGTCCTTATAGGTGGTGCCGCTGACGGAGGACGCCAGCAGCGTCCAGCCGGACGCGCCGTCCACCTTGCGGTAGACGTTGTAGGTCTTGGCGTCGGCCGCGCTCTCCCACGTCAGCTGGATGCCGCCGGTAACGCGCCTGGCGCTGGTCAGCTTTACGTAGTCCGGCGTGGTGGAGGCCGCCGTCACCTTGGCGGTGACGCCGGTGGGGGACATGGGCCCCAGCGTCTTGCCGTCTGCGGCCACGCCACGCACCTTATAGCCGTATTTCACGCCCTTCTGCACCGTGGTGTCCTTGTAGCTGCTGCCCTTGACGGAGGAGGCCACCTGCGTCCAGCTGCTGCCGGCGTCCGTCGTGCGGTAGACGTTGTAGGTCACGGCGTTGGCCGCCGTGTCCCAACTCACGGTGATGCCGGCGGAGTCAGCCTTGGCCGAGCGCATCGCAGGTGCGGCAGGGGTGGGCACGGTGCCGTAGGTGATGGTCACCACGGAGCTGTATGCCGAGGCGGTGCCGTTCGCCTTCAGGGCGCGGACCTTGTAGTAGTAGGTGGTGCCGTTGGCGAGATAGGAGGTATTGGTATAGCCGGTGGCGGACTGGGTGGACATCAGGCTGTATGTGCCGTCCTTGCTGCGGGCGCGGTAGACCTCATATTTGGCGGCGTCCGTAACCTTGTCCCACTTCAGGGCGGGGCGGCCCTGACTGTCCTTGCTGCCGGTGACCAGCGGTGCGCCGAAGGGGGCCTTGTATGTCACGGAGACAGGGGTGCTGTACGGGCCGTAGCTGCCATCGGAGCCCAGAGCGCGGACCTTGTAATAGTAGGTGGTGCCGTTGGCGAGGTAGCTGGTGTTGGTGTAGCTGGTGCCGGTGACGGTAGAATACTTGATGTAGTCACCGTCCTTGCTGCGGGCGCGGTACACCTCGTACTTGGCCGCGCCGGTGACGGCGTTCCATTTCAGGGTCGGACGGCCCTGCGCATCGGTGCCGCCGGTGACGGTGGGGGCCGTCAGCTTCAGGCGGCAGGTAACGGATACCACCGCGCTGTACGGACCGGCGTTACCATTGGCGTCCAGCGCGCGGACCTTGTAGTAGTACGTGGCGCCGCTGGTGAGGTAGGAGCTGTTGGTATAGGCGGTGCCGGTGGTAGTGCTGTATTTGG
>PPYF01544931.1_pt1 | contig 46350 bp, 39 predicted proteins | sample 1559871 | NCBI WGS metagenome assembly PPYF01 (sample SAMN08240021, study PRJNA423297) | Human gut metagenome, whole genome shotgun sequencing project.
TCCGGCGCAGGCTGGAAGAACAGAAGGTGCCTTGCCCTACATGGTGGAACCGGGAACGGGGCTTCCGCAATGTCCGCACTAAATGGGAAAAGAAAGACCCGGTAAACGGGCGGTATATGTGGGATTTTTCGGTAATCAAGGACATCCTGATGAATCCCGTCTATACCGGGGCTATCGCTTCCCAGAAGAAGGACTACCGCTTCAAAATCGGCACCATCGGGGAAAAAAAGCCGCAGGACTGGATTGTGGTGGAGGAACGGCATGAGCCGATTGTTGACCGCAAGAGCTTTGACATCGTGCAGGACAAGCTGAAATCCCGGCAGCGTTCCCGCCAGACCGGGGAAATCAGCCTGTTTGCGGGGCTTCTCAAATGTGGCGAGTGTGGGAAATCACTGACTATCCGCTACACCAACGACAAGCACCCGAAGCAGATTTATTCCTGTAAGACCTATAATGCCTATGGGAAACAGCACTGTACCCAGCACCGTGTGGAGTACGAAACCCTTTACCGCCTTGTGCTGAACAAAATCCGGGAATGTGCGAAGGCCGCCCTGATGGACGGGGAAGCTGTTGCCGGACGGCTTACCAACACCTGTGAAGCCGAGCAGAAAGGCCAGCGGGAAGCGTTGGAGCGTTCCCTGACGAAGCACGAGGAACGGATTGAGGTACTGGAAAAAATGGTGCTGCGGCTCTATGAGGACATGGTTGCCGGACGTATCAGCGAAGCAAACTTCAATCTCATGCTGGATAAGACGCAGAAGGAACAGGCTGAACTAAAGGAACGGGTTGAACAGGGGCGCAGGAAGCTGGCTGATGAAATCCGCCTTGCCGTGGACGCCAAGCAATGGGTGGACGCCATTCAGGAATACGCCGACATCACGGAGCTGGACGCTGCCACCCTCAACCGTCTGATTAAAGAAATCGTTGTCCATGAACACATCGACAGCGATAAGACACGACACATTTCTATTGAAATTCATTTTAATCTCAAACCCATCCCGGAGGTGGAACAGGTCACGGCCTGACCTGTTCCCGCCGGGGCGGTTCTAAAAAAATTCCATAAATTTCTTGACACGCCGCCGCCCGCCATCGAGCAGAGTTTTACACCTATTTTGGTATGAAACAGCTTATGGCGGGCGGCGGTGTGGCGCTCATCGGTATGATTCTCGTGCCGCTGCTCAAAGGGCTGTTCGGTTAATCCCGTCCATGCCGCAATGTAAAAAAACCCTTCGCCCCTGCCCGCCTGACACGGGCGGGGGCGGGAAAGGAGGGCTGACCCATTGGATTTGATATGGGAAAAATTCACCGAATGGCTAAAGGAGCTGCTGGTCGGGGGCATCATGGACAACCTCACCGGCCTCTTTGATAACGTCAACGCCAAGGTCGCGGAGGCGGCGGGACACATCGGCAGCACCCCGCAGGCGTGGAACGCCAGCATTTACAGCATGATCCGCTCTCTCTCGGACAACCTGATCCTGCCTATTGCAGGCGTGATTCTCGCCTTTGTGATGACACTGGAACTGATCCAGCTCATAGCAGACCGAAATAACCTCCACGACATCGACACATGGGTATTCTTTCGCTGGGTATTCAAGACGGCGGCTGCCGTGCTCATCGTGTCCAATACATGGAATATCGTCATGGGCGTATTTGAGGCGGCGCAGAGCGTGGTCAACCGCGCCTCCGGCCTTATCGTGGGCAACACCTCCATCAACCTTGCCGACCATATCGCGGACCTTGAGGCGCGGCTGCTGGAGATGAACGTGTGGACGCTTTTGGGGCTGTGGCTGCAATCCTTCGTGGTGGGCTTCTCCATGTGGGCGCTGACCATCTGCATCTTTATCATCATCTACGGCAGAATGATCGAGATTTACCTCGTCACCAGCATCGCGCCCATCCCCATGGCCACCATGATGGGCAAGGAATGGGGCGGCATGGGGCAGAATTATCTCCGCTCCCTGTTGGCTTTGGCGTTTCAGGGCTTTCTCATCATCGTCTGCATCGCCATCTACGCGGTGCTGGTACAGAATATGCTCATAGACGACAACATTTCCACGGCCATCTGGCTGTGCATGGGCTACACGGTGCTGCTCTGCTTCACCCTGTTCAAAACCAGCAGTCTCGCAAAGTCAATTTTCAACAGTCATTGACGGAGGTACATCATTATGGCATACGTTCCCGTACCCAAAGACCTGAACGCGGTCAAGACTAAGGTGCTGCTGAACCTGACGAAGCGCCAGCTCGTCTGCTTCGGCGCGGGCGCGGCGCTGGGCGTTCCGCTGTTCTTCCTGCTCAAAGCCCATACCGGCGTCAGCACGGCGGCGATCTGCATGATCCTGCTCATGCTGCCCTTTTTTCTGCTGGCCATGTATGAGAAGAACGGACAGCCCCTTGAAAAGATCGTCCGCAACATCGTGCAGGTCTGCTTCCTGCGCCCCAAGCAGCGCCCCTACGCAACCAATAATTTCTACGCCGTTCTGGAACGGCAGGACAATTTAGACCGGGAGGTGTATCGCATTGTCCACCCGCACAAAACTCACCCGCGCCGAACGCAGGCAGATCGAGGCCGCCATCGCAAGAGCGAAGCGGCAGGATAAGAAACAGAAGTCCGCACAGGACAGCATCCCATTTCAGCGGATGTTCCCCGACGGCATCTGCCGCGTGACGGACAGCTACTACACGAAAACCGTCCAATTTCAGGACATCAACTACCAGCTCAACCAGAACGAGGACAAGACCGCTATTTTTGACGGCTGGTGCGACTTCCTCAACTACTTCGACAGCTCCGTGCGCTTTCAGCTCTCCTTCGTGAATATGTCCGCCAACAAGGACAATTACGCAAGGTACATCACCATCTCGCCGCAGGGCGACGATTTTGACAGCATCCGTCTGGAATACACCCAGATGCTCCAGAACCAGCTTGCCCGCGGCAACAACGGCCTCATCAAGACCAAGTACCTGACCTTCGGCGTGGAGGCGGACGGGCTGAAAGCGGCAAAGCCGAGGCTGGAGCGCATCGAAACGGACATCCTCAACAACTTCAAGCGCCTTGGCGTAGCGGCGGAGCCGATGAACGGCACGGAGCGGCTGCGGCTGCTGCACGGGATGCTACACATGGACGAGCAGGAGCCGTTCCGCTTCTCGTGGGACTGGCTGGCACCCTCCGGGCTTTCGGTCAAGGACTTCATCGCGCCCAGCTCCTTTGAGTTCCGCACCGGGCGCTCCTTCGGCGTCGGCAAGCGCATCGGCTGCGCCAGTTTCTTGCAGATTTTAGCGCCAGAGCTGAACGACCGGATGCTGGCGGACTTCCTCGACATGGAAAGCTCCCTCATCGTCAGTATGCACGTTCAGTCCGTGGATCAGGTCAAGGCCATCAAGACCATCAAGCGGAAGATCACGGATTTGCAGAAAATGACCATCGAGGAGCAGAAAAAGGCCGTCCGCGCCGGATACGACATGGACATCATCCCCTCGGACCTTGCCACCTACGGCACGGAGGCGAAGAAGCTGCTGCAAGACCTGCAAAGCCGCAACGAGCGAATGTTCCTGCTGACCTTTATTGTGGTCAACACCGCAGGCGGCCGCCAGCAGCTCGACAACAACGTATTTCAGGCTGTCAGCATCGCACAGAAGTATAACTGTCAGCTTACCCGCCTTGATTTCCGGCAGGAGGAGGGGCTGATGAGCAGCCTCCCGTTGGGGCTGAACCAGATCGAGATACAGCGGGGCTTGACCACCTCCAGCGTCGCCATTTTCATTCCATTTACCACGCAGGAGCTGTTTCAGGACGGCAAGGAAGCCCTGTACTGCGGGCTGAACGCGCTGTCGAACAACCTCATCATGGTAGATCGCAAGCATCTCAAGAACCCCAATGGTCTGATTCTCGGCACACCCGGCAGCGGCAAGAGCTTTGCGGCGAAGCGGGAAATCGCCAACGTGTTCCTCGTTACCGACGACGACATTATCATCTGTGACCCCGAAGCCGAATACGGGCCGCTGGTGGAGCGCCTGCACGGACAGGTCATCAAAATCTCCCCCACAAGCCCGCATTACATCAACCCCATGGACCTGAACCTCAACTATTCGGACGATGAGAACCCGCTGAGCCTGAAATCCGACTTCATTCTCAGCTTGTGTGAGCTGATTGTCGGCGGAAAGGACGGCCTCATGCCGGTGGAAAAGACCATCATCGACCGCTGTGTGCGCATGGTGTACCGGGATTATCTCAGCGACCCTGTGCCGGAGAATATGCCGATTCTGGAGGACTTGTATAACGAGCTGCGGCGGCAGGAGGAAAAGGAGGCGCAGTACATCGCCACGGCTTTGGAAATCTACGTTTCCGGCTCCCTCAATGTGTTCAACCACCGCACCAACATCAACATCGCCAACCGCATCGTGTCCTTCGACATCAAGGAGCTGGGCAAGCAGCTAAAGAAAATCGGGATGCTCATCGTGCAGGACGCGGTGTGGAACCGCGTCACCGTCAACCGGGAAGCCCACAAATCCACTCGCTACTACATTGACGAAATGCACCTTTTGCTGCGCGAGGAGCAGACGGCGGCCTACACCGTGGAAATCTGGAAGCGCTTCCGCAAGTGGGGAGGCATTCCGACCGGCATCACCCAGAATGTCAAAGACCTGCTCTCCTCCCGCGAGGTGGAGAACATCTTTGAGAACAGCGATTTCATCCTCATGCTCAATCAGGCCAGCGGCGACCGGCAGATTCTCGCCAAGCAGCTCAATATCTCGCCCCATCAGCTCTCGTATGTCACCCACAGCGGTGAAGGCGAAGGGCTGCTTTTTTATGGCAACGTCATTCTTCCTTTTGTAGACCGTTTCCCCCGCGGGGAACTCTATGACCTGCTCACCACCAAGCCACAGGAACAGACTGCATAACAAAACAAGAAAGGAATTGGACGATGGAAAACAAACTGATGATTTTTGAAAACGAAGCCTTTGGAAAGGTACGAACGCTGAACCTCAACGGCGAGCCGTGGTTTGTAGCGGCGGATGTGTGCAAAGCGCTGGAACTGGGGAATCCGAGCATGACGGTTGAGCGTCTGGATGATGATGAAAAGGGTATCAGTACTATTGATACCCTTGGCGGGAAACAGAGAATGGCTATCATCAACGAGCCGGGACTGTATTCGCTGGTGCTCAGTTCCCGTAAACCGGAGGCAAAGGCGTTCAAGCGCTGGATCACCCATGAGGTGCTGCCCAACATCCGCAAGCACGGCGTGTATATCACCGACGAGAAGCTCAAGCTGTTCGCCGAGCACCCTGAGCTGCTGGATGCGCTGATGAAAAGCCTCTACGCCGCCCATGCGGAGAACCTGCGGCACAGGGCGGAGCGCCAAACGCTGCTGCCCAAGGCGGATTACTACGACGCCTTTATGGACGCAGACGGCTGCACCAACCTTCGCACCACGGCAAAGGAGCTGAATGTGCCTGAGCGCTGGTTTGCCCGCTTTCTCCAGCAGACCGGCTTTCTCTACCGCAGCCCTGCGGGGAACCTCATGCCCTACGCCATTCCCCGCAACCGCGGGCTGTTCCGCGTGCGGGATTACGTCCGCAACGGTCACAGCGGCGCGTACACCCTCATCACCCCAATGGGCAAGAGCCTGTTCCGGGAGCTACTCCGCTGCGGCGAGGCCGCTTCCAACTGAATGATTAAACGAATAAGGAGCGTAACACCATGAAAAAGGAAAATCTGTACCTGATCCACGGCGAGGACTACCTGCGCCACATCGAGGAAAAGCTGGAGCTGTTCTGGATGGCGAATGTACTCATGTGCTACATCAAAGACAGAGCCGACGCGGATAGCTACCTGCGCCTTGCGTACAAAGGCGTCCGCGACTTTGACGAGCGCTGCGGCGAGCTGTTCAGCTCTTGGGGTAAGGCGCTCAACTACCTCAAGTCCCATGACCTTGCGGACCTGTCCGACCTCATTGAAAACGACCTGATCGAGCCGGAATATGCCGGTTACGTTCCTGCGGATAATCCCTGCTGCCCCGGCGAACGCTGCTGCGAGTATGCCGAGCGCATCGAGTGCGAATATGCGGCAAAAAAGGACGCAGACGAGGATATGGATGTGGATGTGGATAACGATGACGACGATACAGACGATGAGGAATCTGACGTATTCGAGTACGATGCAGATTTCAACGTTGAAAGCGTTTCCGCCTATCTCAACGAGCTGCTATCCGTATGCGGCAGCTTGGGGGAGCTTGCATCCGGTCTGAACGCCGTCAACCGCAGACTGCTTTCCGTGGTCAAGGAGGAACTTCGCTATTATGCAGGCTGACCGCATCTACTGCGGCGACGCCCTGACCGTGCTGAACACCCTGCCGGACAGCTCCGTAAACTGCTGCATCACCTCGCCGCCGTACTACGCACTGCGGGATTATGGCGTGGACGGGCAGATCGGGCGGGAGGAAACGCCTGCGCTGTATGTGGAGCGCCTGACCGGTATCTTCCGTGAGGTCAGGCGCGTCCTCACGCCGGACGGCACACTCTGGCTCAATATCGCGGACACCTATGCCGGAAAGGGCAATCAGGGGGACAGCCTCGACCCCAAGTACCCCAACGGCAGGACGGGGCAGATCGTTGCCCTCAACGGCAAGGTGGAGGGCTGCAAGGCAAAGGATATGATTGGAGTGCCATGGCTGCTTGCCTTTGCGCTGCGCGCAGACGGCTGGTATCTGCGCTCGGACATCATCTGGCAGAAGGCGAATCCCATGCCGGAAAGCGCCAAGGACAGGCCAAGCCGCTGCTATGAGCATATCTTCCTGCTGTCCAAGTCCCGACGCTACTATTATGATGCTGCCGCCATCGCGGAGCCGGTTGCGGAAACGACGGTACGGCGAATGAAAGGCGCACGAAGCACGACTACCAAGCACGGAAGCGGCATTCCCGGACAGCAGAATATCCAGAAAATCAATCTGCCAAGAGCTGCCGGAACCTATACGGATGCAGATATTCCACAGCTTCGCAACAAGCGCGACGTCTGGCAAATCAACACCGTGCCGTACAGGGGCGGGCATTTCGCCGCTTTCCCGCCAAAGCTGGCGGAAACCTGTCTGCTGGCGGGCTGCCCGCCCGGAGGCGTCGTGCTGGACCCCTTCCTCGGCTCCGGCACTACGGCGGCGGTGGCAAAGCAGCTCGGACGGCACTACATCGGCATCGAGCTGAACCCGGACTACTGCAAGCTGGCAGAGAAACGGATCGGAGGAGGTGAATTTCCATGAGCAAGCGCTCGCCCCGGCTGCTGTTTACCGACGAGGAGCTGGCAGCGCCGGAACTGAAAAAGGCTATCCGAAAAGCGGACAAGCGCATGAAGAAGCTGGAAAAGGCCGAGGCGAAGATACCCAAGAAAACCGTAAAGCGGAAGCAGCGCACGGTAGACCCGCAGACCGGCAGGGTGACGACGCGCCTTTCCTTTGAGGAGGTGGACAAGAAGCGCCCGCCCTCCAAGCTGACCCATGCGGTGCGTGACGCGCCCGGAGCGGCGGCCTTGTCCGCCGTACACCGTGAGATTCGGGAGCATGAGCAGGACAATGTGGGCGTGGAGAGCGCCCACGGCGTGGAGCAGGCGGCGGAGCGCGCCGTGCGCCTTGCACAGCACGCCCACCGCTCCCACAAGGAGAAGCCCTACCGCCGCGCAGACCGCGCCGAGGCCAAGGCAGACCGCGCCAACCTCCGCGCGTTGGACAAAACGGCGCAGCACCATGACCCGCAGTTTTCCAGCAATCCCTACTCACGCTGGCAGCAGAAGCAGGCCATCAAGCGGGAGTATGCCGCCGCCAAAGCCGGAAAAAGCGCCGGGAATACGGTCAAAGCCTCCGAAGTCACGGCAAAGGCGGCGCGAAAAGCCGCGGAGAACACAAAGAAAGCCGGCGAGTTCATCGCCCGTCACAAAAAGGGCTTTCTTATCGTGGGCGGCATTGCGGCAATAATCGTCCTTATCCTCTGCACCGTTTCCTCCTGCTCCCTGCTGATTCAGGGCGGAGCCACCGGCGTCAACGTGTCTACCTATCCCAGCGAGGACGCGGATATGCTGGCGGCAGAGGCGCAATATTGCGCCATGGAAGCGGAATTGCAGCAGTATCTCGACACCTACGAAAGCACCCACGACTACGACGAGTACCACTTCGAGCTGGACGACATCGAGCATGACCCCTATGTGCTGATCTCCGCCATCACCGCCCTGAAAGGCAAGGAGTGGACGATCTCCGAGGTCGGCGGCATCTTGGAGATGCTGTTTGAAAAGCAGTATATCCTGACGGAAACCGTCGCTACGGAAACCAGATACCGCACGGAAACCCGTACCGGCTACTACACCGACGCGGACGGAAACCTGCAAAGCTACGAGTACGACGTGCAGGTGCCGTACACCTATTATATCTGTACCGTGAAGTTGAAAAACTTCAACCTCTCCCATGTGCCGGTCTATATCATGTCGCAGGATCAGCTCTCCCTTTACGCCATGTATATGGCTACTCTGGGCAACCGCCCGGACCTGTTCGGCGGCTCGGAGTACATCGGCAAATATTACATCACCAAGTACGAGAAATACGAGATACCCCCGGAGGCGCTGGAGGATGAGCAGTTCGCCGCCATCATCAAGGAGGCGGAGAAGTACCTCGGCTACCCCTACGTCTGGGGCGGCAGCTCTCCCGCTACTTCATTCGACTGCTCCGGCTTTGTCAGCTATGTCTACAACAACTGCGGCGTGGGCTGGAGCTTCGGGCGGCTGGGCGCGGAAGGGCTGCGACAGCTCTGTACGCGGGTATCCGCCGCCAACCTGCGCCCCGGCGATCTGGTGTTCTTCCAAGGCACCTACGACACGGCGGGCGCGTCCCATGTGGGCATTTACGTCGGCAATGATATGATGCTTCACTGCGGCGACCCCATCCAGTACACAAGCCTCAATTCAAGCTACTGGCAATCCCACTTCCTTGCCTACGGGCGGCTGTCCCCGCCCTGATCTCACTGAAAGGAGCCAAAAATGAACCCTAAGATTATAAAGCTCAAGGCTGAACGGGCTAAAAACGATGAAAAGATCGCCGCCCTCCGCTCCCGCAACAGGGAGCTTGACGAGAGCATCGTCGAGCTGGAGAATACCGACATCATCGGCCTTGCCCGCGCTACCGGTATGAGCATGGAGGAGCTGGCGCAGTTCCTCACACAGCTCAAAAGGGGCGGCGCGCCCTTTATCACACCTAATACCAAGGAGGATACGGACTATGTGCATGAAGAAGAATAACCGGCTGCTGCGCGGCGTTGCCGCCGTCCTTTGCCTTGCCCTGATGTTCCTCACCATGTCCGGCATGGCCATGGCGACGGATATGGAGGCCGCGCCGGAAAGCACGCCGGAGATCGTGGAGGCCGAGCCTTCCGTCACGCCCGAAGAAACGCCGGACACACAGGAACCGGCTCCCGCACCGCCTGAAACGACGGAAACGCCGCAGCCGGAGGCGGAATACGCGCTGGATGCAGATATTCCGGTAGGCTGGCACAACGCGCCGGTGACGGTCACGGTCCGTATCAGGGACAAAAACAACGCGGGCTGGCAGAAGGTAGAGGCGGCGCTGCGTGAAACCGCCGAAAGGACAGACCTGACGGAGCAGCTTGCCCACGACGGCCTCGCCCGCTACACGGTGCCGGACAACGGTATCGTGTTTTTCTTTGTCACCGACCCCTACGGCACGGAGCATACGCTGACGCTGGAGCTGCGCTGCATAGACCTTGAAGCGCCGGTCCTTCGCGCAGGCGTCAGCGGTACGCTGCTGCGCGTGGAGGCCGCCGACGCACTCTCCGGCATGGCGGGCGTCTATGTGAACGACGAGCTTTATACCACCCTGCAAAACGGCGAGTTCAGCGTCCGCATTGACAAAAACACGCGGGATTCCCACTTTTACATCATGGGCGTGGACAATGCAGGCAACCGCACGGGCTATCTGGTGATCGCCAACCCCTTCTATGAAAAGGAAACGCCTGCGCCCAGCCCCACGCCGGAGCAGCACAGCACCCATTGTCCCGCAGACTGCGATTGCAGGAAGCAGCCCTCCGGCAATACCGGCAGCAGCGGCAATACCGGCAGCAACGGCAGCAATACCGGTGCAGGAAAGCCCTCCAACGCCTCCGGCAGCGCAGGAAAGCCCGCTGCGGCACAGACGCCCGCCGCCACCGAGCCGGTAAAAACACAGGAGCCCGCCGGTGCCGCCGCGCCTGTCGCCATTGAGAAAGGGACGGGCTTTTCCCAAAACGGCAGCGCCGTCACCCGCGACCTGCTTTACGACAAGCATACCAACAAACAGTTCATCGCGGTGGAAACCCGCAACGGTCATACGCTCTATCTGGTGATTGACTATGATAAGCCGCTGGACGAGGATGGAGATCAGTATGAAACCTACTTCCTCAACCTTGTGGACGAAAGCGACCTGCTTGCACTCATCGACGAGGATTCCGCCCCTGTCTGCTCCTGCAAGGACAAGTGCGAGGCAGGTGCGGTCAACACCGCCTGCGCAGTCTGCAAGACCAATATGACGGAGTGCATGGGCAAGGAAAAGGCTACGGAAAAGACGCCGGAGCCCGACCCGACGCCGGATACGAGCGACAGCCCCGACAAGGACGGCGGCGAAAAGAAGTCCGGCAGCGGTCTTGTTGTGATTGTGCTGCTGCTCCTGATGGCGGGCGGCGGCGCGCTGTACTGGTTCAAGCTCCGTAAGAAAAAGCCCGACACAAAGGGACCTGTGGACTTGGACGATTACGACTACGGCGATGATGAGGACGAGGAATATGAAAACGAGGACGATGCGGACGAGCCGGAGGAAACGGAGGACGCGGATGCATGACCCTTTTTACCAAAAACCCGCTGGAGCGGCTGATGATGCAGCGCCCCTATCCGGGAAAGGAGGAAACGCCGCGCACCCCTGCCCCGGAGGGGCATTTCTGCTGCGGCTGTTCCCGCTACGGCACCGTCTGCCTCCGTCCCTGCTACCGTGACACCGACCTGCGGGAGAAGCTGCGGGCAAAAGCGCCGGAGCGTTAGGACCCCGACCCTTGCCGCATTCTCCCACCGATGCTACAATGTACCCATGAAAGACCAAATGCAGCGGAAAAGGATGTGATACGGATGCTGAGCTTTGAACGGGTGCTGGAGGCATTCAGGGAGCACCTTACAGAAGATACCGGCGTGGAGGTGGTGCCGACCCGGCACGGCTATACCTACCTCACATGGGATGACAGGCGTGAAAATTGGGACACCGCTGAGATTTGCCTCACGCCGGAGGCGCTGCTGGACAGGCTGACCGGCGCGGTGGAAAGCTATGAACAGTGCCGCCTTTTGGATGGAACACGGGATCCAACCGACGCCGAGCGCAAAGCCTTTGCCGAGGCTGCCGAGCGATACCGGAAGCGGTGCCTTGAACGGCCCTGACTCACATACGATTAGAAAAACAGACACGAAAAGCAGTCCTTCGGGGCTGCTTTTTGCTATGCAGAAAAGGAGAAAAAAGAATATGACACACCATAAATTAGTGATTGCGGAAAAGCCCTCCGTCGCCCAGTCCATCGCCGCCGTGTTGGGCGCGACCAAACGCAACGACGGCTATCTTTCGGGAGGCGGCTACCTTGTAAGCTGGTGCTTCGGACATCTGGCGGAGCTTGCCAGCGCGGATGTGTACGATGAAAAGTACGCCAAGTGGCGCTATGACGATCTGCCCATCCTGCCCGCAAGCTGGCGCTTCACGCTGAAAGCGGACAAATCCAGGCAATTCGAGCTGCTGCGGGACCTCATGCGCCGGGAGGACGTGACCGAGGTCATCAACGCCTGCGACGCAGGGCGCGAGGGGGAGCTTATCTTCCGCACCGTCTACTACATGGCGGGCTGCACAAAGACTATGAAGCGGCTTTGGATCTCCTCCATGGAGGACGAGGCCATCCGAAAGGGCTTTGCAGACCTTCGTCCGGGACGGGAATACGACGGGCTGCACCAGTCCGCCCTCTGCCGCGCCCGCGCGGACTGGCTGGTGGGCATCAACGCCACACGCCTGTTTTCCGTCCTCTACCACCGCACCTTGAATGTTGGGCGCGTCATGACGCCCACGCTGGCGCTCATCGTCCAGCGGGAGGCAGAGATCGGGGCGTTCCGTCCGGAAGCCTTTTACACGGTAAATCTTCGCTGCGGCGATTTTGCCGCCGTGTCCGAAAAGTTCAAAGAAAAAGCGGAGGCGGACGCTCTTGCCGCCGCCTGCACCGGTCAGCCGGTTACGGTCAAGGCGGTGCAGCGCACAGAGAAAACGGAGAAAGCGCCGCAGCTCTACGACCTGACCGCGCTCCAGCGGGAGGCCAACCGCAGCCTCGGCTATACCGCCCAGCAGACGCTTGACTACCTGCAAGCCCTCTATGAAAAGAAGCTCTGCACCTATCCCCGCACGGACAGCCGCTTCCTCACCGACGATCTGGAAGCCTCCGTGCCGGAGCTTGTGACCGTTGCCGCCGCCATCTGCGAAACAGACGCGCCGGGGCGTGTGAACGCAGGGCAGGTGTGCGACAGCAAAAAGGTCAGCGACCACCACGCCATTCTCCCCACCGCCAGCGCGGGCAAGGCGGATACCTCCGTCCTGCCGCTGGGCGAGCGCGAGCTTTTGCGCCTTGTGGCGGGGCAGCTTCTCCGGGCGGTCAGCGATGCACACCGCTATGCGGAAACCACAGTTACGCTGGAGTGCGGCGGTACCGAGTTCACCGCCAAGGGCAAAACCGTCCTTGATACCGGCTGGAAACAGTATCTCGCGCAGGAAAAGCAGGACGCCGCGCTGCCGGAGCTGTCGGAGGGGCAGGTATTGGATTGCACCGAAGCCGCCGTAAAGGAGGGCAAAACTGCGCCGCCCAAGCATTATACGGAGGATACGCTGCTCTCCGCCATGGAGACTGCCGGAAAGGACGATACACCGGAGGACGCCGAGCGAAAGGGCTTGGGAACGCCCGCCACACGCGCCGCCATCATCGAAAAGCTGGTAGCCACGGGCTTTGTGGAGCGCAAAAGGGCAAAGAAGGCCGTCAGCCTTGTGCCTGCCCATACCGGCGTTTCCCTCATCACCGTGCTGCCGGAGCAGCTCCAGTCCCCGCTTCTCACCGCCGAATGGGAATACCGCTTGCAGCAGGTGGAGCGCGGCGAGCTGTCCCCGGACGAGTTCATGACCGGCATTGCGGATATGCTCACGGAGCTGGTAAAAACCTACAAGGTCATCTCCGGCGCGGAGGTGCTGTTCCCCTCCGGCCGGGAGATCATCGGCAAATGCCCCCGCTGCGGCGGCGAGGTCACCGAGAGCAAAAAGGGCTTCTTCTGCGAGAAAAACGACTGCCGCTTCGGGCTGTGGCGGGACAACAAGTTCTTTGCCGCCAAGCGCACCGCTCTGACAAAAAAGGTAGCCGCCGCACTGCTGGCAGAGGGGCGTGTGAAGCTCACCGGCCTCTACTCCGAAAAGACCGGCGGCACCTATGACGCCACCGCCGTGCTGGAGGATACCGGCGAGAGCGTCCGCTTCCGTTTGGAATTTGACAAGGGGGCGAGGACATGAAGCTCTCCAAGCTGGAGCAGGAAAGTATCATCCTCTACAACGAGGAAGAATCCACCGCCAGCATCTACACCCACGACCCCAAGCTGAAGCGCAAGCTCAAGCGCCTTGCGGAGAAATACCCGGACAAGGTGTACCCGGATAAGGCCGTCCATGCCGGCGCGGTCAGCTACGCCGTGCCGAAAAGCTGCGTCAGCGTCCGGGAGCCGTTCAGTGACGAGCGGCGCAGAGCCGCCAGCGAACGCGCCAAAAACGCCGGATATACGCCGCCCGCAAGGAGTATATACTCCGAAAACGAATAAGAACCGAGCGCCCGCACAGGAAAGCCCACCCCTGCGCGGGCGCTGCCATTTTAGGGGTAAACAGCCCATGAAATGAAAGGAAGTGCCTATGACACGAAAATCTCCGTATCCGACAAGAGCGGATTATCCGGCATTGATTGAAAACGCCAAGCCTGCGCTGAGCAAGCTGCTGGAAGCGGCCTCGTATGAACGGAGGATCGCCGTTCTCAACGAATGTTCTCTCGATGTGGTCAATACCGTCTGCACGATCATGGTGCTGGGGCGGCACAGCCTCTATCTTCGCCGCAAAAAGCCCTTCAACGCGCCGGACGCGGTTTTTGTCCGGTGGGCGGCGGACCTGTGGACGCTGCGCGAACAGGACAAGGCAGGCGACATCCGCTATCTCTGCGGAAAAACGGATTTACGGGAATATCTTTCGCGGGGGCTTCAGCTCCTGCGTATCGACCTGACGGAAGGAGGAACCTATGCCAGAGAAGCCCGGTAAAAACAGAGAACAGCTCAAGGAGATCACCGACCGCATCGAGGCGGGCATCCGCGACATCTTTGAATCCGGCGATATGGAAAAGTACCGCAATTACCTGCGCACCATGAGCCGGTTTCACAATTATTCCCTCAACAATCAGGCGCTCATCCACTTACAGCGCCCGGACGCCACACTTGTGGCGGGCTACAACCGCTGGCGGGACAAGTTCTCCCGCCATGTGCTGCGGGGCGAGAAGGGCATCACCATCATCGCGCCCACGCCGTATAAGAAGAAAATCGAGCAGGAAAAGCTCGACCCGGACACCAAGCTGCCCATTCTGGACGCGGACGGAAAGGTTATCACCGAGGAAAAGGAGATTGAAATCCCCATGTTCCGCCCGGTGAAGGTGTTCGACTACGCCCAGACGGACGGAAAGCCGCTGCCGGAGCGCGTGGCCAGCCCCATCGCCAACCTGACCGGCAGCGTGGAGAATTATGAGGCGTTCATGGAGGCGCTGCGCCGGTCCTCGCCCGTGCCGGTGGAGGTAAAGCCTCTGTCCGCCGATGTGGACGGCTATTTCAGCCCCAAATCCCAGAGCATCACGCTGCGGGAGGGTATGAGCGAGGTGCAGACGGTATCCGCCGCCGTCCATGAGATCGCCCACGCCAAGCTCCACAATTACGGCTTGCAGCAGGCAGCGGAGCGCAAGGCCAAAAGCCGCAATACAGAAGAAGTGGAGGCCGAAAGCATCTCCTTCATGGTCTGCGCCTATTTCGGCATTGAAACCGGCGCGAACAGCTTCGGCTATGTGGCAACGTGGTCAAAAAACGCCGAGCTGCCGGAGTTCCGCGCCAGTCTGGACACCATCAGCAAAACCGCAAACGGCATCATCACCGATGTGGAGAAGCACTTCGCGGAGGTTTGCAAGGAGCGCGGCATCGAGCTTCCCAAGGACACGGAATATGAGCTTGTCACCATCCCGCCCTCCCGCACTGACGCGCTGGCCTTTGCCGCCGACTACGCGGCGTTCCTGCGCCGGGATCTGAATGTTCCCGACAGCGCGGACAGACCCACGGCGGAGGCGGTGGCGGACCGGCTGCTTGCCGGTGAGGACGCAGAGCTGCGGAAGGAGCTGGAGGATTTCGTCAAGCTGGCAGACGAGATCGGCATCGACGACGGCTCCCATGGGCTGCTGGAACGCTTCAACGGCCTGTTACGTCAGGAATGGCGGGCAAAGGAGAAACCGCAGCCGGAGGTCGAAACGGAAACGCCGAATGTTGAGGATGAGCTGCCGCCCCCTCCGGAGCTGGAGCAGGGCTATCCCATGCCGGATACAGCCATCGGCTTTCAAGAAATGTATCAGTACGGCTACACGGACGGCAATACTATGCTGCCGCTGACAAAGGAGCGCGCCATGGAGCTGTTCATGCAGGACGTTCCCGTGTTCCTGCTCTACGGCGACAACACCGAGGCCATGGCGCTGGACGCAGAGGACATTTCCTCCCACACCGGCGTGTTCGGCGTGGAGCGCGAGGAATGGGACGCGGTGCGCGGCGTTGTGACGCTGAGCGAACAGGCAGACACGGAAAAGCTGTTTCTGGAAAACCCGCAGGACGCTTTCCTCATCTATCAGATTCGGCGCGGCGGTGAATTGGACGCTTACCGCTTCATGAACTATGACTACTTGCAGAGCAAGGGCGTCACGCCGGAGCGCGGCGGCTACGACGCGATCTACACCGGCGGGCTTGCCGACTATGGGGACAACAAAACCAATCTGGATATGATTTATCAGCGATTCAATGTGGATCATCCTGCGGATTTTAAGGGACACAGCCTGTCGGTCAGCGACATCGTTGCCTTGAAGCAAAACGGCGTAGTATCCTGTCATTACGTTGACAGCATCGGCTTCCGGGAGCTTCCCAATTTCCTCAAGCCGGAGAACTACCTCAAAAATGCGGAGATGGCCATGGAGGACGACTACGGCATGATCGACGGCATCATCAACAACGGCCCCAAGCAGTCCACCGTGGCCGATTTGGAGGCGCAGGTCAAGGCGGGCTTTTCCATTTCCCTGACGGAGCTGGCTGCGGCCTCCCACCGCGAGCAGAAGAAGCCCTCCGTTCTGGAAAAGCTCAGGGAAAAGACGCCGGAGCAGACGAAAAACAAAACAGCGCCCAAACGGAGCGCGGAAAGAGAGCTTTGATATGAACGACAAGCATTTCACCCACGATGAAGTCAGCCTTATGAGCATCTATAACGCGGCAGGCACCCGCGAGGGCCTGATCGCGGACCTCACAGAAATGCGGGGGTATCTGGACGCGGAGGAGGCTGAGCTGCGGGAGCTGACGGACAGCGCCCTCGCAAAGCTGCGCGGCATTACCGACGCGGAGTACGCCGCCCTTGACCTGACGCCGGATTTTGACCTCTGAGCAAAGCTGACTGTTTTACGGTCAAGAGCCGGAAAAATCGCAGATTCACCGCTGGGAGCGCGCCGGATGAGGAATGTATCATCCGGCGCGTTTCTGTTTGAAAATCGCCGTTTTTCCCAAGTCATGAGCCGGAGAAAATACCCCAAAATCGCGCCTGCTTCGCGCAGGAGGCGCAGAAAGGCCATTTATGAGAACAGGACTGACAAAAGCGCAGAAAATCACGGAGATTACCTTTGACGAAAAAGAACCCCTTATCCATATCCGCACCCACAATACTGACCTCAAGAACCGCCTTGCCGCCTATGCCGCGCAGCACCCCGCAGAGTGCCGCCAACTGGACGCAGACCCCGACACAGGCGGCATGGAGTTCACCATCCGCAAGGGGCGCTTGTCCTTCCGCCTGACCGCGCCGTACAGTGAGAAGCGGAAACAGGCGGCGAGCGAGGCGGCGAAAAGAAACGGCTTCACCAGAAAACCATGAGAGGAGGATTTTGCTTATGCCAAACAAACTGCAAGCCTACGCGGAGCAAGCGGAGCGCACCGCGCGGCAGATCACCGGCAGCCATCTGGCGTGGACGGCGTTCCTGACCACCGCCGCAAGGCTGTATAAGTACCCCTACAACGAGCAGCTCATGATCTATATGCAGCGCCCGGAGGCCACCGCCTGCGCGGAGTACGACTTCTGGAACGAGAAAATGGGGCGCTATGTCCGGCGCGGCAGCACGGGCATCGCCCTCATTGACGCTACCGGCTACAAGCCAAGGCTCAAATACGTCTTTGACGTTTCCGATACCGGCGGCAAGGAAAACGCCCGCCGCGTCAACTTGTGGGAGCTGAAAGACGCGCATACCGACAGCGTGAGCGCCATGCTGGAGCGTAATTACAGCGTTTCCGGCAAAAACGGCCTTGCGGAGCAGTTCGAGAGCGTCGCTTCTCAGCTTGCTGCGGAATACTGGCGCGACCATTCCCGCGACATCCTCGGCATCGTTGCGGATTCCTATCTGGAGGAGTATGATGATTACAACATCGAGGTGGCGTTCAAAAACGCCGCGGCGGTCAGCATCACCTACTCCCTCATGTCCCGCTGCGGGATGCAGCCGGAGGATCACTTTGAACACGAGGATTTTTTCAGCATCTTTGATTTCAACACCCCTCGCACGGTGGCAGCCCTTGGCACGGCGGTCAGCGAGATTAACGAACAGGTTTTGCGGCAGATCGAAGTTACCATACGAAATTATGAGCGCGAACACAGCGCGGAAAGGACGGCAGAGCATGGAGAACAACCTGACTTACACGATGAACGGAGATTACATGATTCCCGACCTGAAGATCGAAGTGCCGGAGCAGCCCCTCGGCAAGTACGGGCGGATGCGCCAGAAGTACCTGAAGGAGCATCGGCCCATCCTCTGGAACCAGATGATTCTGGAGGAAACCCTGTTCCCGCACCTGCTGGAGATCGAGCAGGCGGCGCAGAGCCGTCTGGAGCAGATGATGCCGAAGCTGGCGTCGGAGGCCGGAGCGACGGAGAGCCTGAAAGCCCGCGACCCGATGAAATGGGTGGGCCTGATGAACACCTGCAAGGCGCAGGCGGAGGAAGTGATTCTCGCGGAGCTGATCTACGCATAACAGAACACCCCGCACGGGGCGGTCAGCTATCCTTTTTCCCCACCGAAGCGGAACAGATTACAGCCATAGAAGAAGCGGAGAGCGTTGCGCAGACGCCCTTCGCTTTTTCCGTTTCTCAGGCGCAGCTTGACCATGTGCTGCGGCTGGGCGGCAATTCGGACAACACCCGCATGGTCATTGCCGCCGCGTTCCAGAAGCAGAAGTCTGTGGAGGACATTGCCGCGCTGCTGCAAAGCACCTTTCACGGCGGCAACGGCTTTAAGACGCCGGAGGGCGAGCTTTCCGCGTGGTACGCCGTAGACGGCATCCACATCGCCCCCGGCAGGAGCGCGGAGTATGTGCGCAGCGCACAGGTAATCGCATGGCAGGACGCCGCCGCGCGTATTTCCCAGCTTATGGACAGCGGCGCGTATGCCTCCAACGTGGAGCTTGCCGAGGCAGGGCAGCATGAGCGGATGCAGCTTGCACAAGCCCTCTGGTATCTGAAACACGACCTCAGCGACGAGGCGCGGGAACAGGGCTATCTCTCCTGCATGGATACGCTGCGGGGCGGCGGATTCCCTGATGAAACGGCGCGGCTGGCGGAGCAACTGACAAACACAGATTTACGTGAAACGCTCTCCGGCGAGTTCGCGCAGTTTTATGCCGCACATGAGCAGGACAGAAGCCTGCTGCGATTCCATTACCACAAGCTGGAGAACATCTGGCAGAGCCTGCGGGACCTGTCCTTGCCCCGCAGGGAGTATTCCTCCGAAATAACCGCAGTGCCGGAGCTGGCACGCTTCATCACGGAGGACGAGATCGACCACGCGCTGGATCGCGGCAGCGGTGTCGAGGGCGGCAAGGGCAGGATCTACGAATACTTCACCGCCGACCATACCGGCAAGGAAAAGGCAGCTTTCCTCAAAGATGAGTACGGCATAGGCGGGCGCTCCCATGCCGTTTCCGGTGCATCCCACAGCGGCGAGAATCACGACAGCCGCGGAATTACGCTGAAAAAGGCAGACTGCGCCAATGTGGAGCTGAGCTGGACGAAGGTGGTCACAAGGATCGACGCCCTCATTCAGAAGGACCGTTTCCTCTCTCCAAGGGAAAAGGAGCGCTACGCCCAGCTTCAGCGGGAAAAGGAAGCGGAGCGTGAACTGCCAACACAGGCACAGATTGACTACAATTCCATCAAGGAAGCCCACCCGGACGACATCGTGCTGTTTCAGGTGGGCGATTTCTTTGAGATTTACGGCGAGGACGCAAAACAGGCGGCGGAGCTGCTTGATCTCAACCTTACCACAAGGGCGATACCCGGCGCTGGGCGTGTGGAAATGTGCGGCGTTCCGTCGCACAATTTAGAGATGTATGTAGAGAAATTGCGCGATAAGTATGATGTGACGATTGCCGAAGCGCCAGACTTTAGAGGTGAGCGCCACATTTACACGCTGCGCTCTATCGACCATGAAGCAGAAGCCGCCATCAATGCCTATGAAGCGGAGTTCGGCGCGGATGGGACAAGGATGTTCCGCGACCCCGCCGCAGAGCAAGTTCAGCCCACGGTGCAGGAACATTTGGAGCATTACAGGCCGGTGGTGATGGCAGCGGTTTCGGAGGATACGGCCTATCGCAACGCCTGCGGGCACTCTGACCGGGAAAATGCGGAGATCGAGTGTAATGCAGCCGTGCGCCGCGCCGTTCTCAATTCAAAGGATATGGAGCTTATCCGGCTATTTTCGGATATGCCGGAGTTCCGCAGCCGCCTGCACCGAGAGACTTTTGAGGGAACCTATGCGCGGCTCCATGATCTGCTGCGTCCGCTCTCGCAGGACGATATAGACGATGCACTCCGTGCATGGAACGGAAATATCGAGAGCAAGCACGCCGTAGTGCGGTATATGGAGCAGCACGGGCGCGAAAAAGAAACCGCCGCATGGCTCGCCCGCGAGTATGGAGGGAATGAAAGCAAAAGCCTTTTTATCGTCCGCGCCGGAAGCCCGGAAACCGTTGAACTGACGTGGCCGAAGGTGCAGCGGCGGATTGCCCAACTCATTCAATCCGATAACTTCTACACCGAGCAGGAACAGGACAACTTTGACAATATTGACCCCATCGCCATCCGGGAAGCGCTTGCTGAACGCGGTATTGTAAATGGGCAGGTTGTGGATGCGGAAGCTAATCGCAACAGCCCCTTCCATTGACTACCTCTCCAGTATTCAGCGCAGCCGCGGTATGGAGCCGGACGTGTCGGTTTTCACAACGCCGCTGGGGAATGCCTATCGCGTGGGCGACGGCTTTTCTTCCACCGCAGCCGAACAGCGGGATACTCTGATGGTGGTCGAGCGTGTAGACGAAGATAATGTTTGGTACACTCTGCCAAGCGTCCCGGAGCAGGAAACGGTCAGCGTAGACCGCACCGTTTTTGAGCGTTACCTCGACACCGGCTATTTCTTCGCTACGGAGCAGACGCAACCTGTCAAGGAGGTCACTGCCGAAAACGAACAGGAAAACATGATTTTCCGTGCGCCGTATGCCGTGGGCGATACCGTCTATCTGGACAACACACCCTTTGAGATCACGGAGGTCGGCGCACTCAATGTGCAGCTTCGTGACCCTGCGCTCCGCTATCCCGTATTCCGCGCCGAAAGCCGCGAGAACTTTGAGCAGCTGCTGCGCCGGGATGAGAGAAACGCCGCCATGACAGATTTCCTTCCCGCACGGAACAGAAACGACGACCTCCGCGACCTCCTGATGAACGGCATCCTCACGCCTGACATCCGGGACGAGGTGCGGGAGCTGTTCCGGCAGGGCGAGGGCAACGCCGCCATCGGTGCGTATCTTTCCAACGTTTTCGCCGCGTCGGACGCGGACACCATGACGCTGGAGGACGGCACCGAGGCAGATTTCATCACCTCGAGAAGCGGCTTTCAGGCACAGGTGCATGGGGAAAAGGGCGTACACGCCCTCGGATTGTTGTGGCCGGACGCCGCTCCCGTGCTGCGCGCCGCTTTTCTGGAGGAAGCGCAGACGCAGAGCCGGACACAGGCACAGCCTGAACCAGATATTTCTCATCCTGAACAGCCAGCATCGGAGGCGACTGAACCGGAGCAGCCACAGTTTACCACGGAAACCGTGGCGGTATATCCCGGTGACAAAAACAACCTCCCCTATGATGTAGAGATTCGTACCCTGCACTTTGACGAGCCGGAACATGACCCGCCCGCACCGCTGCCGCCTGCGGAAAACTTCCGTATCACGGATGACAATTTAGGCATCGGCGGCGCAAAAGCGAAGTTCCGGGCGAATATGGCGGCAATCAATCTCCTGAAGGAGCTGGAGTTTGAGGGCGCACAGGCCACGCCTGAACAGCAGGAAATTCTCTCCCGCTATGTCGGCTGGGGCGGCCTTGCGGATGCTTTTGATGAAAGCAAGGATAACTGGAAAGACGAATTTGCGGAGCTGTACGCCGCGCTATCCCCGGAGGAATACGCCGCCGCCAGAGCTTCCACGCTGAACGCTCACTACACCAGCCCCACGGTTATCAAGGCGATCTATGAGGCGGTCGGCAACATGGGCTTCCAGACCGGCAACATCTTGGAGCCTGCCATGGGCGTGGGCAACTTCTTCGGTATGCTGCCGGAGAGCATGGAAAGCAGCAGGCTCTACGGCGTGGAGCTGGATTCCATTACGGGACGCATCGCCAAGCAGCTCTATCCCAAGGCAGACATTACCGTGGCAGGCTTTGAAACCACCGACAGACGGGATTTCTTCGACCTTGCCATCGGCAACGTGCCCTTTGGACAGTACCAGGTCAACGACCGGGCTTACAACAAGCTCGGTTTTTCCATTCACGACTACTTTTTTGCCAAGACGCTCGATCAAGTTCGACCCGGCGGCGTGATCGCCTTTGTGACCTCCCGCTATACGATGGACAAACAATCTCCCGAAGTCCGTAAGTACATCGCGCAGCGGGCGGAGCTGCTGGGCGCGATCCGCCTGCCCAACAATGCGTTCAAGGCCAACGCCGGTACGGAGGTGGTGTCCGACATCATCTTCCTGCAAAAGCGTGACAGACCCATCGACATTGAACCTGACTGGGTGCATCTCGGTGAAAATGAGGACGGATTTTCCATCAATCAGTATTTCATCGACAACCCCGAAATGGTATTAGGCCGACAGACCTCGGAGAGTACGCAGTACGGCAGACAGGACTTTACTGTGGAACCGTATGAGGATTTGGACCTTGCCACGCAGCTCAGATACGCCATTCAGAATATCGGCGGCAAGTACGAAGCCGCAGAGTTGCCTGACCTCGGTGAGAACGAAACCATACAGGATACCATTCCCGCAGACCCCAACGTGAAGAATTACAGCTATGCCGTGGTGGACGGCGAGGTGTACTACCGTGAGAACTCCGTCATGGTCAAGCCCAACCTGAACGCCACCGCAAAGGAGCGCGTCAAGGGAATGGCAGAGCTGCGGGACTGCGTTCACCGGCTCATCGACCTTCAGATGTGGGAATCCGACGACATTTCCATACGCGCCGAGCAGCAGAAGCTCAACCGCCTCTATGACCGCTTCACCGAGAAATATGGCCTCATCAACAGCCGGGGCAACGCCCTCGCCTTTGCAGACGACAGCTCTTATTACCTGCTCTGCTCCCTTGAAATGCTGGACGATGAGGACAAGACCAAGCTCAAGGGCAAGGCGGATATGTTCACCAAGCGCACCATCCGGCAGCGGCAGTCCGTTACCAGCGTGGACACCGCCGCAGAAGCCCTCGCCCTGTCCATTGGGGAAAAAGCCCGCGTGGATATGGCGTATATGTCCCAGCTCACCGGCAAGAGTGAGGACGACATCATCGACGAGCTGAACGGCGTCATTTTCCTCGACCCTGTTTACGGCGACTGGCAGACAGCGGACGAATACCTCTCCGGCAACGTCCGGCAGAAGCTGCGGGAGGCGGAGAACGCCGCCGTTGACAGCCCCGGCTATCTGCCCAACGTGGAGGCATTGCGCGCCGCACAGCCGAAAGACCTTGACGCTTCGGAGATCGAGGTGCGCCTCGGCGCGACGTGGATCGACAAGAAGTACATTCAGCAGTTCATGTTCGAGCTGTTGGAGCCGCCTCTGTATGCCCGCCGCTCCTTGGAGGTCAACTACTCGGAGTTCACGGCGGAGTGGAACATCTCCGGCAAGAACAGCATCCCCTACAACGACATCAACGCTCGCATGACCTACGGCACCGACTGCGCCAACGCCTACAAAATCCTTGAAGATACGCTGAACCTGCGCGACGTGCGCATCTACGACACCGTAAGGGATGCGGACGGCACGGAAAAGCGCGTCCTTAACAGCAAGGAAACCACCCTCGCCCAGCAGAAGCAGCAGGCCATCAAGGAGGCGTTCCGGGACTGGATATGGCGCGACCCCGACAGGCGGCGGGAGCTGGTGCAGCTCTACAATGAGCGCTTCAATTCCACCCGTCCCCGGGAATATGACGGCAGGCATCTGATCTTTCCGGGCATGAATCCTGAGATCACGCTGCGGGAGCATCAGCTCAACGCCATCGCCCACGACCTCTACGGCGGCAACACGCTCCTTGCCCATGAGGTGGGCGCGGGCAAGACCTTTGAGATGATCGCCGCAGCCATGGAGGGAAAGCGCCTCGGCCTGTGCCAAAAATCCCTCTTTGCCGTGCCGAACCACCTGACGGAGCAGTGGGCCTCGGAGTTCCTGCGGCTCTACCCCTCCGCCAATATCCTTGTCGCTACCAAAAAGGACTTTGAGACACGCAACCGCAAGAAGTTCTGCGCCCGCATTGCCACCGGCGACTATGACGCCGTTATCATCGGTCACAGCCAGTTTGAGCGCATCCCCGTTTCCAGAGAACGGCAGGAGCGGCTCTTGCAGGAGCAGATTTGGGAGATCGAGGACGGCATTTCGGAGCTCAAGGCCAGCCGCGCCGAGCGCTTTACCATCAAGGAGCTGGAGCGCACCAAGAAAAATCTGAAGGCCAAGCTGCAAAAGCTCCACGACGCCGCCCGCAAGGACGATGTTGTGACCTTTGAACAGCTCGGTGTAGACCGGCTCTATGTGGACGAGGCGCACAGCTTCAAAAACCTGTTCCTTTACACAAAAATGCGAAACGTGGCGGGGCTTTCCACCACCGACGCCCAGAAGTCCTCGGATATGCTCTTAAAATGCCGGTACATCGACGAAATCACCCACGGCAAGGGCGTTACCTTCGCCACGGGTACGCCCATCTCAAATTCCATGACGGAGTTGTATACCATGATGCGGTATTTGCAGCACGATATGCTCAAGCGCAACAGCCTGACCCACTTCGATTGCTGGGCCTCCGCCTTTGGGGAAACCACCACCGCCATCGAGCTTGCCCCGGAGGGTACGGGCTACCGGGCGCGGACGCGGTTTGCCAAGTTCTTTAACCTGCCGGAGCTGATGAACCTGTTTCGGGAGGCGGCGGACATCAAGACCGCCGATCAGCTAAACCTTCCCACGCCTACGCCCATCTACCACAACGAGGTCAGCCAGCCCACGGCGCTGCAAAAGCAGATGGTGCAGGAGCTGTCCGAGCGCGCCGCAAAAGTCCACGCGGGGAGCGTGGACGCAAGCACCGACAATATGCTCAAAATCACCTCGGACGGACGCAAGCTGGGCCTCGATCAGCGCGTCATCAACCCCGACCTGCCGGACGACCCGAACAGCAAGGTCAATCGCTGCGTGGACAACATCCACCGCATCTGGCAGGACGGGCAGACGGAGAAGCTGACGCAGCTCGTGTTCTGCGACCTGTCCACTCCCAAGGGCAAGGCGGCTCAGAGCGGCAGGATCGCCGCGAAAGGCACGGACAGCCCGGAACTTCACGCGCTGGAGGCTGCTATCGACGCGGAAACCGGGCCGGAGGAGCCGCCCTTTACCATCTACGACGACATCCGTGAAAAGCTGGTTGCCCGTGGGATTCCGAGGGAACAGATTGCATTCATCCATGAGGCGAATACGGAAGTCCGAAAGAAGGAGCTATTCGCAAAGGTGCGCTCCGGTCAGGTGCGTGTGCTCATGGGCAGCACCTTCAAAATGGGCGCGGGCATGAACGTGCAGGACAGGCTCGTGGCGCTCCACGACCTCGACTGCCCGTGGCGGCCGGGTGATCTGGAGCAGCGCAGCGGGCGCATCATCCGGCAGGGCAACCGCAACAAGGAGGTACACATCTACCGCTATGTCACGGAATCTACCTTCGACGCTTACCTCTGGCAGACGGTGGAAAATAAGCAGAAATTCATCTCCCAGATCATGACCAGCAAATCCCCGGTGAGAAGCTGTGAGGATATTGACGAGGCGGCGCTCTCCTATGCCGAGATCAAGGCGCTGTGCGCCGGAGACGAACGCATCCGTGAAAAGATGGACCTCGATGTGGACGTGGCGCGGCTGCGGCTGATGAAGGCCAACCACCAGAGCCAGCAGTACCGTTTGGAGGACAACATCCTGCGGCATTTCCCGGCGCAGATTGAGGAAAACAAAGGCTTCCTCTCCGGCTTTGAGGCGGATATGAAAACGCTGGAGCAGCATCCCCACCCCAAGGACGGCTTTGCGGGTATGGAGGTCAAGGGGGATTTCCTCACCGATAAGGACAATGCCGGTGCCGCCATTCTGGAAGCGTTCAAGGACGCAAAGGGCTTGGAGCCCGTTCCCATCGGCAGCTACCGGGGCTTTGCCATGTCGCTGACCGTGGAAAACTTCGGCAAGGACTTCATTCTCACCCTCAAAGGGAAGATGAGCCACCGGGTAGAGCTGGGCAAGGACGCAAGGGGCAACCTTGTCCGCATCGACAACGCCCTTGCCCAGATGCCGGAGCGGTACAAAACGGTGCAGGGCAGGCTTGAAAACGTGCAGGCGCAGCTTGCAACGGCCAAGGCGGAGCTGGGCAAGCCCTTCCCGCAGGAAACGGAGCTGAAAGAAAAATCCGCGCGGCTGGCGGAGCTGAACGCAGAACTGAACATCGACGACCGGATGCCCATGGAACAGGCGGCGGAGAATGTGGTGGCAAAACGCCCCTCCGTCCTCGGCAAGCTGAAGGTGCCCAGCGTCCACGGCGCTGGGGAAAAGAAAAAATCTCACGAACAGGAGGCACGATGAATATGAACGAGGCATTACAGCAATCGTTATACGACAAGCTCTCACGGGAGCAGGACAAGTACCGGGACTGGCTGAAGGGCCAGCCCCCGGAGGAAATCCTCCATCACAGCTATGAATACACCGTGCGGGAGGATATTTTGATGAGCATGGAGGAGCTGACGCTCAGCGAGGCGGAAACGCGGGCGCTGCTGCTGTCCCCCTCGCCTATGGCGATCCTCTACGACAAGTTCTCCGATCTGGAAACCGGCTACATGGATACGATCCGCGACAGCATCGAGGACACGGCAAAAGACGAAGCAAAAAAGCTCCGGGAGCTGCCGGTCTATCCCTACCCCGCCGATCACGCGCGGGAACAAGGGGAGCTGGACGTTTACCGCGCGTCCTTCTGCGCCAATGTGAGCTGTAAGGACGCCATTGAAGCCGCCATCCGGGACAATTACCATGACAACCGCCTTGACGCTGCGGCGGTGGGACAGGTGGCGGAGCAGTTCGGACAGGAGCGGATGCTCTACGTCCTGGCGGCTACCGTCCGCCATTTTGATTACGACGGACGTATCTCGCGGGACAACAAGCGCTGGGCGAATACCATCCCCGTCTATGAAAACAAAGACGGCATGGATAGCGACCGCTCGGTGCAGTTTGTGGTCTGCTCCCACCCCGGCCTGACGGATTTGTTTCTCACGGGGGCGCGGCGTGAGCAGCCCCTCACAGCCGACGAGATCAAAGCGGAGGCGGCGCGGCTGCTAGGCAAGCTGCAAGAGCCTGTGCAGCCCAACAGCCCCGGCGGAACGCATTTCATGGCAGAGGTGTCCCGTGACTTCATGGAACGCGCCGGAACAAAGGACACGGCGGCGCTGCAAAAGCTGCTGCCCTTTTCCACCCTTGCCCTCACGACCCTCAAAGACCGCAGGGGCGTGTTTGCCCTGATCGGCAAGGACGAGGACCGCAGCCAGAACCTCCGGCGTCCCTCCGTCCGCTCCAAGCTGCAACAGGCTTCGGCGGAGCAGAAGCAGCCTGCCGCAAAGAAGAAGGATTTGGAGCTGTGACATGGCGAAGCGGAAACGGGACATCCAGCTCAAAGTCCGTGTGACGCCGGAGGAACGGGCGATGATTGAGGCGAAGATGGCGCAGCTCGGCACAACGAACATGGGCGCATATCTTCGGAAAATGGCCATTGACGGCTATGTGGTGAAGCTCGATCTGCCGGAGCTGCGGGAGCCCCGTCATCCTTGCAATCTGGAGCATATTCCTGTATCCTGTTCTCACAATACAAAACGAATGGAGGAAAAAGAGATGCGCTTTCTTTTGAAACTTCTGTTTGCGCCGGTCATGGCTGTGCTTGCCGTCGTGTCATGGTTTCTTGTGTTCGTTGTCGGCCTCTCCAGCGGCATCCTCTGCATCCCCGCCGCCATTCTCGGCTTTTTCGGTCTGTTCATACTCTTTGTGGATTCCGTCAGCTACGGCGTGGGGCTGCTGGTGATCGCGTTCCTCATAAGCCCCTACGGGCTTCCTATGCTGGCGGGCTGGCTGGTGGCAAAGCTCCATGTCCTACGCTATATGCTTCGGGACTGGATATATGGATAAGGCTGTTTTCAGAAACACCGCATCAAGCAAAAGCGCGGAGCATATCGCCCCGCGCTTTTCGTTTTATTCGATCTCGTAATCCTCACTGTCGTCGGCCTCTCCGGTGGTGCAGGTGAAGCACATATTCGTCCCCGTGATGGCGCTGCCGGCCGCCCAGATGGGCGCGCCGCAGATCATGCATCTTGCGCCGTTTTTCTTGGCGGCAAGGGATTCCCGCAGTGCCGCGATCAGCTCCCTGCGGTTGGCGTCCTTGTTGTTTTTACTACGCCGTCCGCAAATTCTTCAATGGAAATATAGGTGAACATATCATTCCTCCGGTTTGACCGCAACATATTTTTGATTGCGGCTGTTGGGCTTGTCGGGAATGGTCATGCGAAGCTGCCCGCTTTCCAGCAGGGGCTTCAAATGGGATTGCATAAGGCTGCGGACGCTTTTATATCCACAGTATGCGGCGATCTCGGTTCTGGAACGCGGCTCTTGGCAGCAGGCCAAAATCTTATCTCTGATACTGACTTGTGCGGCATCTTGTGCGCCGACTTGTGCGTTATCTTGTGCGTCGTGACTTTCACTGCGGAAGAACACAACAACGAACCCTGACTTCATAATCTTAAACGCAAACCGGCAATTTGCTTCGTTGCAGGCGTCGGCAATCCGCTTCAAGCCTGTGCCGAAGCTCTCCACATCCTTTGAGTAGTAGAGGATGGAGGTAATCAGCGGATTTCTGCGCACGGGGCGCTCATCGCCGCTGATGAAGTCCTCCGGCTTGTAGCCCTCCGGGAAGCTGCCCGGATTATAAATCTCAACACGGTCTTTGTAGATGGCGACCTCGTTGCTCTGACAAGCGCCGTAGTCCTTATGACAGAAGGAGTTGATCAGAGCCTCGCGGATGGCGTCGGCAGGGATTTCGGGAATCTCCTTGCGCTGCAAGGAACCGTCAAAATGAACGCGCCAGTGGATATTGCTCATGATGTATTTTTCGGCAAGCGCCACCAGCTCAAACACCGTTCCGCGATGACGCTGGATGTCCAGAAACGTCAGCCGCTCCGTTCCCGCGAAGATCGCCATTTGCAGCTCTGCGTACATACTCTCACAGAACAGCACCATGCCCGCGTTCAGCAGATGCTCTCCCTCGGTCAGCAGCAGCTTATTCAGCGCAGAGGTCTTATCCGCATATTCAAATTCAATGCGCTTTGCCTCATGCCCGCGCTCAATATACCGCTCGACCAGCTTTCCGTCTACCTGCTCCACAAGAAAGTTTGACACACGCCGTTCCCATGCGTCCTCTGCGCCGTCCTGCTTTCTCAGGTAGGCCACAAGCTCCTGCTGGGACAGCACCTTGTCCTCGTCCGCAACGCGGATGCGGGCAACATCATACGCAAAGTATGGCGTATTGTAACCCTCAAAGCGGACAAGGATGCACTCTTTCCCGTCGATGCGCACGGTCTGTATCTCAGGAAAAATCTGCGGCTCGATATGATTGGAGATTGCCTGACTGATGTCCCGCAGCGTTTTTTCGGAGATTTCCTGTCCGATGGGCGTACCGTCCGGCCTGACCCCGAAATACAGCTCGCCCTTCTGATGCTTGTTGAGGATCGCGCCGATGGAAATAATCCCTTCCTTCAGCTCTCCGGTGGACTTCTTAAATTCAAGCGTTTCGGTTTCTCTGCCGAGATTCATCCCGCGTCACCCCGTTTCTGTTCCTCATCATAGGCAAATGCTACCCCATGGCGTTTGCAGTATTCCCGTATAACGAACATCGTCATCTTATTCGGAACGGTTCTTCCGTTCTCCCAACGGTTTACCGTTGCGCAGCTCACATTCAAATCCTCCGCAAGCTCTTTTTGCGAAATCCTGCGCTCGCTGCGCAGCTTGATAATAGCGTCTGCAAAGCTCATACACTCCACGCTCCTTTTGCATAGTATAACACCTGTTAGGCGCTTTTACAATCGGAGCGGCGCATTGTTCAGAAAAAAGTTGCAAATCCATCCCACCGAAAGGAGGCCGCGCCCCATGGCGACCACACGCATCATTTCCATGCACGTCAGTCACGGCAAGACGATTGCCGACTGCCTGACTGACCGCATCGACTACTCCAAGAATCCAGAAAAGACGCAGGGCGGCGAGCTGATCTCCGCCTACGAATGCGACCCGAAAACCGCCGACGCGGAGTTTCTTTACTCCAAGCGGCAGTACCAGACCATCACAGGGCGGGAGCAGCGGCACGACGTGATCGCCTATCAGGTGCGCCAGTCCTTTAAGCCCGGAGAGATCACACCGGAGGAGGCGAACCGCGTGGGCTATGAGTTTGCCGAGCGGTTCCTGAAAGGACGACACGCCTTTTTCGTTGCCACGCACACCGACAAAAAACACATTCATAATCACATCATCTGGAACTCCACCACGCTGGACTGCAAGCGAAAGTTTCGGGATTTTCTCGGCTCCGGCAGGGCGGTCGCAAGGCTCAGCGACGCCATCTGCACCGAGCACCGGCTGTCCGTCATCGCAGCGCCCAAGCGCGGGAAAAATCACTACGGCACGTGGCTGGGCGACAACGCGAAGCCCTCCCACCGGGAGCTGCTCTGCGGTCTCATCGACGCGGCGCTTTTGAAGAAGCCCGACAGCTTTGACGCGCTTTTGAAGCTGCTGCGCGATGCTGGCTGCGAGGTCAGACGGCGCGGGAATACGCTGTCCCTGCGCCACCCCGACAAAAAGGGCTTTGCCCGTCTGGCCTCCATCAACGGCTATTCGGAGGACGAGCTGCGCGCCGTCCTCGCCGGAGAAAAGGAGCATACGCCGCGCAAAAAACGGACGCAGGCCACGCGGAAAAAGAATACGCTGCTCATCGACATCGAGGCGAAGCTGCAAGCCGGGAAGGGCGGCGGTTAGGCTTGCTGGATTATGCGGAGCTGGAGGAAAAAGCCGCTGCCGCCACGGAGCAATTTCACGCGCTGTCCGCGCAGATCAAGGCGGCGGAGACGCGCATGGCGGAGATCGCCGTGCTGAAAACGCATATCATCAACTACGCCAAGACCCGCGACGTTTACGCGGGCTACCGCAAGGCCGGTTACTCGAAAAAGTATCTCGCGGAGCATGAGAGCGACATCCTTCTGCACAAGGCGGCGAAGAACGCCTTTGACGAGCTGGGCGTGAAAAAGCTCCCTACCGTCAAGAGCTTGCAGGAGGAATATGCCAAGCTGCTTGCCGAAAAAAAGGCGGCGTATGCCGAATACCGCACCGCCCGTGACGAGATGCGCGAGCTGCTGCTCCACAAGCAGAACGTGGATCGTATGCTGGGCAAGGATGAGCGCAGCGAGGAAAAGAAACAGGAGCATGATCGCCAGTAACGGCCATGCTCCTAAAGCGTTTCGCAGAAACGCGCAGCCACACATTTATGTGTGTTCAAAGGGTTTCAGGGGCGCTGCCCCTGACAAGCAGAGGGCAGTTTTCGCGGCGGCGGAAATTGCCCGAAAAGCAAAGTGGGTACCTCTTTGCCCTGCTTGCCAGATTAACTTATTGATTTATTGTGTTTGGAGGTAGATATCATGCGTCGTTTTAATAGTAAACGGTCTGACTCGTGGTACACTGGGTTTGAACATAGATCTCAATTACGGGGAGGAAACATTAAAAGCCTTGATTTGTGCGCATAAGTCAGCCAATTAACGGTTTGACTTATGCGCTTTTTATTTTCGTATGGAAATTCGTGTGGGAATTATTATTTTTAATAATGATATGTAAAGGAGATGTGTTCAATGCGAAAAAGAATATTAGCAACATTACTTGCGTTTGTTCTACTGTTCAGTGGTGGTGCTGTAACCGCTTATGCCTATAATGTTGCAGTATCGGGAGGATTGAAGTCTACGCCATATTCGTTGCGTTGGCATAGTTCTATGACAACTGCTAAAAAAAATGCTATTTCAAGTGCATGTGGTGCATGGACCTCAGCTGGTTATGGAAAACTTGCAGAATTATCAAGCTATTCTCATACAAACTCCTATCCGACCGACAATAACTATAATGAAATTTCTTTTACGGATAGTCTAGAGGATGATGTGTTAGCGCAATGTCATCGGGTTTTTACATCTATTTTTAGAACAAAAATTGAAACCGCAGATATAGGAATTAGCACATCTCATACTTTCTCTACTGGAACGCCCAGTAGTACCCAGTACGATCTACAGTCTGTTATTACGCACGAGGTAGGGCATGCTTTGGGACTAGGACATCCTGACGATACAGAAAGAACAGCAGTTATGTATAAGTCTTTTTCTCCCGGTGAAACGAGGAGGACGTTATCATCTGATGATATTGCTGGCATTGCGGCAATATATGATTAATATATGATTAAGGAGGGATGAAAATGAGAACACATAAGCGGCGCTTTGTGCGTGTGGTTGGCTTTGTCCTTTTGGGGTGTGTGTTTTTTGCTTCGGGTTTTATCTTCACACAAACAAATGTAACTAGAGGAGCGACAACAACCTATTTGTTGGCGAACTATGATTTGGATAAGATGGTTGAACGCTCTGACCTTATTATCGGTGGCGAGATTCTGTCTATTTCAGATCCATTTTGGGATGAAAATAACAGTAGCATTATTAGAAGGGAAGCCACTGTAAATGTAAATGAAGTGTTCGATAGCTCTGATGAAGTTTCAGACACCATCAAAATACTTTTGACTGGAGGCGTAATCGGAAATTATGTTCATGATGTTGAGCCTTCTGTTGATTTGAATGTCGGAGATGACATGATCCTGTTTCTTAGAAAAAGCAGCGATGGCGAGCACTATGTGATATTAAATTCAACGCAAGGTGCCTTGTGTGCAAGTCCGATAGCTTATTCAAGCAATGATGTTAATGAAGCTGATATTATTTATTCAACTGCGGAAAACTGGAATTTCTATTTTCATACCACAACAAAAAGAGAACTTGCGCAAAGTATTGCAACAATAAAAGGAGATAATTAATATGAAACGATTTTTGGGCGTAGCATGTGCATTATTGATTTTGTTTGTAAATGCACCTATGGCTTTTGCGGCATCCTCTTCGCCTGCCGATGCTGTTGATACCGAGAATTTTGATGATGCATTGGAATATATATCATCGCAAGAGGTTAAGTCCCAAATCTACAATGAAATTGATTTTAATAAAGAGGGGACTCAATCCATTGACGTGGGAAATGGCATTATATTTAAGTATGTCTATTCTGAGAACGTGCAATCTACAGCTAGAGCGTATAGTGTCAAAAGCGCAACTATGTCTGGGCATTTTTATTTAAAGTCCAACGGGCAGAAAGTGGCGACATATAGTTTGGCGGCTTCATTCCATTATAATGGTAGCTCTGTTTATGCTTTAGAGAGTGAAGTCCAAGTTTCCTCTAGTGCCATTTCAGGCTGGTCTGTTACCGAAAGTTTTTCTATTTCATCCGGGTCAGGCTGGACATCAGTCGATGCATCTTACCAACTTTATCATAATGGCAACTATAATAATGATACTTTCTTGGATATGTCCTGTGATGCAAATGGAAATATAACAAAAAATTATGAATGAAATTAGAATGAAATTAGATAGGAGAATTTGAAGATTATGAAAAAAATGCGGAAAAGTTTTTCTCTTATTGCCGTGCTTGTTTGTGCAGTCTTGTGTACGCAAATAAGCGCTTATGCAGCTGAAGCAGAACCTGACGTATCTGCTATCTCAAACGCTGAGATTGTTAGTGTCTCAGAAGAATCTACTACATATATAGTCAACGAAGAAATTGCCGTGATAGAAACGGTTCGCGAAGTGGAGTATGTTCCTGTTGTTCAGAGAGCATCAACTGCATCGTGGACGTATAAGGATTATACTCGCTCCAAATATTTTTACCTTATTGATACAGGGGAGAAAGTTGCAAATTATTCATTGACGGCAACATTTAGGTATGATGGTGCAAGTTTGGCTGAGTGTCGCGGCACACAAACAGATAACGAGTCGCTTAATAGTTCTTGGAAAGTAACGGGTATTGCTACGGTTGACAATCCAAGTGATTATCTTGGCGGTGCAGTAGGCAATTTTACACTCTATAAGAAAGGTTTATTGGGGAATTGGTCGGAAAACAATTCTGATGAGATAAGAATATGGTGTGATCATAAAGGCGTGATTTCGACTAATTAAGCAACAACAGGGAGCATGGCTATGTTAAATAAACACAAGTGTCTTTTTGTAAGCATCATATTTTACTGCCTTTCTATATTCATTTTTATGATAGCGCAGCTATCTATTGTAGGTGGAACTTTTATGAGTGGTAGTATTTTTAGTTACAATTACTCACTAAGAGTTGCTATGAATTGCTTAGCGATTGCATTTGCCATTCTAGCAGCTGTATTTGGAAAAACTAAAAAAAAGATAACTATAATACGGATCTTGTTATCTGCTGCTATCATTATTTTTATACTCGTTTTTGGAATGGAGAACAACGCTATTTCATAAAAATTGAATAACTCGTTTATTTCAAAAGCGCATTATAAAATAAGCTAGTTGCCGTTTTTCATAGGTCGCAGTGTTCAAAGTAGTATGATAAGTAAAAAGAGATGGACGGCTAAAAGGCAGCTGTTGATGAAAAAAATCCCTTTTGGGAACTCCCCTAGTTATGGGGATAGGAAGCGATATAAACCGCCGCCCTATTTTTATTCGACGGCGTTCCCCTGTGTTTGCTATCAAAATTTAGCAAACACAGGGGAACGCCGTCGAGTTTTCTTCCCGGCATTTTCATGCAAAAAGCGCGAAAAACGGTCTGTTTTGAACAAAAGATTCCGCCTGCCTGATTGAACATGTCGTCAGTCAGGACAGCTTCGAAAAAATCAGGGATGCGCACAAACAGGAAAAATAGAATAAAAATTGCCCGTCGTTCCAACTGCGCGGACAAAAGCAGCCAGCGGGTAAAAAGCGTGTGTCTACTCTGGGCAACCGCCCGGACCTGTTCGGTGGCTCGGAGTACATCGGGAAATACTACACCGCCGACTATGAGAAATACGAGATACCCCCGGAAGCGCTGGAGGACGCGCAGTTCGCCGCCATCATCAAGGAGGCGGAGAAGTATCTCGGCTACCCCTACGTCTGGGGCGGTAGCTCTCCCGCTACTTCATTCGACTGCTCCGGCTTTGTCAGCTATCCATGCCCTGCATATAGTAGGGCAGATACCCCAGCGTCATGTCCCACGGACCGGTGTAGTCGGGGGCTATTCCCTCAGAGTCAACTCTCTGCACGCCGTTTTTATATCTGATGATACCGCTTAAAAGCCCTGTCCCATTTTTCCATTTCCTGCGTTATATAGATATGGCGCAGGAAACGGATCACTTTGTTTCCAGCAGCTTTTGTATTGCGGCTGGCGTATCCCCGAAGGTCTGCCGGAAAACCGCATAAAAGTTGCTGATGCCGTTATAGCCAACCTTCTCCGCCACATCCTGAATAGAAAGGGTATCATCCTCCAACAGATCAAGGGCCCGCTCCATGCGCAGGGTGCGGACATATTCCGCAACGCTTTTTCCCTCGGTCAACCGGAAGCCTTTTTGCAGCTTGTTCTTGTTGACGCCGACCTTCCTGCAAAGGTCAATGACCGCAGGCGGGTGCTTAAGACTGGCTTGCAGGATAGTCTTTGCCTTTTCTACCGCACGAATCTCGTTCTCGTCGAGATAGACCGGCGGCTGTGCGGATAGCTGCTGCACAAGGTCGATCAGATACCCGGCCGCCTCCAGCCCAAAACCCTTCAGCCATGTATCAAAGGCAAGCCCTGTCAGGCGGCATTGCTCAATGCGGCGGTAGATGGACACCAACTCCGGCGCATGAAGGTCTGCGCCATGTATGGTGTTCTTTGCATCTCTCCAAAAGCTGTCATAGAGAGGGATATTGTTCTCCGCGAAAAACTGCTCCTGAAAATACAGTCCCTGAAAACGTAACCGCTGCCCTCCGGGAACTTTCATAAAGAACGGCACTGGCGAATCAAAGACGAAGCAGTTGACGCCCTCGCCGAAGTGAATTGTCTGATCTCTCTGTGTGTAGGCTTCCACGGTCCCCTGCTCGCTCAGCCCGATTCCTACATAGCGCTGACTAAACTGACTGCGGATGATTGTATCCTTCGGATAGGTAAAGTCCGCGTCCGCTACGGAAAAGCCGTGCAGATCGCCCCAGAAGCGAACCTTGGAGTGCTGCCTCGGAAACACATAGCGAAAGCCGTTTACTGCGTCCTTTCGTAGGCCACCGAGCGATATATAGTAGTTCAGCATTTCCTCGATGCTGTGTATTGTAACCATCTTGCCGCTCCTCTCTTTCTGTTTTGGCACACTGTTTTCTGTTTTGGCACAAATTTCGGTTAGCAATAGGCAACTCGCAGATGTGATTATATCACAAAACCGCCGGTAATTCAACGATTTCCGCAAATTTCGCACGACATCAGCTTATTTCTGAGGCACTTTCCGAGCCGTTGACAATACAGCGGCCATGCGTATAATGATTACTGGTTAAGCTCGTCTAACCAACAATCATTTTGCTTGCGGTGGCTGCTCTTGAGCGTTGCGCCGCTGAGAAAGGAGTTCTATGCAAGAAGCAAAGAAAAATGTCATTCTTCGCGTGTTCCGAACGGCGCATTGCCCTCCGGGAAAGTATTTCTTCGGCGTGACCTGCTCTGCGCTCAGTGTCCTGCTGTCCGGCGTACCGTTCTATACGGTCTACCGGATCATCCGGCTTTTTCTGCTGGCATCGCTTGATGGTGCGGCTGCTCCGACCCACGAGATATGGATGTGGGCAGCAGTCACGATAGGAAGTATCGTGCTGGGCATCGTGCTGTCTGTAATCGGCAGCTTTTCCTGCCATGCCTGCGCATTCAATGCACTCTATGACCTGCGTATGCGCCTCCTCGACCACATGGGACGGCTAAACCTCGGCTTTTACACAGGCGGTCAATCCGGCGCAACGCAGAAGATGATGAATGAGAATATCGAAAAGATGGAAAATATCATTGCCCACGATGTTTCCAATATTTTCGGCGCGGGGCTGTTGCTGGCAGCTTTGGCCGTGCTGATGTTCTCACTCAACATTCCGCTGGCACTGACGATCTTTATCGCTCTCATGCTTGCGTTTCTCATCCAGTTTTCCGCTTTCGGCGGAAAGCAGGGTCAGAAGATATGGAGCGACCTGAACCGTTCCTCCACCGAGCTGGATGCAGCGTTTTCTGAATATGTGGCGGGCATGGAGGAAGAAAAAATCTTCGGCAGACCTGAAGCGGCAGCCCGCCGCCTGACAGGGCTGGTGGAGAAGAACAGGGAGCATTGGAAGATCTATCTGAAGCGTGTCACGCCGATTTTCGGCGCATATAAGACCATCACAATCTCCGTGCTGGCGTTCCTGCTTGTTTCCGGCTGCGCATTGCTGTACCTGCATCCCGGCGACCATGAGCTTATGATGGAGCTGTTGATGTTCCTGATAGTCGGTCCCGCCTGCATCAGTCCCTTGATGGAACTTGTGGAGTTCGGAGCAGATTTGCGGAACCTGGCAGTACGCATGGATCAGATTGACGAGGTGCTGAATATGCAGCCCATATCCGAGGGAACGGAGACTGCCCCAAAGGGTGGAGCTGAAATTGTGTTTCAGGATGTGAGCTTTTCCTATCAGAACGCTGCCGACCCTTTGCGCCGCATGGCGCTGGATCATCTGACAATAAAAATTCCTGCCGGGAGCTTCGCCGCGCTGGTAGGACCATCCGGGGGAGGAAAATCCACGGCAGGGCAACTCATCGCCCGCTTTTGGGATGTGGAGAGCGGATCTATCACCATCGCTGGACATGACATCCGGGAGTATTCAATGGAAGCCTTGATGAATGCCGTTGCCTTTGTTTTTCAGGACACGCACATCTTTGCGGAGAGTGTTTATGACAATATCGCCATGCACCGCAAGGTTCACCGCGAGGATGTGGAGAAGGCGGCAAAGGCGGCAAGATGCCATGATTTCATTCTCTCACTTCCAAATGGCTATGATACCAAACTGGGTGACGGCGGGCATAAGCTGTCGGGCGGTGAGGCACAGCGTATCGCCATTGCAAGGGCAATATTAAAAGACGCGCCCATCGTCGTGTTAGATGAAGCGATGGCTTTTACCGATGCGGAAAATGAGCTTGCTCTGAGAGAGGGCATGGCGGAGCTTTTGTGCAGCAAAACCGTCCTGATGATCGCCCACCGGCTCTATTCCATTCAGGATGCGGACTGCATCTTTGTATTGGAGAACGGGCAGCTCAGGGAACAGGGCTCACATACCGAGCTGCTGAAAGCAAATGGCCTGTATGCACATCTTTGGGCGATTCAGAACGAAACCGAAAGCTGGCAGATGAAGGGAGGGGTTTCCCATGCTTAAAATGATTCGACAGTTCACCTTCCATCATCCAAAGCAGATCATCGCGCCGACGCTGTGGTTGTTTCTCTCGCAGGCGTTCAGCATTCTTCCCGCCATCCTCGCATATATGGCGATCTATCTTTTGGGACAGGCATTTTACCCTCCCTATACGCTGGATATTGCGCTGCTGATTAAAATTGCGATTATAGGGATTGCCTATGTCCTCCTGCAATATGCAGTGGAACTGATCTCCTATTACAATACCTATGGGCGAGCTTATCACGACACGGCAGACAAGCGTATTACATATATTCAAAAGCTGCGCCGTCAGAACCTCGGCTTCTTTTCCTCGAAGGAATCAGGGGAACTGATTAGCTCCTTTGCAAGTGATTTTGCCAATGTGGAGTACACCATGTGCTTCTGGCTGCCTTATCCCATCGGTATAGGCTTTCTGTTGCTGCTTTCCTTTGTTTGTATGTTGTTCTTTGACTGGCGCATGGCGGTTGCGATTTTTGCAATGCTGCCCATCTGCACGATCCTGATGCTGCAAATTGCAAAGGTCAAGGAAAAACATAGCCGCTCCGTTATGGAGGCCAAGACAAGAGCTGCAACGCAGCTCAACGAATACCTGCACGGTATGAAAGATCTCAAAGCCTACCACCGTACCGGCAGCGGCTTCGAGGCGCTGAAAAAAGCGTTTTCTGATTTGCGCAGGGAATCCCTGCTGGACGAGGCCGTTGCAGGCAGCCTTTCCACTCTGTGCGCTTCGTTGGTCAAATTCGTTGTTCCCGTGACGGCGACAGTGGGGCTGTATCTGCTGATGGGCGGCAGTCTTACCATATTGGATTTCGCAGGCTTTCTTGTGATTGCCACAAAGCTGACCGAACCGGCGCTTACCCTTGTGAGCAGCATTTCAGCGCTGCGGGGCATGGCTCTCTCCGGTGAGCGGCTGGACAAGGTGATGACGATGCCCGACCCTTCTGGCGAGGACAAAATCTCCCATGGCGACAGCTATGCGTTTGACAGCGTTTCCTTCCACTATGCAGCGGATAGCAACGTGATCCATGGCGTGAGCTTTGAAACACCGGCAGGGGCACTCACTGCTCTGGTAGGACCCTCCGGCAGCGGCAAATCGACGCTTCTGCGGCTAATGGCGCGGTTCTGGGACTATCAACAGGGGCAGGTGCGGTTTGCCGGAAAAGAGCTTCGCAGCATCGCGCCGGAAAGCCTGCTTTCGCAGGTGTCTATGGTGATGCAGAACGCCTATCTGTTCCGGGGTACGATTCGGGAGAACCTATGCTTCGGGAATGAGTGCATCACCGAACAGCAGATGCTCGACGCCTGCCGAAAAGCACGCTGCCACGACTTCGTCTCCGCCTTACCGGAGGGCTATGATACGGTGGTAGGCGAAGGCGGCGCAACCCTGTCCGGGGGCGAGCGGCAGCGTATTTCGCTGGCAAGAGCGTTTTTGAAAGATGTCCCGATCCTGCTTCTGGACGAGCCTACCGCATCCCTTGACGCGGACAATGAAGCGATGGTGCAGAGAGCGTTGGATGAAATATCCAAAGAACGCACCATCATTATGATCGCACATCGGCTGAAAACCGTACGCGGCGCACAGCAGATCCTTGTTCTTGAAAACGGAAGGATCACACAAAAAGGAACCCATAACCAGCTTGTCGGGACAGACGGACTCTACTCACGACTGTGGGAATTGCAAAATCAGGCTGGAAACTATACTTTCAAACAATCTTAGGAGGAGAAACATGAAATCAAAATTTTTGAATCTCAAGGAGTTCGTCCTTGTTCTGCTGTTGGCCTGCTTGGAAACAGTAATCGGTCTTGTTGCTGCGATGCCTTTTGCAGCAAATCTTCAACTGGTATATTTTCTCGTTCCGGGACTTACGGGCTTGATTAACGGCATTATATATGTGCTTTTGATTAAAAAGTGCCCAAAAGTGGGGACGCAGTTTATCATTCCGTTTGTTTACGGGCTGTTATTCCTGTTTTCCGGCAGCGTCTATGTGTTTATGTTTTTTGCAATCTTAGCAGTGGCGAATGAACTGATTATGATAGGGGGATACGGGAAAAAAGTACGTCAGGCAATTCCCCACGTCCTCACATGGAGCCTTAATTCAATGGGCAGCACTCTTACTTTGCTTCTCTTCCGGGACAGTATGGTGCAGACCTATGTGAAAATGGGGATGAGTGCAGTTGATGCTGAGGCGGCGGTATCTTCTGTTGAGGGATTCTGGTTAGCTCCGCAAAATATTGCTATTGCGCTGGCCGCCGCTGCAATCTTGTCGGTTGCCGGATATGCGTTGGGTATGAAAATGTTCAGCAAGCACTTTAAGCCTGCCGGAATCGCATGATGGGAGCATATAGACAGGTACGTTTTCAAGCAAATCCGCTCACATGGTTGCTTCTGTGTTTGACGGGAATCATGTCGATTATTCTGGTACACTCTGAAATAGGCGGCTTGTGCCTTGCTGTGTTTTGCATTGCCATACATCTTTTGACAGGTCACTCAGACAAAGCGATTCCCTATTCTGTGTGCTACCTTGTTTTTACGGGTATCGCTTGGGGCGGAGTAAGACTTGTAGAAAGTGAGGTAGCCTTTTCGGTCAGTTCCATGTTGGCAAGTCTCGGTGTCCTTGGCAGAAAATCCATCATTCCTCTGTCCTTTGCTATCTGCCTTGCGAAAGAGCCTACCGGTTCTCTGCTTGCCTCCTTACAGGCAATGCGGCTCCCGAAGGCGGTGGGAATCGGGCTTGCCGTGCTGTTGAGGTTTTTCCCGACGATTGGCAGCGAGTATCGGGCGATCCGTGCATCACAGCGGTTTCGCGGGATCGGGGTAGGCGTGGTTCACACGCTTACCCATCTCCCCTCAACGGTGGAATACATACTGATCCCACTGATCCTGCGCACGACAAAAGTCGCCGAAGAACTCTCTGCCTCCATGACGGTGCGTGGAGTACGCTTTTCGGGGGAAACAATTTCCTACCGTCCTGTGCGCTTTACGGGAAAGGATGCTGCGCTCTGCGCGATGGCAGTTTTGATTCCCGCGGCTGTGTTTCTGCTGGAAAGGAGGGGCGTCTTTTGATTGAACTGAAAAACCTCTCCTTTTCCTATGAGAACTCAAGTGAAGCAAAGGGACAGCTCAGAGGTATCGACCTTCATGTAAAAAAGGGCGAGTTGGTGATCCTGTCCGGCAGAAGCGGCTGCGGCAAGACGACGCTGACCCGTATTCTCAACGGGCTTTGCTCCGGCTTTTATCCGGGAAAGCTGGAGGGCGGCTACTCCCTTGACGGTGAGGACGCACTGAAAATGCCCATCCATCGTTTGGGGACGATGGTGGGAAGCGTATTTCAGGATCCTCGCAGCCAGTTTTTCGCCACCAACACGACGGATGAGATTGTGCTGGGGATGGAAAACATCCCACTGGAGCGTCCGGTCATGCAGGAGCGTCTGAACACGGTTTGCAAACAGATGAACATTGAACGCCTGATCGACCGAAGGATATTCCCTCTGTCCAGCGGCGAAAAGCAGCTTATCGCCATTGCCTCCGTCTGTGCAATGGAACCGAAGGTTATCGTCCTGGATGAGCCGTCCGCAAATCTGGACAGCGAAGCGATGGTGCGCCTCGGCGCGCTGCTCTATCGGCTGAAAACGGCGGGGCATACGATAATCCTCTCGGAGCACCGGTTCCATTATGTGCGGGATTCCTTTGACCGGCTTGTTTTCATGGAGGATGGTGCGATTTCCGCCGTCTATGACCGGAAAGACGCCCTGTCCCTTACAGCGGAGCAGATGACGGCGATGGGACTTCGTCCCTTTGACGCACCGGCATTTCGCGTAGGCGGAGCATACCGGCAGAATCAGGACGACGCCTTGCAGGTGTCCGCAATCTCCTGTATGCTGGACAGCCAGCAAATTTTGGAGGAAGTGAGCTTTGCCGCACAGAGCGGAAAGATACTTGCCATTGCCGGACCCAACGGCGCAGGCAAATCCACGCTTTGCCGCATCATCACAGGTTTATACCGGGCAATGGGTGCGGTTTCCCTCGATGGTGAAATCCTGAAGCGGAAGCGCCTCACACAAAAATCCTTTTTTGTGCAGCAGGATTCCGATTACCAGCTCTATGCGCCTACTGTGCTGGACGAGTTTTCCCTCGGCAAAAAGGAAACGGCAGAGTTGAAAGAAACTGCGCTTTCCCGGTTGCGAGAGATGGGACTGGAAGTCTTTACAGATCGGCATCCCGCTTCGTTATCGGGAGGCCAGAAGCAGCGCCTGTTGCTGGCGCTGGCTGCGGCAAGCGGGAGAAGCCTGTTGGTGTTTGATGAGCCTACCAGCGGTTTGGACGGTTTCAATATGCACCTGACGGTCGAGCTGCTGAAACGGCTTGCCGGAGAAGGCCGCTGCATCCTGCTGATTACGCATGATATGGAGCTGATCGCGGAAGCTGCGGATAGCGTCCTCTATATTGAGGGCGGCAAACTGCGCTATCACCGAAATGTTCTGCGGCAGATGGGAGACGATGATGAAAATTCGTAAATCCGGCGAGGATTATCTGGAGGCCATTCTGATTCTTGAACGGCAGTCCGGTGCGGTGCGCTCTATTGACCTTGCACGGCACATGGGCTACTCCAAAGCCAGCATCAGCCACGCCACAAGTGCGCTACGCAAGGGCGGATTTCTTGTTATGGACAAAGACGGCTGCCTGCGCATGACCGATAAGGGACGTGAGATAGCGGAAAGAATCTACGAGCGGCACCAGTTTTTTACGATGCAGTTGATCACTGCGGGCGTAGACCCGGAAATCGCCGAATACGAAGCCTGCCTGATTGAACACGCCGTCAGTCAGGACAGCTTCGAAAAAATCAGGGATGCGCACAAACAGGAAAAATAGAATAAAAGTTGCCCGTCGTTCCAACTGCGCGGACAAAAGCAGCCAGCGGGTTAAGATTGTGCGTCTATGCCCGCTGGCTATTCTATAAGTCACAGCGGCTATCCGCATGGATGGTCGCTTTTACTCACCGTTTTTCAACTTCTCTGCGCTTTGGCACAATGCAATATACCGCTCCGCTTCTGCATCACTCTTTCCGGCAAAGAAATCTGCCACAACTTTTGGAATTTCACGCGGTTTTTCGTCGTGAAACACCACGGCGTCAAGGCTGATTCTCATCTCCTTGGAAATGAGAGCCACGGTTTCAAACTTCGGATTGCTTTTGCAGTTTTCAATCTCAATAATCGTGCGCGTACACATGTTCAGTTTTTCAGCCAGTCCACGCTGTGTTATCTTCTGCTGGATTCGCTTCTCCCGAAGTTTGAGGGCAAAAAGGTCAAGAAAGTTCATCAGAAATCACCTCTCCTATATTTTATGGTGAGTTCTAATTCAGCTAAATATACACCCAACTCATGTCAAATGAGTTATACATCACAAATACGAAATATGTGAGGATGTCTTATGGGATTGACTGACAATAGGAGGTATCGCTAATGCGGCTATCCACCGCAAAGGAAGTGGATGCAGAACATCTCAAAAAGAAGCAGGTGTTGTAGAGACTTTTGCGAGCTGCACTTATCTATGTGAGTTGCAGCTCGTTTTCTGTGCATCACAGATTATCTGCAATATAGCTCCGCCCAATTATGAAATAGAATTGCAAGGCACTCGTTCAGGCTTTTATGCCTGTGCGGGTGCCTTTTTGTTTGCACTGTTTTTCTTCTCTGTGGGCTGCCGCTCCCCGCCGCCATCCGTTTGGATTCAACCGCAACCACAAACACAAACATCCAAACGGAGGAATACAACATGACAACGATCAACCTGCGGGAGCTTTACCCGTGGTACACCGAGGATACCTTTATCGAGGTTTCCGATGAAGTAGCCGCGTTCCTTGAAGAAGATAAGCGGCTTCAGATCAACTACGCGCAGTACATCCGCGACAACAAGGCGTTCTATTCACTGGACGCCGGCGACGGCATCGAGGCGGAGGCGCTGAATCTGCCGGAGCAGCCGGACGAGGCGCTGGAGCGCATGGAACTGGAGCGGCTGCTGAAAAAGGGACTGGCACAGCTCACGCCCGCGCAGCGGCGGCGTGTCCTTGCTCATTTCGTTGAAGGACGATCCCAGCTTGAAATTGCGGCCAGCGAAGGTGTTGTTAAAAGCACAGTTTCGGAAGCGATTTCACGCGGACGGAAAAATCTCAGGAATTTTCTCAAAAAGTTTCGCTAACACCCCGAACTTTTGCCCGATTTTTCTTGAGGTATATGAGAGGGATATTATTCTCGCTCGCCTCTGCTCCTTGACAACCGCATAGACACTGGTATCAGCACAGACCCCGCGCGGCTGAAAAGCCAAGCGACAAAAGGCGCGCCGCCATGACGACAGACCTCCCGCCCTTCGGGACGGGCGGCTGTCCGAGCGATCTACGCGGCCTTTGACCCGATGCCCGGCAGCCTCGGGCGCGATGACAGCGCGGGCGATACGCAACCCCAGCTACGGCCTCCCACTGACTTGAGGGGGATTCCTGCGGCGTTCGTGAGCCTTACAAGCCACGGCGCTGGTGGGAATGGGACAGCCTTGCCAAAGGCGGCTGATACCGGTCCCAGAGGCGATATATGCCTCGCGCCGGGGGCTGTGACAAATACGGCGGAACAAAACTACATGACACAACATACGCAGACAACCGCGCCGGTGCAGTATCATGCAACATGACAGCAATCCCTCCGGCGCGGCTGCTCTGCCGGAACGAATACGAACAAGCCCCGCTGTCATATCGTGGCAGCGGGACTAAATTGATAAATCGGAGGTGCGTTTATGCAGAAGCAAGCCATCCCCAAAGAGCCGGTCGCCTCTTATAAGGAGGTCAGGATCGGCAAGACCCTCTATCGCGTGACAAGCGTGTTTTCCGGCGAAAAGGACCTTGGCAGGACGCTGGAGCAGCTTGCGGTGCGCCGCGCCATGACAGAGCTGGACGCTCCCGCGGCCGCGCAGCCCTGCCACGCATCCTGACAGATAATCAGCCTCCCTGCGGCGGCATCCTTGCGCGAAGATGGTATCCCCGGTATCATATTCTTGCAGGGAAAACCTGCGAGAGCCATCACGCCGCACGGATGTATGAATCGCAGAGAATCGGGAGGTAAAATACAGATGATCGAAAAGACATACAACGTAGGCATCTATTGCAGGCTCAGCAACGACGATGAGCGCGACGGGGAGTCCGTATCCATTGAAAATCAGAAGCTCCTGCTGCAAAGCTATGTGCGTCAGCGGGGCTGGAACGAGATCGCGGTGTACTGTGACGATGGGTACTCAGGTACGAATTTCGACAGACCCGGCGTCAAACGCCTCATCGAAGATGCAAAAGCCAAGAGAATCAACCTCATTCTGGTAAAAGACCTATCGCGCTTTGGGCGTAACTACATCGAGTTCGGACAGTACACGGACTACCTGTTCCCCTCGCTGGGCTGCCGTTTTATCGCGTTGAACAACGGCATCGACACCATGAGTGACAACGGCAGCACCGACGTTATGTGCTTCTTGAACTTATTTAACGAGTTTTACAGCCGGGACACCTCCAAGAAGGTCAAGGCGGTCAAACGGGCCTGCGCGGAAAGCGGCAAGTTCATGGGAACCTACCCCGCCTACGGCTACAAGCGCGACCCGGAGGATAAGCACCACCTTGTCATCGACGAGGAGACCGCCCCTACCGTGCGCCGCATTTTTTCCATGCGCGCCTCTGGCATGGGCTTCCGCGCCATCGCCGTCACGCTCAACGAGGAGGGCGTTCTGCCGCCCGGTGCGCTCTACTATCAGCGCAAGGGGCGCAGCGACCCGCGCAACGTCAACCACAAGTGGGCGGAAACCACCGT
>PPYF01267162.1_pt1 | contig 46347 bp, 42 predicted proteins | sample 1559871 | NCBI WGS metagenome assembly PPYF01 (sample SAMN08240021, study PRJNA423297) | Human gut metagenome, whole genome shotgun sequencing project.
CAAGGCTAAAATTAAACTGACACGGCTTTCCGCACCTTATGGCAAAGTGTGATCTCTGTCGTTTGGCTTGGTCGCCGTAGTTAATTATTCCTTCTCGCTGTACGTTTCCCCCGAGAGAAGTCTTTGATGGTGATGATTGGGCAGTGGGTATAAAGGTATTGGAGAGTATTTTTATGGGGCCGTTGCTTATGGTCGGTTGCAGAGAGCTTGTCGGTGCAATTGTCCCGCGGCCCTTTACCTCTTTGGGATTTTTCTTGTCTTTCTTTTGTTCTTCTTTTTCGCGATTTTTTTCTTGATCGGTAGCATTACGAATTAAGCTTTGTGATTGTGCATACAGAGAGGAATTGGTCCCCGAGGTACTTTCACTTCCTGCACGTCCTTCCTTTGACGATTCTTGAGAGTTTTTAGGTTGAGGGATGGCCTCTCGAGACAAGCTGTCCTTACGAGCTTCTTCCGTTCCCTGAGTAAAAGTCGGAGGTGCAATTGCTACGGTTAAGTTGGCAATTTCCATAAGTATCTCCGCTGAATTATCCGATCTTACCTGAAGTTTACTTGCAAAATGCGAGAAAAGCGAAGTAATTACTATAATTTTCTGCTCTATGTGATGAATTTAAGTATGTAGGCAGTAAGAGCTGTCAGTTTGTTGTATCTGTATTTTAAAATATAAGTTCAGACCTTCCCTTCGACAGATAATAGATTGTTTTTCAGCAAAAAAACGTTGATGATTTCTTTGAATATTTCAGGGTGGGTTATAAAGGGCAGGTGTGATGCTCCGTCAATGATTATGCCCTTTTTATCGAGTTTTTCTATATTTTCAAGCTGTTCCTTAGGAACAAGCAAATCATTACTGCCAAAAATATGTAGTGATGGTTGACTTAATTTTTTTAGATCCGATCTTTCATCACATTGCATCATGTGTCGGATCCCTGCTTCCAATACTTTAAAGGATGGTACTGAAAAATTATTAAAGCATTCGATGATACGTTCTCCACCGGAGCTTTTTCCCTGAATAGAGTAAAAAAGCCGAAGCAATCTTAAAAAATTGTGCTGATTAAAGGATGCCTTCAGTTTATCTATATAACGTTTATGAAAGCCACGGTTACCTGGTTCATCAGGGAATCTGGGGGTTCCGCATACGTTAATCAATGCCTTGATGTTGGAATCAGGCAAAGTACATGCTTTGATCCCGTAGAGAGATGATAAAGACCAGCATATAAGGATGCTACCATTGGGAATGGATGCATTAAGCATGAGTGATGTTTTGTAAAAATCATCTGCATAAGCATCCAAGGAGCGGTTCTTTCCGTATCCGGGAAGATCTATGAGGGTGATCCTGTATTCCGGAAACATATGTTTAAAATTCTGAGTAAAAACAGAATCCGTGGCCCATCCGTGAGTGATCACAAGATTTAACCCATTACTGGGACCGCAGGTATCACCTTCCAAAACGGGTAAACGTCCCATATCTAAAGGAACGATTTGACCCTTATCAGACATTGTGGGATTTGCGATATGCAATGAGATCGTCAATGGTAACCACAGTGAGATCATGCTCCAAAGCAAAAGCGCATACACGTGGTAATTTAGCCATCAGACCGTCAGGAGCACACAATTCGCATAAAATACCTGCAGGTGTAAAGCCGGCCATTCTGGCGAGGTCAACAGAGGCCTCTGTATGACCGTCACGAACTAAAACACCGCCGTTTTTTGCAATAAGCGGGAAAGTATGACCAGGACTTACCAAATCCTCGGGACTTCCCTCGGGATTGATAACTGCCTTAACTGCCTTTACGCGATCCGGAGCTGAAACACCGGTGGTGACACCCTCTGCAGCATCAACCGAGACTGTAAAGGCAGTCCCGAAAACGGAAGTGTTATGAGAGACCATCATAGGAAGATTCATGCGCTTGGCCTGCTCCTCTTCTATGCAAACGCAAACAATGCCGGAACATTCGCGGATCATGAAAGCCATCTGGGCATCGGTAACGGTTTCAGCTGCATAAATGAGATCACCTTCGTTCTCTCGATCGGCATTATCAACGACCATAATTCCGCGACCTTTTTTGAGTTCGGCAACAGCGTTTTCAACACGCTCATCGGAAGTTTTACCGAAGGTTTCCAATAAATTAGCAGTGAACATTCTTTCCTCGCATAAACTTTCGGAAACACCGAAATATCGGTGTTTGATAATTAAATTGGTTGGTATTATAGCCTACTTTCCGTTTTCCTTTAGTTATTAAGCTAGGTTTGGTGCTTTCAAAAAAGACTTACCATACAAAACCAAATGCTTCTTTAAAATAGCAATTTTAATTGACCTCGGTCGTATCTTGTGGTTCTTTGAGCATTATTAGGATCAGTGAGGCAATTGCTAGAGCCGGCAACAAGGTGATCCCTATCCCGAAGGTCAGTCCGCTCAAATCGGCTATATACCCAGTAAAAACGGAAAGAATGTAACCAACTCCGAATGTGAATCCCAACATCATGGATGTAGCGAAGGCGGCGGCATCTCGAGAAAGCATACGCTCGGCCCAAACTATGGCAACTGGAGTCGAGCCGTATACTGAACATCCTATTAGGAATAGAGCGCAATACGTTATGAATTGCATGTCTGGCTGCCATAAAAAAACGGCGATGCTCAGGAAACAAACTATATAAGTGCCCAGAATTAACTGTTTGAGACCGAAGCGTGAGGACAAACCACCTATGGTAAGTCCTCCGACAGCAGTTCCTACGAGCATGGTTGTAACGGCACCGGCACTTTGTACGGTATCAAAACCGTGATCTTTAAACAGCAGAGGCAGGTAAATAAGCAATGCACAATAACAAAGAGAACGCAGTGCAAAGCTAACGGTAAACCAAATAAAGGGGCCGTTCCTGAACAATGCTTTTAAATCGACGTTTTTAACAGGGCTTGAAGAAAGACGTCTTTCCTTAACGTGCAGACGGCGCATAAATATTACGCAGGCCGTAAGAACGGCGGGAGCGGCTAAATAGAACAGCTTGTCATCTGGAAAATACTGCAGAAAGAGCGCAACCACCAGCGGAGCAAATGCAAAACCTATATTTCCTCCAGCAATAAAAATGGAAGTTGCCAGTACGTCGTGGCCCTTAGGTGTGATCTTCGGCATTATGCCGCCGGCTACCGGATGGAATGTAGAAGCACACATTCCCGAGAGGATAATGGTAGCAACCAAAACCCATACGCTTGAGGCTAAGGTTACCAAGCAAATAAAAACACCGCCTGCAAGAATAGACCATGGCATGGTCCAGTTTAGATTAAATCTTACAGCGGCAATGCCTATAGCCGGCTGAATAAAGTTAGCCAAAATCTGGAAGGCTAAAAATAAGGCGCCGCATTCAGAATATGAAAATCCGAAACGTAAGGCTAAGGTGGGAAGAAGTATAGGCAAAATATCACAGTAAAAATCACTGGCCAAATGTGACCATCCCATAATATTTACATTGACCCAGCCGGGCTTCGGACCGTCGTTCGCGACAGTCATTTGATTTTCAGTACTCATATTTTTCTCAAAGCTTAACGATTGTGTTGTTTATTTCTGAAAAAAGAAGGCTTTACTATTGGCTGTTTTTGAGCAGTATATCTTCAAGATCCTTTTTAGAAAATTTATAAATATGACCGCAGTGCTGGCAAGTCATAGAGGTCCCTGATTCGGATATCATGGATTTCAAAACTTTGGGGTCAAGAGAAGAGAGGGCTTTTTCGCAACGATCGCGTGAGCACACACATCTGAACGATGGGGTCTTAGAAGGGAAAACTCGGACTTCCTCATGAGCAAATAGTCTTAACAGACACTCGTTAAGAGGTAATGAAAGAATCTCATTCCTAGTCATTGTAGATGCCAGTACGCTTAAGTGCTCAAGAGATTCCTGATTACCTTTTATCTCAGGTATTACCTGTAGCATTATGCCTGCGCTTTGCTTGGTTAAAGGATCTGACCATATAAAAAATTCGCTTGGTAACTGCTGAGAATTGCGAAAATAGTTGCCCAAGGTGGCGGAAATAGATTCGGGATCCACCGCAACTATTCCCTGCCATTTGTTTTTTGGATCGTCGGCGGGGAATATGGTGAGTACCAATACGGCTTTTTCTCCGACAAGTTCTGCGAAGCTCAAATCATCTGCGCACCTTTCGTCGTCTTTAAATTGAGCGGATCCGTAGAAACTGAGATCTCCTCTTATATTGATCAAAGCATATTTAAGGGGGGATTTCTCGCCGGTACGGATCTGCATCATTACCTCAGATCCGTCTTTAAGTGTTACTGCAAACAAAACGGCGGCGACGGCAAGTTCAGTCATCATTTTGCCTACGCATTGCGGATAATTTTTACCTTCCAATAATTCTTCACAAGAGGTGGTCAGGCGCACTATTTCTCCGCGTACGCCGTGATTGTCGAAAAGGAAACGAACTATTGTATTTTTTTCATCTGCTAAATTATTTGCTGTACCAGTCATAATTCAGTTGTTCCATATTTCACATCAAGTAGTTGCCGACGTTCCTTTTTATTCGGACGGGTATCGGGATGCGGAGCTAGAAGATTGTTAAGACGGATTTGCTCCATTTGTTTTTGCCTTAAAGCGATACTTTCATCAGTTTCTTTATACAGCAATTGAGCAACACTTGCTGGTCCGCGAACATCTGAAATATTCTGTATTTCAACTTCGATACGGATCCCGCCGCGTAAAATCTTTACCTTGGCACCGATGTCCACCGTACGTGATGGTTTGGCCCTTACGCCATTATAGTCAACCTTGCCACCCTCAATCATTTCACGAGCTATGGAACGTGTTTTAAAAAATCTCGCAGCCCATAACCACTTGTCGAGGCGTATTTTTTCAGTAGAAGTGCAACCTTTCACGCTTGTTTACCATTTGCATGAAGCTGTTAATATTTAGAACCGAAGTATAACAGGTCAGATGTCAATTCTTAAGGGGCGACGGAGTTAGGATATGGCGGATTTTTCAGCTTTACATGACAAGGTTCCGGAAGTAATGCAAAGACGCAGACACAAGGTATCCAAATTTTTTACCGTAGACGAGCTGGATTTAAGATTTTCAAATGGGGAGAGCAGAACCTATGAGCGACTAAGTGGAGGGAATGGGGCGGTTATTGCAGTTCCTTTTGACGGCCATGATTTTTATATGAGTTCTGAGTATGCCTGCGGCTTTGAAAGATATGAATTAGGGTTTGTAAAAGGGAAAATTGATGCCGGAGAAACTCCTGAGCAGGCTTGCTTGCGTGAGTTATCTGAGGAAATAGGCTTCGGATGCCGTAAAATGGAAAAATTAAAAAAAGAGTTGAGCGTTGCCCCTGGCATGTTATCACTAAAAATGCATTGCTTTTTATGTACCGATCTGTATCCGCATGTCTTAAAAAGCGGAGATGAACCCGAGCCCATCAGGCTTATCAAGGTATCCGCCTCAGAGGCGTTGGATTTGGCTTTTGACCCAAATTCGCCTCTTACGGAGGCTCGTTCTATAGCCTGTCTTCTCTTGTCACTGAGGCATTTGCATATGCTCTGACCCTGCTTTGCAGAAGGAAGCCGACTACATAAAGATAAACGCATGCACTTTTTTGTACCGTTCAAGCTTATAAAGGCTGGTTCAACCTCTATTATGGGGAGAATTTGCTAGAATATTCACGCTATAAATTTATAAGCATCACGTTTTTTATAAACGATTTTAAGCGATGCAAAAACGGAGAATTACATGCGTCATCTTTTGACCGGATTTGAATTTTCGCAGGACGAGTATCTCGATATATTGGATACTGCCGCAGATATGAAAAAAGAACCTAGAAAATATGCCAAGGTTCTTGAAGGTAAGAGCGGTGCCATAATGTTTGAAAAGCCGTCACTGCGCACCAGAACAACTTTCGAGTTGGCTTTCTTCAGGCTCGGCGGTCACGGTATTTACCTTGATTTGCAAAACGGAGAGTTAGGCAAGCGGGAGACAATAGGTGATTATTCTCGTAATCTATGCCGCTGGGTTGACAGTTTGGTCGGACGAGTTTTTTCTCAAAAGACCTTGGAGGAATTGGCTCAGTACGGTTCGGTTCCGGTTATTAATGCATTATCTGACATGTACCACCCCGCTCAGGCTATGGCTGATTACATGACCGTGCGCGAGCATCTTGGTAAATTACAGGGCGTCAGATTGTGTTATTTAGGTGACGGCAACAACGTAACCAATTCTTTGTTGGTAGCAGGTTCAATTCTGGGTGTGAATGTTGATTGTTGCGTCCCTGAGGGTTGCGGACCTGATGTGCAGGTATTTGCCAAGGCATCTGAAATAGCCAAGCGAAATGGATGTGAACTCAGAGTGTTTAATGATCCTGCGGCAGTTAAGAATGCGGATGTACTGTATACCGATACTTGGGTATCCATGGGGGATAATACTCCCTTGGACAGTGTGAAGAAGAAATTCATGCCCTATCAGATTAATTCAGCTATGGTTGAGCAGTCTGAGGCGAAGATCGTAATGCACTGTCTGCCTGCGCACCGAAACTATGAGATCACGGATGAGGTTATGGACGGACAAAAGAGCGTTGTGTTTGACGAGGCTGAAAATCGTCTGCACATCCATATGTCGGTTTTATCCAAATTAATCGAAGCATAATAATTGAGGACTAATAAATGTTAGAGCAAACCCATAAGCAGTATAAAAAGGTTTTATTGGCATATTCCGGGGGACTTGATACCTCCACCATCGTACCTTGGCTTAAGGAAAATTTCGGCTGCGAAGTTATCTGTTTTGTCGCTGACGTAGGACAGGAACGAGAGGATCTTGAGGGAATTGAGGAGAAGGCCAAACAGTCCGGAGCCTCAAAGTGCATCATCAAAGACCTGCGCGAAGAATTCGTAAGCGATTATGTTTTCGAAATGCTCAAATCTGGCGGACTTTATGAAGGAACCTATTTGCTGGGAACTGCCATTGCGCGTCCTATCATTGCCAAGGCAATGGTAGAGGCTGCTTTGGAGGAGGGGGCTGATGCCATCTCCCACGGTGCAACCGGAAAGGGTAATGATCAGGTTCGTTTTGAAAGCGCCGTCGCCGCTCTTGCTCCTCAGTTGGATGTGATCGCTCCTTGGCGTATTTGGGATCTTCAGTCACGTGAAGAGCTTTTGGCTTATCTTGCAGAGCGTAATATTCCTTGCAAGGCTTCCTTAAAGAAAATTTACAGTCGCGATGCCAACTGCCTCCATATTTCCACTGAAGGCGGTGAACTTGAGCACACTTGGAATGCAGCTTCAGAGAATGTTTGGGTTTGGACCACTGATCCTGAGAAGGCTCCGGATCACCCTGAAACTCATGAGCTTGAAATTAAGGAAGGTAAGGTTGTAGCCGTTGACGGAAAGGAAATGAGCCCCTTCCATGTGCTTGATCTGCTGAACCAGTATGGTGCCCGCAACGGTGTAGGACGTATTGATATTACCGAAAACCGTCTTGTGGGTATGAAATCACGCGGTTGCTATGAAACACCGGGCGGAACTATTATTTATGCCGCCTTGCGTGCCATTGAGCAATTGGTACTTGATAAATCTACCTTTGAGTTCCGTGAGAAGCTCGGTATCGATTTCTCTCAGCTCATCTATGACGGTCGTTGGTTCACCCGTCTGCGTGAGATCCTTCAGGCTGCCACCGACGAGATTGCAAAGGATGTTAACGGAAAGGTCGTGGTCAAGTTATACAAAGGTAACGTTTCCGTAGTTCAGAAGGATTCCCCTAATTCTTTGTTTAACTTTGATTTCGTAACCTTCGGTGCCGATCATGTATACAGCCAGCACGATGCTGAGGGCTTTATTCGTCTGTATTCGTTGCCGGCTCGTATCCGTGCCATTAATGCCGCTGCACGCAAAAAGTAAAAAACATCTTTTGTGTAATTAAACGTAATTAAATATAAGAAGTCTCTCTTAAACAAAAAAGGGAGACTTCTTTTTTTGATAAAATTTGAACATATTTGTGATTGTATTAAGAGGTATGTATGGCTTTATGGGGCGGAAGGTTCACTGAAGGACCGGACGAGAGATTTAAGAATTATAACGACTCACTGAAATTTGACTACCGTATGGCTCTTGAGGATATAGAAGGATCTGAAGCATGGGCGGATGCAATTCATGAAGCTGGTGTTTTGACCGATCAGGAATGTACGGATCTGAAAAAAGCTCTGGCTGAGCTTCACGAGGAAGCGGAACGTGATATCCACTCCATAGCTACTGCAGGCGATGAGGATATTCATTCATATATAGAGCGTCGTCTGATTGAGAAGGTAGGAAATCTTGGGAAAAAACTGCACACGGGTCGTTCTCGCAATGATCAGGTCGCTCTTGATCTTAAGCTTTGGTGTCGTAAAGCCGTAGATGAGATTTTGAAAGCTATTGTTCATCTGCAAAAGGAATTAATAGCTACTGCTGACAGATACCAAGGAAAAGTTTTTCCGGGCTACACCCATCTGCAACGAGCTCAGCCAGTAACCTTTTCACATTGGGTTTTAGCTTATGCACAGATGTTTGAGCGTGATTACCAGCGTCTTAAAAATGCGGCGGAGTTGATGTCGAGCTGTCCCTTGGGCTCGGCTGCATTGGCGGGTACTGCATACAATATTGACAGAGAAAAATTGGCGCATGCGTTGGGTTTTAAAAACGCAACCTCAAACAGCTTGGACGGAGTGTCAGACCGCGATCATGTTTTGGAGTTGCTCTCATGCGCATCAATTTCCATGATCCATCTTTCCCGTCTTGCCGAGGATCTGATCATCTACAATTCTGGAGAAGCTAAATTTGTTACTTTATCCGACAAGGTAACCTCCGGCTCCTCATTAATGCCGCAGAAAAAGAATCCGGACTCCCTTGAGCTTATTCGCGGCAAATGCGGACGTGTAGTCGGAGCCTTGACCGGAATGCTGGTAACCTGCAAAGCTCTTCCTCTCGCTTATGATAAAGATCTGCAGGAGGATAAGGAAAGACTATTTGATGCCGTTGATACGTGGCACGACAGTTTGTACATGGCCGCCTTGGTATTTGAAGGTTTGCAGCTTAACGAAGAGCGCGCTTTGGAGGCGGCTCAGGGCGGATATTCAAATGCTACTGAACTTGCCGACTACTTGGTGTCAAAAGGGATCCCTTTCCGTGAGGCTCATTCCATAGTCGGACGAGTGGTATTGCACGCCATATCCGTGAAAAAACCGTTAGAAGAACTTAGCGTTGAGGAATTTAAGCAGTTCAGCGCAGTGATTGGTGATGATGTCTATGCTCCGTTGCAAATAGAATCCATTTTGCAAAAACGCGACATCAAGGGAGGAACGGCGCCTTCCCAGAATGCAATAGAAATTGATGCATTCAAGAAAATACTGCTGGCTCGTTCCTAAGCTAATATAGCATTCCATATGTGGAATAAGGCTGTAACAAGCTCGGTTAAATTCCTGTAATAAAAATCGGAGACGTGCTTTGCCTCCGATTTTTGTGGGGGAAAATTAACGGAAGTCGCTTACGGCTCACCGTATGTAATGTTTTCTCCTTTTATAGTGATGAAAGAAACATCAGAAAGGGCTTCATTACCTTGGATGTCATACATGCTGAAAATGTAAGCATAAATACCGTCTTTAAGATCTGCATCATCTAAGGACCAATTTTTGCCGAGCGTAAAGGTTTCTCCTTCTACGTCAGAGGTATCCTCTTCTCCGTCGTTCATGTCCTTGAACAGGGTGGTGATTTTGTCACCGCCTTTCAGCTTGATAAGGTTTTTGTCAGGCATTCCGGCAGCGGTTATGCGTCTGGCGCCTAGGACTACGTATTTATGGTTCTTAAAATCGTAAAGAGCTTCAATTGCAGCATGTATGCCGTTTAACTTTACCGGAATGGAATAATAGTTGTAATCCTCAAGATCTGCCGTAGTTTCGAGAAAGACTAAGTGGCCGTCGAGAGCCGGCCAGGTGCCGTTGAAGTTGTCTCTGAATACGCCGTTATCCCAATCCTGATCCATATCTATATCGTCGCCGAAAACTCGTACATTTCCCTGATCCTCTACTGTGGCCAGATAAAAACGTACGGAATCGATATATTTAAGCGCATTTTCCGGCAACCTAATTTCAAAAGCCGGAGATCCGTCTTCCTTCGTTACTATCTCAACCTCGGTATCTTCAAGGGAACTTATGTCCAGCTTTTCCATAGGTTTAATGGATTCGGCGATTAAAGTAGCATTGGAGCTAACCAGAGAGTTGATGAAAGCAATGGGATCTTGTCCTTCGGCGGGCTTTTGGTCAAGCAACGATTGCAGTGCATTGTTGATCCCGTGATTAATTGCTCCGGCTATAAAATTTACTCCGTTGTCGTCGTCGCCATTGCTTTGATGGTGTTGGGGAGCCTGCGGTTGGGGGGGTAATTCTTGTGCCAGCTCATCATTATCCTGATCCACAATGGCTTCAAGCATGGAGTTGGCAGTTTCTCCGTCGATAAATCCGTGTTGCAGTCCGTAGGTTAGAATGAACGAGTTTACGAGTCCGTTTTCAAGCATGAGACCGTAGCTGTCTGCATCTGCATCATATGGATAGTAACAGGAAAGCCCCGAAGCTTTGTGAATGGGTCCGCTTACCTGATATACAACGGCATCCTTTAAATAACCTAGCATTTCATCGGCTGCGGGGTGACGCTCTGGAGAGGCAGCAGATACGCGATTAATAAAATCTCCCATGTCTATCATATTTGAATATCCGCTGCTCTTGGAGTTGGAGAAATTCTCAGATCGAGATGCCGCTCGTCCTATTGCAGCATAGAAAGCATCATCCTGTGAGGCGAGCATAAGAGCATACATTCCGAAGGTGTTCCAAGCTTTGACCATGGGGGTGATTTTTGTAAGGTCGATCAGCGACAGCGTGGCGGCTTCCTCGGTTTCTGCATCCTCACATCCTTTAAAATAGGCGTCACAAATGACTTTGCCTAATTTTTTAACTTCAATAGAAGGGTTTTGTGCCAGAGTGTTCAGCCATATAGTGTACTGCCAGCCGTTTCCTGGTTCTGTTTCCTGTGATGCCACCATAAAGTTTGCGAAGGGTTCTATACTTGCGGCAGTATCTACGGTAGCCATAAGACAGGTGTCAAAGCCGATAATGTCAAAAGGCTTCTTATTGGGATTGTCTTCGTAAAGAGAGGAAAAGGCCTTTCTTAGCTCGGATAAGGAAATGGAGTCAAAATCGTAATTTTGATCGTTGGCAAGACCATAAACGCTCCCGCCACCATGATCCCAAAATAACATTATTTGGTGATCGGCAGCATAATTTCGCTGACAAAAGTCTAGAAACTCATATAGCGTTTGCCCGTCTCCCATATTAGCTTGAGGCAATTCCTGAATTTTTATTAATTCACCGTCTTTTACCATGAAGCGAGAGAGCTTTCTGCTGTTAATCCCGAAGTTTTGCCACTCCTCTGCTCCTCCTGCTTGAATGATCACAGTGATATCGTCTGATGGATCTGCCTCCAGCATTTCCTCTATATCTGCGGTGGCTGCACCGTAATTAGATTCAAGATCACTGCCACACATGTAAACGAAAATAGACCATGATGCGGCTTGAGCATATAAGGGAAAGACAAGTAATGCAAAACAGAACGAAAATACAGAAAACAAACGAAGCATATTCGGCCTTCCTTAAAGCAGGTGGTACAGCCCTGCATATAATTATTCTAAAATTTTGATTAGCTCATCATGTTTATTTTTATCTCTGCGAATGGAAACCGTGAAGCTATCCAGTGCAGAGCTGTCAATACTGCTTGTTTTCTTACCATCATAGCTGAGGACGATCTTTTCTTTCCTCTGAGGAGACAGAGACGGAATATAGTCGAAAATACTGACGGCACAGTTCATTTTCCACTCACCATACGACAATAAATAAGCCTGCAGTTGATCTGTTTGCAGTGTGAAATATTTGTCAGCCATGAATGTCTTGGCTTTGATCAGGTCATCTTGTAGATCGTTGACGACGATTTCACAGGCGCACCGGTACAAATTGATTAAAATGTTTTGTGAGTCTTGGGAGTCCTCACCTAGACTTTCATCGAAAATTTTTAGAGCTTTTGAGAAAAGATCCTTTGCTTGGCCGTATTGCCCGGCACGGGCCGCCAGCAATCCCTTATCATTGAGCAGTGCGGCAAATGCCGGGTGGTTAATACCAAAAGCCTGCTCAGCATTGGCCAAGGCATTAGAAAGATATGAAAAGGCCACATCGTAATTGTGAGTCTCACTCTCCACAGCACTTAGATTTCTGTAAATGCTTATAAGCTGCGGATCATTATTACCATATTCCTTGACGGCAACTGTAAGAGCGCGCTGATAGAACTCACGGGCCGCATCGAAATTTTTTTCTGCAAAAGCCAGAGTAGCTTGATTATTTAACAGTGTTACATCCTCGATATTGAGAGCCTTATATATACTTTCGCTTTCGTCTAATACGGAACGGGCTTTACTAAATTCATTACGATTAAGATATATGAGTCCTAAGGCCGTAAGTGTAGCTGCCGTTTTAACGTGACTGGTCCCAAGCAATTCTTTGCGTATGTACAAAGCCTGTTTACCGTATTTCAAGGCTTCATCCTGTTTCCCAAGGGATGAGCATATGCCTGACAGCAATTGACAGATGTCGGAAAACTCTTCGTCATGCTTTTGTTCTGTAAAGCAGGACACGGCTTTGATGCCTGTTTCGTATGCCTGTTCGGCGTTTCCCGTTTGAAATAGAGTACCGGCAAGCATTTCAAGAAAACGAGGCTTCCAATAATGGTCTTGATTCTGCTCGGCTAAATTCACACCGTCGTTAAAAATATCTAGGGCAGGAGTCTTATCGCTTGCATATTGGAGAATGAATTCTCCCTCTTCATAAATATATCGTAAGTTTTGCGGATCCAGTTCCCGACGGGAGTGTAGGGCATTAAAGGCAGCCTGCATATCTCCTGTCTCAATAGCCTTGCGTGATTGTTCATAAAGAGCCTGTGTTTGATCTGATGAGGCAAATACACAAGGGATAAAACCGACCAATATGCATATAAGTAATGATTTGCATAAATATTTCATTGTTGGCTCCGAGTATTACCAACGGGAACTGGCTCCGCCGCCACCGGAGGAACCGCCGCCAAAAGAGCTCCCGTTACCGCCACCAGAAAAGCCGCCACCGGAGGAACCGCCGCCGCTTTGATGATTGTTAATATTGCGATCGGTTGCATCGTATTTAATAATTGTTTCATATCCGCAGTTGCGGCACTTTTTAGTAACATACAGCCAACGATGCTTGATCCCATCTACAGTATCCTCTTTAACTGTTTTTAAGGTGCCGCGTTTGCCGCATTGAGGACACTTCCTTAGGAAGTCGTGCAAAATAACAGCGGCGGCTATGAGCAAGATCACAATGATAGTGCCTATGATTGTGATCATGGTGATGATAAATTCATAGTCCTCCTCGGATGTATCTTTTGCAGATGAGGCTTCCGAATCCTCCAGTCTGGTACAAAGATCGTCTATGCCTTTTTTCATGCCCTCGTCGACATTGCCCACTTTGAAAAAAGGGATCATGCTTTGCATTTGTATGCGCTTGCAAATTGCATCCGGTAGCAGACCTTCAAGACCGTACCCCGTATGTATGCGGATCACGTGCTGATCGGACACATACACAACCAAGAGTCCGTCATCTTTATCCTTATGCCCTATACCCCATTTGCGAAACAGTTCCTGTGAAAATTCAAATACATCCAGATCTCCTATCGAAGGTAGCATTACGACGGCAGATTGAATGCCTGTTTTCTGTTCCAGATCGGTGAGCCTAGAATTTATTTCTGCAATGCTTTCTTTTTGTAGCACTAAAGCGGGATCTGCAACGTGGAGGGATCGATCCTGCAGGCGCGGATTTTGAAGTGTATCCGAGGTTATGGCAGGATCGGCATAAGCGATGCTTAAAGCAAGACAGAAAAAGGAGCAAAACAATAAATTAACAATTTTTTTTAGTTTCATTTCAAACCGTTACTAGGCTAAAAAGCTAAAACGAAATTTGCGGAGCCTGGTTGGCATTGTCCTGTGATTGTAAATATGCCTTTGCTTCGAAGCCGAAAAGAGATGCCAAGATGTTGGCAGGGAATCTTCTAACGGCGGTATTGAATGTCTTGACTGCGTTGTTGAAATCCTTACGAGCGACGGCTATACGATTTTCCGTACCTTCAAGCTGAGCCTGTAATTCGAGAAAATTCTGATTGGCCTTGAGATCGGGATAATTCTCTGAAATTGCAATCAAGCGACCTAAGGCGGAGGTAATTGCAGACTGGGATTCATCAAACTGTTTCAGCTGATCTGCAGACGGGGTTTGCCCAGGGGCGGTTTGGAAGGTTTTGGCTCTAAGGGCAGTAAGCCCTTCCAGAGTTTCCTTTTCATGTGTTGCATATCCCTTTACAGTGTTGACCAAATTAGGGATCAGATCGGCACGACGTTGATATTGCACCTCAACATTCGACCATTTCGAAGCCGTCTGCTCATCCATTGAAACAAGCCCGTTATAGGAGCTGACAGCGTAAAGTCCCAGAATGACAATAATAAGAAGAAAAACGATACCTAAATGGTTTTTTAAAAATTGCATGCTCATCTCCAAAAGGCAAAAAAACTATTGCTAAAAAAAGTTTGAGAAAGCTGATCCCCGATCCGCCGTATGAGTGTATGGTCTAGTATTGATCTTAGTGGGGGATCTCCTGCTTTTAATCGATGTTGCCATTAAGCGGAACTTTTTGCCCATTAAAAAAAATGTTCTATACATCTCATTTATCGACTTAATATGAATGTATGCTTCATTTTATTCAGGATCAAGGTGTGATAAATTAAATTCCTCAAAGAAATCCTTTGTCGTTTACATACTCCCGACGGCATTTGTGATCCTGAAGCAGGGAGGCATTCTTTGACCGAGGAGTCTTTATGAAAAAATTTATGATTGCGGTGGCCGCGGCTTCTTTATTGCTCGGCGGAGTGAGCATCGTTCAGTCTGAGGAACAGGATGTTGCTAAGATCAAATGCAGCGATTTTCTTCAGGATAAGGAAAATATGGGGCTTATTCTGATGTGGCTCGACGGCTATATGTCACAGCAGAGCGACAATACCGTATTAAGTGATGAATGGATTGAAAAGCTGAGCATGCACATGGCAACCTATTGCTCGAAGAATCCGAATACCTCCATTCTTGAGGCAGCCGGGGCAATGGAATAATTACTTTGGGAAATTAAAATTTAACTCCGAAAGTTCAGAGGTGAGTGAAATATGAAGAAATTAATTATTGGCGCCTTGGCGGCTTTATGCATGATATCGGGAATGAATTCTGTTCAGGCCGAGGATCAGGATGTTGCAAAAATTAAGTGCTCGGAATTTTTAAACAGCGGCTCGACAATGCCCTTGCTGATCATGTGGATAGACGGATATTTATCTGCAGCCTCCGGCAATACTTCAATGGATGATGAATATATTGAACAGCTGGGGACAAAACTTGGGGAGTTTTGCGGAGCTAACAAGAATGCAACTCTAATGGATGCTATTGAATCCTTGAGTGAGTAAGTGGATTTTTAGGCAAGATTTGTTCAAATCCCTTCAGACTTTAAGTTTCTGAAGGGATTAATTTTTTTATCAGCGGTAGGTAGCCGCGAGGTTATAGATCTTTTCGCAATCGCTGCGTTTTAATTTTACAAAGTGTCCTTCCAAACGGTCGGTTTCGTTGACCCCCAGCATATCCAGCATCTTTGGAATGTCTTCAATGTGGGCTCCTATATCCTTAAAGGACAAGGGCATACCTATACGCTTTAAAAAAGCTCGCAGGGCATAAATTCCAGCACGGGCCGTGCGATCCGGGTTTTCAAAATCCATACTCACTCCGAATACGCGTACGGCAAATTGTGCAAAGCGCATGACGTCATGCTTCATGTTGTATTCCATCCAAGCAGGGAACATAACGGCCAGACCTGCACCGTGGGCCACGTCATAGAGTGCGGAGAGTTGGTGTTCCAAATGGTGAGTGGCCCAGTCCTGTTCTCTGTCGACGCCGCAGGTATTGTTGTGAGCCATGGTTCCAGCCCACATGAGGGCGGCACGGGCAGCGTAATTGTCCGGCTCGGCAATGGCTATGGGGGCGTTGTGAATGATGGAGCACAGAAGTCCCTCACAGATCCTGTCGGTTACATCGACATCGCGAGTATTGGTGAAATAACGTTCCATTATATGGGCCATCATATCAGTAACGCCGCAAGCCGTTTGGTAAGCAGGCAGGGTATAGGTCAGTTCAGGATTCATGACTGAAAATAACGGGACGTTAAAATCACAACTCAAGCCGTTTTTCACAATGAAACCGTTTATTTCCTTTTCAATGACGGCGCTGTTGGAGCCCTCGGATCCTGCAGCCGGAATAGTAAGAACCACGGCTGTCTTTAATGCTTGAGACGGAGTTGCCTTGCCTGTGAAAAAGTCAAAGAAATCACCGGCAAATGGGATGCCGACCGCTATGGCTTTTGCCGTATCGATCACGCTTCCTCCTCCGACGGCCAGCATGAAATCAACTTTTTCCTTGCGACCTAATTCAATACCTGTATATACAAGATCGGCACGAGGGTTGGGCTTTACCCCCTCTATCAAAGCATGATCAATACCGGCGCGATCCAGAGAGGACAGAACTCTTCCGAGAAGTCCGGAGCGCTTAGCAGAATCTCCTCCTATGACTACGAGAGCTTTTTTAAATCCGTAATCGGCGGCATATTTGCCAACGTCATTTTCACAGCCGTGTCCGAAGATATAACGAGTGGGGCGATAAAATTCGAAATTGTTCATAAGGTTAGCGTATTCCTGTTGATCCGAAGCCGTTTAAACCGCGTTCGGAGTTTACTGCAAAATCTTCGACTATATTAAGCCTAGCATGTAATGTTCTTTCAAATACCAGTTGGGCTATGCGATCACCCGGATTTAAGGTAAAAGGAGTGTGTGAGCGATTCCAAAGAGGAACCATGAGTTGTCCTTGATAGTCGGAATCGATGACTCCCACCAGATTTGCCAGTACAATTCCGTGTTTATAGCCAAGTCCAGAACGCGGATATACAATACCCACAATCGAAGGATCTTCGATAAACACACAAAAACCAGAATGGGTAAGTACGGTATCGCCTGGATTTATGGTTATTGGCTTATCCAGCATGGCGCGAATGTCAATGCCGGCTGATCCAGCAGTGGCATATGAGGGGAGCGGGAATTCCGTTCCCAGTCTCCGGTCAAGAATTTTGATTTTGGCGTTAAAGCTGGCGTTCACAAATTACTCCTTAATATTTTTGACGGTTTTAAAAATAAGATCCGTCAAAGCACCTGCCAGTATCCTTTTGGTTTCTACTGGAAAATGAACCACCTCTCCGTCTTTGTTAAAGATCTTAAGCTCATTGAGATCGCTGTCAAAGCCTTTGTCCTGATGCTGTACATAATTTAGGGCAATGAGATCGAGATGTTTTCTTTTTAGTTTGGATACGGCATGCTCCTCTCCATGCTCCGTTTCCGCAGCAAAGCCTACGGTAAAAGGTCGTTTATGCTGAAGATGACCTACGGTGGAGACGATATCAGGATTCTTAACGAGCTTCAGTGTTAAAGAATCTTCGCCGTCACGCTTGGAAATTTTTTGGGAAGCAACTTGATCGACCCTGAAATCGGCAACGGCCGCACAGCTAATAAAAACGTCGCAATTGCCTATCGTTTTTTCCACTGCCTGTAGCATTTCTACGGCCGAGCGCACATCAACTCTTTGGATGCCAAAGTGGGTATCAAGATTTACCGGACCAGTGATGAGGGTAACGTTGGCACCGCGTTCGCGGGCAGCCTCAGCAATGGCAAAGCCCATTTTTCCGGAGCTTTTGTTAGAAATATAGCGTACTGGATCGATTGGTTCGACGGTAGGACCTGCGGTTACGACAACCTGTAGCCCAGCTCCCGAGGCCTTAGGAAGAAACTTGGTATCTGTAAGCTTTAGTTTTTCATCAGGAGATGGAAGGGATTCGTTAGCTGTAGTAAAGCCTATTTTTTCAACTCTGCCTGCTGTAAAAAGAGAAATGATCAGCGCAAGTATGGCCTGAGGTTCTGGCATTCGTCCGTCGGCTTTTACTCCACAGGCTAAATCACCGCTGTCAGGTTGCATGATTATCATGCCCCGACGAGAAAGAGTATGTAGGTTTTCCTGCGTGGCGGAATTATGAAACATGTTGGTATTCATGGCAGGAGCGAGCAATATTTTGCAGGTGCAAGCCAAAGCAGCGGCGGTAAGCATATTGTCTGCAAGTCCGCAACTCAACTTTGCAATGGTCTGCGCCGAGGCCGGAGCTATGACCATAAGATCGGCACTGTTGGCAACGGCAATGTGGCCGATTTTATCGGCCTCATCAAAGATTTCTATTCCCACGGCGCGCCCGCTTAGGGCTTCAAGCGAAGAAGGTCCTACCAATTTGCAGGCTGATTTTGTCATCAGAACCTGAACGTCGGCGCCCGCCTTGATAAGCAATCTGCATAGAGAGCAGGCCTTGTATGCGGCTATTGAGCCGGTGATTCCGAGAATGATTTTGCGTCCCTTTAACGGAGTGTTCATGGTATTACTCCACGTGTTTATATTTTCTGTTTGCAAATTAGTTTGATGATCAATTTGTTATCACGATAGTCTTTCATCGGAATAATTGTCGGTAAATGATCAATTAATATCATTTTATGCATATAATACACATTTGCTGAAAACGCTGACGTATAAATTATAAGGCGATTAAGAAGTTGAGATTTTCTCGATGAAAGAGGTCGCTGTTTGTTTCCGTCATATGCTTGATTGCATTTGTTCAAAAAAGCAGTTGGCAGGACATGTCTGTTTTCCCCAATTAGGTAGTTTTACTTTGCCATATAACGGGAAATTTCTGCGGGGCTTAAATTAAGCTCGGTAGAAATCCCTTGCTTTTACGCAGGGAAGAATGTCAATTACGAGACTGTATTCAAAGATTAAGAACCATTTGAATAAGTAGGCGTACAGGGCAGAAAGTTTTGAGCGGACGGTCGTAGCTATGCTTGAGCCGTCGCCTTGCTTTGTTGCGACAAACGGAAACAGTTGAATTTATTCTCGCAGAACCACTTATGGAACTGCCGAAACGGCGGCGCACAGCCTTGTTTTCATTCTTAATTTGTTAAGAATCGAAGACTTAAAGCCGGGGGAGTCCTGGTGTCTGCGAGTGGTTGCGCTATGGCGCGGCATTGTCAGAAAACAAAACAGAGGCCGATACAAGTTGCAAAAGAATGATTTTATCATTCCTCTTTGTTTTAATCGCATTTGTGATAGAATAACCGCACTTTGTATTAACCTTAAAACATTCATTTGGTTGCAGCTCTTAGGTGCTGTGACCCGTAAAGTATTTTTTGGAGTGTGAATTAACATGTCCAGAGTTTGCCAAGTTACGGGCAAGCGCCCGACTGTGGGTAACCTTCGTTCCCACGCAAAGAACGCAGCAAAGCGTCGTTTCCTTCCCAACCTGAAGTATCACCGCTTCTGGGTAGAGTCTGAGGGACGTTTTGTTCGTTTGCGTGTTACCACTAAAGCAATGCGTACTATTGATAAGCGCGGCATTGATGCTGTTTTGGCTGATATGCGTGCCAAAGGCGAAAGAGTCTAAGGGAGGCTATTATGGCTAAGAAAGGCGGCCGCGAAAAGATTCGCTTGAATTCAACTGCCGGTACCGGTCATTTCTATACTACCGATAAAAATCGTCGTACCACCCCGGGCAAGCTCGAGATGATGAAGTACGATCCGGTTGTTCGTATGCACGTCCTGTACAAGGAAGGAAAGATCAAGTAATTTGATCTTTAATGCATAAAGCCCCGCTGTTAGTTTACTGCGGGGTTTTTGTTTTTGCGACAATAGTTTCCTGAAACATTAAAAAGACTGAGGGAAAAGTATTGTGATCCGGAATTTTTGTTATGCCTGAATTGCCAGAAGTTGAAGTTACCATGCGTGGAATACGCCCCGCTCTGTCCGATGCAACAATTGAGAAGGTGTGGTTTGATGATCTGAAATTACGCAGACCCTTATTGCCGGAATTAAAAAAACTTGAGGGCGCCAAGGTAACGGAGATAAAGCGTCGAGCAAAATACATAGTCGTCAACACTACAAACGGATCTTTGTTGATTCATTTGGGAATGACAGGGCATCTCAGTGTACTAAAAGCCCCCAAGGAACGGGCCAAGCACGATCATTTTGAGCTTCAGTTGGGCAACGGAAGTATCATTCGTTACAATGATTCAAGACGGTTCGGTTTGATTTGGTATTACCCTGCGGGGGTCGATCCCAATAAAGGAGATTTTTTAAAGGATCTCGGACCGGAACCTCTTTCAGAAGAATTTAATTCTGAATATTTGTATAAGGCTTTGTCGCGCCTGAAAAAGGATATAAAGCTTTCCATTACAGATCCGAAGGTGGTGGTGGGAGTAGGAAACATATATGCCTCGGAGGTATTGTTTGCCGCACGAATCAACCCTATGAGGAGGTCCTCGGATTTAAGCGTTGATGAATGCGAGAAGCTGGTATCCGCCATCAAAAATATTCTTGCCCGTTCCATAGAGCAAGGCGGGACTACCATAATCAATTTTCAGGGGGCGGACGGGAAAATGGGCTATTTTGTTCAACAGCTCAATGTGTACGGACGTAAAGGAAAAAAATGTCCAGTCTGTGGAACCGAAATTGCTATGGTTGTATTGGGGCAACGCAGTACCTTTTATTGCCCATGTTGCCAAAAAAATTAAGCAAAATGCTTTAAAGCAAGCTTTATTACTGCTTGGGGGACAAATTTAGAAATGTCACCGTTGTGAATTATGATGTCGCGCACAAAGGTTGAGGATATAAAGGCCAAATCTCCGGATGCTGGCAACATTACAATTTCAATCTTCGGCATCACCATACGATACATCCCTGAAAGGGACATTTCGTAGTCATAATCGGCGACGGTTCTAAGACCGCGGATCAAAATCTTGGCTTTTTTTTCTTTGAGAAGATCCGGAAGCATACCCGAGAATCCCGTTACCTCGATATTTCGGCAGTTCGCAACCGTATCACGTACGGCCTGAACTCTTTCCTCAAGACTAAACAGAGTGTGCTTGGCAGGGCTTTCGGCCACAGCAACGAGGACACGGTCAAAAACAGATGCAGCTCGGACTATAAGATCGGTATGTCCTAAAGTTAAAGGATCGAAGGTTCCAGGGAAAACGGCCAATTTTGATTCGGACATGTATATAACCTTAAGAGTATTTCAAGAGGCTGGAGCTTTTCATTTCTGAAGCCTTGTCAAATTGAGAGATTACCGCATTTACGGTAATGTTTTCCATTGCTTTTTCATCCTTTACGCGATATCGCCACGGAATAGACTTTTCACGGCATTCCTTTTGTGCCAGAGCGTTATAGACGCTTACCTGCAGAGAAGGAAAGGTCCAGGAACCGACGCGCTTGGGATCATGCACGGCAAATAGACCTATAACCGGTACTTTTAAGGCGGAGGCCAAATGCATGGCGGCACTGTCCGGTGATAAAACTACATCCGCCTTGGAAATAAGAGCAGCCAGTGCCCGCAGTGAGGTTTTGCCACAAAGGTTTGTACAATGGGCTCTGGAAATTTGCATGATCTTATTGCAAAGCTCCTGCTCCTTAGGAGAAGTGCTTCCTACCAAAACGGTTTGAAAACCGCGGGAAAAGGCATGATCTGCAAGAGCAGCATATCCCTCGCTTGTCCAATTTTTTTGTGTTTTTGCTGAGGCCGGAGAAATTACAAACAGTTTTTTTTCTTTGCTTATATTTTCGTAGGGAGCAAGTTCTTCTTCACTAAGCTTGAAATCCCAGTACGGTTCTTGCAATTTAAAGCCCATATGCTCGGCAAAAGCCATGAATCCAGCCAATACATGCGGGTTTTCCGGGGAGGGTACTTTACGGTTAACAAAGAAACATTGTCCCTCACGAGACCTTTGTGAATCGTAGCCATACTTAAGATCCGCTTTTACAGCCAGTGAGCATAAAGATGATTTAAGAGATGTTTGCATGTTTAGCAAGGCATCAAAGCTACGTCCGGAAAGATTGGTTTTAAGGTCTTTAATTGCTTTGAGTATTCCGTTTGAGAAATCAACCGGCATGAGAGGGATCAAATCCTCTCCCTTAGAGTTACGAAATAGAGAGGAAAAGCGTTTATCCAAGATCCAAAGTATTGAAAGTTCAGGATACTTTTTCTTTAACGCACCCATCATGCCGAAGGCATTGATGCAGTCGCCGAGTGCGGAAAGTCTCAACACGCATATAGAGGAACTGTATTTGATCATGGTAAATATTTTAGCAGATTGATGAGGGCATTCGATGCAAAGAAAAAATAGGGTAAAATGTGACGTAGTACACAAAAAGTAAGGGATCTTAGGACGATGTCATTAAAAACCCTCAAGGATAACGGTTATGAATACCTCATCAATGATGAGGCCCCCTCTGCCAAAGCACCGTTTGGGCGTTATTTTGATCTCTCGGATCCTTTATTAGCCGATGCCGTGGCAAAGGGCGGTCGCGGCGAAGCGTTGATTTATAACGCCGGCGATATGGATGTTGTGATGCGGCATTATCGTCGCGGCGGACTTTTGGGGAGAATAGTCAAGGATCACTTTATATTATGTGAACCCCATGCTCATAGAGCGTTTGATGAAATGCGTCTGCTTTATTTGATGGAAAAGAAAGGCCTGCCGGTTCCAAGACCAATTTTAGCCCGAGAGCGTATTACACGTTGTTGTATAGTTCAGGATATTGTTATCGGGGCTCTGAATGCTCGTGATCTGTCCTATGTGATGAGAGAGCGTTCCCTTACTCGCATTGAAATGCTACGTCTCGGAGGTATGATCAAGGCCTTCTTTGAGCAGGGAGTGGATCATACAGATCTTAATATCCGTAATATTTTGCTTGATGATCAGGGAAAGTTTTATCTAATTGATTTTGATAAATGCTTCTTAAATCATCCGACCGCTAAACGCAGGGCTGAAATTATTGAGCGCCTGCAACGTTCGTTCAGAAAGGAATATGCCCGTTTCCCTGAAGTCTTTCATTATAACGATGAAGACTTTGCACTTATTAAGGGCAGTGCATTATCGTAATTGAACAAAATGTCTGTAAAAAAGCAGAAAATATAGTCTCGTTTTTTAACGAAGAATTCTTTTTTTCACGCAAATGCTATACTGCCATTGAACATTGATGAGACAAGCGCAAAGATTAGCCCTAGAGGCGCTAATTGATAAAATAATAAGGACATCTCATCACCTTCCAAAGTGGTGAGCTTAAAGTTTTACTGCACGAATTGCGTTTTTATACTCTAATAATTCAGGTTTGCATAATTTGGCTGATTCCTTAGTTCAGGGTGAGATAATTAGCCGGACATTGGAGGAAGAGCTTGTGAAAAAGACTTTAGTTATTGTTGACCACCCCCATTTTGATACATCTGTGATCACTCGTCGTTGGACCGAGGAGTTAAGAAAGTTTCCGGAGGAATTTGTAGTCCATAATCTGCAAAGCTCCTATCCGCGCGGACAAATCGATCCTGCTCTTGAGCATTCACTGATTGAGAATAACGGTACGGTAGTTTTTCAATTTCCGGTATATTGGTTCAATTGCCCGCCTTTGCTTAAACAGTGGTTTGATTTGGTGCTTACCTCAGATTGGGCTTTTGGGAAAGGATCCAAGCTTGAGAATAGAAAGATGGCTTTGGCAGTAAGTTGTGGAAGTGGAGAGAGTGATTATTCTGCGAGTGGAAAACACGGCCGCCCGATTGAGGATTATCTTCTGCCTTTAATTCATTCGTTTGAGTATTGTCATGCCTCGTATGCCGGTTGCTTCCATTTCCTCGGAGCCGCTAATCCTGAGATTGCAACCGTTGAGAATATTGCTGCTAATGCTAAGGCATATGTGGAATTTCTGCGTTCAATCGCTCAGGCCGATTAAATAAGAAGCTATTTTCAGGCAGTTTGTTCCAGCTGCCGTTAAAATTCGATCTCACAGTTTTGCGCAAAAAGAAGGGAGCTTAAACCGCCCCCTTCTCATTTCTTTTAAATGAAGAGTCTTTGTGTTCAGATTAATGCTTCGGCAATGGGCTCCATACCTCCGAGGAATGCCTCGTCACCGTTTACACAGAAGGATTCGAGTCCGGCCAATTGCAGTCCCTTGGTATAGCGTGCGTTCAAGAACGGACTGGCGATGAGGCCTATAGGACCGTCGTTTTTGGTGAATTTGAAGATCTTCTGCATGGAAGCAATCTCGGATCCAATCAGCAGGCCGGAGAGGAATTCTCCTACATGTGAAGGTTTGATCCCACCTAAAATATTGGCGCCGCGAATTTCAAACAGACGGGGAATAATGTTATTTTCATTATAGCCGCGTTCAAGACCTGCTTGGAAATCGGCAGCTGATTCTTCCTGTTCGCCGGCGCCCAATCCTACTAATGAATATTTCATCATGATGGAATGAATCTCACCGGTCATAGCGGTACGGAAGGAATCTACCTTCAAACCGTCACACAAAACCCACTTGCAGTGAGTACCGGGCATCAAAAATACCTTGGAGGGATGATCCTTTAAGGCACCTGCAAGCTGGACCTCTTCACCGCGGATCACGTTGTAGTTGTCGGGATCTTTGACGCAGATACCAGGCACGATACGGATCTTATAGCCTTTGGTGTGCTGTACCTCGGTCAAATGATCAGCCAGCTGGTCAAGTTTAACGGGGCAGTCTAAGTATTGAGCATCAGCCCAGCCGTTAATCGAGCCGACCATGCCGGACATGATCACGGGCAGGGGACCGTATTTTTCCATCCATTGAGAGGTCAGGCGATCGAATGCTCCCTCGCAATCCTTACCGCGAACGGTGGTAACGCCCTCATGGGATTTCTTTTCGTCAACTATCTTTCCGTCTATATAAAGAAAAGCACGGATATTGGTTGAACCCCAATCGATAGCTATGTAATTCTTGCCAGCCATTTTTTTCTCCTTTGTTAGCTAATAGATTTGACGAATTCGGCTGCGGCTTTTTCTATCTCATCAAAAGCTCCGGCCTGAGCACGTTTTTTGTTGATGATGTTGGAGCCGATTCCTGCAGAGCAGCAACCGTTGTCCAGAAACATTTTGACGTTGCTTGCATTAACTCCGCCTACGGCCATCAGTGGAATGTGATTTATGGGACCACGAACGGCTTTTAAATAGTCAACGCCTAAATTACCGATGGGGAAAAGCTTAACTATATCTGCACCCTCATTATAAGCAGTGGCAATTTCGGAGGGAGTGAATGCACCGGGAACGGCAACCATTCCCAAGCACTTTATGGCATGGATCACTTTGATGTCGACGTTAGGGGCTAAGGCGAAATCTGCTCCGGCGTCGTGGGCGGCCTTAGCTTGATCTACGGTCATAACGGTACCTGCTCCCACACATATTTGATCGCCCAGCTCTTTTTTGATGAGGGCAATGGATGCAGGGGTATCTTTTAGGCAACTTTCGGAGGCTTGATCAAAGGTTATTTCAAGGCAGTGTATACCGCTTTTAACAATGCGTTTTGCCGCCTCAAGAAGATCCTGACCGTAAACCTGACGAGAGATTGAAACCAGACGGTGCTGTTTTATAAAACTCAAAGCGTCCATTTGACACGTCCTTTGTATCTAATATATTGGATTAAAACTCCATAATGCTGGACATATTATAGAGCAATTGTGTATTTCAGCGCATAGTCATCTGCTCTCTTTTATAAATAGATGATAAATGCGTTATATAGATCACAAAAATTTCCTCAGCTTGTTAGGAGATCCCAGGATTGAATCTCACAGCAGGTACTCAAGCTCCGTCATTGTCCGCTGTAAAGCGCCTTGCCCAGAACGTAGAACCTCGTTGGCATTCTGTCCAGCTTTTTGACAAAGCTTATGATCTGAGAGCAGCTTTATGCACAGCTTTTTGAGCTCGTCCTCACTTTTAACCGCAAAGGCTCCGCCCGCATCAATAAGGCGAGCATATTCGCTTTTAAAGTTGTGATAATCGGGACCTGTTACGGACGGCAGAGCGTGGCAGGCCGGCTCGAGAGGATTATGCCCACCTGTCTCTGTAAAAGAGCCTCCCATGAAAACCAAGTCGCACATTCCGAAATACAGCGCAATTTCACCCACGGTATTTCCAACCAATATTCCCCCTGAAAATTTTACAGTGTTGTCCTTTTCGTTTTTTATTACGTAGGATAATTTATGTGCTTGAAGATATTTTTCTGCCAACTCTGCCCCCTGCCTGTGACGCGGAACCAAAATGAGCGAAAGATTTGGCAGAACACGCTGCATATCTGCAAAGCACTGCAACATCAGAGTTTCCTCGCCACTGTGGGTTGAGATCGCACCGAGGGCGGGGCCTTTAAAATGTTCTTTGATCTCAAGCCCGTGCTTGAAACGTTTACCGTCAGGCTTCAAATCATATTTGAGATTTCCGCTGATCCTTATATTTTCAGGGGCAATCCCAATCCTTATATAACGCTCCCGATCGGCTTCACTGGCACAGAGCACCAAAGTCAGCTTTGAAGAAATAAGATCCTCGATCGTATTTTTATATTTTAAATAGGCAAGGCAATTTTTTTCTTGCATGCGTGCATTTACAAGTATGCATTTACATGAGTTTTTTTGAGCCTGAACAAACTTTTCCGGCCACAGCTCAGTATCGGCAGTGATGATCATGCGCGGCCGCAGTTTTGCAAAAAAGCTTCTTATACAGAAATAATTATCCAAGGGAGAGAAGCATACGGTTATGTCTTTAAGTCCTTTTAGGGATCCTGCACCAGTAGTTGTCATAGTAGTTGCGACGACGTTGATTTCAGGATGGCGTTCTTTAAAGGATCTGATAAGAGGCTTGATGGCATTTGCCTCTCCCATAGAAGCTGCATGAAAAACTACGCAACCCTGCGGAAAGTAAGGCAGGTTTAAGCCCAAAAGCTGCCAAAATCCTTTACCGTAATGAGGATCCCGTCGGCGGTGATAAGCAAGATAACAGGCCCCCGGAACAACCAACAGGGAGGTTAATATACGGTATAAGAATAAGAGGACGGCCGATTTAAATCGCATGGATGAGTTCCTTTAATTTTTCAATGACCTTTTGCGGTTGTATTTTTTTCAAGCATGAATAGGTCCCGTATTTACAGGTACGTTTAAAGCAAGGATGGCAGCTCTCATCTGATTCTATACAAACGGCGATCTTAGAAAGCGGAGGAGTGTAAACGGTGGAGGTCGAACCGAAAATATCAATCTGCGGTACGGAAGCAGCGGCACAGGTATGCATAAGACCGGAGTCATTACATACAGCGGCTTTGCAGAAGGCTGTCAGATCCAAGGCTTCCTCAATGGAGGTTTGTCCTGCAACATCATGGAAAAACGGGAGATCTTCATTGCAACTTAGATGTTGCTTTATGGCCTCAACGGTTTTGCCATCCTGTTTGGTCCCCAAGGCTAAAACGGCACCGCCATGTGAAATCCACCAGTGGCTTACCTCTGCGAAATACTCGACAGGCCACAGCTTGGCGGGACCGTAATTGGCCCCGCACCCTAAGGCCATTAAAGGTCTGGATGATTTTATTCCCAGTCTGTTTAGCAATTTGTCAGAGGGCGTTTGCACTGTAAGTGCCGGATAATCAAATTCGGGAAGATCGGCAGAATTCTTCACTTTATCCTTGGGAAAAGCCAAAGCCACATATCTGTCAACCATACGCGGGTAATCCTGCTTATTACAGCGTATGTTGTTCAAAACGAAATAACGGCTTTCGCCTTTAAAGCCGCGTCGATCTTTTATACCTGCAAATAAGGCTATGAGCGCAGACTTCATAGAATTAGGAAGTACGAAGCAGGTGTCGTAGCCGTATTTTTTCAACCTGCGCCCCTCCAGGAAGCGTTTTTTTAAATCAAAAGAGCCGTGAGCAAAGGGATTGATAAGGATATCGTTAATTTCTTCCATGCGCTTGAGTATTGGAAGTGAATATTCCGGAGCGTATACGTCGATAATATTTCGCTCATCCTGTTTTTTCAGAACCTTCAGCAGACTTTGCATCATGACTATATCTCCTAGCCATGAAGGGGTGATCACCAATATGCGCGACATAAAAATCTCCATTTTTTTAAAGATATTTTAACCCACGACTTGTTGCCGGAATCGGACAGCTTTGTACAGGTGCTAGAATTAGACCATTGTGTAGTGTGTATAGTTTTCAGCGAATCTCGTAAGGATAAACATATGATCATAGTTACCGGCGGATGCGGCCTAATCGGTTCCAACATAATCAAGGCTTTGAATGATAAGGGCATAACGGATATTTTGGTGGTTGATAACCTGACTGACGGTCATAAGATCAGCAATATAGTGGATTTAGATGTATCCGATTATATGGATAAGATTGATTTTCTTGAGCTTATTAAGAACGAGAGCTCCTTCAATGCACGTTTCGGAGCCCGTAACGTCGATGCCATATACCATGAGGGTGCTTGTTCCTCAACTACTGAATGGGACGGACGTTATGTCATGAAGAACAATTATGAATATACCGTAGCTCTCTTTGAATTCGCAACGTCTCACCGCATTCCTTTCTTTTTTGCATCATCGGCATCCACATACGGAGACGGAAATGTTTATACCGAGGGTCGTGAGAACGAGAAGCCTCTGCATGTATACGGATATTCAAAATTTCTGTTTGATGAATATGTACGTCGCCGTTTGCCGCGCATAAGTTCTCAGGTGGTTGGACTGCGTTATTTCAATGTTTACGGTCCGCGTGAGGGGCATAAGGGCTCGATGGCATCCGTGGCTTATCATATTTACAACCAGATGAAGGACGGGGGAAATCCAAAACTGTTCGAGGGGTGTTGCGGATATCCAAACGGCGGACAGATGCGTGATTTCGTATACGTCGGGGACGTAGCCAAGGTAAATCTTTGGTTCCTTGAGCACAACGGTCCATCAGGAATATATAACTGCGGTACCGGTCGGGCTGAGCCTTTTTCAAATATTGCCGAGGCAGAGATAAAATTTTTCGGTCGCGGAGAGATTGAATACATCCCATTCCCGGAGCATTTGATAGGCCATTATCAGTGCTTTACACAAGCAGATCTGACCAAATTAAGAAATGCAGGGTGCGATATTGAATTTAAAACCGTGGCACAGGGCACTACCGAGTACCTAAAATGGCTGACGAAAAAATAAAGAGCTATGCAGTTTGTGTGCTCCCTAAGGAGCGCGCATTGACCTTTGCCGATCATTTAAATGCACGCGGTATCTCCGCCTTTGCGACCATGGAAGCGGGCGGGCATTGGACGGTATACGTTGAAAAATATACGGATGTAGGCTTTGCCAAGCGTGAACTTCTTTCCTGGGCTCAAAGTCCCTTTGACGGGAGCTTTAATCAGGCCTCGTGGGCAAAGGGAGAGCGTGCGCCTGAGGAGCCTAGATTTCGTGGAATAAAATTCGGTTTGTTGCTGTGGGATCCTTTTTCCCTAACTTCGATCATTGAAATTGTGTGTGTGCTGTTCTTCATAGGGCAATTTCTCAATGAAGATTTCATGTTGAACGTTTTTTCGCTAAATCATGTTGCAGGTTTTGTAATACCTCAGGATCTGTACAGATTGCTAACGCCGGCATTTTTGCACTTTGGGATAATGCACATATTGTTCAATCTGGTTATGTGGGAGGCAATGGCAAGACCTGTTGAAAGATATTTAGGCAAGTCTAAGCTTTTTTGCGTTTTTATAAGCATTGCTCTCCTTTCAAATGTGCTCCAGTTTGAGTTTATACCGTATGACGGCATATTCGGCGGCCTGTCTGGGGTGGTTTACGGGGTATTGGCTTATTTCGGCATGGTGTCGCGACGTAATGACTGCCCTGCAGGCTTTGTGTTTCCGAAGGGATTGATCGCAGTAAGCGTTATATTTATAGCCTTCGGCTTTTTTACCTCAGGTACTGCCAATATATGCCATCTTGCAGGTCTGATCTTAGGCCTTATTTGGGGGCTTGTAGATCAAAGGCGCAAGAGTTTGTTTAAATAACGGTATACAGAAGGCTATGCTAAGAGCCTGTTATCAACAGTACTGGTCCTGAGATAAAAACCCCAAACACATCTCCTCCCGCATTTATGCGGGAGGAGAGTCAAGTTGGTTACGTTCGTGGATTTGTCTAGGATCACGATCACTGGAACATGTAGCTTAGGAACAGTACGTCACGTACAAGATCCTGTCCGATTTTTTCCTGCATCACATTTGTAAGACGTTCACGACATTCCTGACGTAATTTTTCCCGTCCTTCATTTGATGATATTTGTGAAAAGTCCTTAGCGCTTATCACGGATAAAATAGCATCACGCAATACCGGATTGAGCCCCACTATTATGTCCTTGTCATTTTCATCAAAGAGCATTAGAGATATTTTGATACGAACGTAATGCAGCTTTTCATTAGGATTGGCGGATGCAAGGTTGGTGACGAAGTCCGGCTCCAGGGTGTAGTAACCTATTTCCGGTGTTTTTTTAATCTGTGTCTCATCTTCCTGCGCTGGTTCTCCATGACCTGACGCATAGGTACTTTCCGGATAAACCGCGATCACGCACAAGGAAAGGAATAACGGTAACCAAAATCTTTGCATATTAGCCTCAGGACTGTTTGTTATCTCTCGTCATCGTTGGAAACTATCTGACCATTTAAAATCTTAACATCTCTGGCACCAAGCAGAGGTGCGGCGGCGTCGTACAATTTGGAGACCTTTTCATTATGAATCGAGATGGTGTTGTCTGCTGTAACGGTAAAATATTTGTGTCTGATGAAAGTATCGCACATAACTTTAAAAATTACAGGATCAGCAAACTCCGGAGAATTTCCGGTGACAACTGCCGGCAACCTACGAGCATACATAAGACATTTTTCCACAAACTGATCCACGGTTGTAGTTCCGTTTTCGGTATTTTTCAGGGCCGTAGCTCCGACCAGATAGCGAATAAGACTTAAATGAATACAACGCGAGAGTATGAGTATTTCGTAATAGCCGTCTCCCGACAGACAGATTAAGCCGTGATTTTCAGTTATGTAGCCCAGATCCTTAAAGCAGTCTATATAACGATCGATGAGCATGTCCAAACGATTTTCTGCGACCGGGGCATAAAGTTCATGACGCAGGAAGTAAAACAGGTTGCGCGCGTGAGTAACTATATGAGTACGCCGTATATGTCCGTTTCTGACGATAATGTTGGCAACCAGAGCCGGCAAAGCAAACAGATGAACTATATTGTTCATGAAATAAGTAAGCTGCAAAGTTTGACCGTAGCTTGGACGAACGAATTTCATGTCCTCGCCCACATCATAAAGTCGAAATTTATGTAATTCCGAGGCCTGTTCAATCAGCTCCGAGGGAGTGGCATTGGGTATGAGCTCATGCAGCTTTTCATCCACTCGCATAAGCTTTAGGTATAACGACAGGCAGGAGCGCAGTCTTGAAAGACTCATGGTGTGATCGGCATCGCTGATGAGGGCCAGAGCGCACAGATTGATACCGTTAGCTTGGGCGGCACCGTTTAAATTACGAATGATGTTGTCAGCCAGACGGTTAACGGTTTCGTGCAACCACTGTGGCTTTTTAAGTCCTTTGGGATCGAGATCTTTACGCCAGCACGGGACCTTTTCATCCAAAAAATCGGTGATCTCTATGGGTTTCCCGAAGGTCACGTAGCCGCGTCCGTAATAGCGCAGGCGACGGAATATCCCGAGCAGCTGCCATGCATTCTCCTTGGTTTTGGCACGTCCGTTTAATTCCGACATATATGAGCGAACCTCAGAAACGTGTTCGTATCCCAAATAAGTTGGAATGAAGGTGATGGGCCTTTTAAGACCGCGTAATTGTGATTCCACGGCCATGGCCACCATTCCTGTTTTCGGCGGTAAGGTACGGCCGGTACGTGATCGACCGCCCTCTATGAAAAACTCGGTAGCATATCCGTTTTCAAAGAGCAGACTCAAATATTCCGAGAACAGCGTAATGTAGAATTTGTCTCCCTTCATGCGCCTGCGTATGAAATACGAGCCACAGCGACGTATGATCGGCCCCACGGGGAAGAAGTTCAGATTGTCTCCTGAGGCTATTTGCGGCATCTGCAACCCTTCATGAAAGATCACGAAGGAGAGCATGATGTAGTCCATATGGCTGCGGTGACAAGGGATATAAATAATGGAATGGCCGTTTTCAAGCAGACGTCTCACACGATCTGCATTGAGCACCGTTTGTCCGTGATAGAAGCGTTTCCACAGGTGGGAAACAATGGAATTGACGAAACGAAGCAATGGATAGCGCGGGTCCGAAACCATCACTTCATATATATCCCTACCTCGTTTTAAAACGGTGAAATAATCCTGATGCGCCCTTGTCATTTCTTCTTCTATAGCATTTTTAACGGCTGGGCGAACCATGAGTTCCTCGATAAGCTTGGCTCGATCCGGCAGAGGGCGTCCAACTAAAAGTCTTGCTTTGGTAATGAAGTGAATGGATGCAAAACGACAAAGCAGTCGCATGTTAGGAGAGCCGTGACAACGCTCGATCAGGGAATTGAGTCGTATAAGCCCCGAAACTATGGTGCAATTATCGCGTCCTTCAAAAATTAATTTGAAGAATTTCTTCCATGAGGGGGTGTGATTGGTGATCCCGAAACCGTGTAGCGGTCGACCTTTGTAGCCAGGGTTTCGTGACCAAAGCACGCTGATGGGGATAATTTGCAGATCCGTGTTCAGCTCTTTACAGTTTTTATGCCATATTTCAAAAATTGCTTCGGCATGTGCATCCCTGCCTATGGGAGAAAACATTCGCGGCTCATGTAAATAAGCTATACGTGGGATTTTTAAACCGTGGATCTCGAGGGGAGAAAAAGGGGACGGCAATCCTAAGCGCTCGGTGAGCCTTTCTATGGCCATAATGTTTCCAAGTCCGGATGAAACCGTTACGTAAACAACAGGTATCTTTGTATCTACTGAAAACTGCTTCAAAGGTTCATATGGTACCGGAGAACAGTTTGTTGTCAGTCGGAAGGGCCAATAAAAAATGCCCCTCATCAGCTTATCGATTAGACCGTTCATATTATTTATTTCCACTTGAATTTAACTAAATTATAAGCAAGAGAGTGATTGAACGCTCGTGAACATGATCTTGAAAAAGCAGTTGAGAATAATTAGCGCATAATTTTTTCTTCAGATTCAAATTGCGGGGTTGGGGTAATGTATGAAAATTCTTCCAACCAATTCAAATGTTTGGCCTTAAAGAATGGCGCTAGTGAGCAGCGACTAATTAGCGATGTGCAACTTAACATATTGAAAAATATATAAAATTAGCCTATGCCAACAAGTTTTTTTGGCTTACTCTTTAAGGGAGTAGAGGATAAAATCTGTAAAAATGACGGATGAAAATGCCGCCTTGTCTAATAAGGAATAGTTAAATATGTCATCTGAATGTATGCGTGCAGAAGTTAATGGCACGACTGCAAGTGAATATGAAAACGGACTGATTTCTTATCGTCGTTTGGTAATGCTGGCGGGAACTGCGTCCGTTGTTACCGGTTGCTCTTTTGTGTTGGTTAAGCTCATAGTTTGGTTTATCAGCTCCTCCTCGAGTATGTTCGCCTCTTTTACCGATTCCCTGTTTGATTCTTTGGCGGCAGTGCTTAATCTGATAGTTTTACGCTATTCCATGAAAGCGCCGGATTATGAGCATCGATTCGGTCATTTTAAGGCTCAATCCTTGGCTTCACTTGCGCAATCAGCTTTTATCGGCGGCTCTGCCGTGTTGCTCATCATGCACGGTATCGATCGCTTCAGAGATCCTCGTGAAATAGAAAATGCCAATATTGCTATCTTTGTAAGCGTGGGGACTATAGCTTTTACTTTGTTGCTCGTTGCGTTTCAAACCTATGTGCTTAGAAAAACAAAGAGTGAATTGGTGCGGGTGGATCGTTTCCACTATATTTCGGATGTGGGCTTGAATTTAGGCGTAGTTGCCGCTTTGGTATTGAGCGCATTCGGATATTTGTGGGCCGACGGGCTTTTTGCCGTTTTAATCGGTTTGTTCATACTGCACGGTGCATATGTGATCGGGGTGGAGGCGGCCTCCACTCTAGTGGATAAATCGTTGACTCCTGAGGAAAACCAGATCTTGATGATGGCCGTGCTTAAGACCGAGGGAGTCAGATCGTTGCATGATCTTAAGACGCGTAGAGCGGGACCTGAGTATTATATTCAATGCCATTTGGTTTTGGATCCTGAACTGAACCTCATGCAAGCTCATAGCATAGCCGACAAAGCCGAGGCTGAAATCAGAAGATTTTTCCCAGAGGCCGATGTTTGTCTGCATATGGAACCCGATACTCCAGAAATCAAGAAGGACGGACTCATATATAGTGAGGATCTGACATCGGCTTCCGTTTAAGTCTTGGGAAGGCAGAATCTGGCATCTCTATCTTGATCTTAATCTTAAATGCGGTGCTCTATTTTTTGATTTCCTGCATAATAAGATCATGCCGACATGTCATAATCTTGTATTGGAATAAGCTGGCATCCTCCATCCGATGAAAGAACAATGCTTTTCCATGAGCAGACAATCATATTTGCAGGTTCTGACAACGGTCAAGACAGGCTTTTATGTCGCTATATAACGCATGGTGGTGGAGAGAGGCTCGAGAATGAATTTAAGCAGGAGCGTCATTGATGGCGGAAACGACCGTTTCTGATCTTTATTGGAATGAATTGAAGCAGGAGGCGGAAAAGACAGCTGATTCCGAGCCTCTTTTAAGAACAGCTCTGGAGAAATCAGTACTTAACGCCTCCGGATTTGATCAGGCCTTAGCGCGAGTGTGTTCGTTTTCTCTTGCTAATAATATTGTCGGCCGCACGGAGCTTTATTCGATGTGTATGCAGGCCTATGAAGCGCAGCCGGAGCTTCTGGAAATAGCAGCCTGCGATATGCGGGCCGTTATTGCCCGCGATCCGGCGTCCGCAGATTCCGTGATGGTACCTTTTCTTTTTTTAAAGGGCACGAGAGTTCTGCAATTATGGCGTGTTTCCCACTGGCTGTGGGTAAACGGAAGAAAAGCCTTGGCCCGCTACGTTCAATGTGCAATATCCGATGTTTTCGGTGTAGATATACACCCTGCAGCCAGGATCGGTCGCGGCATAATGCTCGATCATGCCCTGGGAATAGTAATAGGTGAGACGGCCGTAGTCGGTGACATGGTGTCCATGCTGCACGGTGTAACTCTGGGGGGCACCGGAAAGGTATCAGGAGATCGTCATCCCAAGATCGGGCGCGGAGTTATGATTGGAGCGGGGGCCAAGGTTTTGGGCAATATTCATATAGGAGAAGGGGCTAAGATCGGCGCAGGATCGGTGGTGTTGGACAATGTTCCTCCGCATACAACTGTTGCGGGAGTTCCGGCCAGAACGGTTGGTCGTCCCATCGAATACATGCCCTCGCTTTCAATGGATCAGACTTTGCAGGACGATTACTGTCCTGCTATGAGAAAGCCAACCTCTGTTTGATTATTTATGCGTTGTGCTTTCTCTTGATCGCAATTACGATTTGATGGTCATGGGAAATGTGGGAAAAACTCTCCTCCTTAGAATTTCGGATCGAAAGCAGTTTGTCCGTCGCCTTGAAATTCTTGGCGGAAAAAAGCCATATACAGCAATAAAAGATCTTTAAATTTGGTCGGATCCAGCCCGCTCAATTGTTTGACCGCATCAAAGCGTTTTTGAATGGTATTTCTATGTATTCCCAATTTGTCGGCAGTGCGGGAGACCTCCTGATCCTCGTTAATAAAGGTTATGACGGTTTCAATCAGCTTGTCGCCCTGAGATGAGGAATTAAAAACAGAATATATCGAATTAAGCAGATCCTGTTCGTTCAACTCTTCCAACACGTACGATGACAAATAGGACGGATCATCAAGATCTTTTATGGAGATAAGATCTCTTTCCGAATTTACATTTGTGGAGCTAATGGCCTTAAGGCCGAAGCGCAACAAGGAGATCATAAGTCTAAAGGATTTAATGCTTTTTCCTATATTCTCAAATCGTCCTATGCGTATGTGAATATTTTTATCGGCAACTGCGGCGGAAATAAGCTCCTGCTGTTGTACAAAGGTCCTCGGTCCTTCATTGAGTACTACGAATACATTGGGCTTCAGGACAATCAGATCAGAGCTGTTCGAGAGCTTTTTGATACCCTGAATGAGCTCAAACACCACCTCGTGAAAGGCAGCGGTTTTTTCTACAGCGATCAAATACAGGTATTTGGGGAGGGTAAGGTATGCAGACAGTTCCGCTTCCTTTTTGGAGTCAATATTCTTGTCGGCGTATGGATCCAAAACCAAAGAGGCAAATTCCATATCTCTTATGCTTGATTTGCAATTATTCGCTTCATTGGTTAAGGCTTGATTTATAAGTAATTCGGCTGTAAGAAAGGCGAGCTCAGCATAACGGGCTATTTCATTCGGGTTGCCGGTAACACCTAAAACCATTTGCACCTGTCCGTCCACGATGATGGGTTGGTTGATGCCGGGAGCTACTCCCTTGAATAGGTTGGCGTCCTCAGGATAAATATTGACGCGTTTTTTTTCTACGGCTGCCTTGCGACCGGCCTCGTGGATCTTTCCTATACGGGCTTTATCTCCAGATGCAAAGATAACTCCGTTAGGAAGTATAACGTTGACGTTGTGAAAGATGATCTTCATGGATCTCTTCACAATCAAATCGGCAATTTCTTGAGATAAAAGAATTTTTTTACTCCTTGAAGCAACAAAACCTTAAAGACAAATTACCTAAGGGATACTCCGCTCTTCAAATATGAGTCTCGATCGGCAGGGCTTTTACGCTGCAGAAATCTTATTTTTACAAAATCAGGTTTAACCGATATGACGCAAAATGTATCTTATGTGAGGTTGCAAAGAATTATCTCCGCCAGCTACGTCTGCATCAGTATAGCATTTGTAAACCCCCTGCTTTAAATGCGAAGGATTAAGCAGGGGGCTCTTTACTTACTGCTTAATAGCATACACTCGAAGCGCATTTTCAACGGTTTTTTCAATAAGCCTCTGGGCATTGCTTATCGATTGCTCAAGGAGCATGGGGCCGTCACAGATTGAAAACATAGCTTGGATGTTGCAATCATACAGAGCCGATGCGTCGTCGGTATACGATCCGCATATAGCAATAGCGGGAATGCCGTGCTTGGCGGCTCTTAGTGAAACACCTACCGGAGCCTTGCCGTTTATGCTTTGTCCGTCCATACGTCCTTCTCCCACGAAAACCAGATCGCAACCTTGCAGTTTGTCGTCAAATTTAAGCAGATCCAGGACGGTTTCAATACCGGACTGCAGTTTGGCATTGCAGAAGAACAAGAGTGCTGCGCCCATTCCGCCTGCGGCTCCGGCACCCGATATATTGATGCAATCAGAACCGAAGTAATCGCTTAGAATTTTGGCGTAATTGGACATGCCGTCCTCAAGCTCCTTAAGGACCTCGGGAGAGGCACCCTTTTGCTTTCCGAAAACGAAAGTGGCTCCGAGCTTGCCCAGCAAAGGATTGGTAACGTCGCAGGTGCCCACAAAATCTGAGGATAATACCTCCTTATTGAAGGCTGACATATCTACGGATCCTATTTTGCTAAGATCCTTACTCTTGATAGGGGAGGGAATGAGTTGTCCTTCCTTATCGAAGAATTTAGCCCCCAAGGCTTGAGCAAAGCCGGCTCCGCCGTCATTGGTAGCACTTCCTCCCAAGCCTATTTTGAAGAAGCGTATACCTTCCGACAGGGCCTTCGCAACGCATTCTCCAAGACCGTAGGTTGTGGTTTCGCGTACGTCGAGCTTATTACGGTCATATTTGTATATGCCGCAGCATTGGGCCATCTCCAATACCGCACTGTGTTCGTTCTGCATGAAGCAACAAGTGGTTTTTTCCCCGTAGGCGCCGGTAACCTGCATAGTTTTCTTGACAAAAAGCTCACCGAGTAGGGGCTGTTCCAAAGCATCAATCAGCCCCTCGCCTCCGTCGGAGATGGGTAAATTAACGACCTCAGCATCCTTTTTAACCCTCAGAATACCGCGTTTAACGGCCTCCCCCGCATCAAAGGCGGAGCAACTGCCCTTAAATGAGTCCATCGCCACTACGATCTTGAGCTTCTTCCCATTTTCCTCAGAATGAGGAGCATCATCGTGATCAAGGGATGCTCGTAATTCGCGTTTGTTGATCTTGCCGTTGTTGGTACGGGGCAATTCATGCACGTAATATATGTCTACAGGTCGCTGATATGATGCCAAATGCTCGTGCAGGTAATTTTTAAGATCGTCGGTTTTGAATTCGCAACCGGGTTGGGTCAGAATGAAAGCTACGGGGACCTCTCCGTATAATTCGTCTTTTTTGGCGACCAGTGCGACCTCAACTACATTCGGGAAGTTTGAGATGATGCTTTCTACCTCGGGGCAGAAAACTTTTTCACCGCCGCGATTTATGATGTCCTTTACGCGATCCTTAATGAATAGCTCTCCGCTCGGGGAGAGATATCCCACGTCGCCGGTATTTAGAAATTCTCCGGAGAACAGTTTTTTGGTGTTCTCATTTACGGGGAAGTATGATTTGATAACCATATCTCCGGCTATGTATATGAGCCCGGTTTCTCCTGCCGGCAGGATGTTGCCGTGTTCGTCGCGGATCTGGACTTTTGAGCCCAAGGAGGGAGTTCCCGAGGACATACATTTTTCAGTACGTGAGACGTCGCCGCGATAAATGGTTAAGGGTGAGGTGGATTCGGTCAAGCCGTATATGGAATGAATTTGTGCATTGGGGAAGAGCTTATTCAAAGAGCGAATGATCCCCTCATTCAAACGACCGGCACCGCAGGCTATGGATCTAAGCGAGGGCAGACTCACGGCACCGCCCTTTAAATACTCGCTGTGCAAAATTGCAAATACCGTAGGAGAACCGTGCAAGAAGGTAACGTTATGATCACGTATAATCTTTAAGATCCTGTCGGCATGGAAGCGTTTTTCCAGATAAATAGTTCCTCCCAGATCAACAAACAGGGCCAGAATGGCCGAAAGTCCGGTGATGTGGAAGATGGGTACTGCCAAAATAGTGGAGTCTTCGGAGGTTAGTTTTAGGCCGTCCTTATAGGCCAAAGCTGCAGCTCGCAAATTGTCATTGCTGATCACAGCTCCCTTTGGTGCACTGGTGGTACCGGAGGTAAACATGATCACCGCCGTATCCGATCCCTTTATGCTGTCGTCCTCCATGAGCTCCAATTTGTCATAGGCACGATAATCGGCAAACAGTCTTAGGGAAATACGTTTTTCCTTCGGTAACAATTGCTTGACAAAGGGTTGCACGTCTTCATCAAACAGCACCAGCTTCGGCATCAGCTGATTTAGTAAATTGGTAAAGCCGTCCGTTTTGATCTTTGTGGAAATTGGAACCACGATCACACCGAGGGCGTTGGCAGCATACAGCAGGGCGCAGAATTCCACAGTATTACCGAGGGCATTAAAAATTACATCACCCTTTTTGAAATCATTTTTTTGCAAAAAAGAGGCGCAACACTTTACCTCGTTTAAAAATTGCGAACTGGTGAGAGAACGGCCTTCATAAACTAAAAGCGGTTTGTCGGGAAACTGAGCGGCAGTTTTGATTAGACTTGAAATTAAGAAGCCGGCCATATGAACTCCGAAATTTTTATAGCTGATTGACTTTAAGCAGATTGTTATGCCAAATGTTTTGCGGTAAAGGTCCGATCATGGCATTTACGGCAAAATACTTGATTATAAATTTACTACGTTTAAAAAATTTCCTCAAAAAGGGAGCGGCTTAAACAAAGGCTTTACACCGCTCCAAGCTCACAAACTAAGGAGTTTTAAATCATGAGTAGTGAATATTGTTAGGGTTTGGTGAAGTACATGGAAATACCCTGACCGCCGCCTATGCACATGGAGATCATGGCATCCTTCTTATCGGTTCTCTGCAATTCATACATAACCTTAATGGTCAGTATGGCACCGGTAGCACCCAAAGGATGGCCGATGGAAATGCCGCCGCCGTAAATGTTGACCTTCTCAGGATCGAGGTGTAAGTCACGGCTTACAGCGAAAGCCTGACTGGCAAAGGCTTCATTGATCTCGAACATATCGATCTTGGTGAGATCAAGACCGAGCTTCTTGGCAAGCTTTTCAGATGAAAACTTCGGAGAATAGCCCATAAGCTCAGGCTTAAAGCCGGCTACGGCATAATCAACTACCTTAAGCATGGGCTTTAAGCCTAGCTCGTCGGCTTTTTCTTTGCTCATAAGAACAACAGCACCTGCGCCGTCGTTCAGGCTTGAGGAGTTGCCGGCAGTTACGGTACCGTTTTCCTTAACAAAGCAGGGCTTTAACTTGGCAAGCTTCTCATAGGTCTGATCAGCTCTCGGTCCCTCGTCGGTATCGAAGACGGTGACGCGTCCCTTACGATCCTTGAGCTCAACCGGCAATATTTCATCCTTGAATTTTCCGTCAGCGATAGCCTTGCTGGCTCTCTGATGGCTGCGAAGCGCAAATTGATCCTGCTCCTCACGAGTCACATGGTAATCTCTGGCTACATTTTCAGCGGTTATGCCGTTGTGGTTGCCGTCCAAGGGCCAGGTCAAAATGTCGATGACTCCGTCCTCAAAGGTCTTGTGACCCATTCTTGCACCCCAACGGGCTTCCTTAACGTAGTAGGGTAAGCGGGAGGTGCTTTCTACACCGCCAGCAACAACAACGTCAGCGTGACCTGATATGATCTCAAGGTATGCATCGGCAATAGACTGCAATGATGAGCCGCATTGACGGTTAACCGAATAGGCAGTGGCACTCTCCGGGAGTCCGCCCTTTAGGCTTATGCAACGGGCGATGAAGCCGTCCTCTGCAACCTCACCAACTTCACCGATGATGCATTCATCGACAATGGCCGGATCAATCTTGGCGCGTTTAACCGCCTCTCTTACTACCATGGCTCCCATATCGATGGTGCTGACGGTCTTTAAGGAGCCGCCGAAGGTACCTACGGGAAGTCTTGCACCGCTGACAATTACTACTTCTTTAGTCATTTCCAAAATCCTCAAAATTTCTTAACGCTGTGTTTTATTCGATATAACAATTATTTGTCGTATTTATAGAAGCCCTGGCCTGATTTACGTCCCAGGTGACCTGCCTTGACCATGGTCTCAAGCAGGGGGCAAGGACGGTATTTGCTGTCGTGGAAGCCGTTATAAAGACCGGTCATTGTGGCGAGCATGGTGTCGATACCGACGAAATCGGTAAGCTCCAGCGGTCCCATGGGCATGTTGGCGCCCAATTTCATGGCAGTGTCTACGTCCTTAGGATCGACTCCCTCCATCACCATAAAGGCAGCCTCGTTCTGCATGGGCACCAGGATGCGGTTGACGATAAAGCCCGGTAACTCGGGAGCGTCTACGGTTTCCTTGTGAATGCTTTGAGCAAATTCCTTGACGGTGTTATAGGTCGCATCATCGGTAGCCAGGCCGCGGATTAATTCAACAAGCTTCATTACGGGAGCAGGATAGAAGAAGTGCACGCCCATAACCTGATTGGGACGATCGGTTACGGAGGCTATTTCGGAAATGCTTAAGCCCGAGGTATTGCTGACAAGGATGGCTTCCTTTTTGCAAGCCTTGGCCAGCTCTGCAAAGACAGCTTTTTTGATTTCAATCTTTTCAGGAACGGCCTCGATCACCAAATCGGCATCGGCAGCAGCTTGATAGGAGTCGGCGTATGCAATCCTTGCAACCACTGCATCAGCTTCCTCACGAGTCATCTTGCCCTTGGCAACCTTCTTGTCGTACAGCTTCGCAGTGGTGGTCTTGGCCTTTTCAATGGCGCTGGGGAAGGTGTCGATGTTAGTAACGTTGTAGCCTGCCTGAGCACAAGCTAAGGAAATACCGTTACCCATAAGACCTGAGCCGATAACAACAACTTTCATTTTTTACCTCGGTTAAATTACCAAAATACTTTAAACAATCATTCCGCCGCCTACGTTTATGACCTCTGAGGTTATGTAGGCAGCTTCGTCGGAAGCTAGGAAGGCGACCAGATTGGCCACATCGCTGGGTTTACCCGCATATCCCATGGGAATGCGACTTTCCATGCTCTTCCAAGGCTTTCCGTCTTGAATTTCTTTTAACTTCAATGTCATCGGAGTTTCAATAAACCCTGGGCAGATTGCGTTGCAGGTTATACCGTGCTTGGCATTTTCTCTGGCCGCTGTTTTTGTCAATCCGACAACCCCTGCTTTGGCCGCAGCATAATTCGCCTGTCCGATGTTTCCTAACCAACTGCCGGATGAGATGTTGATGATCCTTCCGTAGTTGCGGGGACGCATATGCTTGACGGCCTGTTGCGTACAGTAAAAGGTGCCGCTTAAATCTACGTCGATAACCCGTTGCCACTGTTCAAATGTCATTTTGTGCAACATGGCATCGCGGTTGATGCCGGCGCAATTTACTAGGATGTCAAGTTTTCCCTTCTGTTCGATTACCTCTTTAAAGCTTTTTTCTACATCATTGGCGTCGGATATGTCCGTGAGAATGAAATCTGCCTTACATCCTATTTGGGCAATCAAACGTAATGTGTCTTCGCAAGGAGCGGTGTCAAGAACGGTCACCGCGGCTTTGCTTTCAGCCAATTTAAGTGCTATGCCTTGTCCGATGCCGCTGCTGCCGCCCGTGACTATCGCTACCTTGCCTGCTAAATTCATAATTAAAACCTCGTACTATTTAAGAATTTTCTCCTTAAGGCCGTACGTTCCCTCGTTATAGATATCCGTATCGATAACCTTAAGGTCCTCGCTTAGGATAGGTTTAAATTCCATTAAATCCAGTACATCTTTTTGTAAATCGACTCCGGCCGCAATTTCCATGAGCATTACGCCTTCGGGAACAAGCTTAAACACGGCGCGCTCGGTAACGATCCAAACATCCTGTCCCTTGTCACGGGCAATTTTGCCGTTGAAGGAATACTGTGCTACCTGCTTGACCATCTTGCGGATCTTGCCTTCCTGTTTGATGTGCAGCTTGTGATCCTCAAAGGAGAAATCGCAACCTGAGGCCGTGAAGGTGCCGCAGAAGATGATCTTTTTGGCATTTTGCGTGATATCGAGGAAACCGCCGGCACCGGTGCAGCGAGGCCCCATCTTGGTGGCATTGATATTGCCCTCGCCGTCTAACTCTCCAAAGCCCATGAAGGTAACGTCGACACCGGCTCCGTCGTAGTAGTCCATCTGCGCCACGTGAGTGATCATGGCACAAAGGTTTTTGCCCACTCCGAAGTCAATTCCGCCCGATTGTACGCCGCCGTAAATACCGGACTCGACGGTGATCATGATGTCCTCATTGATCTTTTCCTCGTTGGCAATGTTGCCTACTACGTCGTTAGGAATGCCGGTACCGAGGTTGATGATGTTGCCGGGTTTGACCTCCTCCAAGGCGCGACGACCGATCACCTTTCTTACGGTCAGGGGCAGGGGCTCGATGGAGTCCGCCACTACACGGGATTGTCCGCTGTAGGAGGGATCAAAATACCAAGACGAGGATTGACGGTGATCCGTAAGGGGATTGTCACAGACGACTACGCCGTCGATGAATACGCCCGGAACGGTAACACTCTTGGGATTTAAGGTACCGTTTTGCACTATGCGCTTGACCTGAGCAAAAACCTTGCCTCCGAAACGTTTGGCAGCCAGCACGCCCTCGAGTACCTCAAGCTTCATAGCCTCCTCGTCGGTGGTGAGGTTGCCCATTTCGTCACATTCCGTACCGCGAATGATGCAGACATCGATGGGAACCTTCTTGTAAAAGAGGTATTCCTCTCCGTCAACCTTCATTACGTCTATGAGATCCTCAAGGGGCTTGGTGCGACTGTTCATCTTGCCGCCCTCGTAACGAGGATCAACGAAGGTGCCCAAGCCCACCTTGGAGATCTTGCCCGGAAGGCCGCAGGCCATGCTGCGGTAAAGCTGAGCGATCTGACCCTGCGGCATGCAGTATGCTTCAACCTGATTGTTGGCGATTAGCTGCATCCAGCCGGGCATCAGGCCCCAGTGCGAGCCGATGATCCTTTTGGTCAGCTTCTCATGGGCCAGATGTAACAGGCCGTCTTTACGATCGCCCTGTCCGCAGGAGTGCAACACGGTGAGATCGCAGGGGTGACCGGTTTCCAAGAAGGTCTTTTCAATATCCTTGAGTATGGATTCTGCGGCACTTACCAGCGTCATAGCGATGGGGCACACGGTCATACCGTCTTTGATCTGGGCAGTCACATCAGCAGGTTTTAAGACCTTAACCTTGATCATTTTTATATTCCTTAAAGCTGTTTACTTTTGTTTTTAACCTAACGTTGTGTTCAATTCTTTATTCATTGCATCTTGTTACTGATAACCGAGTAAGTTCGGCAGGAAGGTGGAGATGCTCGGGAAGAAGGTCAGGAGCAACACGCACACTGTCAGTGCCAGCAGGAAAGGCAGTACACCTACGAACACTCTTTCCACGGTGGTCTTGGCAATGCGCGACGATACGAAGAGGTTGACGCCCAAGGGAGGAGTCAGCATACCGACGTTGGTAGCAAGAACCATCAAAATACCGAACTGGATTGGATCAATACCCAAGGCATTGGTGGTGGGCATAAGCACCGGGGTCAAGATGATGATGAGGGCCAAAGTCTCCATGAACATACCGAGTATGTAGAGCATGCCTACGATGAGCAGCAACACAACTATGGGGTTAGAGGAGAAGGTGGTGATCATGTCCGAAAGCTTGAGCGGAGCATTTTCCAAGGTGAGGATCTTGCCCAAAAGCGTGGAGGTGGCCACGATGACGACTACGGTTCCGCAGACCATGACGCCGCTCATGATGGCCTTCCAGATGTGAACCCAGGTTAAGCAACGGTTGATGACAGCACCTACGAAGATGGCGTATGCCACGGCGATGATGGATGCCTCTACGGGAGTGGCGATGCCGAGATAAATTGAGCCCAGCACTATGAACGGGGTGAAGAGCGAGAAGAAGCCCTTGCGGCAGGAGGTTAAAAACTCCTTGAGGTCGAACTTGAAGTTCTCGTCACCGTGATAGTTGTTTCTCTTGGCGATGATATAGGTGGTAAGGCACAGAGAGAAGGCCACAATGAAGCCGGGAATGAAACCTGCGGTGAACAGACCGGTTACGGAAACGTTACCTAACACCGCAAACATGATCATGGAGTTTGACGGCGGGATCAAGGTACCGATAGTACCGCCTGCGGCCGTAATGGCAGCTGCGTGCTCGGGCTTGTATGAATTCTTCATCATCGAGGGGATGAGAATGGCGCCGATGGCAGCGGTGGTGGCGGTACCGGAGCCGGCGATGGCGGCAAAGAAGGTACAGGCCAGAATGGTGCAGATGCCTAAGCCGCCGAAGGAACGCCCCACGATCTGTTTTACTACCGTGATGATCTGATTCGTAATATTACCGTATTCCATTAAGGTACCAGCAACCACGAAACTGGGAACGGCCAGCAACGGGAATATATTAAGACCGTCAAATAATGAGTTGTGAATAATGGACAGAGGCAGAATGTCCGTGCATAAAAGAGTGATGCAGGAGCTTGCGGCCAGAGCCATAAAAATGGGGATCCCGAGCAGGAACAGTCCTGCCATTGAGAATAAAAGTATTTCAAGAGGAGACATAAATAACTCCGTTTTTCCGTTGGTGCTTTTGAATTAGATGGTCATGTCTTTAAGGGTGCCGGCTTTAAAATGCACCCAGTAGTCTTCAAGTATGCGAACGCTGCTCAATACGAAGGCCACGGGGATCACAGCCTCAACGTAATATTTGGGGAAGCCCAGGGTTTGTGAGATTTCCGGGAATTCTATGCTCTCGACAATGACCTCACAGCAGGTATAGGCAATAAAAACGTTGAAAAAGATCCAAACCAGATCACGCAGTATGCGTATGACAAAGCGGGTTTTCTGGCTGAATTTCATAAACTGAACGGTAATGCAGACGTGCTCGCAACGTTTGCTGGCAAGCGCCATGGCAAAGAACACCGCCCAGATGAAGCAAAATCTTGAGAGCTCCTCGGCCCACGCAACGGCGGTTCCGGCTACGGCTCTGACTACGGCTTGGACCAGCAGGGCAAAGATCATGGTGCCCAGACAAAAGCCGCTCATGCATTCTTCGAAATTACGGAAATAAAAC
>PPYF01016810.1_pt1 | contig 46304 bp, 40 predicted proteins | sample 1559871 | NCBI WGS metagenome assembly PPYF01 (sample SAMN08240021, study PRJNA423297) | Human gut metagenome, whole genome shotgun sequencing project.
GTGTTTTCATCTTTGGCATATTTCTATTTCCTCCAATTAACTACTTTTTCTTTTTGTCCTTATCACTCTTAGGTGCAAGTATTAAGAACATTGAACGGCCTTCCATCTTAGGCTTACTAATAACATTAGCAATATCTGAAGTTGCTTCAGCCATCTTTTCAAGTACTTGTTGACCTAATTCCTTGTGAGTGATGGCACGACCTCTAAAACGAATTGAAACACGAACTTTAGCCCCTTCTTTAGAAATGAACTTACGAACATGTTTTAACTTAGTTTCAAAGTCGTTGCCTTCAATTGTTGGACTCAAACGAATTTCTTTTACACTAACTGTCTTGGACTTCTTACGGGATTCCTTAAGCTTCTTTTGTTGTTCAAAGCGGTACTTACCGTAGTCCATAATACGTGCTACAGGTGGCTTAGCGTTGGGTGAAATAAGAACTAAATCAAGACCTGCATCGCTTGCACGATTCAAGGCTTCACTCTTACTCATCACACCAACTTGGCCACCATCTTCATCAATTAAACGAACTTCGCGAGCGCGAATTCTGTCGTTTAAGATTAAACTCCTTGGTATAACTGTTCACCTCCGTGTTAATTTGAGGACAAGAAAAGGGCGGGATAAGTATCACCCCGCCTTTAATCAACAGAAATTATCGATTAGCCTAGAGGTTTACTTAACTTAGGCGAGAAGCGGGTGCTTCTTCTTGTTCTCAACTAGTAGTAGTATACTCGTTAATACTATCCTCGTCAATAAAATTATGAGCTTTTTTCACAAAGTAGTAGATTATTTTATAAACTTTTTGTTTTGGTAAGCATAACTTACAAAATAATTGCCGGCACCTTCACCTACACGTAAAGCATTAACTTTCTTTCCTTTAATTGTCTTTTTAACAGGAACATAGTAGTAACCATCTCCTGCACCTGCGAGCCAGCCATTAGCATTAAAGCCTGTAACGCCGTGGAATTTAAAAGTATAAGCTTCAAACATTGAACTAGATACTTTATCGGCTAATTTATAATTTGCTTTTTCATCAGCAGCTACTAACTTATCAGCCCACTTATCTGATTCTTTACCCTTCAATACTTGGTAGAGCTTGAGTCCATTAATAGTATGAGCTGTAATTTTAGTTTTGATTATTTTGCCATCTTCTTTATGATACCAGGTACCACGAGTGTTTTTAGGCGTAGTAAAAACTTTTTTAGCACCCCAACTTGCTGCATTTGCCGTAGTAGCATTAGCACTAGCAAATCCTAAAACCATTAAAAATGCTGCCAAAAATAGCTGATTAAATCAGCTATGCTACAATACCTACTTTTTCTTCAATTTTTCATTAATTTGCTTAACCTCAGTTCTTAAATGATAAAAATATGCTCCATATGCAATTGTGTACATAATGATAAATTCTCCAATTACTAGCAATAAATTCATCCCTACAAAATCAAAGCTATTCAAATAGAAGTTAAATATTAGCCATGCGGCCAAACAAACAAAGAAATTAATAAAAATCTGCTTTCTTAAAGACCAACTATCATTGTTGAAAACCAACCCTGCTAAAAAGAAAAAGACTCCAATTAGAAATGAAGCTAGCACCCAAAACAAAAAGGTTGAAACATTAATGGTACTTTTAGCCAAATTTTCCGAATAATACATTCCTAAAATCTCTACTGCTAGCCAACTCATGCCAATGCCAACACCAATTAAGCCACTAACTAATAATTGTTTCAAATTTTTCATAATCCTATCCTCTCTTTCAAGTATTTAATCTTTCTTCGTGCAACTTGAATTCGCAAACCATTTTTCATAATAGCATCAATGTTGCCTGTCTTAATAATTTCCAGATGATCGATCAAGTGATAATTAACAATTGAACTTCTAGATATAACAACAAAATTATCAGGTAAAATTTTCTCTACTTGATACAATCTACCTCTAAAAACGTAGCTATCAGCCTCTGTACATATCAACGTCTTTTCATTTTCCACTTGTATTGCAAAAATCTGTGAAAATTTAATTGCATGTGCATCCCTATCTTGATAGCCACAAAGGAAATCTTGTTCAGATCTCAGTTCTTTAGTAATCCGTTTCATTTTTTCGGTCATCTTTTTTAACCAAAATTCTGCTTTTTCTTCCGATAAATTCGGGTCAACATTAAACTTAATTTTCATATAATTCCCCCTTACTTGTTTATTAGTATAGCTATCTAAATAACTAAAACCAGCAAATTTCGGTAAACGGCAAAAATCTAACGGTGAATGGTATTATTACTAAAAAATCCGCCAGGATATTATTCCTAGCGGATTTTTATTGTTTATTTTATTAAGACTAGTTTTCTCTTGAGTATGACTTAACGTCAGCATCAATTTCATTAATGAAGTCATCAAGACTCTTAGAAATTTCTTCATCAGTACCGTAACGACGTACGTTAACGCTACCGTTCTTCATTTCTTCGTCACCTAATACTAAAGTGTAAGGTACTTTTTGAGTTTGTGATTCACGAATCTTGTAACCCATCTTTTCGTTTCTATCATCAACTTCTACTCTGAAGCCGCGCTTAGCAAGTTCTTGACGAACCTTTTCTGCATATTCGCCATGAGCTTCATTGTTAACTGGGATGATTTCAGCTTGAACTGGAGCAAGCCAAGTTGGGAATGCACCTTTATAGATTTCAGTAAGGTAAGCAATGAATCTTTCCATAGTACCAACAATACCACGGTGAACCATAACTGGACGGTGTTCTTCACCATCTTTACCAACGTAAGTTAAGCCAAATCTTTCTGGGAGCATGAAATCAAGTTGGATAGTTGACATAGTTTCGTCGTTACCCAAAGCAGTCTTAGTTTGAATATCAAGCTTAGGACCATAGAATGCTGCTTCACCTTCAGCTTCAACATAGTCAAGGCCAAGGTCATCCATAGCACCCTTAAGCATCTTCTGACTTCTTTCCCACATTTCATCATTTGCAAAGTACTTGTCAGTGTTCTTTGGATCACGGTATGAAAGTCTGAAGTAGTAATCAGTAATATCGAAGTCTCTGTATACGTCCATGATCAACTTCAAGATCTTAGCAAATTCGCTTTGAACTTGATCAAGTTCTACAAATGTGTGACCATCGTTCAAGGTCATTTCACGTACACGTTGAAGACCAGATAAAGCACCTGATTTTTCGTATCTGTGCATCATACCAAGTTCAGCAACACGAAGTGGTAAATCACGGTATGAACGAATGTGGTGCTTGTAAATTTGAATATGTGATGGGCAGTTCATTGGACGAAGTTCAAGCATTTCGCCATCACCCATGTCCATTGGTGGGAACATGTCATCACGATAGTGTGCCCTTTCAGCACGACGCTTCAAGTCTTCCTTTAAAGCAGCTTCCTTGAAGAATGCAGTACCAAAAATTCTTTGAAGCATAGGGTTTGATGACTTACCAAGCCAGTAAGCACCAGCTACTGATAAAAGCTTAAAGTGCTTAATTTTACCAGTGTTTGGTAATAATGCATCAAAGCCAAAGTCCACAAAGTCACCTAATTTGTAAGCATCAACCTTGTCAGAGTCAATCTTCTTTAAAAGATCACTCTTGAATGGATCATCCTTGAACATTTCTTCAAGTTCTGACTTGTCCATTACAACATGTTCAATAGGTTGACCACTCTTAATAAGCTTTTCCATTGCCTTTTCAAGTTCTGACAATTCAGTAACCTTAATTTGGTCCTTCTTGTCAGTATCAACATAGAAGCCACCTTCATCAGCTACGTGTTGACCTAAACGAAGTTCTGGGTACTTCTTCTTAGCAACAGCTTCAAATGCAAAAGCTGCAGTTGCTCTTAAGATATCTAATCCTTCTTCATCCTTATCAGTAATGATAGCAATTTCAACATCACTATCAATTTCGTAATCAAGTGGCTTAACTTGACCATTTACCTTAGCACCAACAGCAGCCTTTCCAAGAGAAGTAGCGATTGATGAAGCTACTTCTTTAACTGAAACAGCCTTGTCGAATTCTTTCTTTGAGCCATCTGGCAAAGTAACTGAAAAACTCATAAAATTACCTCCAAAAAAAAATCCCAGTGCGACAATGCACTGGGACGTTAATTGCGTGGTTCCACCCAAAATTCAGGTTAGCGTTTATCTAACCTCTTAACATGGATTAATAAAGGTATCCAACCTATCTCTTTTCAATTTTGGGATAAACGATTGGGGTGTTTTTCTAATGAGAAGCTTCCAGAACTAGGCCCCTCTCTCTGAGTTGAAAAACATCATGTTCGCTTAATTAATTTCAATTATACGCATCAAAGTTTGGGATGCAAGACTTTTTTCAAAATTATCGCAAAGAATTTCTCCGATCAGGACCAGAAACTACAACTTCCTTAGCTAGAAAACGTACACGTTGCATTAATCTTCTAGCTTTTACAGGATCTGTCGCATTCCTTGTTTCTTCAAAATGCGACTCAAGAGCTTCCATATCCAAGTTGGATGAGAAAAATGTTGGTAACACATTGTCCATGCGCGCCTGTAAAATTACGCCTAAAACATCATCACGTGACCATTGGCTAAGTGTTTCTGCACCGATATCATCTAAAATTAATAGATCACATTCCGACAAACGACGAATTTCATCTTGCAAACTATTATCCCCAAAATGACTAGCTAATCCTGCAATAAAAGTTGGTACATGTAAAAAAACAACATCTTTATCCATATTTGTCACAACATAATTAGCCAGTCCTGCTAAAATATAGGTTTTTCCAACACCAAAATCCCCGGACAGATATAATCCTTGTTGATGTGAATCTTTACTATACTTATTTAAAAAATCATAAATTAAAGTTAAGACCTGATTACGATCGTCCGTAATATCTATCTTACTTAACTCAACATCATGCAATCTCCCAGGTAAATCTATTAAATGAAGACGTTTTTTAGCTGCTCTTTTTCTATCTTGTGCCACTTTAGCTTGAGTAGGTGCATAACGAACATCAATTACTTTACCGTTTAAAAATAATTGTGGAGCATACCCTGCCATTACCTTGCTAGGATTACGTTTTTGTGAATAAAATTCGTATAATCCAGACATACTGTTCTTAATCATTTTTTGATCAATCTTGGCTTTATTGGCTTGAAGAAAGGCATTAATATCAGGATCTTGCAAAACTTGATTTAAGATATCTTCTTCACTGCCCAAATTACGCTCTTTTACAATTTTTTTAATTACGTTTCCAATTGGTTCCACAATTTTCACCTACTTTTTATTATTTAAGTCCTTAAATAAATTTTTCAATTGTTCAGTGGACATCCCAGCATCTTTCTTAGCTTTTTTCTTGCTCCAATCGGTACCTTTTTCCACCCGTTTAGGCTGAAAATTACGTGTCACACGCTGTTTTTTGCCAAAACTGTCACGGCGCTTTTTCACATATTGTAAAGCTTGAGTTGCTGTGGCGACACCATGTTGCAGCCAATCATTAGCAATTTTATAAGCAAGATTTGAACTAATCACCGTATCATATGTCAAACAGGTATAAGTCAAAATATTAATCAAATCTTCTGGCAATCCATATTGCGTATGTAAATTATTAATAATTTGCTTTTCGTTTGCACTGGTAATACCGCCTTTTTGCATTTTAAGCTTATACAAAAATTCAGCAGGTGAATTCTCATTAGCTTCTTTTAAGAGCTTTCGATCATCATCGTCCATACTTTTAATAGCAGCCAGTGCCTTTTCTTGTCCTTGACTCAATTGTTTTTGAACATTTTCTCTGGTGCTCATGCGCTTATAGTTTTCAGCTATGGTATTGCTAATATCACGCATATTTAATGTATATGAGCCATGAAGACAAGGTAAACTCTCATCTACAAATTCTTTTTCGGTTAAGCCATATGTCTGCATCAGACCACGAATTTGATTTTTCTTTGCATCGACTTCACTTGCAGGAATCTGATAAATTTCATATTGATCTTTGATTACATCCCAATCAATAGAGTCACGATCATTAACCTTGGCTTCTTTTACCTCATACGATTGATTCTCTTGTGCTGCTTGCATTACATCATTGGACGGAGTAATTGCTTCATCTCCAGGTAAACGAAAAACATCAAAAAATGTAGCAGACACATCCCGCGCATTTTTGATCGCTCTTTCTTTCAACTTAGTTTCTTGAGCAAAATTGTGACTCAAATTATGAAAAGTAGTAACCCCTACTTTTTCTTTGAGTAAACTAGCCAGCAAAGGAGTAGAAAAGAAATTATCTGAGCTAGGTATCTTCAATAATTTAAAAACCAAAATATTATTAAAGACATTATCAGATAAATATGTTTGAACTAATCCCACAGCTTCAAGTTTGTGCAATGAATTAAACATTTGCTTCAAACTACAATCTAATTGTTCTTGCAGTGAATAAATTCCTTTAGCTTCTGAAATCATGCCATACGGATCATAATCATTGACTAAAGTATGATATAAAGATACTGCAATAGCCCCAACTAATGGTTGATATAACTTGATTAATATTTTTTCATCTTCTGGAAAAAGAGTAATTTGATTGGCTACATAGTAAAGATGCTTGGGATCAGAAGTCTCAAACATAATTAATTCCCCTTTTCCTTTTTAGCCATCATATCTTCCATTGTTTTCATGAAGCTAGACATGTCTTTAAATTCACGATAAATCGAGGCAAAACGAATGTATGCTACATCATCTAAATCTGCCAAATCATCCATAACATATTGACCGATCTTTTTAGATGAAATTTCACTAACACCTTGTTTCCTTACCTTATTCTCAACTTGGTCAACAAGATGTTCAAATTGTTCACTACTAATAGGTCGCTTTTGGCCTGCAGCCATAACACCATGAAGAATCTTTTTACGACTAAATGGTTCACGCGTTCCATCATTTTTAACTACTAATAATGGTGCTGTTTCAATTCTTTCAAAGGTAGTAAAACGAAAACCACAATTTTCACACTCTCTGCGTCGTCTGATTGCACGGTTTTCATCACTAGGACGTGAATCAATAACGCGGGAGGCATTTTGATGACAATTTGGACATTCCATAGCTATCCCTCTTCTTTGATTTTAATTAATAATTGTTCTAGTTTATTTTCTAGTTCTTCTATTGTACCAGTATTTGCAATCACGAAATCAGCCATTTGCGCTTTTTTATTAAGTGGCATCTGACTTTTGATTCTCATTTTTGCTTCTTCATCAGTTAAATTATTTCTTTGCTTTAATCGATTAATTTGAGTAGCTTCTGGCAAAGTAATTACCAAAACTCCGTTAGCAATTTTCTTTTTATCTAAATTAGACTCAAAATAAACCGGTGCATCAAGAATAACAATGTCTTTATCTTGGTACATTTTAATCTTTTGTATTGTTTTATTGAAAATTAACGGATGAGTCAACTGATTTAGTTTATTTAATGCGGTTGGGTCACTAAAAACTAATTGTCCCAGCTTTTTACGATTAATTGTTTGATCACTATTTAAATATTCTGTACCAAAATTATCTTTAATTGCTTGCCATGAAGCATTTTTAGGTTTCATTAAATCATGAGCAATTTGGTCACAATCAACAACTGGAATATTTTTATTCTTAAAAAATTGATCAGCGGTACTCTTTCCTGTAGCAATTCCGCCAGTTAATGCTAAAACATATGTCATTTATAAATCACCTGACAATGAGGACAAAATGTTGTTCCTCTTCCCGACACTTTAATCTTTTCAAAAATATTGCCACAACGTGGACACTCTTTGTCTACATGCCCATACACTTGTAGCATTTCTTGATAACCACCAACTTCTCCATTAGCATCTAGATAACTATGGACAGTTGTCCCCCGTTTTTCGATTGCTAGCGCAATTGTTTGATTAATGTTTTCCCATAAACCAGCTACTTTTTTAGCAGGAATCTTATTAGCAATACTTAATGGATGAATTTTACTTTGCCATAAAGTTTCATCGACATAAATATTACCTAATCCTGCCACCGTAGTTTGATCGAGTAAAACGTTTTTGATATTTTTATGTTTCTTTTTTAGATTATCGATTAAATATTGTTGACTAAACTCAGACGTATTAGGTTCGGGCCCTAATTTCTTTATCCCTGTCACTTGACGTTCAGTTCCAGTAATGATTAACTGCATTCGCCCAAATTTACGAACGTCATTATACCGCAATGCAGTCTTATCTGTAAAAACAAACTCTACATGATCATGCTTATCTTTTGGCGCATCTTCAGTAGTTAGATGATATTTCCCCTCCATGCGCAAATGCGATACAATCGTCAAATTATCGCTTAATCGAATAAGCAAATATTTGGCGTAACGATCAATTCCAATGATTTTTTTACCAGGTAATTCCTTCAAAAATTCATCATGATCTGTAGCCACAATCGTTGGATACCATAAAACTACCTTTTCAATCGTCTTGCCTTTAATTAAAGGCAATAATGTTCTACGAACTGTCTCAACTTCAGGCATCTCGGGCATTTTATCACCTACTTTGCATCATACCAATTGTGTCCCCAACCTGAATCGGCAATTAAAGGAACATCCAATTTAACTGCTGATTGCATTATTTCTGGAACAATCTTCTTAATTGTTTCAAGCTCATCTTTTGGAACATCAAAAATCAATTCGTCGTGAACCTGAATTACCATTTTAGTTTTAAGATGCAATTCATCAAGTTTCTTTTGCATATTAATCATCGCAATCTTAATAATATCGGCCGCAGATCCTTGAATTGGTGAATTAATTGCTGTTCTTTCCGCAAATGAACGGATAGTAAATTTTTTAGCATGGATATCTGGCAAATATCTACGTCTATGCATAATAGTTTCAGCGTAGCCCTTTTCACGTGCTTCTTGGACTGCCTTATCCATATAGTCCTTGATTTGAGGATATTGTTCAAAGTAATTATCAATAAATTCTTTGGCACGCTTTCTAGAAATGCCTAAATTCTTTGACAAACCATAATCTGAAATTCCGTACACAATACCAAAGTTAACTGCCTTGGCATGACGTCTCATAAGTGGCGTTACTTCATCTGGTGAGTCCAAATGGAAAATCCTCATTGCGGTATGAGCGTGAATGTCATAGCCAGTCTTGAAGGCTTCTTGCATGTTTTTATCACCTGAAACATGGGCTAAAACACGAAGTTCAACTTGTGAATAGTCGCAAGAAAAGATATAGCCATCAGGTTCACTAGGTACAAAAGCCTTTCTAATTTGCTTACTCTCTTCTGTACGAGTAGGGATATTCTGCAAGTTAGGATCAACACTAGATAAACGTCCAGTAGCTGTTAAAGTTTGTAGATAACGGGTGTGAACACGACCATCTGGTTGAATTACATCAAGTAATCCCTTAACATAAGTAGATTGAATCTTGGCAATTTGACGATAATCCAAAATCTCGCTCACGATTGGACTCTGTGTTTTTAATTGATCAAGGACTTCAACGGAAGTTGAGTAACCTGTCTTTGTCTTTTTCAATACTGGTAAATTCAATTTTTCAAATAAAATATGACCTAATTGCTTAGGAGAATTTAAATTGAATTCTTCGCCAGCTTGTTTATAAATTTTGTCTTCAAGTTCCTTTAATTTAACGGCAAATTCATTTTGCAATTCAATTAATGTACTTGCTTCCACCTTGATACCATTGATTTCCATTTTAGCCAAAACACGAGCAGTTGGAATCTCAATGGTTTCAAACAAATCATCTTGTTCATGTTCTTTTAGCTTTTCAAGTAGTGGCTTCTTCAGTGTTTCAATAGCATTAACTTTTGAAGCTAAATGATTAAACAATACATCATCTTCATCAGGAACATGCTCACTCTTTCCCTTACCATATACTTCAATATCTGTGTTAACTGAGTAATCGCCGTAAAGATGGGCAACTTCTCCTAAATCATTTGAGTTATTTTCATTATTAACCAAATATGATGCAAGAAGCATATCATAATCGATACCATGAGCATGGATACCTAAACGATGTAAGCCGACAACCGTTTTCTTTAAGTCAAAGACGTTTTTCTTAATTTTGTCGCTTTCAAGTAAATTCTTTAAATTATCTTCCTCAAGTAATTCAACATCTCTTGAAACATAGATCTTATCATTAATCTTCAAGCTAAAGCCAACAAACTCTGCTAAATGATAATTTGCACCAAGCATAGCTAGGTAAAATTCAACGTGATCATTTTCTGCTACCTTAATACTTTTAACATTTTCATTATCTAAAACTGTATAGTCTACTTTTTCTACTTCAGTAGATTCTTGGCCTTCGCCTGATGCATTGAGTTCTGCTAAAAACTTACGGAAGTTTAGCTTTTCATAGAATTGACGCAATTTTTCATAATCAATTGGTTGACGCTTAACATCATCCAAATCAATAGTGACTGGTGAATCACGATCAATAGTGGCTAATTTTTTAGCTAAAAATGCCTTATCTTTATCATTGATCAAATTTTCCTTCAACTTAGACTTCTTCATTTCATCAATGTGATCATAAAGGTTTTCAATTGAACCATACTTTTGAATAAGACGCGAAGCCGTCTTAGGACCAACCTTAGTTACACCAGGATAATTATCGGAATTATCACCCATCAAGGCTTTCATATCAATAAATTCAGTTGGAGTTACACCATTAACTTCCTTCATATGTTCAGGTGTATAAGCTTCAAGTTGAGATACACCAGACTTAGTTACCTCAACAGTAGTTTTGTCGGAAGCAAGCTGCGTTAAGTCGCGATCACCAGTTACGATAGTAGTGGCGAACCCAGCCTCTTCACCCTTAGTGGCAAAAGTACCAATAATATCATCGGCTTCGTAATTCTTTAATTCATAAGTTTTAATGCCCAAGTCATGAAGCATTTCTTGAATATAAGGTAGTTGCTCCAAGAGTTCTTCTGGAGTCTTTGCACGGCCACCCTTATATTCGTCGTACATTTTTGTTCTGAAAGTTACTTTTCCTGCATCAAAAGCTACCAAAATATGAGTTGGATCAATGTCTTTTAATAAAACATCGAGCATATTCTTAAAAGCATAAATGGCATTAGTATGCAGGCCGTCAGGACTAGTGAAAGAATCAAGCTGACGATAAAGAGCATAAAAGGCTCTGAAAGCTACTGAGTTACCATCAATTAGAAGCAATTTGTTTTCTGCCATTTTTTCTCCCTTTTTTAATAAATAGATCTCTATACTTACCTATCTATTTTACCAGTTTAGCTGGTTGGATTTTAGTAGGATGTTTGCGGGAAAAGAAAAAAGCTCCGAGTGGAGCTTTGATTGCAAATATATTTACATTACTCTTAAGGTCAACTACCCCCAGAATAAATTCTGAAGCTTGGTGGCTCATTAGTTTGTACTAACCAGAACACCAACTAACTCAGATACAGGCGTGACTTACTTGAATTGTAAAAAATTCAAATAGTGGTCTTCCTAATTACCCAAGCCTTATAAGTCCTTAATTGCGTAATATTAATGAAATGTCCGAAAAATGCGGGGCATACAAAGCCCCCAATTTTTCTATAAGCCTTGGTGAAAAAGCAACAAAAAAGCCCCGATTGTCGGGACTTTTACTTTCTCTTAAGTTAGATAAAAATAGGCGTCGTGAAGACTTTAAACCATTATTTGTTGTATTTACATTCCCCTTGGATTAGATAAATATGAATAGTGAATCATACCAATAACGGTAGAACAATTTACATTTCCCATAAGTTAAATAAGAGTTTATGATAAAACATTCGTTCTTCTCTATTAATTAAATTATATCAAAAAATCTTAAACAAGAGTAATAGTTACAATCAAAATTTATTAATCTCTTTTGCGATACTTTTTTCTATAAATCGCTAATTTTTTGTTTTATCTCACTACTAAACAAAAACTCGTTAAATGGCGGAGTGCCCCAATGTGGATTGCTGAACAAAATTACTTCAATCTTAGCAACAGCGTCTATCGGTACAAGTATGGTTGCCAGATCACTATTTCTTAGATGTCCTGTTTTGAAGCCTTCGCATACTTTACCATCTTTTGTAGTAATTCTAGCTTTTTGACCTAAAATACTATACTTACGTTGTGTAATTTCATTTAAATCTATAAATCAAGATTCAGTTACTTCCCCACTTAATTTGTATCTAGTAACTATTAGCATTGCATTATTCCTTTTGGTTTACTTTATAAAATTAAAAAGACACTACCTTTTGAGTAATGTCTTTATCGAAAGCGGTCGGATTTGAACCGACACCTAGACTTTGATACGTGTTACTAAGTTTCCAAAGCAATTCACTTTAAATGTATCAAGCTCGACTTCCCTCTTTGTCCATTCACTTTCTATGATTATTTTCTCATATATAGTTAACTGCTTCAATTAATCCTTTTCAAAAAAGAGAATTATTAGTATCTAGGTGTTCTATAATCAATAAATATTAACCGTTACTAATTTAGCAATCTTATCTTTATCAGTTCTAGGCAAATGGGTGTTAGATTCTGGCAATTCATTTTCTAATGAATAAGTTTGGATATAGTCTTTACCCATTTTAATTGTATCCGATATAGATTTTCCTTCTGTCATCCCATCAAGATCTGGAATCTTAACGAAGTAAGGATAGTCTGCGCTTTCTTTATCCTTTTTTATAATAATTGGAAAAGTGACTATTTTCTTTTGCATGTGGATTTTTCTCTATGATAATAGAATTTAATTTAAGTATAACCAAACTATTTCATATATGATATGCTCCAAGCAATTACGCCTGTAATTAAAGTATATTTTATACTTCTTTTATGTTTTTTGGTTTCTGACATAATGCACCTCAGTTCTGACAAAACTCAAATCTGCTTTTGTGAAAAAATTTATATTTACTAGTTATCGTTTTTATTCAAGAGCTGCTATCAATTTTTCATCTCTTTCAATATCATTATTTGCTTCCAAGATAGATTCACTGACTGATTGAAGCTCATTATCCTGCATTTGTTTATCAAGAAAGAATTTAGGATTGTCTTTATAAAATGATTTTAACCTATTATAGAAATCAATCATTTTCTTCTGAAATTTAATTTCATTATTATAGAAATTGATAAGCAATTTTCCATGATTCCAATTAGGAAAGTCTTCATCTAGGCAAATAGGAAAACCACTCGATTGATGCATTTCCCATAACTCATCGTAAAAATCTGTCACTTGTCTTGCTTCTTCTGATAATGAATATCGATCGCCCTTTTCAATTAGCCAACCTCTATCAATAAACTTTTGTGTTACTTTTCGTACATTCAAGTTGTAATCATAAATGAAATATTTTGGAATTCTAGCAGTTACCAGTCTACCCTTTTTGATCCTTCCCCACCAAACTAATAAAAGAAGTTCACGCAAAGTAAAATCTGTATTAGTATCGTACTTATCAGTATATTTTGGATAATCAAATGGTCTGCCAAATTGCTCATTGTAATCTGGTCGAGTAGCTTGTACCTTTTCATACTTATCCAGCATTTCAGCTTCTTCTTTGTTCTGTTTTTTCCATTGATCATCGTCATAAGTTAAATCAGATTGATAGTCATTGCTATCATCATAATGCATAGTCACTGATACTGGTATCTTAATATCAGTTAATTTATCTGAACCAGTTTTAGCCTCTGAATTTTTATTTTGATCTTCTGAATCAGTACCAAGTAGAAGCTCTATCTTTTTTGTCAATTCTTCGTTTTGTTTAGATAATTCAACTATTTTATGCTTAAAATTATGATTTCTGACCAATAGTACTATTAAGAATACTATCAAGATTAAGAATACTATTACCATTTTTCATCCTTTTTAATAAATAGATTCATATTTACTTATCTATTTTACCAGGTTAACAGATATTCTTTTTAAGAAGTTTACTAAGAGAGAAAGAGTAAATTTTGGAAAGAAAATTAGCTTCTTATTCCAACTAAAAATTTTTGCTTACTTTTCTTTATATCCAAAATAATTTTACTTATCCATATCTTCAATTTTGTAATTAATATATTTGATATCCGGACCACACGCACTATTAACACTCCATCCATTAAATCTATTACAATAAGGACAAATATCGTCTGCTATTACTCCAGATCCTGGTTCTCTTAGCAGTTCTTTTCGAAAATATTTTTTGTGGCAGAATCTACACTCCACAACTTCGCTGTCCTCTTCAAATTCTTGATAATAATTATTTTCATTACTGACAAGCATTTTTGTAGTCCCCTTTCTCAGCTTTACACATTAATAAAGCTAATTTTTGTATTTACCAAATAGGTTATACCTATTTGGAGAATTTTCTTTTAAAAGGAAGCTTAAGAAAAAGAAAAAAGCCCCACAAATTGGAGCTTCTTACTGTAAATTTTTCCAGCCCTAAAAGGCTTAACGGAAAGTATATATTGATTTCAATCCACGCATTTATAAATCGACCGTGACTTAAAACATTATTTTAACAACAATATAAAAATTAGGTCCTTAATTATTAGATCAGATCAAACATAACTTTTTAGCTTAAAATTTAGTTGTCGTTATAGTCCTATTAGAGATTCTGCTAGAGTCTTTTTTTATTTCTAGCATTAAATTTTTTCTTTTTTGGTTATTCTCAGTGGCAAAACCTAATGTGGATCTTTTTGTAATATCATGTAATATACTTTTCACTTCAACTGAAAACATCGTTTTATTTTCAATTAAATATCTATACATATTTACTATATCAGATAATGCTTGATCACTTATTTCACTATTCTTCAAATCTTCCAATATTGTGGCTAATTTACCTAATTCATCACATAAAAAAGCGTCTTCTAGTTTTTCACTATTTAAAATCTCACTTATGTAAATAAAAATTTTTATTTCATTATTATATCCTTTTTTAAAGCGAGAATCTTGTAGTAAATTTTTAACATTATAAGACATATAATAAGATTTTTTATTTGTGTTTTTTAATAGTGTTCTTTGAATAGTTTTAAATCCAACTGCTAAAGTATCTATATTTTTTATTTCATCAGGATCAGTAATAATAATTGGTAAATCAAATCTAGTATACGAATTAGCTTTAAATACTCCATATTGCTCTAAAGGCACATTAAGAATATTAAACGTTACTTTGTTAATATAGTGGATTACACCGGCACCAGGTTTAGAAAATAAAAAAGCTTTAGGATTAACAAATTCTAAAAAGTTATTTGTTTCTGGATCAAAGGCATATAAATCGTAATAGGCAATATCATTAGGGGAAGAATTTATTATTTCTACAGAAACTAAAAAAACATTTCTGTATGCATGTATATAATCACCGTTTTTATCTATGATTTCTGTTGACAAATCCATAGTCCTATCAATTCTTGGACTAAATTTAACTTCAAGAGTAGTCCTATTCCTATGCAGTGTAAGTAAAGATATGATTAATGCACTAACTGAGAAAATATGTTGTATTATCCACTGAATAACTATATTTACATAATGTTCTATAATATTCATTATCCAAAATAATCCTTCATGTCTTGCAGTTGCTCTTGAACGATAGAAATAAATATGTCCACCGCCTTGTTGGAAATTTAATGCTTTTTGTTGATGACGATTTACTACACGGAAAGTTGTATCCCTGCCACTTTTTTCAAAAAGAATGATCATTGACTTTCCTTTATACCGAACAAGATTATGTCTGCTTACTCCTTCACCGACGTCTTTATAGCCACCATGATAAAAATCAGTGTAAGTCTTATCCATTACATTTCCACCTACAGAGTTAGCAGTAATTTTTATTTGATCATGCTTATTCGCATACCATGTTCCTCGAAATCTTTTAGGAATATATGCTCTTTTTAGCGAACTAGCTTGTACGATTTGACTTTCTGATGAAATTTTACCATCAAAGAACGACAACTCACCTACAAATACTAATAAAATAGCTAGACTGATAAGAATGGGGTTAAGATTCTTTCTCTTCATTATTTGCCTCACTAATTACTTAGTAATTTTATTTAACAAATTCAAATATATTTTATCCATTTACTACTTAATTTAGATATATTTTACTTATTGAATTTATTAGCTTTTTAATCTTGGTAACGATACGTTTTTGCTCTTCTAATGGCGGAATAGGAACAATTAAATTTTTGGACCGAACTATAGTCAAAGTGCCTACCGTGGTCCCCCTATTATCATTTATTACTTTTAACATATATGGGCATTGAACATACCAACTAAGATATTCAGAATTTAAATCACCAAAGTTTTTTAGCCATATAATATTTCCATCTTTAAAATAAAATTTCTTATCTCTAGGAACAATATACGGAATCCCTAATGTACCAACACCTGTTAAAAGTATATCGCCTTCGTTAGGTTTTCCAGATATTTTGATTTTTTCAAGATATGTATCTTCATTAATAAAAATAGGATCTTTTAACGGTCTATTTTTATTGATACTTACGATTTCTCTAGCTCTGTAAAAAGGAATCCCGAAGTCTCTCCATTCTTTTTTCATTACCCTTTTGCTAGAAGTAATATCAAAAATATTTCCTAATCTAACCCATTCCCAACTATCAGGGATATCAAACGGCTTTTCATCATCAGTAATTGCAGGTAGCTTCTTGCTCTTCTTAATCTTGCCTTCTTTAATTAATTCAACTTTTTCATTTTCAATCTTCTTGATTAATTCACTAACTGGTTCATCACTAGGATCTTGTTTAACCAGCTTACCTTCCATAGCATACTGCAAGACAGATTGTTTTAATTTATCTTCAAATTCATTATCAATCTTTTGAAGACGGTTATATAATTCAGCATATTCATCTACCAAAGGCATTAACTTTTCAATTTTTGCTACAATATGTTTTTGTTCTTCTAATGGTGGAAGTTTCAATACCATATTACGTAACTCAGTTTTTGAAAACTTGGGAGTAGCAGTCCCACCTTTATTATTTAACAAAAGTGATTTTCCTATAGGTGACTGAATAAAATATGAAAAATATTTATTCATTACTGGTTCAGTAAATTTAACCATTATTGAATTGGGCGCTAGAGACATAGGCATATTCAACTTAGGCATTAAAAAGGCTTTGCCGATTGATCCACCTATATTAGGTAAAATAAGTTCTCCACCGAATAATTTAGATTTGCTCAAGAAATCGTAAGAATCTTTATCAATATACGTTAAATCCGTTTTAAAATCTGCCGATAAATCCATAGTCCGCACAAAAAGAGCATAATTTTTCTCTTTATACTTATGAGTATGTTCACGCAAGGTTTTGAAACTACCATTTGCTACGTAATCAGTGGTAAATAGAGAAATATTTTGAAATCTTGTATAAGTCCAACCAACGGGCAAAGTTCCATCTTTTTCATCTTCCTTAACTGTATGAACTGCCCTCTCTTTACTAATCTTATCTTCTTTTATTAATTGAGCTTTTTCTTCACCAATTTTCTTAAGCAATTCACTAGCTGGTTCATCATTAGGATCTTGCTTAACCAACTTTCCTTCCATTGCATACTGAAGAATTGAAGCTTTTAATTGTTCAGGAGTCATTAGTCATCCTCCTCAAGCAATTGCTTAATAATAGATAATTGTTTATCAATCTTCGCATTTAATTCTTTACGCTCTTCTTGATACTTATCCATCAATTCGAATGGTGGCAATACTTCTTCAGTTTCTGTCGGAAAACCACACAAATCAAAGTTGTAATTATTCTTAGCTAATTCTTCAGGAGTGTAAGCCTTAGATTTGTAGTTGCCATCTTCATCCTGAATTTCATGACGATCATTCCACCACTCACGTACAGGTTCAAAATGTTTCAACTTCATTGGGCGAGTCTTAGAGAAGTGCTTATATCCTTCAGGCATATCTAAACGATAGAACCAAGTTTCTTTAGTAGGACTTGTCTTATCAAAGAACAAGATATTCGTTGCAATTGAAGTATATGGACTGAAAATACTACCTGGTAAACGAATAATAGTATGAAGATTGAAGTCTTTGAGCATACGTTTCTTGATATTAAGCTTTGCGCCATCATTACCAAACAAGAAACCATCTGGCAAAATGACACCAACTTTACCATTATCCTTAATACGATACATGATCAATGCTAAGAACAAGTCTGCAGTTTCACTACTTTGCAAATCCGTAGGGAAGTTTTGCTTGATAATTGGCAATTCTGAACCACCAAATGGTGGATTCATCATGATCAGATCAAACTTATCTTTATCAGTGTATTCAGTAACACGCTTTTCCAATGAGTTTCCATGCACAATATCTGGATTATCAACATCGTGAAGAAGCAAGTTAGTTACAGCCAATATATAGGGTTGACCCTTTTTTTCAATACCGAAGACGGCCTTATTGTACAGTTCCTTATCTTCAACAGTCTTAACTTGTTTATTTAAAATGTTTAGAGCACTAACAAGGAAGCCACCAGTACCACAAGCCAAGTCTGCTATTCTTTGCCCTAATTTTGGTTTCAAAGTTTCTGCAATAAAGTCAGTTAATGCACGAGGAGTATAGAACTCACCAGAACTACCAGCACTTTGCAGTTCCTTCAAAATACTTTCATAAATATCACCAAACAAGTGACGATCTTTAGGGTCAGTGAAATCAACTTCATCAACTACGTTAACTACTTGACGTAATAAAACACCATTCTTCATATAGTTGTTAGTATCAATAAAAGCATCTTTAACAATAGCTTTACTAATAGGAGTTTCGTTGGTTACAGTAATATTCTTTAATGCAGGTAGAAGTTTATTGTTAACAAAGTCAAGTAACTCATCACTAGTTAATGCTTTACCATCTTTGTTATCATGAGCCCATTCACGCCAGTGCATACCTTCGGGAATGATTGATTCATAATCATCTTGATCAATATCCCAAATTTGTTCTCTGTCATCGTAAACCTTCAAGAACAAGATCCAAGATAACTGTTCAATTCTCTGGGCATCACCATTGATACCCGGATCATTACGCATTATATCTCTTATTCTCTTAACAAATTGAGTAGTTGTACCTGCCATCTAATAAACTCCCTAACTATAGATTTTTTCTTTAATTTGCTTAATAGTATTTTCGTAATTCTTTTTGCCACCAAAGGACATAATAATCTTAACCGCACCACCAAATTTCTCGAATTCAGGCAAACTTAACACCTTATTACTCTCCAAATCAGCAATTCCATCATCTTTATATTTTTCTAGCAGAGCATCAAGAATATCTCTAGCAGCGCCTTGATATTTATCTAGAATACCTGACTTCTTGACATTCTTGATTCTCTCTACCTTAGTCAACGGCTTTTGATTGTAAGCTAAGTGAACCATCAGATCAAATGGATCCATATCCTTGATACCCTTTTGCTTGATGATTTCCTTATAAAGAATGCCATGTTTTTCCATCTCATCAAGCAGCACTTGCTTCTTATCAGCTTTGTTCCAAGCTTGAAGGAAATTATCTAATGTAGCATATTCGCCAAGAATATTCTTCTTAGTGTAGTCAACCAAAGAAGTGGTGATTAGATTACCGTGTTCATCTAGAAATTGCGTTTCTGCATTTGAAACTTTCACATTATGACTTACTTCATATTTTTGCTTAGGTGGTTCAGAGACACCTGGACGATGTGATCTACCAGACTTAGTGCCTTTATTTCCATCGATTATTTCAATTGGCTCACCATCGAATGCTGGATCCGCAAATAGTCTTGATACCCCACGAAAATCAATAATAGTGAAGTAACTCTTTCCATGATCAGTATCCAGTCGAGTACCACGACCAATAATTTGCTTGAATTCTGTCATAGAATTAATATTTGAATCCAGCACAATTGTTTTACAAGTTTTTACGTTAACACCAGTAGTTAACAATTTAGAAGTCGTAACTATTGTTGGTACTTTGCTTGTAACATCTTCAAAATTGTCTAACTGTGCTTTACCTGTATTATCATCTCCAGTAATTCTCATAACATAACGTGAATCTTGAGCAACTAAATCAGTGTTTTCATTCACGAAAGCCTGACGCATTCTTTCGGCATGTTCAATGTCTTCACAAAAGACAATAGTTTTATCCCAACGTCGATTGTTATCCTTCATATATTTGCTTACATATTTAGCAACCATTTCGGTACGTTCATCAATGACTAGATTTTTATCAAAGTCACGTGTTGTATACAACTTCTTGTCAAACTCTCGACCATGTTTATCTCTCTCACCTTTAAATGGACGGAAGCCATTAATATCCACATTGAAATTAACTCTAATAACTTTATATGGTGCCAAGAAACCATCTTCAATGCCTTGCTTAAGTGAGTATGTATAAACTGGATCACCAAAGTATTGAATATTTGAAGCTTCTTTATCATTCTTCGGAGTAGCCGTCATACCTAAGTGAGTTACATTAGGACCGTCAAAGTAATTTAAAATCTTACGCCATTGACTATCAGCTTTAGCAGAACCACGATGAGCTTCGTCAATTACGACTAAATCAAAGAAATCAGGCTTAAGTTGTCTAAATGGTTCATTACCAATATCTTCATCTCTACCTGCTAATTGTTGATATAGAGCAAATTGAATTGGATATGAACTATCCATATGTCCATCTTGCACTTTGGTAATTTTATCACTCAACGGATTAAAGTCGCCAGATCTTGCTTGATCAACCAGAATATTACGATCAGCTAAATAAAGAACTCTATGCTTAATCCCTGCTTTCAACAAGCGATAGACAATTTGAAATGCAGTATAAGTCTTACCTGTTCCCGTTGCCATAACTAATAAGGCACGACGATCACCGTCAGCTATCTTTTCTACTACGCGGTTAACCGCATTTTGTTGGTAATAACGTGGTGGATAGGTATCTCTAGATGAATAATATGGTTCGTTAATGACTTTCAATTCTTCTTCAGATAATTTCTTTTCTTTAACGCATCTCTTCCAAAGTTCTTCTTTAGTTGGAAATTCATCAAGAGCCAAAGTTCTTTCTTTGCCCGTCAACATATCGTGTTCAACGAATGCATCCCCATTAGAAGAATAAGCAAAAGGCACCTGCAAATCCCTGGCATAACCCATACCTTGTTGCAGACCTGCACTAGGTAATGAGTGCTTTTTTCTGTCCTTAGCTTCAATTACAGCAATCGGATAATTCGGTTTATAAAAAAGTAAATAATCTACTTTTTTACCATTACCACGCTGTGCTACATCATCTACCACATTGATTTGACCATCTGTGTAGTAATATTCCATCAAAGAATCTGTCTTTTTCCATCCAGCCGTTTCAAAAATAGCGGGTGAAATATATCTATTCTTAATATCCTCCTCCGTTAAATTCATTTTTTCAGGATCCATATCATTCACCTCATTTAATCAAGATTTGATTCATTTTCCATGAATCATACAATTTATCTTCATTTTCCAAATATTGCTTACGTAATTCTTTCAGTCTTTGATCTAATTTTACCTTAGTTTGCTCGAATTGTTCTACCGCTTGATCTTGCTCAGATTTATCGATCACAGGAATCTGAATATTCCTTAAATCAGATGGTGAAATGGTAGCGATTGCTGTTCCACTTGCCGCTTGAGAAATTTCTAATTTACCCATAGGACTTGAAAGATAATACATTAGCCACTTCATATTAATATTGTCAGATTTTGCTCTTAATGCTACAAGATTTGCACTTGCCACCATATTGGTATTATCTTCATCAATCATAGCTACCTTACCCAAAGTGCCTCTAGTTGATAAAAGTAGATCATTTTTTCTCAATAAATAGCGTGATGGATCAGTTGGAATATTAATACGTGATAACTTACTATTATTGATTTTCTTGTCATTAATGTCTACTACTTTAATAGCTAAGTATTTTCCATCAACTGATTCATTTCTCTGAGTTACATTAAAGCCACGTTTAATTTCTACTACCTTATCAAGTGAAACTCTGTTTTCCTCTTGGAAGTTCTTTCTATTAATATGGTATTTATAATTATCAATAGTAACTTCAACAGGTAGCACATATTTTTTGACACTCAACGTATCTTTATAGTCAGCATTATTGATAATAGTTGAAATGCCATCTTTTTCAATTTTTTCAGTATAAATCTTAGTGATTTCTTCAATTCCAGTTGAAGTCAAAATATTTGTTACTCGTTCATGCTTAAACCAACCATTTTGATTACCATTAATAAATTGAATCTTGCCTCTAAAGCCCTGCTTGTCTTTGCTAATTACTAACAAATTAAGTGGGATAGCAGTTGTGCTAACTAGATTGTTAGGAAGTGAAATCACTGCCTCGACTAAATCGTTATCAACTAGATTTTGTCTAATTTTACCTGTTGAACCTGATTGAAACAGTGGACCATCAGCTACTGCAATCACTGCTTTACCTTTATCTTTAAGGGATGCAACTACATTACTTATAAATGCAAAATCAGCTCTCATCCCAATTCGTCCAAATTTGAAGCGGTTAAATTTATCTTGTTCGATAACCTTCTTATTAAATTTCAAACTAATAGGTGGAAATGTAACTACCTTATCAAATAAATTTAATTTATCGTCTGAAACATATTTTGGATCTGATAACACGTCCCCTTGAAAAATTTCAAAATTATCAGCACCAGTAACATTAGCATTCAAATAAGCCAAAGCAATAAAATCAGGCATGATTTCCTGGATAGTAACTCTTTGATCAGGATTTTCTTCCAAGATTTTGAGCCAGGCACCCTTAAATCCAGATGTTGGATCTAGTACATTATCTTGTGACTTAATATTTGCAATTTGCATCACCAATTTGTCTAAGCCATTAGCAACCTCAAAGTTAGAAGTGTAATGTTTTTCGGAAATAAGGTTAAGTACTTTTAGTAATTCCTTAGTGTTTAATTTTTCGTAGATCTTAAGAGCATCTAATAATTGATTGTTCTTTATATTTACTAATGAAGCTTTAATTGAAGTCTGCAAATCTTTTACGACTTGTTCATGTTTAGGATCAGTATAAGCCAAACAAGCATTAATAAAACTTTCCACCGATGAGAAGATCTCTGTTGAATCATTCAGATTAACTAAAATCTTACCAGTAATTATTGCTCTATTAACTGAATATTTAAGTTTACTATCAACGTCATGTACTAATTGATTTAGATTATTCATATTTAGTACCTCCTCTGCATATAATATTAGTACTATCTCTGCAGATTGTAAATGCTTAATTTATAAAAATTTTATTTTATAAATAAAAAATAGCCCTAAAAAATCAGAGCTAATTAATTGCAGTATTGCCATAGTATTACTTTATTGATATTTCTTTAATTTAATATTACGGCTAACGTTTATACCATTTAAATTTTGAATGATCTATAAGTCTTGAATGTCCAATAGCTTGATAACCATTATAGAAGCTTAAGTACACACCTTCTCGCCCCTCTTCAGGAGTATAATCAATCCCTACAGTTACAATAGATCTACCAATCAGTCCATTAGCACCTTGTCCTACGATTTTGCGGTCGTCTTCAGATAAATCCATAAAATCACCACTTACATAGACGTTAGCAGATTTATCCTTATTTATTTGAATTTTTAATATATATGGAGCCCAATTATAATTACTATCTCCTTTAATCGCAGAATTTTGATCATCTTCTAGGTCTAAAACTAATTGTTTATTGATTGCTTTTATTTGTTTGGAAGTGTAATTGTCCTTATCCACCTCATCATCATTTTTATCTGAAATTTCTTCTGCAGAACTACTATTTGAAGATTGAGTTTTTGATTTAGTTCTAACAGAAGATTGTTTTACCTCTTCTTTTTCATCAGTCGTCTCTGTTTTGGGCAAAAATTGAAATGAAAATATAAATAAAAGAAGGGCTAATCCTGTAAAAACTGCAGATTTAGTTAATTTAGACTTGTATTTTTCTTTTTGTTTTCGACTTTTGAAACCAAAATATATAGTAATAACTAAACCTATTACAAACGCCCAATCAAATATAATGACAAATGCAGCCGCCATGATAGTACCTCAAACTTTCTAGAGTTCAGTTTACTATATAAACTTTATCATTATATCCTTTTTATTACATCTAATTTAACTGAAGCCTAATACTTCAACTGCAACTTTTTATCATTTAGATCATTAAAATCAGCGGTAATTAGAATTTATCATATTCAAAAAGAGAATTATTTAACTTTAGGATTCTCTCTAAGACATTGATTAACCTTTATCTTACATTTTCAAACCATCTAGCATCTCTTCTTAAAATTGCCAAGTGAGTTTTACCACGTATAACTTCCCATGAATAAGAAGTATCCAAACGACATAATTTTAGATGTGTTCCTTTCCTAATCGGTGTTTTATGAATAAATTTCATTTGGTACATGGCACCCCCACGAGGTACATACGGCTTGTAAGCATATACCTTTTCAGTAGTTTTCACAGTATGCCAATTTTCAGAATACTTACTTACAGCTTGAACTGGTTGAGCAGTCGAAACACTAATGCCAGCAACATTGTTATTTTCTTCATAATATTCTCCTTTGCTCCCAATACAAGCCTATTATAAATGAGAAAATTCAGTATGATCTAAAATGTTATAACTCATCAAAAAAGCCCTTAGTTTTTGCAACCAAGAGCTTTTACTTTATTCAAATATTGAGGACGATGGGAATTGGACCCATATCTTGTTTATTAACTAAACCTGTCTTGCCCGTTAGACGACTTATCCTCAAAACCTCCACTTACGTGGAGAAAAAATAGCATGTGCAACTTGGCAAGCGGCATCGACAGGATCACCTCCACACATGTGGAGAAAATTTTATCATCGATCCCATCCAGCATGACCAAACGTTCGTATTAATTATACCAAATTTCACCCCAACTAAAAAAGTCCCAACAAGGACTTTTTTCATACATCTAATCTCTCAAAGCACGATTACCAATATCATGACGGTAGAAGCAATCCGGCAGATCAAGTTTACTTAAATAAGAATAAACATTGTCTTGTGCCTGAACTAAATTGTCAGCTTCCGAAATCACCATAAACAAGCGGCCGCCATCACCCGTCAAGTTTTCCAAATCACCTTTAACGTTGGCGTAATCGATATAGGTATTAGCACCTTCAGGCAACTTGCCGATCTTAACATTAGGTGCTGGGTGCGTTGGATAGCCTTTGCTGCAGACAACCACGCCTAACACGCAATTATCATTTTCCTCAATCTCAGGCAGCTTCTCATGATTTACTGCCGCATCAATCACCATGGCAAAATCATTTTTAATGCGTGGCAAGACAACTTGAGTTTCTGGATCACCCAAGCGAACGTTATATTCAATGACCTTAGGGCCATTCTCAGTCATCATCAAGCCGATGTATAGCACACCACAATAATGATAATTTCCTTGAACCAGGCCATTCATCGTTGGCTTCACAATTTCATCAATCATTCTTTGACGATCTGCTTTTTTCAGCTGTGGCAAAGGAGAATACGATCCCATACCGCCAGTATTGGGGCCCTTGTCGCCATCGCCCACTCGCTTATGGTCCTGCGCCATTGGCAAAATCGTAAATCGGTCTTCAGAGACAACCACGAACATTGAATATTCAGGACCAACCAGGCACTCTTCAAGCACTACAGCAGTTTGACCACCAGCAAACATTTCCCTGATCGTTTCTTCTGCAACGTCTTGATTTTGAGCAATTGTTACGCCCTTGCCGCCAGCTAAGCCGTCTTCCTTGATAACTACTGGATAGCCAAAATCCTTCAAGCCAGCAATACAGGTTTCAGCACTAGTATAAGTTTCATAGCGAGCAGTTGGAATATCGTATTTACTCATGAAGCGTAAAGCATAATCTTTTGAGCCTTCTAGTTGTGCCGCTCTTTGATTAGGACCGAAAATCTCTTGCCCGGCTTCGTTAAACTTGTCGGTAATGCCAGCACAAAGGACATTTTCTGGACCAACAAAAGTCCAATCGACATTGTGGTTTTTAGCAAAATCTAGCAATCCATCAAGATCAGTTTCTTCAATCGGCACCGTTTCGACACCGATCGTCTGCATCCCCACATTGCCCGGTGCACAATACACAGTCTTCACATGCGGGCTCTCCTTCAGCTTTTTCGCCACAGCAAATTCACGTCCACCCGAACCCACAACCAATAAAACTAAATCATCTTTCATAGCTCTCACCAATTAATGTCTAAAGTGACGGTAACCTGTAAATACCATAGCCACGCCGTACTTATCAGCCATTTCAATTGAGTCTTTATCGCGAATAGAACCACCAGGTTGAACGATTGCCTTAATGCCATGCTTTGCTGCATATTCTACACAATCATTAAATGGGAAGAAAGCATCTGATGAAAGGACTGCACGATCATCGATAGCATCCCCAGCATGTTTAATCGCAATTTTAGCAGAATCAATTCTGTTAGGCTGACCTGCACCAACACCAAGAGTTCTCTCATCGTTAGCAACCACAATCGCATTAGATTTAGTATGTTTTACCGCTTTTAAAGCGAACATCATTGTCTTAAGCTGTGCTTCAGTTGGCTGCGCATTAGTAACTACCTTCCAGTCGTCAGCGTTTTCAACCAAAGTATCTTGTTCTTGTTGCAAAATACCACCCATGACTGAAACAACTTCTGGACGAGTTGGTTCATTTTCTTTACTGAAGTCTAGTTCAAGCAATCTAACATTCTTTTTCTTTTCCAAAACTTCGAGTGCATCATCATCAAAGCCTGGTGCAATGATAATTTCCAAGAAAATCTTGTGTATCTTTTTAGCAGTGGCTAAATCAACTTTTCTATTCAAAGCGATAACCCCGCCAAAGATTGAAACTGAGTCTGCTTCGTATGCTCTGTCCCATGCTTCTTCGAGCGTGTCGCCGCGACCAATACCACATGGGTTCATATGCTTCATCGCAACAACGGTTGGCTCATCTTGAAATTCACGAATACAACGAAGTGCTTCATCAGCATCCTTGATGTTGTTGTAAGAAAGCTTCTTGCCGTGCAATTTATGTGCTTGCAAAATTGAGAAGCTCTTTGGAATTGCATCTTCGTAAAGCCATGCCTTTTGGTGTGAGTTTTCACCATAGCGCATTTTTTCTTTCAAATCATAAGTCAAAGTCAATTTTTCAGGATCTTCAAGTCCAACTTGCTTAGTTAAGTAGTTGGCAATAACTGCATCATAAGCAGCGGTTGCTCTAAAGACTTTTGCAGCTAGCTTAGCTCTTGTTTCAAGAGTGGTGTTACCTTTTTCAGCAATTTCTTTTAAAACTAAATCATAGTCGTTTTTATCGGTTACGACAGTAACGTCTTGATAGTTCTTTGAAGCAGCACGTAAGAGGCTTGGACCACCAATATCAATGTTTTCGATCGCTTCTTCAGTAGTAACGTCTGGCTTTTCGATAGTTTGCTTAAATGGATAAAGGTTGACGCAAACTAGATCAATTGGCTTAATGTTTAATTTCTCTAAAGTTGCCATGTGTTCAAGATCGTCTCTCTTAGCAAGAAGTCCGCCATGAATATATGGGTTTAAAGTCTTCACACGACCATCTAAAATTTCAGGGAAATTAGTAACTTCTTCAACGCTGATTGTCTTAACACCAGCTTCATCCAAAGTCTTCCTGGTACCACCGGTAGAAATAATTTCATAACCGTTTTGAACTAAACCTTTAGCAAAATCTACCAAGTTGGTCTTATCACTAACGCTGATCAATGCTCGTTTCATTTTTGTTTTTCTTCCTTTTCCATTCTTTGACTTAATACTTTTTTTAACGTAGCTGGGAATAATTTGTGTTCTGTTTCATGAACTCTTGCTTCAAGCGTATCAACTGTATCATCAGGATAGATTGGTACAACTTGCTGAGCAATGATTGGACCGTGATCCAAATGGACATCAATAAAGTGGACTGTGACGCCAGTTTCTTTTATTTTGCCTTTTTTATAATCATCAAATGCTCTTTCGATTGAATTAAGACCTGGATAATTAGGTAGTAATGCGGGATGCAAGTTAATGATTGAATTTGGATATTCATTTAAAATCTTGGGACCAACCATTCTTAGATATCCAGACAAAACAATGAAATCAATTTGATAATCCTGCAAAACTTTTAGTAGACGCTCTTCATAAGCATCTTTACCGCCACATTCTTTAACGGAAAAAGTTTCGTGCGGCACACCTAATCTTTCGGCTCTTTTAATTACCGGAGCATTCGGATGATTGCAAAACATTAAAGCTTCGTTTCCAGGAATTTCGCCTACTTGAAACTGTTTAGTTAACGCTTCAAAGTTAGTTCCATTCCCAGAGGCTAAAATAGCAACTCTCATTTTTATCCTCTATTCGATGACGATCTTGGCTTGGCCTGCTGGACGAACGGTCAATTTACCTATTTCATAAAATTCTTCATTTTCGGCATTCAACTGTTCTTTGACTGCATCAACATTTTCTGATGAAACGGCTAATACTAATCCGACGCCCATATTGAAGGTGTTGTAGCAGTCTTGATCACTCAATTCGCCTAGTTTTTCTAAATAATCAAAAATCGGTAAAACAGGACAAGAGCCTTTATTAATCACCGCCTGCAGATTATCGTCATAAATACGTGGCAAGTTTTCGATGAAGCCGCCGCCAGTGATATGGGCAATGCCGTGAATCAAATGCTTTTTTACTAGTGGCAAAACAGCTTTAACATAGATTCTGGTTGGCGTAAGTAGTGTTTCACCAACAGTCTTGCCTGATAATTCTACTGGCTTATCGTCTAATGAAACGTCGTGATCTTTAAACAAAATTTTTCTAATTAAACTAAAACCATTTGAATGAACGCCGCTTGATGGCAAGGCAATCAAATGATCACCTGCCTTAGCCAAAGAACTGGACAATAAACTCTCTTTTTCCGCAATCCCTGTGGAAAAGCCGGCCAGATCGTATTCATGTGGCTTATACATATCCGGCATTTCGGCAGTTTCGCCACCAATCAAGACAGACCCGCTTTGCTTGCAGCCTTCGGCTACACCTTTAACAACATCAGCTAATCTTTCAGGATCGTTGTGTCCGCATGCGATGTAATCTAGGAAAAATAAAGGTTCTGCGCCTTGAGCTAGCACATCGTTAACGCACATGGCCACGCAGTCGATGCCGACAGTGTCGTTTTTGTGCATCTTTTGGGCGATCATCAACTTAGTACCAACGCCATCGGTACCTGAGACGAGAACGGGATGCTTGTAGCCTAATTCTTCTAAATCGAACATCCCGCCAAAACTACCAATGCTGCCCATCACACCTTTACGCTTGGTTGCAGCCACTAAGGGCTTAATTCTTTTAACCAAATCGTATCCGGCAGTAACGTCAACGCCTGCTTCTTTATAACGATTCATCTTTATTCCTTTCTTTTTCGCCGTTCTTGAGCATTAAGAGAAGCTAAGTATCCAGCTTCATAGTCATCCAATTTAGTTGGATATTTACCATTAAAGTAAGCAACTGTCAGCCCCGATAAGTCTCCACGATCAGGCACATTGATTGCTTTAATCAAGCTATCAACGCTCAAAAAGCCAAGACTATCAGCACCGATGATTTTACGCATTTCTTCTACTGAATAATGAGCAGCCATTAGTTCAGCCCGAGTTGAAATGTCAATCCCATAAAAACATGGGAATCTAAATGGTGGACTAGCGATTCTCAAGTGAACTTCTTTGGCACCTGCTTCTTTAAGCATTCTGACAATTTGCTTAGAAGTCGTCCCTCTTACAATTGAATCGTCAATGACAGCGATCTTTTTACCAGCAACAACGCCTCGTACAGCCGAAAGCTTCAACTTCACGCTCTTTTCACGCAAGGCTTGCGTAGGTTGGATGAAGGTTCTAGCAACATATTGATTCTTAACTAGTCCCATTTCGTATAGCAAATGTAACTCTTCAGCGTAACCAGAAGCAGCTGACAAAGATGAATTCGGCACGCCAATTACCATATCGACATCGGCTGGGGCTTCACGAGCCAGCAGTCGTCCCATTCTCTTTCTAGCATTGTGGACAGTCACGCCGTGAATAATTGAATCAGGTCGAGCAAAGTAGATGTATTCCATTGAACAGATTGCTAAATGAGTATCCTCAGTAAAATGATCAATTTTCATCCCATCTCGATCAATGATGATTAATTCACCCGGTTGAACGTCGCGAACAAATTTGGCACCGATTATGTCTAGCGCGCAAGTTTCACTAGAAACAACGTATGCGCCATTATCAAGCTGGCCAATGCATAAAGGTCTGATTCCGTTAGGATCCAGGGCTGCAATCATGCGATCTTTTTGTAAAAGCAAGAAGGCAAAACCGCCATGAACTTCGTTTAAACTTTGCTTTAATGCCGAAATAAAGCCATCTTTAATATGATTACGAATCAAGTGGATCAAAATTTCGGTATCAGATGAAGATTGAAAAATTGCACCTTGTTTTTCCAGCTTGTCTCGTAAACTTACGGCGTTAACCAAGTTGCCGTTGTGAGCTAAAGCCACATCCCCATCGAGAAAGTGAAAAAGAAATGGCTGCACGTTTTGAATCGAATTGCGCCCCGTCGTACTGTAGCGAACATGGCCTATAGCACTGTCACCGACTAGCTTTTTCAAATCGTTAGGATCGGCAAAGGCATCGGATAAAAGCCCACGATCGCGGTGTTGGTATAAATGCTCGCCATCACTTGAGACAATGCCGGCCCCTTCTTGGCCGCGGTGCTGTAAGTTATGCAAGCCTAAATAGGTTAATTGACTAGCATTAGGAGCTCCAAAAACTCCGAAGACGCCACATTCCTCATTTAGGCTTTTGATTTCATTAAACAAGGGATGCACTCCTTCCAAATCTTTTGCAATTCCGCAACATCTTCATTTACTTGATCATTTGTAAGAGAAATATTTAATTGCTTGTCATCTGTAACTTGACCAATTTCGCTAACTGCATCGCCCATTTCTTGTTCAAACTTTGCCGCATTTTCAGGAGCGACGGAAACGATCAAGCGTCCTGGAGTTTCACTGAACAAAAGATTTTTATCAAAATCGAGTTTTACGTTTACGCCAAGATCAGTATCAAATACACTTTCAGCTAAGGATACGCCTAAGCCACCTTCGCTTAAATCATGAGCACTTTGGACAAGTCCTTCTGCCATTAATTTTTGCAATTTATATAGGTAGTCTTTGATTTCTGGCAAATTTGGTGCATGTGGCAAGCCGCTAATTTTACCTGTCATCATCTTTTGCAATTCTGAACCAGCAAAATCATCATCTGTTTTACCAACGAGATAAATCTTGTCGCCTGCTGTTTGCATATGCATTGGAATGACATGATCATAGTTTTTGATCAATCCCACCATACCGATCATTGGCGATGGATAAATTGCCTTACCGTTGTTTTCGTTATAAAGAGAAACATTACCTGAAACAACTGGTGTTTCTAAGATCTCACATGCATCGGCAATTCCTTGGCAAGATTGGTGTAATTCCCAGAAGATTTCTGGATCATTAGGATCACCATAGTTAAGGCAGTCGGTAATAGCTAAAGGCAAAGCACCACTAGCTACAATGTTTGTGGCACTTTCAAGGACTGTTCTTTGTCCGCCAACTTTAGGATCAAGATAGACAAAACGACCATTGGTGTCAGTTGTCATGGCGATTGCCTTCTTAGTATGGCGAACACGCAGAACCCCGCTATCTGAACCAGGACCAACAATAGTATCTGTGCGAACCTGTGAGTCATATTGTTGCGTTACAAATTGATCATTAGCAATAGTTGGTTGATTCAAAAGAGCTCTTAAGGTTTGACCTGCATCTTCAATCTCAGGTTGCCAGTTTTCGCTTTGTTCTGCATCAATAATTCTTTGTGGCTTTTTCTCTTCGCTTTTTTCTTCAAGAACCTTTTCAGTCAAAGTTACAACTGGAATGTCGCAAACTACTTGATCATCATGATGAAGAACATATCTGCCATCATCAGTAATTCGACCAATAGTCACTGCATCAAGATTATATTCATCAAAAATCTTTTTAACGTCTTCTTCGTGACCCTTCTTCACGCAAAGAAGCATTCTTTCTTGCGATTCGCTAAGCATAATCTCGTAAGCTGACATATTAGGTTCACGTTGAGGAACCAAGTTCAAATTAAGATCCATGCCAGATTTACCTTCAGTGGCCATTTCAGCACTTGAAGATACGATTCCAGCTGCACCCATGTCTTGAATACCGACGAGCCATTCGCGGTGATGCAAAATCAATTCCAGGCAGGCTTCCATCAAAAGCTTTTCCATAAATGGATCACCAACTTGAACTGCTGAACGTTGAGTAGCATGTTCTTCAGAAAAGTCGGCTGAAGCAAAAGTTGCGCCGTGGATACCGTCACGACCAGTTTTAGCACCGACATACATTACTGCATTTCCGACACCTGTGGCATCCCCATGTTCCATATCCTTGATATCCATAATGCCGACGTTCATTGCGTTAAGCAAAATGTTGCCGTTATAGCAAGGATCAAAGGTGGTTTCACCACCTAAGTTAGGGATTCCCATGCAGTTGCCATAGTCGCCCACGCCCTTGATAGTTTCTTCCATCTTGTAGCGCATTGTTGGATTATCCTTTAATTCACCAAAGTGAAGCGAATCAAGGATTGCGACTGGACGAGCTCCCATACTGAAAACATCTCTTAAAATACCGCCAACACCAGTTGCGGCACCTTGGTAAGGTTCAACTGTAGTTGGGTGGTTGTGACTTTCAGCTTTGAACACAACTGCTTGTCCATCATCAATATCAACTACGCCGGCACCTTCACCTGGGCCTTGGACAACACGTTTGCCCTTAGTTGGGAAAAGCTTTAGTACTGGCTTGGATTTCTTGTAAGAACAGTGTTCACTCCACATTGCGGAGAACAAACCGATTTCAGTATAGTTAGGCAAGCGATGAAGCAAATGATCACAAATATAGTCATATTCATGTTCTGATAAGCTCCAATCAAGGTAGGGCTTTTTTTCTTTGATTTCTTCTGGTGTCATCGTTTGTTTCATGCTTGAACTCCTGCTTTCAAAAGTGACTTAAATAAAAGCAAACCATCTATTCCACCGAGAATTTCTTCAACGGCTCTTTCAGGGTGAGGCATCATACCTAACACATTGCCTTCTTTGTTACAGATACCAGCTATGTCGTGAAGACTACCGTTAGGATTTTCACCATGATATCTAAAGACAACCTGATGATTATCTTCTAGTTTTTCTAGCACATCTTCATCTGCGTAATAGCTGCCATCACCGTGAGCAATAGGAATTTGGATAAGCTCTTTATCGGCATATTCATTAGTAAATGACGTATGCGTATTTTCAACTTCTAAGGTTACGGTTTTGCAAACGAATTGAAGGCTATCGTTTTTCTTAAGTGCTCCGGGAAGCAATCCCATTTCTGTTAAAATTTGAAAACCATTGCAGACACCTAAGACCAGCTTTCCTTCCCTTGCCATCTTTTCAACGGCTGGAATAATATTTGAAAAACGAGCAATGGCACCGGTTCTTAAGTAGTCACCGTAGGAAAAACCACCGGGCAAAACAACTACATCGAAGCCATCCAAGCTCTTTTCTTTGTAAGAAACATATTCGACATCAGCCTTGCAAACAGTGTGAAAGGCTTCGTACATATCGATGTCGCAATTAGAGCCTGGAAAAACAACTACTGCAATTTTCATGCATTTTCCTCCAAAACTTTAATCTTGTAAGTTTCCATATTGAAATTGACTAGTAATGATTCAGCGATGTCTTTTACATCAGCCTTAACTTTATCCAAATCATCTTCGTCTACGGTTACATCGAAGAACTTACCAACAACTATTTTCTTAACTTCGTCATGACCAAGGGAATTAACTGAATTGGTGATTGCGGCTCCTTGTGGATCAAAAACTGAAGGCTTGTAGGTTACGTAGATACGAATAGTAGTCATTTAGATCTCCTTAAGTGCTTCTTGAATGCGGGCTAAGTCTTGTTCATAAACGGTGGTTAAGTCACCGATGTCTCTGCGGTAGACATCTTTATCCATGTGCTCCTTAGTCTTTTTATCCCAAAGGCGACAGTTATCTGGTGAAAATTCGTCTGCGAGGATGATATTTCCATCTGCATCTTTACCAAATTCAAGTTTGAAGTCGACTAATTCCATTCCTGCTTTATCAAAAAGTGGAATCAAAAGCTTGTTAACTTGACGTGATAATTCCCAGATTTTCTTTTGTTCTTCTGCAGTGGCGATGTGCAATGCGATCGCATCAGATTCATTCATGATTGGGTCATCAAGTTCATCGCTCTTATAGAACAATTCTTCAACTGGCGTATCGAATTTTTCACCTTCGCCCATCCCATAGCGACTTGAAAAGTGACCAGCTGCTATATTTCTAGTAACAACTTCAAATGGGAACATGTCACACTTTTTAACTAATTCTTCTGTGTCTGAAATCTTCTTGATGAAATGAGTTGGAACCCCGTTTTTAGCTAAATATTCAAAAATTAAGGTTGAAATCTCGTTGTTTAAATAGGCTTTGTTCTTAAAGTCATCCTTCTTCTCACCGTTACCGGCAGTTGCTTGGTCGGTATAAACCACGCGTAAAACTTCTGGGTCATCTGTAGACCACATTTCTTTAACTTTACCGGTATACAACAACTTTGCCATTTTTCTTTCTCCTTGGTAAAAAACACGAACATTTCTGGCAAGCGAATAATCATTCGTTCACTTTTATGTTAACAATATTATCAATAAGCGTTTGTGATGTCAACAATTTATTGAACATTAAAAATGGCAGCATGAATAATTGTTCGTGTTTTGTAAGAATAAAACAAAAAAAGAGAGCTATAAAACTCTCTTTTTCAAAGCATGTCAATTTACTTTAGTTTCCCAGATATGGGTATCATTAATTTCTTGCAGTGTTTTTTCAATGTCATCAGTAAGAATCGTGACATGTCCCATCTTTCGATTATGACGAACTTCGGCCTTGCCATAATCATGAAAATGCCAGTTACTCTTTTGAGGAATTATCTTTCTCACACCAGCCACATGTTGCCCCAAAACATTGACCATGACTACTTTAGATAAAAGCTTAATTTTAGGCAGCGGCCAATTGCAGATAGCGCGATCATGAACATCAAACTGGTCAAAATTGCATGCTTCAATCGAGTAGTGACCCGAATTATGCGGACGTGGTGCTAATTCATTAACATAAATATCACCATTGTTTAAAATAAACAGTTCTACACCCAAAATTCCACGTAAATGAATTGCCTCTGCTATTCGCCTAGCAATAGCTTGAGCTTTGTCATAGATTTTTTTTGAAACACGCGCAGGCACAATACTGATGTGCAAAATTTCTTCGGCATTATAGTTCTCGCTGACTGGAAAAACCGTCACTTCGCCCTTGGCATTTCTCGCAACCATCACAGAAGCTTCAACTTTAAACGGTACCCAACCTTCAAGGATGCAGTCTCCTGTAGCTAAAATTTCCTTGATATCCTCATTATTTTCAAGGTCAGCATCGCTCTTTAAGACTTCTTGGCCGTGCCCATCATAACCACCTTCACAGGTTTTAAGGACACAGTTATAGCCAATCTTTTTAATCGCTGCTTTTAGGTCAGCCATGTTTTTAACAGGAAGGTATGGTGCAGTCATACAGCCGGCACTACGCAAGAAGTTCTTTTCCCGCAATCTGTGCTTAGTAATATATAGCAAGTTGGTACCTTGTGGTACTTTCACCTTGTCGGCAACGTCTTTCAGCGCATTAAGATCCACATTTTCAAATTCATATGTTAAAACATCACTTTCTTTGGCTAATTCTTCAATCGCTTTAACATCTGAATATTCGGCCACAATCTGCTTGTCAGCCACCTGACCGCAAGGACAATTAGGAGTGGGATCTAGCGTAATCACCTTCATACCGCCATATTTAGCGGATAAGGCCATCATTTGCCCTAATTGACCACCACCAATAATGCCAATGGTTTTACCTTGTTCAATAAAATCTGGATCAGTCAAGTTCTGCACCGCTTTCTTTTGCTTCGTCATGCATTTTTTGTCGATAGTCTTTTAGTTGTTGTCTTATTTTTTCGTTACCTATTCCGAGAATCTCTAACGCAAGCAAGGCAGCATTGCTTGCACCTGCACTGCCGATAGCAGTTGTGGCTACAGGGATGCCCGTTGGCATTTGCACAATAGATAAAAGAGAATCCATTCCGCCTAATGCCTTAGTTTGACCGGGAACGCCGATCACAGGAATCACGGTATTAGCAGCCGTCATACCAGGCAAATGAGCTGCCATGCCGGCACCAGCGATGATTACCTTGGTACCATTTTTTTCAGCAAATTGGGCAAATTCATACATTTCTTTTGGCATTCTATGTGCTGAAATGACGTGTTTGTCATAACTAACATTGAACTGATCCAAGATTTGGCAAGCATGCTTCATTGTTGGCCAATCTGATTTACTACCCATAATTACGCTTACTTCAGACATATTCTTTCCTCTTAAAATAATCCTGTAATTTGACCATTATCATCAATGTCCATGTTTTCTGCAGCTGGGTGTTTAGCCAAACCTGGCATGGTCATCATGGTACCTGATAAAGCAACGATAAATCCTGCACCAAGCTTAGGAACAAGATCACGGATATGGAAGTCAAAATCAGTTGGAGCGCCTAATTTAGTTTGATCATCTGTAAATGAATATTGCGTCTTAGCAATACATACAGGCAAATCATTCCAGCCTTGTTCATTGAAAGTCTTAATTTGTCTCTTAGCCTTCTTAGATAAAACTACTCGTTTAGCACCATAGATCTTGGTAGCAATAACACTTAATTTATCTTCAATAGAATCTGAATTCTTATATAATTCATGGAATTCCAATTCTTCATCAGCAAGTTTAACCACTTCTTTGGCTAAATCTTGGGTACCTTGTCCACCCTTTGCCCATGCGTCAACTTCAATTGCTTTTACGCCCATTTCTGCACAAGCATCTTGAATAGTCTTGATTTCAGCCTCAGTGTCGCTATTGAAGTGGTTAATTGCGACCACAATTGGCAAATTGTATTTTTGCATGTTTTCAACGTGTCTGCGTAAGTTAGCCATGCCTTTTTCTAGAGCTGGAATATCTTCTTTAGTTAATTCATTCTTGTCAGCTCCACCATTAAGCTTAAGAGCACGAGCAGTAGCGACGATTACAACTGCATTTGGTGTTTTGCCTAAAACCGGACGCTTAATATCCAAAAACTTTTCAGCACCAAGGTCCGCACCAAAACCACATTCAGTAACTGTGTAATCGGAAGTCTTCAAGGCAATTTGGGTAGCTAAAACAGAGTTACAGCCGTGAGCAATATTGGCAAAAGGTCCACCATGAATAATAGCTGGAGTATGATCCAAAGTTTGAACCACATTTGGCTTAATGGCATCTTTAAGTAAAAGCGTAATTGCGCCAGTGAAACCTAATTGATCAACGGTAACAGGCTTCTTTTCATATGTATAACCAACTACGATGCGACCAATTCTCTTCTTCAAATCATGAAGACTTTCAGACAAGCAGAGAATAGCCATCATTTCTGAAGCAGCAGTAATATCAAAGCCAGTTTCTCTAGGAACACCTTGCATGATGCCACCGAGACCAGTGACAACATTTCTTAAAGCACGATCGTTTACGTCTTCGACTCTCTTCCAAATAATTCTACGTGGATCTAGTCCTAAAACATTATCACGCATGATGTAATTATCAATCAATGCAGCTAAGGTGTTGTTAGCAGAAGTTAAAGCATGCATATCACCGGTGAAGTGCAAGTTAATGTCTTCCATTGGTACAACTTGGCTGTAACCACCACCTGTTGCACCACCTTTAATCCCGAAGACAGGACCCATTGATGGCTCACGCATGGCAATCGTAGTTTGATGGCCTAATTGATTTAATGCATCTCCCAAGCCAACTAAAACAGTAGATTTTCCTTCGCCTGTAGAAGTTGGATTAATTCCAGTCATCAAAATCAATTTGTGCTTTTTGCCCTCAACTTCTTTAACAGGCAAATTGATCTTGGCCTTATAGTGACCATATTGTTCAATATCGTCACTAGACAAGCCTAACTTTTGGGCGATTTCAGTTATAGGTTGCATTTTAGCTGCATCAGCAATTTCAATGTCAGTTGGCATGGTTGTTCCTTTCGTAATACGTACAATATTACCATATTATTGTAATATTGTTCTTATATAATTTTATATCAATACAATACATCACTAGATAAGTATTTGTAAAGGCATATTTTACGAACCATATTTATTTAAGCATAACACAAAAGCCCCAATGGGACTTTCACTATATCTATTCACTTAATTAATTTAAATATTTTTCAACCATCTTTTACCTTCCGCATCACTTTCATCAACACGATTGCCATCAACTACCAATGCAGAAGTATAAGTATTATTTTTGCCACCATATTGAAGTAAAAATGCCTTCATTGGCTGGCTTAAAGTCATTGCCCAAGTTTGATAGCCTAAGTAAATTGTGTAATATTGGCTCAAATCGGGTAACTGCATCGCAAGCTCTGGTGGATCATTTTGAATTCTCTCCCGGTTAGCACGACTTAGCGTTTTACGATAGTTTGCTGGATAAGGCGTCTTTAAAGTGATTTCTAAAATATCAGCACCGGTTTCACGCGCGATTTTACTTGCCAATAACTTAGTTGAACCAGAACGTGACCAAAAGATAATGATACTTTTGGCATTCTTAGTTAATTTTCTAACGGGTTGACCATCACGGTTGGTATCTTTCCCATCCGATGGAGTGCCATAACCATTCTCCCAGTCATGGCCACGTCTTTCTAGTTGATTAGCACGAATATCTTCACCATTAATTTATCCTACAACGGGACCTAAATCTGAATAAACACGACCAAACATAATTTTCATTTTCCCTCTTGTTCCTAATCTGTTGTTATAAGTATAGGGCGTACAAGAACGGTTGAAAATTGCTTAATATTAATGACAGTATACGGTTAATGCACAACTAAAATAGATCAATTCTCGACTTGAGAATTGATCTATTCTTTACTCAACTATTCATCTTCATTTTGACCACTTTCATCCCACACCTTTTTCAAAGCTGGAACCTTACCTAGGTCAGTCATTTCATCTTTGCCTACAACAACTAAGTTGTTAGGACCTTGAGCTAATTGATTGAAGCTGTCCAAACTTTGGTTTCTGAAATACCCTTCACCAGCATTGGACAAGGCTTCTTCCATCTTTTCCACACGGTAGGCATCCGCATCAGCTTGGGTCTTCACTGCTTCAGCATTGGCCTTGGCTGTAGCTACCAAAGCATCATTCTTGGCCTTAGTAGTCATTTCAATCGTGCGTGCTTCGCCCTCTGCCTTGGCAATTGCGGCAGTCTTTTCACGATCAGCCGTCAATTGTTTATCCATGGCTCTTTGAATTTCAGGACTAGGTAAAAGTTCATCGACATTAACACGAACCACTTTAATACCGTAAATGTCAGTTAAATCGCCAGTGGCTACAAATAATTTATCATTAATTTCCTTAGTTGAACCAAGAGCTGAGTTCAGATCCATTCGACCAATAATGTCACGTAAATGTCCTCTGATTAGCTGCACCATTGATTCAACTGAATCTGTGTTGTTGTAGAAATAACGGTAAGAATCAGTAACCAAGTAGTTCAAAGTCAAACTAGTAGTAATTTCAGCGTTATCTTTAGTAATAATTGAATATTTAGAAATCTCAAGGGGCTGAAGTGCCAAAGGAACTTTACGAAGTCTTTGGAAAAGTGGCCAAATAAAGATAAAACCTGCCTTAACCGTCTTAGAATATTTACCTAAAGTTTCAACCAAACCTTCATTATTTTGCGGTACAATTCTAAAACCACAACAAATATAAACGATAGCTAGAACAATAATTACTCCAAGTATAATTCTTATCATCATAGTCTTACCTCAAAAAATTATTCATCTTTCTTTTTGTCATCATCAAGTCGCTTGGCAATTTCTCCTAACAAATCTTCCCTTCCACTAAGCGTATTAAGACGTTCGTCAAGCAACCTGATGTATTCATACTTATTCATTTGATCCAAATTATCCCATGCATTTGGAATCTCAACTCTAAAAGGAATACCATTATGCAAAATAATTTGATCATAAAACATGTTAATTGCCGTAGCCGAATTCAAACCCAGCTTTTTCAAAATAGCTTCTGCCTTTTCCTTCTTTTCTGGATTCATTCTGACATAAAGTCCCGTTGTTTTTTCTGCCATAATCGTCATCCTTTCTTCGTCTACTTAATATTATATATCGTTTGCATATTAATTGCATATATTTTTGCAAAAAGAAAAAGAAGTAAAAAATCAATTTTACTTCTTTTCAAATTATTAATTCTAATTTTATAAATTATCAATATGAAAGATTTGGTTTTCCAATGTTCTTAAAGCATATTCATCGCCCTTAACAATCTTTTGGTGGTAAGCAACTGTTAAATAAATATCGTCGGAAGCATTAACATGAATACTTTCTACTTCGCTGTAGCGATCAGGTAAATCAATACCATCAATCATTGCTACTTGCCAATTATTGCTATCAGTCTCGCCCCATGGGAACTTAACAATCTTACGTGCCCAAGTGGTTACTTCACCAGTTTCATGGTTAATCTTTGGTGATAATTGATTAGATATATAAATATTCTTGTCATTATCAATCGCATAACCCTGGACTGAATCAATCATTGTTGGTTCTTCTTCATCAGGAGCAACACTTGGATTATCAAAGTTATCAATATGAAATGCACTTAAGCAGTGAAGGTCAGTAATTGGTGTATTAGTTGTACCATTCTCATCTAATTTTTGATTTACTTCATCTAGATCAAACAAACCAAAGTGACCAGAACCATCATTCCAGATTGAAGCAATCATAAAATATTTACCGTTCGGTGAAACTGAAGCTTCAACTCTGTGTAAATGATTGTGACCATCATAAGGAACGTCAGTTACACGGTTTAAATGTGACAAACGTGGCAATTGCGTATTTGAAGTATAATTTTCTGACAGTAATCTTGGATATTTTACACGTGCAATTTGTGTAGTCCAGTTACCAGAATTAGGTTTAGCACCAACGAAATATTCATCGTTATCATTTGCCGGAACCCAGGTTTGTGTATGACCAAAGCCGGTCATTACTAAGTGAGGATTAGTATAATTAATATCCTTAGTCAGTCCCTTATGCTTTCTATAAACTAATACATCATGCGCGCTGTGAAGCAGTTGCAAAGCAAAAACATGATCACCATTTACTGCACCAACTTGTGCTACTACATGGTGCATCCCATTCAAGCGATAAACCAATTTAGGTGTAATACTTCCGACCATATTATTAATCTTCTTTCTTTAATCATAAATTTCTATCTACTTATAAATTATAGCCCATAACTATACAACCCCCTCATAATTGAATTGACTTTTCAGACATAATTTCAAATAATAAGAATAACTTTTCTTGGAGGAAAAAAGTATGAAAAAAGAACAACACTTTTATTATCAAGTGCAATAACAATTGTAATATTATTTAGTTTTAATTCAAAGGCTCAAGCCGCTGCCGATCCCACGGTCAAAGCAACCAACTACAATATGACTGTAAAACTAAATACTCGCAAAAATCAACTAACCGAAAAAGTTACCATGCATGTCGTTAATAACGGCAATGAACCAGTTAAGAACTTACTGGTCAGAAATATTGCTAATGGTGTTTTAAAGTATGACCATCAGCATTTTAAAATTGCCAAAAATGCAAAAACTACAGTTAAAAGTATTTCCTCAGCTGGAGAAAATCTTTCCTATACCACTGGCAAAGATAAGAGTAACCTATTCGTTGATAAAAGCTTAAATGCAGGTGAATCTACCGACTTAACTGTTAATGTAGTCACCAGCGTTCCCAAAAGACAAGATCGTTTTGGCTACCAAAATATTAATGGCGGTAAAGTTTATAACTTATCCTTCTGTTTTCCTTACCTAAGCGATTATCGCAACGGAAAATGGAATTACCATCCATATTATGACGGTGGCGAAAACCGTAATACCACTGTCAGCAATTTTCATGTTAGCTTTTATGCGCCAAAGAGTTACAAGGTTGGCCGCTTCAGGACAAAATAGCACCAAAAATGGTAAGACTACAATCGTTGCGGAAAATATGAGATATTTTGCTATTGTTGCTTCTAATAAATTCAAGGTTTCTCATACTTATGCAGATGGTATAAGAATTAATAATTATTATTTTGCCGGTAAAAATAGTAAGCAATATAACAAACTTGCCTTATTGACTGCTAAAGATAATTTCAATATTTTTACCAAGAAAATTGGTAAATATCCTTATAAAGAAATCGATATGACTGAAGGCTTACTTAGTAAAGATACCGGTGGAATGGAATATCCTAGTTTAATTAGGATCGATGCGAGTGGCTTTGTACAAAAGAAACACCCAATCAACAGATACAATGAATTAACCGAAGATGTTTCCCACGAAATTGGTCACCAATGGTTCTACGCTACCGTTGGCAATGACGAATACACAGAGCCATGGCTTGATGAAGGACTTACTAATTTCCTTGAAAACAGTGTTTATGATTTAACTTATACTAAGAGTAAAGCCTATACTGCTAAACTTATGCACAACAAACTTTATAATCGTAAAACAGTGAAAAAGGCAAATCAAGTTCTGGCTAACTTAGCTAATACCTTCTTAACCGATCATCGTCAAAAAGGTATCTACGTTAACCGTCCTCTCAACAATCCACCAAAAGGAATCGATACTGACGAGATGGCTTATGAAGCCGGTAGTTCTTTCCCAGCAATCTTAATGATCGCTATGGGTAAAAAGAAATTCTTTAATGCTTTGCATGATTACTATGAAACCTACTACTTAAAACAAGCTACTACACAGGATTTTTTGAATATCATTCGTAAGTATGACAACTCAAAGAAAGTAAACTATGTGATTAATCAATTTATTGATCCTAATTATTTGAACAAATAAATATTAAATCTCCGAAGCTTTTGTTTTCGGAGATTTTTATTTTGGCACTTATGAAAGTGTTAAAATCAACTTGTAGGTTTCATTATAAGGAGAATTTTATGAAGAATAAAAAATTAGTAGCTATTGCAGCAACACTTTTAATCAGTGCTTCTCCAGTAGTTGCACTGATTAATCAACCAATCCATCTAGTTCAAGCAGTTAATCAAACACTAAAAGATAAAGTTAAATTAAAAAAGACTTTTAGCAACACTATTCAGGTTTTCAACAGCAAAGGTAACGCTTCTACAACTACCAAGACTATTAATGGTAAAAAGATAACCGAAGCCTCAACAGTTAAAGCTGGTCAAACTTTTAAATATTATGGCAGTCCAGTACTGATCCAAGGTAAAAAGATAACTGATAGTACCAATAAGAATTATCACTACGCAACCGCTTCTTATATTAATATTGGTAAAAAACGTTATATTAAATCAATAAATGTTAGTTCAATGGATGGACAAAATGTCTTAGTCTTAAGTGCTAATTCACGTATCTATGATAAAAATGGGCATCGTACTACCTTTAACGGGCTTACATTAATTCCAAAATATATGTTACTTAAGACACCTGATAAAACACATGTGACAACCAAAAATGATATGTTTTACTATTTTTCAAATCTTAATGGTTCTAAAAAAAGAAGCTTAAATACAACAACTATTAATGGTAAATTGTATTATTCATTAGGTAAGGATGCTTATATTAGAGCTTCAAATGTTGGCTACATCAATGGTAATACTGTATATCAAACCTCTGGTACAACTACTGCCACTATTTTGAAGAAGATTCACGTTTTGGATAATAAACTAAAAACAACTAGCAAGGCCTTAAAAGTTGGTAAAAAGGTTAAGGTTGATGCAACAAAAGTTACTGGACAAGGCGATAGTGCTGCCCTTTACTTTAGACTTGCTGGTGCTAAAGGTAACAATGCTCAATATATCTATTGGGGCGACTATTCCGAATATGGTATGGATCAGGAAAGTACTACCGATGAATTTCAAGGTAACTTCAATTTAGCAAATCATTTAGCAAATTAAGTCCAAATAAAAACTGCTCTCGAGAAAAGAGCAGTTTTTTTATTAGATCTTTAATTAAAGTAACTTTTCAAAAGCATCTTCATACTTAGGAATATCGCCAGCACCCATAAATACGATGACAGAATTCTTATTCTTAGTTAAATCGGCAATATTATCTAAATCGATAACTTCTGAACCTGGGATATTCTTAACCAAATCTTCACTGGTAATATCGCCATTTGCTTCACGAGCTGACGCATAAATTGGAGTAATATATGCCTTATCTACATCACGTAAAATTTCTTCAAAGTCCTTTTGGTACTTCTTAGTTCTTGAGAAAGTATGTGGCTGGAAAACAACAACTAACTTCTTATCTGGGAACTTTTGACGAGCAGCTTGAATGGTTGCACGCATTTCAGTTGGATGGTGTGCGTAGTCGTCGATTACGGCAATATCACCAAAGTCTTTTTCACTAAATCTACGCTTAGCCCCTTTAAAAGTAAGAAGACCTTCTCTAATTGCATCCATTGGTACCTTTTCAGTATAAGCAATGGCAATAACTGCAGTAGCATTTAAAATACTGTGGTCACCAAACAAGTGAATTTCAAAACGACCAAGATCCTTACCATGAGCTAAAACGTTAAAGCTCGAACCAGTAGTTGTCTTCTTAATATCAACTGCTTGGAAGTCATCAGTATCCTTAAAGCCATAAGTATATTTAGGAATATCAGTCTTAAGACTTTGAAGACGCTTGTCATCACCCCATACAAACAATGCCTTTTTAGTTTGATCAGCTGCAGATTGGAATGCACTAGTGTAATCGTCTTGATCCTCGAAGTAATCTGGGTGATCAAAATCGATGTTAGTCATAATTTGGTAATCTGGGTGGTATGCCAAGAAGTGACGACGGTATTCATCAGCTTCATAAACAAAGAAACGTGAGTCGTCTACACCCTTACCGCGACCATCACCAATCAAATATGAAGTTGGTGCAACTTCGCCTAAAACGTGTGCTAAAAGACTAGTAGTCGAGGTCTTACCGTGGGTACCTGAAATTCCAATTGAAGTGTGCATTTGCACGATTTCTTCAACAGTATCTGGGTAGCTTTGCCACTTAACGCCTTTATCAAGACAAGCCTTAACTTCTGGATTATCTTCCTTGAAGGCATTACCCTTAACGATCACTTGTTCTTCATTACTCTTGATATTGTCAGGACTAAAACTCTTAATATCAATACCAACTTTTTCAAGCGGAACTTCTGTAAAAGTGTACTTTTCAATATCACTTCCGGCAACATTGTAGCCTAAATCGTGAAGCAATAAGGCCAATGAAGCCATACCTGTTCCTTTAATACCAATAAACCAAATTTGTTTGTTTTTATCTAACATTTATTTTCCCTCGAAATTTTAACGTTTTTACTCGTTAATTATTTTACCATTAAGAAAGAAAAAAAGAGCCCTATTTAGGCTCTTTCTTAGTTTTATTAATATTATAAAGTGATTTCACCACTAGCGATCAATTCATCACACTTAGTTGGTTCAAATTCTGCACCAACTTCAAATGAATCAGGAACTACCATAATACCACGCTTTTGAGGTGCATGTGGCAAACCGAGTTCTCTTGCTGAACAAATCATTCCGTATGAATCAACGCCACGTAATTTACCTGGCCAAATTTGTGCACCATTTGGCATTAAAGTACCTGGAAGTGCTACAACAACCTTTTGACCTTGTTCAATGTTAGGAGCCCCACAAACGATTTGATGTTCTTCACCATCACCTACTTCAATAGTAGTTACGTGAAGGTGATCTGAGTCAGGGTGCTTTTCACAAGTCTTAACATAGCCATAAACAAGGGTTGGCTTGCCATATTCAAGCTTATCATCAAATCCAGCTTCAGCAAGCTTCTTATTAAGAGCTTCAAGTTCATCATCTGAAAGCTTAACTGGACCATTTGGCAACTTATCAAAGTCAATTAACTTATCAACATTGAAGAAGTTAAAACCAATAGTTTCACCCTTATCGTTAGCTACACGAGTAACGTCTTCTTTTTCTTCAAAAGAGCTACGACCTTCATCATGACCTAAAATAACGATCAAAGTATTAGGATAAGCTTCTTTATTAGTACTAGTAATCATGCTTTTTTAATCTCCTCTTTTAGTCAAGTGATCGTAAAAAGTTTTCTACTTCATCTTTAGTTTTACGGTCCTTATTTACTAGTCTACCAATTTCTTTGCCATCTTGGTAGACAACAAATGAAGGAA